>Ga0209382_10000802_pt1 | contig 50848 bp, 41 predicted proteins | sample SoiMetdeltSBSDD5_FD_187599 | JGI IMG/M metagenome (GOLD analysis project Ga0209382, IMG submission 187599) | Bulk soil microbial communities from a Populus tree surrounding site in Tennessee, USA - Soil MetaG P. deltoides SBSDD5 (SPAdes) (version 2) | ecosystem: Environmental > Terrestrial >...
TCCGCGCTCGCAGCGCCTGCTCGATCTCGGCTTCCGACTTGCCGACCCCCGAGAACACGACCTTGCGCGGATCCCCGCCCGCGGCACGCACCCGCGCCAGCTCGCCGCCCGAGACGATATCGAATCCGGCCCCGAGCCGCGCGAGCAGCCCGAGCACTGCGAGGTTGGAATTGGCCTTGACGGAGTAACAGATCAGCGCACTGCGGCCCGCGAGCGCACGCGCGAAGGCCCGATAGTTGGCTTCGATCGCGGCGCGCGAATACACGAAACACGGAGTCCCGAAGCGCCGTGCAATCTCCGGCAGCGGGATCGCCTCGGCGTGGAGCACCCGGTTGCGATACGCGAAGAACGACATGCTGGGCTACTTCTTGCCCGCTTCCCCGTCTTCTCCGGTTTCCTTGGGATACGGCACCGGCTTGTAGGGTTCGGGTTTCGCCGGCCGCATGCCCGCCGGCGGGCTGTCGCGCAGGTACAGATTTCCCTTCTGCCCGCAACCGACCGCGAACGACAGGGACAATGCAGCCAGGACAACGAAGCGCATGCGCAAGGAGAATAAAATATCGATGGTAGCAGGAACCCTGCGGATGACCGAGAGCGAATTCGAGGCAATTGCCGACGCGACGATCGCGTCGCTGGAACGCGCGCTCGAGGCGAGCGCGCTCGACGTCGACATCGAGACCAAGGGGACCGGCGTGCTTGAAGTGGAATTTGCCGACGGCGCGCGCATCGTGATCAATCGGCACACCGCGGCGCGCGAGCTGTGGGTCGCGGCACGCTCGGGCGGATTTCACTTCCGCTACGAGGACGGCAAGTGGCGCGACACCCGCGATCGTTCGGAGTTCTTCGCCGCACTGTCGCGCCTTTTTACGGCGCAGGGCGGCACGCCGGTCATTCTGGCGCCGGGCTGAGCCTCAGTACGCCGAAGGCGTCGGTCGCATCGCCGGAGCCGCTTGCGTTTGCGGCCCCGGTGCCGGCGCCGGCGGCGGGGCCTGATCGGGAAGCGGCGTCGGTGCGGGTGCGGGCCGCTCTACCGGCAGGAACTCCTTGTAGAAATATTCGGTCCCGGGGCGCAGCGGCGCCGGCGCCGCAGAGTCGGCGTCGGCCGAGACCGAAGTCGTGACGATCCCCGCGGGGACCACACGCGCGATCTCCGGCACGCCTTTCAGGACGCGTCCCATGTATTCGATCCAGATCGGCAGAGCCACCTGCCCCCCGGTCTGGTTGCGCCCCAGCGACTTCGGCTGGTCGAATCCCAGCCAGGCCACGCCGACCAGCGAGGGCATGTAGCCGCAGAACCATCCGTCGACGAAATCGTTCGTCGTCCCCGTCTTGCCGGCCAGGTCGCGGCGTCCGAGCTTGGATGCGCGGGCAGCGGTGCCGTAGCGCGTAACGTCCTGCATCATCGAATCCATGATGAACGCGTTGCGGGCATCGATGACCCGCAGCGTCTCATCACCGGCCCGCGCCGGCTTGGCGAGGCCGAGCGGCTCACCGCGATCGTCGACGATGCGTTGAATCACGTACGGCTGCACGAGGAAGCCGCCGTTGGCAAACACGGCATAGGCGCGCGCCATCTGCATCGGCGTCACCGACCCCGCACCCAGGGCCATCGTGAGGTACGGCGGGTGCTTGTCGGCCTCGAAGCCGAACCGCGTGACGTAGTCCTGCGCGTACCGCGGCGTGATGTCCTGCAGCAGCCGGACCGAGACCAGGTTCTTGGACTTCGCGAGCGCCGTGCGCAGCCGCATGGGGCCTTCGAACTTGCCGTCGTAGTTCTTCGGCTCCCAGCGCTGGCTGCCGGTGACGGCGGCTTCGACCACGACCGGCTCGTCCAGCACCACGGTCGCCGGCGTGTAGCCTTTCTCGAGCGACGCCGAGTAGATGAACGGTTTGAACGAAGACCCCGGCTGCCGCCAGGCCTGAGTTACGTGGTTGAACTTGTTGCGCGCGAAATCGAACCCGCCTACGAGCGCCCGCACCGCACCGCTCTCCGGGTCGAGCGAAACGAACGCCGCCTCGACTTCGGGAAGCTGGGCGATCTGCCAGACGTTCTTCTCGTCGCGCTGCACCCGGATGATCGCGCCGCGGGTAATTCGCTTCGGCGCCGCGGTCTTCGCATCGAACGCGCGCGCCGCGAATTTCAAGCCGTCGGCGCGAAGCGTGATCACGTCCCCGTTGCGCAGGGCGGCCGTCACCGCGCCCGGGGCGGCCTCCAGCACAATCGCCGCGCGCAGCTCGAAAACGTCGGGATACTCGGCGAGCGCGTCGTCGTAGTCGTCCGCGTCCGCGCCGCCAGGCAGCTCGGCGTGCGCTTCAGGGCCCCGGTAGCCTTGACGCCGGTCATATTCCAACACCCCGCGCCGCAGTGCAGCATTGGCTGCTTCCTGGTCGGCGGTGCGGATCGTCGTGTAGACGCGAAATCCCCTCGTGTAGACGTCTTCGGGATAGTGCTCATAGACCGCCTGCCGCACCATTTCCGCTACGTATTCGGCGTGCACAGGGAATTCATCGAGCTCGCGCTTGATGTGCAGTTGCGTTTTCATGGCTTCGGCGAATTCCTGCTCCGAGACGTGCCCCAACTCCCGCATCCGGCGCAGCACATACTGCTGGCGGAGCGCGGCGCGTTGCGGATTTGCAACAGGGTTGTAGGCCGAAGGGGCCTTTGGCAGGCCCGCCAGCATGGCCGACTCGGCCAGCGAGAGCTGCTTCACCGACTTGCCGAAATAGACCTGCGACGCGGCCGCAAAGCCGTAGGCTCGCTGGCCCAGGTAGATCTGGTTCACGTACAACTCGAGGATCTGGTCCTTGGTCAGGCTGTGCTCGATCTTGAACGCGAGCAATGCCTCGTAGAGCTTGCGCGTCAGCGTCTTCTCGGTCGTGAGAAAAAAGTTGCGCGCCACCTGCATGGTGATGGTGCTCGCGCCCTGCCGGCGGCCGCCCTGCGTCAGGTTGGCGTACGCGGCGCGCAGCACGCCGAGATAGTCGACGCCCGTATGCTGATAGAAGCGTTCATCCTCGGCGGCGAGGATCGCGTCCTTGAGCTGCGCCGGAATATCGCGAATCGAAATCACCGAGCGGCGCTCTTCTCCGAACTCGCCGATCAACGCGCCTTCTGCCGTGTAGACGCGCAGCGGGATCTTCGGCTGGTAATCCGTCAGCACATCGAGCGAAGGCAGGTTGGGGAACGCGAGCAGCACGGCGAGCGCGACGAGGAACGCGCAAGCGATTACCAGACCGCCAATCAGGCCCAGCGGATAAAGCAAAAAACGCAGCCACTTCAAGGGCGTTGCACCTCGGCGGGGGGGTGAAGCGGTAGAAGTTGCGCGGCGCGGGAAATCGGGCGCATTATAGTCCTCCCCCGGGTGCAGAACATTTCGCTAGACACCTTTGGGAGTTGTTGCTAGCATTTAACCAGAATTCTACGTATCGCTCCTAAAGGGCCGATACCTAAGGGAAAAGAGGCGAGGAAGAGGGGATGAACTTCGACATCTTCAAGCCAAAAACGCCGCCGTTGTTCGGGCTGGACATCAGCTCGTCCTCGATCAAGATGCTGGAGATCGTCGAGTCCGGCAAGGGCTACGTCGTCGAGCGGCACGCAATCGAACCGCTGCCCAAGGATGCCGTCGTCGACGGCAACATCAACAATCTAGAGGCAGTCGCTGACGCGGTGAAGCGCGGCCACAAGCGGCTCGGCACCCGCACCAAGCATGTCGCGATGGCGGTGCCCTCGGGAGCGGTCATTACGAAGAAAATCGTCGTTTCGTCGGCACTACGCGAGGAGGACCTCGAGGTCCAGGTGCAGACCGAAGCGAATCAGTACATCCCGTTCGCGCTCGAGGAAGTGAACCTCGATTTCCAGGTGATCGGCTCGCCGCCCGGCAAGCCCGAGGACCAGGAAGTGCTGATCGCCGCTACGCGCAAGGAAAAGGTCGAGGATCGCGTCGCTGTGGCCGATTCGGCCGGGCTGAGGGCGATCGTGATGGATGTCGAGTCCTACGCGCAGATGGCGGCGCTCGGGCTGGTCGTAAAGCAGCTGCCGAACCACGGCAGGGATCAGAACATTGCGGTGGTCGACGTCGGCGCGAACGTCATGAACGTGACGGTGTTGCGAAACGAGCAATCGGTGTACACGCGCGAGCAGGCCTTCGGCGGCAACCAGCTGACGACCGATATCGTGAGTCGCTATGGAATGAGTCCGGAGGAGGCGGAAAACGCCAAGCGCTCGGGCGGCCTGCCGGACGATTTCGAGACCGAGGTGCTGCGCCCGTTCATGGACAACCTGTCGATGGAAGTCCAGCGCGCGCTGCAATTCTTCTTCACCTCTACTTCGTACAACCAGGTCGACCATATCCTGCTTGCCGGGGGCTCGGCCGTGATTCCGGGGCTTGACGAAGTAGTGCACACGCGCACGCACGTGCCCGCCATGGTCGCGAATCCGTTCGCCGCGATGCAGACTTCGCCGCGCGTGCAACTCAAGCGCCTGATGCAGGACGCGCCGTCGCTGATCGTGGCCTGCGGGCTTGCCATGCGGAGGTTCGACCCGGTATGAGCGTTCGCATCAATCTACTGCCGCACCGCGAGGAGCGGCGCAAGCGGGCGCGGCAGCATTTCGCCGTGCTGGCTGGGGTTTCCGCCGCGGTCGGCATCGCGATCGTCGGCGCGATGTGGTACGTGACCGACAAGCGCATCGAAAACCAGTCCAATCGCAATGCGTTCCTCAAGGGCGAGATCGCCAAGCTCGACAAGGAGATCGACGAGATCAAGAAGCTGAGGGACGAGATCGCCGCGCTGCTCGCCCGCAAGCAAGTGATCGAGACCCTGCAGGCGGATCGCGCACAGACGGTGCATCTGCTCGACGAGCTGGTCAGCGTGATGCCCGAAGGCGTGTACGTGCGGGCGTTCAAGCAGCGCGGCTTGAGGGTCAACCTGATCGGCTACTCGCAGTCGAACGCGCGCGTGTCGACGCTGATGCGCAACATCGACGCATCGCCCTGGCTGGAGCGGCCGGAGCTCGTCGAGATCCGCGCCACCAACGTCGCCAACAAGCGCCTCTCCGAGTTCAACATCAATTTCTCGCTGAAACGCAGCCAGGCGCCGGCGGACAAGGCAGCGCCGGCGAAGGACGCACCGAAGGCCCCGGCCCCGGCGGCGAAAAAAGGTTGAGCCATGGCCATCGACTTCAACCACTACCTCGAAGAATTCCGCCAGCTCAATCCCAAGGATCCGGGCACCTGGCCGCTCGTACCGAAGGTCGTTTCGCTGCTCGCGATCCTGATCGTCATTCCGGTCGCCGGCTTCTTCCTCGTGACGCAAGGCCAGCTCGAACAGCTCGAGGCCGGACGGGCGCAGGAAGTGAAGCTGAAGGACGACTACCTGAACAAGAAGCGCCTCGCGATCAACCTCGACCTGTACAAGCAGCAGTTGCGCGAGATCGATACGCAGTTCGGAGCGCTGCTGAAGCAGCTGCCCAATCGTTCGCAGATGGACGCGCTGCTGGTGGACATCAACCAGGCCGGCCTCGGTCGCGGCCTGCAGTTCGAGTTGTTCAAGCCCGCGGCTTCCGAGACCTCGCGCGAGTTTTACAACGAGCTGCCGATCCAGGTGAAGGTCACGGGCACCTACCACGACATGGGCGCATTCGCGAGCGACGTCGGGCAGCTCTCGCGCATCGTGACGCTGAACGACGTGTCGGTCGAAGCGCAGAAGGACGGCATCCTGGCGATGGAGACGACCGCTCGCACGTTCCGCTATCTGGACGAGGAAGAGGTCGCGGCGAGCCGCAAGCAGAAGGCGGCCGTGAAGAAGGGGGCGAAGAAATGAAGCGCCTCCTCGTGGTCGCGGGGACGGTCGTGATCGCCGCCTGCGGCGGGGAGCAATACGGCGATCTCAAGCAGGAGCTCAGTGCTCTGACGAAGGACCTGCGCGGACGGGTCGACCCGCTGCCCCAGGTCAAGCCCTACGAGCCGGTGCCGTACAAGGCCGAGGGCGAGGTGGACCCATTCCGTCCGCAACGCATCAACGTGGCGGCGGTCGGCGGCGCCGGCGTGGGCGGCACCGGGAAACAACCCGACATGGACCGGCCGCGCGAGCCGCTCGAAGCGTTCCCGCTCGAGTCGATCCGCATGGTCGGCACGTTGTCGCGCAACCGGGAGACGTTCGGCCTCGTCAGGGCCGGTACGAACCTGTTTCGCGTCCGCAAGGGCAACTACATGGGACAGAATTTCGGCGTCATCACGGCGATCGACGACAACCAGATCAGTCTCAAGGAATTGATTCAGGAGGGCGGCGGCGACTGGGTGGAACGAACCAGCGCGTTGCAACTGCAGGAGGTAAAAAAATGAATACGCTCAAGGGAGTTCTTCCGGCGCTGCTGCTGCTCGTATCGTGGGCAGCCGGAATCGGCACCGCCATCGCGCAGACCACCAATAGCATCGAAGGATTCGACGTTGCACAGCAGGCGGGCGCGATCGTAGTGCGCATCACCACCCGCGAGCCGCTGCAGGGCGTGCCGCCGAATTTCACGGTCGCCAATCCAGCGCGCATTGCGTTCGATTTTCCGAAGACCGTGAATGCGCTCGGCCGCAACGCCCAGGAGATCGGTCAGGGCGAGCTGCGCAGCATGAACCTCATCCAGGCGGCGGACAAGTCGCGCCTGGTGCTCAACCTGCGGCGCCCCGTGGTGCACGAGGCGCGCGTCGACGGACGCAACCTGATCATCACGCTGCAGACCGCAGCGGCGTCGGTGACGCCGAGCGACAAGGTGGCCCATTTCGCGGAAGGACGCGCCGATGCCAGGCACGCGATTCGCGACGTGGACTTCCGCCGCGGGCGCGGCGGAGAGGGGCGGGTCGTGGTGGATCTGTCGGATGCCTCGACCGGGATCGACATCCGCACGCAGGGCCAGAACATCATTATCGACTTCCTCAAGACGTCGCTGCCGGACAATCTGCGGCGCCGCCTCGATGTAACCGACTTCGCCACGCCCGTGCAGGTCGTCAACGCCTTCCAGCAGGGCGAGAACGTGCGCATGATCGTCGAGCCGACCGGCCAGTGGGAGCACAACGCCTACCAGACCGACACGCAGTTTGTCGTCGAGGTAAAGCCGGTGGTGATCGATACCTCGCGCGGCGCGCGCGGCCGCTACACCGGCGAGAAGCTCTCGCTGAACTTCCAGAACGTCGAAGTACGGGCGGTGCTGAACGTGATCGCCGATTTCACCGATCTCAACATGGTCACGAGCGACTCGGTCGGCGGCAACATCACGCTGCGGCTCAAGGACGTGCCCTGGGACCAGGCACTCGAGATCATCCTGCAGACGCGCGGCCTGGACCAGCGCAGGAGCGGCAACGTCATCTGGATCGCGCCCCGGGACGAGCTCGCGACGCGCGAGAAGCTGGCGCTCGAATCGCAGAACCAGATCACCGAGCTCGAACAGACACGCACCGAGAGCTTCCAGCTGAACTATACGAAAGCGGCCGACGTGCAGAAGATGCTCTCCGACCGCACGCAGCCGGTTCTCTCCAAGCGCGGCAGCGCCGTCGTCGACACGCGCACCAACACGGTGTTCGTGCAGGATGTGCCGAGCCGGCTGGAGGAAGTGCGCAAGCTGATCGCCAAGATCGATGTCGCGGTACGTCAGGTGCTGATCGAGGCGCGCATTGTCGAAGCCTCGGACACCTTCGCGAGGAATCTCGGGGCGCGGCTCGGCATGATCGAAGTCGGGCCCGCGAACCGCAGGCCGTTCGGCCGTAGCGGGCCGGGGTTGAATATCGGAGCGGAGGTCACGAACACCAGCCAGGCGGCCGGCTTCACCGAGGGTACCGCGACGACGAACGCCGCCGGCCTGAACCTGGACTTGCCCGCAGCCGGCTTGAACTCGTTCACCAGGGGCGCGCTGTCTTTCGTTCTCTTCAACAATGCGCTGACCCGGTTCCTGAACGTCGAGCTCTCGGCGCTCGAGGCCGACGGCAAGGGCAAGATCATCTCCAGCCCGCGTGTGCTGACTGCGAACCAGGTCGAGGCGCTCATCGAACAGGGAACGGAAATTCCCTATCAGCAGGCGACTTCTTCTGGGGCGACTTCGGTCTCCTTCCGCAAGGCGAACCTGTCGCTCAAGGTGAAGCCGCAGATCACGCCGGACGGAAATGTCATCATGACACTCGACGTGAACAAGGATTCGCCCGGCGCTACGACCCCGGCCGGAGTGCAGATCAACACCAAGCATGTCAAGACCGAGGTGCTCGTGGAAAACGGCGGTACCGTGGTGATCGGCGGAATCTACGAGCAGATCGACCGGACCGACATTACGCAGATTCCATTCCTCGGCGACCTGCCCTACGTGGGGTTCCTCTTCAAGAACAAGACTACGAATACCTCGAAGACCGAGCTGCTCGTCTTCATCACACCGCGGATCGTCAACGAGCGCCTGACGATACGCTGACGGGCGCGCACCTCGACACTGCCGGCGGCCGGGTTCCCCCCGGCCGTTTGCTTTTACGGGTTGCGTAGAATAGCCGCATGGTGCATGCCGGGAATCTCTTTCTCGTCGGCATGATGGGCGCCGGCAAGACGACGGTCGGAAGGCTTCTCGCGCGCCGCCTGAGGCGCACATTCCTGGATTCCGACCATGAAATCGAGCAGCGTTGTGGAGTGCCGGTGCCGGTGATCTTCGAGATCGAAGGCGAGCCCGGCTTCCGCGCGCGCGAGGCACAGATGATCGCCGAGCTCAGTGCGCGCGAGGGCATCGTGCTCGCGACCGGAGGCGGCGCGGTGCTCGATGCGGAAAGCCGCCGCTGGCTCGCCGCGCGCGGCACCGTCGTCTACCTGCATGCGGCGCCGGCCGACCTCTACGAGCGCGTGCGCCACGACAAGAACCGGCCGTTGCTCGCGACACCCGATCCTCTCGCGAAGCTCGAGAGCCTGTACGCAGAGCGGGATCCGCTGTACCGGGAGATCGCGGACGTCGTTGTTGACACCGGCCTGCAGAGCGCACAGACGTTGGCGCGGCACCTGCTCGGCCGACTGGAGGAGAACTGGAAGCTCTCCGTGTAGCGCTCGCCGGCCGGTCCTACCCGATCCACATCGGCGCAGGCCTTCTCGGCGAGCCCGGGCTCTACGCACCCCACCTCGCTTCGCGTCGGGTGGCGATCATTACCAACGCCGTCGTTGCGCCACTCTATCTCGGACCGGTCGAACGGGCGCTCACCCTTGCGGGCGCCGCGATCACGCCGATCCTCGTCGAAGACGGCGAGCAGGCAAAGGATTGGCGCACGCTCGAGAGCGTGTTCGACCAGCTGCTCGCCGCGCGCTGCGGGCGCGATACCGTCGTCGTCGCGCTCGGCGGCGGCGTGATCGGCGACCTTGCCGGATTTGCCGCGGCGGTTTATCAGCGCGGTGTGCCGTTCATCCAGGTGCCTACGACGCTCCTCGCGCAGGTGGATTCATCGGTGGGCGGCAAGACCGCGATCAACCATCCGCGCGGCAAGAACATGGTCGGTGCGTTCCATCAGCCGCTCGCCGTGATCGCCGATATCGCGACGCTCGACTCGCTCCCGGCGCGGGAGCTGCGCGCCGGCCTCGCGGAAGTCATCAAGCACGCGCTGATCCTGGATCGCGCCTTCGCCGACTGGCTCGACGAAAACCTCACGGCTCTGCTTGCGCGCGAGCGCACCGCCCTTGCATACGCCGTGCGCAGGTCGTGCGAGCTCAAGGCCCAGGTGGTCGCCGAGGACGAGCGCGAAACCGGCCTGCGCGCGATCCTCAATTTCGGCCACACCTTCGGGCACGCGTTTGAAGCGGCTGTCGGCTATGGGCAATGGCTGCACGGCGAGGCGGTGTCGGCGGGCATGGTGATGGCGGCCGAGCTGTCCGTCCGCGCAGGGCTTCTTGCGCGCGCAGACGCAGCGCGCGTGCGCGCGCTGCTGGAGCGTGCCGGCCTCCCGGTCTCGGGCCCTGCGCTCGCGCCCGAGCGCATCATCGAGCAGATGCAGGTCGACAAGAAAGCGGCCGGCGGGCGCCTGCGGTTCGTACTCCTTCAGCAGATCGGAAGCGCGGTCGTTCGCGGGGACATCGACGAACGGTTGGTCCGGGATGCGATCGTGTCCTGCAACGCCATGCCAGTTGTCGCATCGCGATAGGCGCGAGCACCGCAAGGCGCTTGTTTCCGCGGGGGCTGGCGGGTATATTCAAAATTCAGCCAAAAATATGGTGCAGAGCGGAAAAGTTTTCATAAGAATCTTTAGATCATGGACTTAGACGCAGACGCTTTGCTCCCGCCGCTCGCCCAAGGCTTGTATGACCCTGCGCGCGAGCATGACGCTTGCGGTGTCGGCTTCGTCGCACACATCAAGGGCCGGAAATCGCATTCGATCGTCGAGCAGGGCCTGACGGTCCTGAAGAACCTCACGCATCGCGGCGCGGTCGGCTGGGACCCGAAACTCTCCGATGGCGCGGGCTGCCTGATCCAGCTTCCCGACCGCTTCCTCCGAGAGGAAATGGCGCGCCGGGATGTCCGCTTGCCTGCTGCGGGTCAATACGGCGTGGGCATGGTGTTCCTGCCACGGGACCCGGCATCGCGCCTCGCCTGCGAGTACGAGATCGAACGTGCGATCAAGGACGAAGGTCAGGTGTTGCTGGGCTGGCGCGACGTGCCGGTCGACAACAGCGACCTCGCCGAGCCAGCCCGCAAGCTCGAGCCGGTGGTGCGGCAGGTGTTCGTTGGCCGCGGCGCCGGCGTGACGGTGACCGACGCGCTCGAGCGCAAGCTCTACATCATCCGCAAGAGCTCGGGCCACGCGATCCAGGCGCTGAAGCTCGCGCACGGCAAGGAGTTCTACGTCCCTTCGTTTTCCGCGCGCAGCGTCTGCTACAAGGGGATGCTGCTCGCATACCAGGTCGGCGAGTACTACCTCGATCTCAAGGATCCGCGCGTCGAATCGGCGCTCGCGCTGGTGCACCAGCGCTTCTCGACGAACACGTTCCCGTCGTGGGATCTTGCGCACCCGTTCCGCATGATCTGCCACAACGGCGAGATCAATACGCTGCGCGGCAACGTGAACTGGATCCGCGCGCGCCAGGGTGCGATCTCGAGCCCGATTCTCGGCGCCGACCTGGCGAAGATCTGGCCGCTGATCTACGACGGCCAGTCGGATTCGGCGTCGTTCGACAACGCGCTCGAGCTGCTCGTGATGGGCGGCTATTCGGTGGCGCACGCGATGATGCTGATGATTCCGGAGGCGTGGGAGAACCACACGCTGATGGATCCGAGCCGGCGCGCGTTCTACGAGTATCACGCGGCGATGATGGAGCCCTGGGACGGCCCGGCCTCGATCGCGTTCACCGACGGCCGGCAGATCGGCGCGACGCTCGATCGCAACGGCCTGCGCCCTTCGCGCTATATCGTGACCGACGACGACCTGGTGATCATGGGGTCGGAGTGCGGCTGCCTGCCCGTGCCCGAGGAGCGCATCGTCAAGAAGTGGCGCCTGCAGCCGGGGAAGATGTTCCTCGTCGACCTCGAGAAGGGCCGCATCATCGACGACCAGGAGTTGAAGGACGGTCTCGCTTCGGCGAGGCCCTACGCGGAATGGATCGAGCGCATCCGGGTGAAGCTGGACGACGTCGATACCGAACAGACGCCGCCGCTGCGCTCCGCGGTGCCGCTGCTCGACCGCCAGCAGGCGTTCGCGTACACGCAGGAAGACATCAAGATCATCATGGAGCCGATTGCCGCCAATGGCGAGGAGCCGATCGGCTCGATGGGCAACGACTCCCCGCTCGCGGTGCTGTCGAGCAAGAACAAGACGCTGTCGCATTATTTCAAGCAGCTGTTCGCGCAGGTGACCAACCCCGCGATCGACCCAATCCGCGAAGAGCTCGTGACCTCGCTCGTGTCGTTCATCGGTCCGAAGCCGAACCTGCTCGGCATCGACGAGATGAACCCGCCGCTGCGACTCGAAGTGAGCCAGCCGGTGCTCGATTTCTACGAGATGGAGAAGATCCGGCATATCGATCGCTACACCGGCGGCAAGTTCAGGTCCTTCGAGCTCGATCTCACCTATCCGGTCGCCTGGGGCAAGGAGGCGATCGAGGCGCGGCTGGCGTCGCTCGCCGCGCAGGCCGAAGACGCGGTGCGCGCGGGCTACTCGATCATCGTCCTCTCCGATCGCCTGGTGGACGCCGAACGCGTCGCCATCCCGGCGCTGCTTGCGTTGTCCGCGATCCATCAGCATCTGGTCGGCCGCGGCCTGCGCACCAGCACCGGCCTCGTCGTCGAGACGGGGAGCGCGCGCGAGGTGCATCACTTTGCGCTCCTCGGAGGCTACGGCGCCGAGGCCGTGCACCCCTATCTGGCGCTCGAGACGCTGCTCGCGATGCACGAGGACCGCGCTGCAGGCAGCAAGGCGATCAAGAATTCTGTCAAGGCGATCGGCAAGGGGCTGAAGAAGGTCATGTCCAAGATGGGCATCTCGACCTACATGTCCTATACGGGCTCGCAGTGCTTCGAAGCGATCGGCCTGGCGAAGAGCCTGACCGAAAAGTACTTCACCGGTACCGCGTCGAACATCGAGGGGATCGGGCTGTTCGAGGTGGCCGAGGAAGCGATCCGGATTCACAAGGCGGCGTTCGGCACCGATCCGGTCCTTGCCATTGCGCTCGACGCCGGCGGCGAATACGCATTTCGCGTGCGCGGCGAAGAGCACATGTGGACGCCGGATGCGATCGCCAAGCTGCAGCAGGCGACCCGCTCGAACTCGTGGAAGACGTACAAGGAGTACGCGGAGCTCGTCAACGAGCAGGCGCTGCGGCACATGACGTTCCGGGGCCTGTTCACGTTCCGCTTCGACCGCTGCACGCCGGTGCCGCTCGCGGAAGTCGAGCCCGCCGCCGAGATCGTCAAGCGCTTTTCGACCGGCGCGATGTCGCTCGGCTCGATCTCGACCGAGGCGCATACCACGCTCGCGATCGCGATGAACCGCATCGGTGGCCGCTCGAATACCGGGGAAGGCGGCGAGGACCGCAAGCGCTACGCGCCGATTCGCGCCGGCGAATCGCTGATGTCGCGGCTCGGCCGCGACCGCGTGGAAGTCGACATCCCGCTGCAGGAAGGCGATTCGCTGAATTCCAAGATCAAGCAGGTCGCCTCGGGACGCTTCGGCGTGACCGCGGAGTACCTGGCCAACGCGAAGATGCTGCAGATCAAGATCGCGCAGGGCGCAAAGCCCGGCGAAGGCGGACAGCTCCCCGGGCGCAAGGTCTCGGAGTACATCGCCGAGCTGCGCTACGCGACGCCCGGCGTCGAGCTGATCTCGCCGCCGCCGCACCACGACATCTACTCGATCGAGGATATCGCGCAGCTGATTCACGACCTGAAGAATGCCAATCCCGAAGGGGACGTGTCGGTGAAGCTCGTCTCCGAGATCGGCGTGGGTACGATCGCCGCGGGCGTCGCCAAGGCGAAGTCCGATCACGTGACGATCGCCGGTCACGACGGCGGCACCGGGGCTTCGCCCTGGTCTTCGATCAAGCATGCCGGGACGCCGTGGGAACTCGGGCTCGCCGAGACGCAGCAGACCCTGGTTCTGAATCGCTTGCGCGGGCGCATCGCAGTGCAGGTCGACGGGCAGATCAAGACCGGCCGCGACGTGGCGGTCGGCGCGATCCTCGGCGCGGACGAGTTCGGTTTCGCCACTGCCCCGCTCGTGGTCGAGGGCTGCATCATGATGCGCAAGTGCCACCTCAATACCTGCCCGGTCGGCGTGGCAACGCAGGACCCGGTGCTGCGGCGCAAGTTCGAGGGTAAGCCCGAGCATGTGGTGAATTACTTCTTTTTCGTCGCCGAGGAGGTGCGCGAGTTGATGGCGAAGCTCGGCATCCGCAAGCTCGATGACCTGATCGGCCGCACCGACCTGCTCGACACGAGCCGGGGGATCGAGCACTGGAAAGCGAAGGGGCTCGACTTCTCCCGGATTTTCCACATGCCGAAGATGCCGCCCGAAGTGGCGCTGTATCGGCGCGAGCAGCAGCAACACGGGCTGGAGAAGGCGCTCGACAACCGGCTGATCGAGCTGGCGCGACCGGCACTCGAGCGCGGCGAGAAGGTCGCGGTCGACATGCCGATCCGCAACATCAACCGCACGTTCGGCACGATGCTTTCCTCGCTCATCGCCAAGCGCTACGGTCACGACGGATTGCCGGACGGCACGATCCAGGTGCGGCTCGCCGGTTCCGCGGGGCAGAGCTTCGGCGCGTTTCTCGCGCGCGGCGTCACGCTCGAGCTGATCGGCGATACGAACGACTACTGCGGCAAGGGCCTGTCCGGCGGACGGATCGCAGTGCAGCCTTCGCCGAAGTTCCGCGGCGAGCCGACCGAGAACATCATCACCGGCAACGTCGTGCTGTACGGTGCGATCGCAGGCGAGGCCTATTTCCGCGGTGTCGCCGGCGAGCGCTTCGCAGTACGCAATTCAGGGGCGCAGGCGGTCGTCGAGGGCGTCGGCGATCACGGCTGCGAATACATGACCGGCGGCACGGTGGCGGTGCTCGGCGTGACCGGACGCAACTTCGCCGCGGGCATGTCCGGCGGGATCGCTTACGTGTTCGACGCCGACGGCGAATTCGCGAGGCGCTGCAATCCGTCGATGGTCGATCTCGAGCCGCTGCTCACCGAGGCCGAGCAGCAGGCGAAGGTGTCGCGCGATCTCTGGCATCTGGGGCAGAGCGACGAGGCGCTGCTGCGCTCGCTCGTCGAGAGTCACGCGAAGTACACCGGCAGCCGCAGAGCGCAGCAGATCCTGGCCGACTGGGCGGCCTACCGCGGCCGTTTCGTGAAAATCTTTCCCAGGGAATACAAGCGTGCGCTCGGCGAGCTCGCCGCGGCACACAAGAGAGCCGCAGCCTGATGGGAAAGGTCACCGGCTTTCTCGAGTATGGGCGGGTAGAAGAAACCTACGAAGCGCGGGAAGCGCGCAAAAGGCACTACCGCGAGTTCATCCCGCCGCTGACCGACGAGCAGGCGCGCATCCAGGGCGCGCGCTGCATGGACTGCGGCATCCCGTTCTGCATGACCGGCTGCCCGGTGAACAACATCATTCCCGACTGGAACGATCTCGTCTTCCGGCAGGACTGGAAGGGCGCGATCGAGACGCTGCACTCGACGAACAACTTTCCCGAGTTCACCGGCCGCATCTGCCCGGCCCCGTGCGAAGAGGCCTGCGTGCTGCGAATCAACAGCGACGCGGTCGGAATCAAGTCGATCGAGCACGCAATCATCGACAAGGCCTGGGAAGAGGGCTGGGTGCAGCCCACGCCCGCGGAGCACAAGACGGGACGAACGGTGGCAGTCGTAGGTTCCGGGCCGGCCGGCCTCGCCTGCGCGCAGCAGCTTGCGCGCGCGGGTCATGCGGTGGTGCTGTTCGAGAAAAACGACCGCGTCGGGGGGTTGCTGCGCTATGGCATCCCCGATTTCAAGCTCGAGAAGTGGATCATCGACAGGCGCCTCGAGCAAATGGCGGCCGAGGGCGTCGAGTTCAAAGTGAACCACGTCATTGCCGATGCGCCGCTGGGCGCCGGCAACGGAGCTGCAACACGCGTCGAGCCGCGCGACCTGCTTGCCGGGTTCGACGCAGTCGTGCTCAGCGGCGGCGCTGAAGCGCCCCGCGATCTGCCGATCCCCGGCCGAGCGCTCCAAGGCATCGAGTTCGCGATGGATTTCCTGCCGCTGCAGAACCGGCGCGTCGCAGGGGACGCCGGCGTGCGCGATCTGTGGGCAACGGGAAAGCATGTGGTCATCATCGGCGGGGGCGACACCGGGTCGGACTGCGTCGGCACGTCCAACCGGCACGGCGCAGCCTCCGTCACGCAGTTCGAGCTGCTGCCGATGCCGCCCGACGTCGACCGAAATCCGGTGTGGCCGTACTGGCCGGTGAGGCTGCGTACCTCTTCGTCTCACGAGGAAGGCGTGCAGCGCGACTGGTCCATTGCCACGAAGGCATTCCTCGGCAGCAACGGTCGGGTGCAGTCGCTGCAGGCGGTGCGGCTGGAATGGAAGGACGGGACGATGCACGAGATCGCAGGCTCGGAGTTCACCATGCCCGCGGATCTCGTCCTGCTGGCGATGGGATTCGTCTCTCCCGTGCAGTCGATCCTGGACGGATTTGGCGTGCAGAGGGATCCGCGCGGCAACGCCAGGGCCACGACCGACGGCGCCGGGTGTTACGCGACGAGCGTCGAAAAGGTTTTCGCTGCAGGCGACATGCGCCGCGGCCAGTCGCTGGTGGTCTGGGCGATCCGCGAGGGCCGGCAATGCGCGCGTGCGGTCGACGAGTTTCTGATGGGCCATTCGGAGTTGCCGCGCTAGAAGCGGGGCCCGTGACGACCGAGCGGGCGAACGCCTTCACGCTTGCGCAGGAAGAACTGAGCGCGATCTCGTCGCACGGCGTGGTGCGCCACTACCCGAAGCAGGCCGTGATCCTCAACGAGGGCGATTCGAGCGATTCGCTCTACATCGTGCTCGAGGGCCGCGTGAAGGCCTACGTCGCCGACGCGGCCGGCCATGAGGTGGTGCTGTCGACCATGGGCCCCGGCGAGTACTTCGGCGAGATGGCGCTCGATCACAGGCCCCGCTCGGCGTCGATCATGACGCTTGCGCCGAGCCGCTTTTTGATCGTCCCGGGAGACGAGTTTCGCGCGTTTGTCGCAGCCCACCCGGCGTTCGCGCTGAGCCTGGTCGAAAAGCTGATCCACCGGGTGCGTGCGCTCACCGAGAACGTGAAAAGCCTGGCGTTCATGGATGTGTACGGTCGCGTGGCGCGCCTGCTGCTCGAGCTCGCCGAGGAGCGCGACGGGCGGCTGATCATCGACGAACGCCTCACGCAGCAGGACATCGCCAGCCGCATCGGTGCGTCGCGCGAAATGGTGAGCCGCATCCTCAAGGACCTGAGCCTGTGCGGCTGCATTACGCATTCGCGCTCGGGGATCGTGCTGCACCGCAAACCCCCGGCTCGCTGGTAAGGACTGACGCCGCCGCCCGACGGGAAAGTGTGCAGGGTTCACACTTTCCCGAAGGCGTGCTTCACAGACCGGACTCCGCCACAGGTCTACGCTGCAGACTCATTCTCCGACCGGAGGGAGCCATGCAAATCAAGGAATATCTGGATTTCCTGGTCATGTTGATCCCGACGTGCGTGCTTCTCGCCGCGGTGGCCCTGACCCTGACCCTGCTGTAGCGGCGCATTGTCGTGGGGACTTCCGGCGAGTCTGCTCATGACTGCCGGCGAGCGCGTACAATCGGCCGCGCACTGCATCGTCCGCACCGAGGCCGTCCTTGAAACCCCTTTCTCTGCTTGCATACGCCGGACTGGTTGCGGCGTGCGCGATTGCATCGTCCCCCGCGCTCTCGCAGCCGGGTCCCGCGCGGATCGGCGTGCTTGCGGTCTCCACTCAGGAGGCGGCCAAGCCATCGGTCGACGCGTTCAAGAAGCGCCTGCACGAGCTGGGCTATGTGGAAGGCCAGAACGTTCGCTACGTGCAGCGCTATGCCGACAGCGATATGTACAAGCTGCGGCGACTGGCGGACGAGCTGGTGAGCGAAGGCGTGGCCGTGCTCTATGCCGCGGCAACGCCGGAGGCGAGCGCAGCGAAGAGCGCCACGCGCACGATCCCGATCGTGTTCAGCAACGTCAACGACCCGGTCATCGTGAAGCTGGTCGACAGCTACGCGCGGCCCGGAGGCAACGTCACCGGAATCGCCCAGGACACCAACGTGCTGGGGGCAAAGCGCCTGCAGTTCCTGAAGGAGCTGGTCCCGGGTGCGGAACGGATGGCGCTGCTCTTCGACAAGGACTACGCAGACGCGTGTCGCCTCGAGCTCGACCAGATCCGCGAGTCTGCGAAGCAGCTGAAGGTCAGCCTCGAGCTCATTCCGTTCGAGGGCAGCGGAACGCTCGATCGTGCGCTCGCGCAGGTGCGTCAGTCGAAACCGCAAGCATTGATGTCGCCCGTGTCCGGCACCTTCGAGGTCGACGCGCTCAAGATCGGCAAGTTCATCCGCGAGCAGCGCCTTCCCGCGCTGATCGAGCCGCTCGAAGCCGCACAGCACGGCGCGATCCTGTCCTATGGACCGGACAACCTCTGGGCCTCGCGACGTGCGGCGGACTATGTTGCGCGCATCCTCAAGGGTACAAAGCCTGCCGATCTGCCGATCGAAAGGCCGACGCGCTATGACCTGGTGGTCAACCTCCGGGTTGCGAAGGAACTGGGTGTCCGGGTGCCCGAGACACTGCTGCTTCAGGCGACGCGGGTCATCGAGTGATCGTTTTGTTCGTTCAATGGGAGCGATTCAATGAGCAATACTAGAGCCAGCATTACCGCGGCGATGTTTGCTGCGACGTTTGCCGTTGCCGCGCACGCGCACGACAAGAGCGTCAAGGAGCAGCTCGGCAGCGTGAAGTTCCCGGTTTCCTGCTCTGCCGATGCGCAGAAGAAGTTCAATCGCGCGATGGCGCTTTTTCACTCGTTTGACTGGACGCGAGGCAAGACCGCGTTCGAGGAGGTCGCGCAGGCCGATCCGAAGTGCGGGATGGCGCACTGGGGCCGGGCGATGGTTGCAGCCGACAATCCCTTCGCCTGGCCGGTGTCGATCAAGCTGAAGGACGGGGCCGAAGCGATCGCCAAGGCGAAGGAGGTGGGCGCCGGCACGCAGCGCGAGCGCGACTACATCGATGCGCTGGCGCTGCTGTATCAGGACGCCGCCAATACGCCGCATCGTCCGCGCGCGATCGCCTACGAGCAGGCGATGGAGAAAGTAGCGGCGAGCAATCCGCGCGACATCGAGGCCAGGATCCTGTACGCGCTCGCCGTCAGCGCGAACCATGACCTGAACGACAAGAGGTACGAGCGCCCGCTGAAGGCCGCCGGTCTGCTCGAGCCGCTGTTCAAATCGCAGCCGCGGCATCCCGGCGTCGCGCACTACCTGATCCACAGCTACGACTACCCACCGATCGCCGACAAGGGGCTCGCTGCGGCAAAGCGCTACGCCAAGGTGGCCGCCGATGCTGCGCACGCACAGCACATGCCGTCGCATATCTTTACCCGCGTCGGCTTCTGGCGCGACTCGGTGGCGGCCAACAAGGCGAGCGCTGCGACCGACAGCCCAGCCAAGGTGCAGACCCCGCATGCGTTCGACTACATGGTGTACGCCTATCTCCAGCTTGGCGAGGATGCGGCGGCGGAAAGCGTCTGGGCCGAAGCCAAATCGCTCAAGCTCAGCAACCCGGCGTTTCACCAGCCGTTCGGACTGGCGGCGATTCCGGCGCGCCTCGCGCTTGAGCGAGGACGCTGGGCAGAAGCTGCCAAGCTTGACCTGCCGGCGAACGTCGCCGACGAGGACTGGAAGCGCTATCCGCATGCCGAATCCGTGCTTGTATTCGCGCGCGGTCTGGGCGCGGCGCGAAGCGGCGATGCGGGCGGTGCGCGCAAGGAAATCGAGCGGCTGCGCGCGATCCATGCGACGCTGACGGAGCGGAAGGTCGGCTACTGGGCGGAGCAAAGCGAGATCCAGGCGGCGATCGTCAATGCTTGGGCGCTGAAAGCCGAGGGTAAGAATGAGGATGCGCTTGCCGCGATGCGCGCCGCAGCCGATCGCGAGGACGCCACCGAGAAGCACGTCGTCGTGCCCGGGCCGATGATCCCTGCGCGCGAGCTGCTCGGCGACCTGTTGATGGAGCTCGACAAACCCGCCGAGGCGCTGGCGCAATACGAAGCCTCGATCGGCAAGGAGCCGAACCGGTTCCGCGGGCTCTACGGTGCCGCACTGGCGGCCGAGCGCTCCGGAGATACGAAGCGGGCGCGGGTGCATTACCAGAAGCTCGCCTCGGTTACGAAGGGTTCCAACGGCGCCAGGCCCGAAATGCAGCGCGTGCGAGAGCAGATCGCGAAGAACTGACTGTAACGGTCGGCGCAAGCGCCCCAAGGGCCGGGGCCTTGCGCGGGCCCGTGTTTCCCGCTTAAGGCCGGCGGTTGGGTTGATAATCCGGTAGTCCGCTCCCAGGGGAAGGCCGGCTCACCGGAATGGCCGCGCGTCGCAGCATCTATCGCAAGTACCTCGCGCTGATCATCGCGCTGGTCGCGGGCGCGCTCGTGGTCAGCGGCGCCATCGGGGTCTATTTCTCGTATCTCGAGACCCGGCATTCGCTGATCTCGCTCGCGCATGAGAAGGCGGCCTCGGCCGCAACGCGCATCGAGCAGTTCGTCAAGGAGATCGAGAACCAGGTCGCCTGGACGACGTTGCTGCCGCAGACCGCCGAAGGCGCGGATCCGCTCGAGCCGAGGCGCTTCGATTTCGTCCGGCTGGGGAAATTGGTCCAGCCGATCACCGAGGCGAACTACATTCATGCCGACGGCTGCCTGCAGGTCAAGGAGTCGCGGCTGGAGATTTCGGGAGCCGGCGCGTGCCTGGCCGACCTGTCGAAGGATGCGCGGTTCGTCGGCGCGCGAGCGAGCGGCGTGTATTACGGGCCGGTCTACTTCCGCAAGGAAACGGAGCCCTATATGGCGATCGCGCTGCGCGCTGCGGGCGGCGGCGTAAGCGCGGTCGAAGTGAACCTGAAGTTCATCTGGGAAGTCATCCAGCGGATCAAGATCGGCGAAGCGGGCCTCGCCTACGTGGTCAACAAGGACGGGCACCTGATCGCGCACCCGGACATCAGCCTGGTGCTGCAGAAGACGGACTTTTCGACGCTGCCGCAGGTGAAGGACGCGCTGCAGGCGAAACCGGCCGCGCCGGGAGAGCCGCCGAGGGAGCGTACGCTGGGGGAAGCGCGGGATCGCAGCGGCCGCAGCGTGATTACGGCCCATGCGCACATCGAGCCGCTCGACTGGTATGTCTTCGTCGAGCAGCCGACCGCCGAGGCGTACAAGCCCCTCTATGCCTCGTTGGCGCGCAGCGGAGTATTGCTGGTCGCAGGCCTGCTGCTCTCGATTCTCGTCGGACTGGTGTTCGCTCGCCGCATGACCAACCCGATCCGCGCACTGCAGGATGGTGCGGTGGCCATCGGCGCCGGGAACCTCAATGCGAACATCGATGTGCGCACCGGGGACGAGCTGCAGGAGCTGGCAGAGCATTTCAACCGGATGGCCGCCGAGCTGAAGGAGTCGTACGCGGGCCTGGAGCGCAAGGTCGAGGAGCGGACTGGCGAACTGAAAAGGACGCTCGAGCAGCAGACCGCGACTTCCGAGATCCTGCGCGTGATCAGCGGCTCGATGACGGAGTCGCAACCCGTGTTCGATGCGATCGTCAAGAACTGCCACGCGCTCTTCCCGGGCAGCCGCGTCGCGCTGGGGCTCGTGCACGAAGAGCGAATCGAAGTGCGCGCGAGCGTCGGCGGTACCGGCGGCTCCGACACTTACGAGATGGCTATGGATCCGAGCAGCGGCCTCGCGACCTCCATCATGCAGAGGCGGACGATCCATCTTCCGGACCTCGCCAAGGCCGCCGAGGAGTTTCCGCGGCTGAGCCGGCTTGCCTCCGAATATAGATCGGGCCTGTACACACCCTTGATGCGCGAAGGCAAGCCGATCGGCGTGATTTCGGTGCTGCGGCCCGGCGCCGGCGCGTTCGACGACAAGGAGATCGCGCTGCTGCAGACGTTCTCCGACCAGGCGGTGATCGCGATCGAGAACGTGCGCCTGTTCAACGAGATCCAGGATAAAGGCCGGCAGCTCGAGATCGCCAACCGCCACAAGTCGGAGTTTCTCGCCAACATGTCGCACGAGTTGCGCACGCCACTGAACGCGATCATCGGCTTTTCCGAAGTGCTGGACGAGCGCTACTTCGGCGAGCTGAACGAGAAACAGGCGGACTACGTCAAGGACATCCATTCCTCCGGCAAGCATCTGCTGACGCTGATCAACGATATCCTCGATCTGTCGAAGATCGAGGCCGGCAGGATGGAACTCGACGTCGCCGATTTCGACCTGCCCGCCGCGCTGCAGAATGCGCTGACCCTCGTCCGCGAGCGCGCGCAGCGCCACGGGATCGGGCTCGACCTGAAGGTGGACGGTGCCCTCGGCAACTTCCGCGCCGACGAGCGCAAGTTCAAGCAGATCATGCTGAACCTTCTTTCGAACGCAGTGAAGTTCACCCCCGAGGGCGGCAAGGTAAGCATCGCGGCGAAGTTGAACGGCTCGGCCGTCGAGGTTTCGGTCTCCGATACAGGAGTCGGCATCGCGCCGGAAGACCAGGCCATCGTGTTCGAGGAGTTCAGGCAGGTCGGACGCGACTACACGCGCAAGGCCGAAGGCACCGGGCTGGGGCTCGCGCTCACCCGGCGCTTCGTCGAGCTGCACGGCGGCATCCTCTCGCTTGCAAGCACACCCGGCAAGGGTTCTACCTTCACCTTCACGCTTCCCATCCGACATGGCCAATGAACTGATCCTGATCGTCGAGGACAACGACAAGAACATGAAGCTTGCCCGCGACATCCTGCAGGTGAAGGGCTATCGCACGATCGAGGCCGAGTCCGCAGAGGCCGGGCTGCCGCTCGCCGCTGCGCACAAGCCCGACCTGGTGCTGATGGATATCCACCTGCCCGGCATGAACGGAATCGACGCGCTGAAGAAGTTGCGGGCGACCCCCGACACGAGCGCGATCCCGGTGCTCGCGTTCACCGCCTCGGTCATGCCGCAGGATCGGCGCGAGATCATGGGCGCGGGGTTCGACGGCTTCGTCTCGAAGCCGATCAACCTCAAGGAGTTCATCGCTGCCATCGCCAAAGCCGTGCAAAAAGAGCCGAGCGGAGGCGCGGCGTGACCCGCAAGGCGAAAATCCTCGTCATCGATGACACGCCGGCAAACGTCAAGCTGCTGGCGGACCTGCTTACCGTCAAGGGGTACGAGGTCTTCACCGCTGCCAACGGCGAGGACGGTCTGAAGCGGCTTGCCAGCGAGCGTCCGGACCTGGTGCTGCTCGACGTCATGATGCCCGGGATGAATGGCTACGACGTCTGCCGCGCGATCCGCGCCGATGCCGCGAACGGCATCTTGCCTGTAGTGATGGTGACCTCGCTCGACCCGGCGCAGGAGCGGATCAAGGGGCTGGACGCAGGCGCTGACGATTTCCTCACCAAGCCGATCAACCAGCCGGAGTTATTGGCGCGTGTGCGCTCGCTGTTGCGCATCAAGGACCTGTACGACCAGCTCGGGGCGCTGAACGCGAGCCTCGAGCAGCGCGTCGCCGAGCAGGTGAAGCAGATCGAGCGCTTCGGGCGCCTGAAACGGTTCGTCTCGCCGCGCATCGGCGAGCTGATCCTCGCGGGCGACGTAGACGACCCGCTGCAGACGCACCGGCGGGACATCACGGTGGTATTCACCGACCTGCGCGGCTTCACCGTGTTCAGCGAGACGGCCGAGCCGGAGGAAGCGATGGATGTCCTGCGCGCATACCATGCCGAGATCGGGCGCGTGGTCATGGCGCACGAAGGCACGATCGAGCACTTTGCCGGCGACGGCGTGATGATCCTGTTCAACGACCCGATCCCGGTGGCGGAGCACGAGCTCGCCGCGATCCGCATGGCGCTCGAGATGCGCGACAAGGTAGGGGCCCTGTCCGCGGGCTGGAAGAAGCGCGGCTACGACCTCGGCTTCGGCGTCGGGATTGCCAACGGCTACGCCACGCTCGGTGCCATCGGCTTCGAGGAACGGCGCGACTACGGCGCGATCGGGCCGGTCACCAATCTCTCCGCGCGCCTGTGCAGCGAAGCGAAAGCCGGGCAGGTGCTGATCTCGCAGCGCGTGTTCGGCAAGGTCGAGGAGCGGCTGCACGTCGAGCACGTGGGCGAGCTTTCGCTGCGCGGCTTCCAGCGCGCCGTCACTGCGTACAACGTGACGGGCGTGCGCGAATGAACGATTCTCCGAGGACAATGCAGACATGAAATCAATCGTTGCCCAGGAAATCGCCAAGATGGGCGGGGCTGTACCGTTCGCGTTCGAGGTCACGTTCGCCGACGGCACGACCTACCGCAATCGCGCCGAACCGGCGCGCTTTGCGCTGCGCTTCCGCAATCGCGCCGCCGAGTGGAGCACCGCGGCGTTCGGCCACGTCGGCATGATCGAGAGCTACATCGACGGAGGCATCGACGTCGAAGGCGACCTGAATGCGGCTTTCGAAGCAGGCTTGAACGGCGGAGTCGCTTCGGAGGGCGCGTTGATCAAGCACCGCAACCGCTGGCACGAGTTCCGCCTCTCCAACGCGACCTGGGCCCAGGCCAAGGTGAACGCGTGCGCTCACTACGCGCTGGGCACCGATTTTTATCGACTCTGGCTCGACGATCCGTACATGATGTACACCTGCGGCTACTGGCCCGAGGGGACGACGAGCCTCGAGCAGGCGCAGGTCAACAAGATCGACCATGTCTGCCGCAAGGTTCGGCTGTCGCGCGGCGAATCGGTGGTCGACATCGGCTGCGGCTTCGGCGGCTTCATGTTCTACGCAGCCGAGCGCTACGGCGTCTCCGTGACCGGCGTGAACAACACCACCGAGCAGGTGGAGTTCGTCGACCAGGAGATCAAGCGACGCGGACTGCAGGGGGCGCTGCGCGTCATCGATACGGACTTCCGCGATGTTTCCGGCCCGTACGACAAGGTCGTATCGATCGGCGTTCTCGAGCATGCGGGCCGCGATCAATTGCAGGAAGTCGTCAAGGCGCACGCCGATTTCCTGAAGCCGGGCGGCCTCGGCATGCTGCACTTCATCGGCCATGTCGGGCGGCGCGATACCGAGTTCTTCATCCGCGAGCACGTCTTTCCGGGCGGGTGGATCCCGAGCCTCGCCGACGTGATCGTGGCGATGGAGGACAGCGGGCTGGAGGTCGTCGACATCGAGAACCTGCGCCGCCACTACGCGCATACGCTCGACGTCTGGACCGAGCGCTTCGACCGCAACTGGGAGCGCATCCACGCGATCAATCCGGCCAGGTTCACGGAACGCTTCCGGCGCATCTGGCGCACGTACCTGATCGGGTGCGCCGAAATGTTCCGCTCGCCGGCCGAGCGCACGCACCTCTTCCAGATCGTGTTCAGCAAGGGGAACATCACCGACAGCACGTATCCGATGAGCCGCGGCTTCCTCTATCCGGAGCGCGGCGAAGCGGCTCGATGAGCGGATACGCGGAGCGCCGCGGCCAGCTGCTCGCCGCGTTCCGCGAGCGGCCGCGCGGATCGATCGGCCTCGCGAAGCAAACGTCCAATCTGTTTCGCGATCGCGCCCGGACAGGCAAACACCTGCTCGACGTGCGCGCGTTCGATCACGTGCTCGCCATCGACCCCGCAGGCCAGTGGGTGGAGGCCGAAGGGATGACGACCTACGAGGATCTGGCGGCGCGCACGCTAGCGGCCGGGGTCATGCCGACCGTCGTTCCGCAGCTGAAGACGATTACCCTCGGCGGTGCGGCCGCAGGGGTGGGGATCGAAGCGTCGTCGTTCCGTCACGGGCTGGTGCATGAATCGCTGCTCGAGATGGACGTGCTCACCGGCGACGGCCGGGTGCTCACCTGCACGCCCGACAACGAGCACTGCGACCTCTTTTTCGGATTTCCGAATTCATACGGCACGCTCGGCTACGCGCTCAGGCTCAGGGCGCGCACGGTTCCGGTCAAGGCGTTCGTCGAGCTGCGTCACCGCAGGTTCGGCGAGCCGCAGGCGTTCTTCGCGGCGATCGAGGAAGCGTGCTCGCAGCCGTTCGACTTTGTCGATGGAGTCGTCTTCGCTCACGATGCGCTGGTGCTCAGCACTGCGCGCTTCGTCGAATCCGCGCCGTATGCGAGCGACTACACGTTCGAGAAGATCTTCTACCGTTCGCTGCTCGAGCGCGAGATCGATTACCTGAGCGCGCATGACTTTCTGTGGCGCTGGGACACCGACTGGTTCTGGTGCTCGAAGAATGTCGGCGCGCAGGTGCCGTGGATCCGGCGGATCTACGGTCGCCAGCGCCTGGGCTCCCGCACCTACCAGGGCATCATGCGCTGGAACAGCCGCTGGGGCGTGACGCGGGCGCTGAGTCGCTTGCGCGGGCTGCATTCCGAATCGGTCATCCAGGATGTCGACATTCCGATCCACCGCGCGGCGGAGTTTCTCGAGTTCTTTCAGCGCGACATCGGCATCTCGCCGGTCTGGACGTGCCCGGTCCGCGCCTCCGCCCGCGCCGACCGCTTCTGCCTGTACCCGCTTCGCCCGGGCGCGCTCTATGTGAATTTCGGTTTCTGGGACGTCGTGCGCACATCCGGCGAGCACTCCGAGGGCTACTTCAACCGGCTGGTCGAGCACGAGGTGGAGGCGCTCGGCGGCATCAAGTCCCTGTACTCGGATTCCTACTATCCGCCCGATCGCTTCTGGCAGACCTATGGCGGAGACGCCTACCGCGCGCTGAAGGCGCGCTACGATCCGGACGGAAACTTTCCCGATCTCTACTCGAAGTGCGTACTACGTCACTAGCGCTAGGGGTGATCGCCGAGCGCGAGCGCGGCGAATGAAGCGAGCCAATGTTCACCGACGTAGTCGCCTCCGGTCACCCGCGGCAGCGCGGCTTGCAAGTGGCGCTCGGCGAGCTCCGCGTAGTTCTCCCCGAGACGCGTGTAACACCACGCCCGGGTCAGCGACAGGCCGTCGAGATGGCTTTGCTTCGGATCGCTCCGGTCGGCTATGACCGGCGGTGTGGCGAGAGGGCCGAGATCCTGCGGCAGGAAACCGTGCAGCCAGGCACCGAATTCGTCCTTGCCGAGCACCTCGCGCATCAGCACGGCTTCGATCAGCGCCGGAGAAAGAAAATCATCGAGCGAAGGCTCGTAGGCAAGCGGCGCGTTCCGGTCCGCGGCGTACCACCTGCGAGCGGCGTCCCGGATCGCCTGTTCGAGCGAATCGTCCTGTGCGGAGTGGGCGAAGTCGAGCGCGAGGACAGAGGCGAACGCGGTATTGCCGTGGCTGCCGGCGCGAATGGGGTAAGGCGCCGCGGAAACGAATGTCGAGAAACGCGCGGCGATCAGCGTTGCCAGCGGGCGAACGGACTCGATCCAGCGGCGCTCGCCGAGTCGGGAGAGCTCCGCTTGCAGTTCCAGCAGCCAGGCCCACCCATACGGACGCTCGAACGTACGGCCTGCGGGACTCCCAAAGTAGGCCAGCTCTCTCTGCAATGCCGGAGTCGAAAGGTGCGCGTCGAGCGTTCGCGCGATCTTGCTTGCCGAGGCCAGCCCCGGATGCGTGCGTAGGATCCGCGCGAGCAGCCAGTGCATGTGCACGGCCGAGTGCCAGTCGTAGCTGCCATAGAACGCGGGGTGAAGCGCGCGCGGCGCGAGATCGGCTGCCGGGGCCGTGAGCAGGTGAATGATGTGGCGCGGATACTCGCGCGTGACGTTCTTGAGCGCGACATCCGCAAACGCGCCCGCAAGTTGGCCGCTCAGAGTCATTTCAGAGTCAGAATGCTAAGCTAAAATCAAGGGGATACATGACTATCGACGTCGTCATCCTCGCCGCTGGGCAAGGCAAGCGCATGCATTCTGCGCTTCCCAAGGTGCTGCACCGTCTGGCGGGCCGGCCGCTGCTTGCGCATGTGCTCGAGACCGCGCGTGCGCTAGCGCCGCGCAAGATCGTCGTCGTGCACGGGCATGGCGGCGGCGAGGTAAGGGCGCAGTTCGAAGCCGCCGACCTCGACTGGGTCGAACAGTCCGAGCAGCTTGGCACCGGCCACGCGGTGCTGCAGGCGTTGCCGCGAGTCGACGCGCAGTCGGAGGCCGTGGTCCTGTACGGCGATGTGCCGCTGGTGCGCGCCGATACGCTGCGCAGGCTTGCCGATGCGGCGCGCGGCGGACTGGCGATCCTCACCGCGGAACCGCCTGAGCCCGGCAACTATGGTCGCATCCTGCGCGGTGCAGGTGGCTCGGTCGAGCGCATTGTTGAGCACAAGGATGCGAGCGCAAGCGAGCTCGCCGTGCGGGAAGTGAACGCAGGGTTCCTCGCCGCGAAAACGGCCCGGCTCGCGGCGTGGCTGGATCAGGTGAAGAATCACAACGCGCAGGGCGAGTACTACCTTACCGACGTGGTCGGACTCGCCGTGCGTAGCGGCGTGCCGGTGACGGCGGTCAAGGCCACCGACTGGCGCGAGGTGATCGGTGTCAATTCACGGCACGAGCTCGCGCAACTCGAGCGTACCTATCAGGCGATGCAGGCCGCGCGCCTTCTCGAAGACGGTGTGGCACTCGCCGATCCGGCGCGCCTGGACGTGCGCGGCTCGCTGATCTGCGGGCAAGAGGTGTCGATCGACGTCAACTGCGTGTTCGAAGGCAAGGTCAGCCTCGGCGACGGGGTGCGGATCGGACCGAATTGCGTGCTGCGCGACACCGAGGTCGCTGCAGGCAGCGAGATCCTGGCGTTCTCGATGCTCGAGGACGCGCAGGTCGGCGCGCGCTGCCGGGTCGGACCGTACTCGAGGCTGCGCCCCGGCGCGAGCCTCGCCGAAGACGTGCACATCGGCAATTTCGTAGAGGTGAAGGCGAGCCGGTTCGGCGCTGGCTCGAAGGCGAACCACCTGTCCTACGTCGGCGATGCGGACGTCGGAGCGCGCGTCAACGTCGGCGCCGGCACCATCACCTGCAATTACGATGGCGCCGCAAAGCACCGCACCGTGATCGAGGACGACTGCTTCATTGGCTCCGACACGACGCTCGTCGCTCCGGTGCGCATCGCGAAAGGCTCGCATATCGGCGCCGGCTCGACGATCAACAAGGACACGCCGCCCGGCCAGCTGACCGTGGCTCGCGCCCGGCAGGTTTCCGTGCCCGGCTGGAGCCTGCGGAAGAAAAAGGAGTAGCCCATGTGTGGAATCGTCGGCGCTGCCGCCCAGCGCGATATCGTCCCGGTGCTGATCGAGGGCCTGCGGCGGCTGGAGTACCGCGGCTATGACTCTTGCGGTGTCGCGACGCTCGTCGAAGGCGGCCTCGATCGGTTGCGCAGCGTGGCGCGCGTCGCCGACCTCGCCGGCCAGGTGGCGCAGCAGCAGATGGCCGCCGAGACCGGCATTGCGCATACCCGCTGGGCGACGCACGGCGCGCCCCTCACGCAGAACGCGCATCCGATGTTCTCGCGCGGCGAGATCGCGCTCGTGCACAACGGCATCATCGAGAACTACGAGGAGCTGCGCACGGAGCTGAAAGCCAAGGGCTATGTGTTCGAAAGCCAGACCGACACGGAGGTGATCGCGCACCTCGTGCACAGCCTGTACTCGGAGGACCTGTTCGGCGCGGTGCGCGCCGCGGTCAAGCGGCTTGCGGGTGCGTACGCGATCGCGGTCGTTTCGAGCCGCGAGCCGCATTGCGTGGTGGGGGCGCGCGCCGGCAGCCCGCTGGTCATCGGCGAAGGAAACGGCGAGATGTTCCTCGCATCGGACGCGCTGGCGCTCGCCGGCACCACCGAGCGCATCGCGTACCTGGAAGAAGGCGACGTCGCGGAGATCCGGCTGGATCGCTTCCGCGTGTCGGACGCCGCGGACCGGGCGGTGTCGCGCGAAGTCCGTGTCGTGAAGACCGCGAGTGCCGCTGCCGACCTCGGCCCGTACCGGCACTTCATGCAGAAGGAGATCTTCGAGCAGCCGCGCGCCGTCGGCGATACGCTGGAGAGCATCGAGACGCTGTCGCCCGCGCTGTTCGGCGACGACGACGGCGCGACGCTCGGCGGCGTGGATTCGGTGCTGGTGCTCGCCTGCGGCACGAGCTATTACGCGGGACTCACGGCCAAATACTGGCTGGAATCGCTCGCCCGGCTGCCGACGCAGGTCGAGATCGCGAGCGAGTATCGCTACCGCGACAGCGTGCCGAGTGCGAAGGCGCTGGTCGTAGTGGTCTCGCAGTCCGGCGAGACCGCCGATACGCTTGCAGCCCTCAAGCATGCGCGCGCTCTCGGCCAGCAGCGAACGCTCGCGATCTGCAACGTTGCGACGAGCGCTATGATGCGCGAGACGAAGCTGCGCTTTCTGACTCGCGCGGGCGTCGAGATCGGAGTCGCGTCGACGAAGGCGTTCAGCACGCAACTCACGGCGCTGTTCCTGCTTTCGCTGACGCTCGCCAAGCTGCGCGGCCGACTCTCAGTAGAGCAGGAGCATGACCACCTGCGACGGCTTCGGCACCTGCCGCGCGCACTCGGCGCGGCGCTCGCGCTCGAGCCGCAGGTGATTGCGTGGGCGGAGCGGTTCGCGGCAAAGGAGCATGCGCTTTTTCTCGGCCGCGGGCTGCATTACCCGATCGCGCTGGAGGGCGCGTTGAAGCTGAAGGAGATTTCCTACATTCATGCCGAAGCGTATCCGGCGGGCGAGCTGAAGCATGGGCCACTCGCGCTCGTGACCTCCGAGATGCCGGTCGTGACCGTGGCGCCGAACGACGCGCTGCTGGAGAAGCTCAAGTCGAACATGCAGGAAGTGCGCGCGCGCGGCGGCGAGCTGTACGTGCTGACCGACGCCGACACGCACATCGCATCCGGCGAAGGCGTGAACGTGATCCGACTGCCGGAGCATTACGGACTGCTTTCGCCGATGCTGCACGTGGTGCCGCTGCAGCTGCTTGCGTACCACACCGCGCTCGCGCGCGGCACCGACGTCGACAAGCCGCGCAACCTCGCTAAATCGGTTACGGTGGAGTAGGCGCCGTGAAAAAAGCTTTGCTCGCGTCGCTCGTGCTGTGGTCCCATTGCGCGATGGCCGCGGTCATCAACTTCGAAGTGCAGTTCACGCCGTTCGTCGGCGATCTCGCGATGTCGAATGTCCAGACGGTTCCCGGAAAAGCGTTCATCTATCTCAACAACGTACTGGTCGCTGAGCAGGACGTGGAGAAGAAGAGCGTCCCGGTGCTGTTCGACAACCGCGAGATCGCCGCGGCGATCTGGGTTCCCGTCAAGTCGCTCGGAGGGCTCGTCCGCAAAGGCACGAACACGGTCAAGATCGAATTCCTGCCGACAGACGCGAAGGCTTCGTACCAATCGCGCCTGCAATGGAACGAAGTGACCGACCAGGTCAAGGAGCAGCGTAGCGGCGGCGCAGCGAGCTCGACGAACCGCGGTGGCGAGGGCATGGAAACGAAGAAGAGCCAGGGCAGGATCGTGCTCGAAAGGGATTTCACCGGGGATTTCGCGACCGACCTGCCCTGGCACAAGTACCCTTCGGTGAGCGCGCTCAACGACGAAGACAAGCAAAAGCTCGTCGCGCTGGTGAAGGACCGGGCCGAAGCGTTCAAGCCGAACTTCGATCCGATCTACCAGCTTCTTGGCGCGAAGCCCGAAATCCAGGTAGCGCAAATCCGCAAAGTCGGTTGCCTCGAGAAAGCCCATGCAGCGGGCGTGCGCGTGCCTATACCCGATGCTGCGGACCTGGAGTTCGCGACGACCGGAACCGCGGCGGTCGTCATAGCGCGCAAGTCCGGCTGGCTCTACCCGTTCGATGAAAAGGCCTTTGCGCGCCTCAAGGGCGAGCAGCTGCAGATGTGCGCTGGCATTGCGCTCTCGGTCGCTTATCCGCCGCGGCTCGTGGTCGCGAAGACGCCGGATGGTCGCTGGGAGGTGGTGTTTTGAAATTTCTGCTCGCGATCGCATCGCTCGTTGTGGCGGCGCCGGCGCTCGCCCAATCCGACGCATTTCCGTTTGGCGACGCGAAGGTCGGCAAGAGCGTGCTCGAAGCGAAGTGCAGCGGCTGCCATATCGCGCGTTTCGGCGGCGACGGCTCGCGGATGTTCACGCGGCCGGAGCGCAAGGCCTCGAGCACGGCTTCGGTCCTCGCCTGGGTGCAGCGCTGCAACACCAACATCAAGACCGGGTTGAGCACCGAGGAAGAGCAGAGCGTCGCGGCCTTCCTGAACGAGGCGTACTACAAGTTCAAATAGCGCTAGCCGAAGCGCCCCGCCGAATACGGCGCGGGGTCAACGACCGGCGCTTCGCCCGTCACCAGCTCGGCGATCAGCCGGCCGGTCACCGCACCGAGCGTCAACCCGTGGTGCGCGTGGCCGAACGCGAAAAACAGATTCTCGTGGCGCGGTGCGGGGCCGATGACCGGCAGCATGTCGGGCGTGCACGGGCGCGCGCCCATCCAGGGCTCGGTGTCGAGCCGCTCGGCGAGCGGGAAAAGGTCGCGCGCGATCGGCTCGGCGCGCCCGAGCTGCACCGGCGTGCGGATCGCATCGCGCAGCGCGAATTCCGCTCCGGTCGTCAGGCGAATGCCGCGGCGCATCGGCGCGAGGAAATAGCCGCGCTCGGTGTCGAGCATCGGATAGTTCAGTTTGGCTTCGCCCGCGGCACGGTAGTGCATGTGGTAGCCGCGCTTTACCGCGAGCGGCAAGTCGTAGCCGAGCGCACGCGTCGCCACATCCGACCACGGGCCGAGCGCGATGACCGCCGCGGTCGCGCTGAGCGGCCCCTGCACGGTGCGCACACTCCAGCCGGAACCCTCGGCCGCGAGGCTTGCCGCGTTTCCCTGCACGAATCGGCCGCCGAGCTGTTCGAAGCGACGCAGGTACGCGAGTCCCAGGCTTTGCGGATCGTCGACGCTCACCGGATCGGTCCAGTGGATCGCGCCGACGAGCACCGGCGCAACATGCGGCTCCATCTCCTGCAGCGTCCTTGCATCGAGCAGGCGGGAGTTGATGCCGAACTCCGCCCGCCAGCGCTCGGCCTCGGCGAAGCGCTTGTCGCGCTCGCGCGCCGTGCGAAAAATTTTCATCCAGCCGTTGCGCCGGATGAAGCCGGTCGCCCCAGCCTCGGCCGCGAGCGCATCGTGCTCGTGCACGCAATGCTCGATCAACTTCGAGTAGCGCTTCGCCTGCTCGGCGTGACGCGCATCCCGCGAGTGGTACCAGTACTTCAGCAGGAACGGCGCAAGGCGGGGCAGCGCCGAAGGATGATAGTAGGCATCGATGGTGCGATTGAAGCCGTAGCGGACGAGCGCGCCGAAATCGTGCGGAAAGCCGTAGGGATAGACGCCCTCGCGCTGGATCAGCCCGGCGTTGCCGAACGAAGTCTCCTCGGCAGCACCCCGCCGGTCGACCAGCACCACCGAGCGCGCGCGCTTTTGCAGATGCAGCGCGACGCAAATTCCCACGATGCCGGCGCCCAGAACGACGACATCGCAATTGGCCTTCTGCATGGTCTTCAGGCCGCGAGCCTGAACTACTCGCCTTTCAGCACTGCCGATGCGATCACGAGCTTCTGGATCTCGCTCGTTCCTTCGTAGATGCGCAGCGCCCGGATCTCGCGATACAGGCGCTCGACCGGCGCCCCGTGCACGACGCCCGTCCCGCCGTGCAACTGCACCGCCCTGTCGATCACCTGCTGCGCGGCTTCGGTCGCATAGAGTTTCGCCATTGCCGCCTCGCGCGTAACGCGCTTGCCGAGAACGTCCTTGGCCCAGGCGGAGCGGTAGACGAGCAGTGCGGCGGCGTCGATCGCGAGCGCCATCTCGGCGATCTTGGCCTGGGTCAGCTGGTACTCCGCGAGCGGCTTGCCGAAGACCGCACGCTCGCGGCAGCGTGCCAGCGCTTCGTCGAGCGCGCGACGCGCAAAGCCGAGCGCCGCTGCGCCGACGGTGGTGCGGAACACATCGAGCGTCGCCATCGCGATCTTGAAGCCTTCGCCGGGGACGCCGAGCCGCGCCGAGACCGGCACGCGGCACTCCTTGAAGGTGAGCGTCGCCAGGGGATGCGGCGCAATCAGCGCGATGCGCTCTCCCACCTTGAGACCCCGCGCGTCTGCGTCGACGATGAATGCCGAGAGCCCCTTCGAGCCGGGTCCTTCGCCGGTGCGCGCGAACACCACATAATGATCGGCGAGCCCGCCGTTCGAGATCCACGTCTTCGTGCCGCTCAGCAGGTACTCGTTGCCCGAGCGCGTTGCTTCGGTGGCAATCGCGCTCACGTCGCTGCCCGCCTGCGGCTCGGAGAGCGCGAACGCGGCGATGCTCTTGCCGCGCATGACCGGCGGCAGGTACTTGCGCTTCTGCGCTTCGTTGCCGAAGAGCGAGATCGGGCCGGTCCCCAGCCCCTGCATCGCAAAGCAGAAATCGGCGAGCCCGCCATGCCGGGCAAGCGTCTCGCGCGAGAGCGCGAGACTGCGCACGTCGAACTTGCCTCCGGGCTCGGCGATGCAGCACTGGTTCAGGAACCCCTCCGCGCCGAGCCGGTGCACGATCTCACGGCAGGCGCGATCGAGCGCCGCATCGTCGCTCGCGCCGTGCGCAAGCTCGGCGAGCCTGGTGCGCGCGAACTCATCGAGCTGCTCGGCGAGCGCGCGATGGCGCGCTTCGAAAAACGGCCACTCGAGGAACGTCGTATCGGCCATCAGTCGCCCTGGAAGCGGGGCTTTTCCTTTCTTATGAACGCCTCGTAGGCGCGCTTGAAGTCGCCGGTCTGCATGCAGATCGCCTGCGCTTCGGCCTCGGTTTCCAGCGCCTGCTCGATCGTCTGGGCCCATTCCTGGTGCAGGCACTTTTTCGTCATCGCATGGGCGAACGACGGCCCGTCGGCAAGGCTGCGTGCGATCTCCTGCGCGCGCGGCAGCAACCGGTCCTGGAGCACGAGCTCGTTGAAGTAGCCCCAGGCGAGACCCTCCGCCGCGCTCATGACGCGCCCGGTATAGAGCAGCTCGGAGGCGCGGCCCTGGCCGATGATTCGCGGCAGGATCGCGCAGGCGCCCATGTCGCAGCCGGCAAGACCGACCCGCACGAACAGGAACGCGGTTTTCGCTTCCGGAGTCGCGTAGCGCAGATCGCTCGCCATCGGCAGGATCGCGCCGGCTCCAGCGGAGATGCCGTCCACCGCCGCGAGGATCGGCTGCGGGCAGTTGCGCATCTCCTTGACGAGACTTCCGGTCATGCGCGTGAAATCGAGCAGCTCGTGCATCTCCATGCCGACGAGCGGGCCGATGATCTCGTGCACGTCGCCGCCGGAGCAGAAGTTGCCGCCCTCGCCGGTGAGGATGACCACGCGCACGTCGTCGGCGTACTGCAGCCGGTGAAACGTGTCGCGCAGCTCGGCGTAGCTCTCGAACGTAAGCGGGTTCTTGCGCTCCGGCCGGTTCAGCGTGATGGTAGCCACCCGGTCTGCGACTTCCCAGCGAAAGTGCTGCGGCTGCCACTCCGCTGCCTTGAGCCTCGCCCTCAGGGTCATGTCACTTTCGCTTTCTGCGCTTTCGCCGCGAGCCGCTCCTCGCTCTTCCTGAGATCGACTACGAAGCGAGCGTGCTTGCAGCGGGCGATCGCGTCGATGCCGTCGTGCGCCGAAACCTCGAACGTCACCGCGCGTCCCTTCACCTCGGTGACCTTCGCCTCGATCCGCACTTTCATCCCGAGCAGCGTGGCCGCGAGATGATCGATCTCGACGCGCGTGCCGACCGAGTCTTCGCCGGCGTCGAGGTGCTCGAGCAGCAGCTCGCGGCAGGTCATCTCGATATCGCGCACCATCATCGGCGTCGCGTACACGCGTGCGGCTTCGCCCATGAAACCGATCGTGCGCTCGCGATCGACGGTCAGCTCGCGCACCGTCGACAGCCCCGCAACGAGCGAGCCTTTCATCGTCGGCCTTTCGTGATAAGTTGATGTTAAAACAGGTTGGATTGTACTCAAGGCTGCATGCTGAAAACCACGCCGTTCCACCCGCGTATCGCCGCGCTCTGCAAAAGTCACGCTTGGCGCCGCTGGGCAGGATACGTGGTGGCGAGCTCGTACGAGCTTTCGCACGAGCGCGAGTACCACGCGATCCGGGTCGCTGCGGCGCTGTTCGACATCTCGCCGCTGTACAAGTACGTCGTGCGCGGCAAGGACGCGGCGCGTCTGCTGGACCGAGTCGTGACGCGCGACGTCACCCGCGCCTCGATCGGCCAGGTCCTGTATACGCCGTGGTGCGATGGTCTGGGCAAGGTGCTCGACGATGGCACCGTGGCGCGGCTCGGCGAAAACACGTTTCGCATGACGTCGGCGGATCCGGGCCTGCGATGGCTCGAGCAAAACGCGCTCGGCCTGGACGTTGCGATCGAGGATGTTTCCGATTCGACCGCGGCGCTGGCGCTGCAGGGGCCGTATGCGCGCGCGATCCTGCAGCAGGTAGCCGATTGCGACCTTGCGGGCCTGAAGTACTTCCGGCTGATGGCCGCGCGGCTGCGCGGTGTCCCGGTGACGATTTCCCGCACCGGCTATACCGGCGACCTGGGCTACGAGATCTGGCTCGACTCGGCGCATGCGCTCGAGCTCTGGGATGCGCTGATCGATGCCGGAGCAGGGTACGGCATTACCCCTGCAGGCATGCTTGCGCTCGATCTGGCGCGCATCGAGGCCGGACTGATGCTGATCGACGTCGACTATGTATCGGCACGCAAGGCACTGATCGAGAGCCAGAAGTCTTCGCCGTTCGAGCTGGGCCTTGGATGGACGGTCGACCTGAAGAAGGAGCGGTTCGTCGGCAGGAGCGCGCTGGCGGAAGAAGCCCAGCACGAGCCGCAGTGGCGGTTCGTCGGGCTGGAAGTCGACTGGCACTCGCTCGAGGGCCTCTATGCCGAGCTGGGACTTGCGCCCCAGCTTCCGGGCGCGGCGTGGCGAATGAGCGTGCCCGCGTACGCCGGCGGCGAGCAGGCCGGCTATGCCACGAGCGGCGGCTGGTCGCCGCTCCTCAAGCAATACATCGCGCTCGCGCATCTTCAGTCGCGCTGGGCGGCGATCGGAACGCAGGTCGAAATCGAACTCACGGTGGAGCATCGGCGCAAGCGTGCGGCTGCGCGTGTCGTCCCGCGGCCGTTTTTCGACCCCGGGCGCAAGCGCGGATGAGCCCGCGCTACGACGCGATCGTGATCGGCGGCGGGCACAACGGCCTGGTCTGCGCGGCCTATCTCGCCCGCGCGGGCAAGCGAGTGCTGGTGCTCGAGCGTCGCGAGCGTGTCGGCGGCGCAGCCGTGAGCGAGGAAGTCTTCCCGGGCTTTCGCTTCTCGGTGTTCTCCTATGTAGTCAGCCTGCTCAGGCCCGAGATCATCCGGGAGCTCGAGCTGCCGCGCCACGGCCTGCATATCCTGCCGCTCGAATCGACGCTGACGCCGCTCGCGAACGGCGACTCTCTGACGCAGTGGAACGATCACGACCAGAACCGGCGCGAACTGGCGCGGCATTCGCTGCGCGATGCCGAGGCCTACGAGGAATACGGGCGCCGGATGCACCAGATGGCGCGCGCTGTGAAGCCGCTGCTGGCGATGACGCCGCCCGACCCGGCTTCGCTTCATCCGCGCGATCTGCTGGGAATGGCGCGACTGGGCGGTCATCTGCGCGGTCTTGGCAGCGCGCGGTTCCACGAGCTCTGCAAGCTGATGACGATGAGCTCCGCCGATTACCTCGACCAATGGTTCGAGTGCGAGCCTTTGAAGGCGACCAAATCCGCAAGCGGGATCATCGGCACGCTCGCCGGTCCGCGCTCCCCCGGCACCGCGTTCGTTCTGCTGCATCACTACATGGGCGAGCTGGACGGCGTGTTCCGCGCATGGGGGTTCGCGAAGGGCGGCAACGGCTCGGTGAGCGAGGCCATCGCCGCCGCGGCGCGGTCCTGGGGCGCGGAGATTCGCACCAACGCAACGGTTGCACGCGTTCGGGTCGAGGGCGGCCGCGCGGACGGCGTCGTGCTCGAAGATGGCGAAGAGATCGACGCCCGGCGAGTCGTCTCCAACGCGGATCCGCGGCGCACGTTTCTCGAGATGGTCGGAGAGAAGCACCTGCCTGCGGAGTTCGTCGCGGCGATCCGGCGCTATCGCTTCCGCGGCTCCTCGGGAAAAGTCAATCTTGCGCTCGGCGAGCTGCCGCGCTTCACCTGCCTGCCGCAAGGTGGCGCCCATCTGCGAGGGGCGATTTCGATCAGCCCGAGCGTCGAATACCTGGAGCGCGCCTACGACGAGGCGAAGTACGGCGAATTCTCGAGCCGCCCGTATCTCGACATGGTGATTCCGTCGCTGCTCGATCCTTCGATGGCGCCGCCGGGCAGGCACGTGATGTCGATCTTCGTGCAGTACGCGCCGTACCGGCTGAATGGCGGCTGGACCGACGCCCGGCGCGAAGCGTTCGGCGATGCCGTGGTCAACACGCTTGCCGAGTACGCGCCGAACGTGAAGTCGGCGATCCTGCACCGCCAGGTGATCACGCCGGCCGACATCGAGCGCACGCTCGGGCTGTCGGAAGGAAACATCTTTCAGGGCGAGCTTTCGCTGCAGCAGATGTTCTTCCTGCGCCCGGCGGCGGCCGTGTCGCGGTACCGGACGCCGATTCAGGATCTCTTCCAGTGCGGGGCGGGCACGCATCCGGGCGGCGGCGTGATGGGCGCTTCGGGCCGCAACGCTGCGCGCGCGATCCTCGGAGAAGGCGCGTGAACGCGCGCGCGGTGGTCATCGACGCGGGCGCGAACGAGTTGGTTGCAGCGCATGTTCTCGCGCGTCGCGGCTGGAACGTCCTCGTGCTCGACCGAACCGCCGCGCACGCGGAGGGCGGCACGCAAGCCGCCGGCTGGGTAGCGCCTGCGATCGTGCGCGATCTCGAGCTCGACAGACACGGTCTCGAGATTCAGCGCCCGGACCCATGGGTGACCGCGCCCGTTGCGGACGGCGCGCGTCTCGAGTTGTGGAACGACGTCACGCGTTCGGCGGAATCGATCCGGCGCTTCAGCCCGAACGACGCGGCGCGCTGGCCCGCCTTCTGCGAGCAGATGTCGACGCTTGCGCGCGCTCTAGAAGCGCTGTCGATGGCGCCTCCGCCGGACCCGATGGGCGAAGGCGTCGGCGCTCTTGCCGAGCTGAGCGGAATTGCGTTGCGCATGCGGAGCATGGGCAGGCAGGGGCTCGAGGATCTGCTGCGCATCGTGCCGATGCCGGTCGCGGATCTTCTCGATGACTGGTTCGAGAGCGACGCGTTGAAGGGCGTGCTCGGCGCTGCGGGGGTGCTGCATTTGCACCAAGGTCCGCGCGCCGGCGGCACGACGCTGCACTTCCTACAGAACCACGTCGGATGCGCGCCTGGTGTCTTTCGGCCGGCGGTTTCGAACCTCGTGCGCGTCCTAGGGGCACTCCCGGGGATCGAGATCCGGCGCGACGTCGACGTAGCCCGTATCGAGGTGCGCGACGAACGCGTTACGGGCGTTACCCTTACAGGCGGAGAAGAGATTCCTGCAGCGCTCGTTCTGTCCGGCGCCGATCCGCGGCGCACTCTTCTGAGTCTGCTCGAGCCCGGCTGGCTGGATCCGGAATTCGTCCGAACGCTGCGCGGCATGCGCTCGCGCGGCGTCGTTGCCCAGGTCACGCTTACTCTCGACCGCGCCGCGGGGTTCGAAACGCTTGCGATCGCGCCTTCGCTCGACCATCTCGAGCGAGCGCACGATGACGCGAAGTACGGTCGTGTCTCGCAGCAGCCGTACATCGAGGCGCGGGCCGGGAATCCTGGCGTGCACGCGCACGTGCAATTTGCGCCGTACGCGCTGGCCGGGACAAGCTGGGATGACGCGCACCGCGCAGCGCTGGCAGAGTTGGTCGTGCGTACGCTTGATGAGCGTGTGCCGGGCTTCGGCGCGCGCGTGACCGCGCGAAGCGTCCTCGGGCCACCCGATCTGGAGAGTCGATTCGGCTGGCCCGAAGGCCAGATGCATCACGCCGAGCCTGCGCTCGACCAGTGGTTGTGGATGCGCCCGACCCCGGACCTTGCGCGCTATCGCACGCCGATTGCCGGCTTGTATCTGTGCGGATCGGCGATGCATCCGGGCGGCTGGCTGCCGGGCGCGTGCGGCTATCACGCTGCGCGGCAGGCGCTGAGCGGCCACTGATGCATGACTGCGGAATGGCTAACCACGGTTTTGATACTGGGCGGGGTGTTCGTGTTTCTGTTCTGCCTGGAACGATGGATCCCGTTGCGCAAGCCGCGTCATGGGCTCGCACGGCGGCTGTTCGCCAATCTGGCGATTTCGGCTCTGGCGCTCGTCGCCGCAGCCGTGCTCGTCGACCCTGCCGGCATCCGCGCGCTGGAGTTCGCATCGGATCGCGGGGTCGGTTTGCTGCGCTGGGCCGGGCTATCGCCGATTGCCGAATTCATGATCGACTTTGCGCTGCTCGACCTGACGTTCTATTACTGGCATCTCGCCAACCATAAACTCGCGTTTCTGTGGCGCTTTCACAATGTGCATCACATCGATCCCGATCTCGACGTTTCGACGTCATTCCGGTTTCACTTCGCGGAGGTCGCGATGTCGGCGGGATTCCGGATCATCCAGATCGCCGCACTCGGCGTTTCACCCGTCACGTTCGCGACCTACGAGCTGGCGTTTCAGATCGGCACGCTTTTCCACCACAGCAATGTGCGCCTGCCTCTGATGGTCGAGCGGTTTCTGGGCCTGGTGCTGGTAACCCCGCGGATGCATGGCATCCACCATTCCGAAGTGCGGCGGGAGAACAATTCGAATTTCTCGGTAGTTTTCCCATGGTGGGACAGGATCCATCGCACGCTGCGCCTGAACGTGCCGCAGTCGCTGATCGTCATCGGCATCCCCGCGTATCCGGGTGCCACCGACAACGAGCCGGGCCGCGCGCTGCTGATGCCGGTGCGGCGCCAGCGCGACTACTGGCGCAGACCCGATGGCACCAGCGCAGAACGAGACCCGCGCGAGACGACGGCCCATCGGTTTCGGATGCAGGCATAGCGAGAGCGCGCGATGGCTACTGATCCGGTCTGTGGCATGCAGGTCGACGAGCGTACCGCGGCTGGAAGCAGCGTGTTCGAGGGAAGGAATTATTTTTTCTGCGGCGGCGGCTGCAAGAAGAAATTCGACGCGGACCCGTCCGCGTTTGTCGCAGCGCCAGCTGTCGGTGGCAGGGCTATGGAGCGCCCAGCGGCGGCGCCAGGCAGCGTCTACACCTGCCCGATGCATCCGCAGATCCTGCAGGCAGGGCCCGGTTCGTGCCCGCTTTGCGGCATGGCGCTCGAGCCGCGCATGCCGACCGCGGAAGGCGATGACACGGAGTTGCGCAAGGTCACGTTGCGTTTCTGGATCTCGCTCGCGCTGACGATCCCGGTCGTCGTGATCGCGATGTGGCACGTGCCGGGCCTGCGCTGGGTGGAGACGCTGCTCGCGACGCCAGTCGTGCTATGGGGCTGCGCCCCGTACCTCGCGCGGGGTTGGTCCGGTGCGCGCAGCGGGCATCCCAACATGTACACGCTGATCGGGCTCGGCGTTGCCGTCGCCTACGGCTACAGCCTGATTGCGACCCTCGCGCCCGACCTGTTCCCCGCGGCGCTCGGCACGGCGGTGTATTACGAGGCGGCGGCAGTGATCGTGACGCTAGCGCTGCTCGGCGAGATGCTCGAGCTACGCGCGCGCAGCCGCACCGGCGCCGCGATCCGCGCGCTACTCGGCCTTGCGCCGAAAAACGCCCGTCGCATCGATCCGCACGGCGGCGAGGAAGACGTGCCGATCGACGAAGTGCGCACAGGCGACCGCCTGCGCGTGCGTCCCGGCGAGAAGGTGCCGGTGGACGGCCGCGTACTGGAAGGATCGAGCGCGGTCGACGAATCGATGCTCACGGGGGAGCCGCTCCCGGTTTCGAAGCGCGCCGGCGACCGCGTCGTCGGGGCCACCCTCAACCAGAGCGGAGCGCTGATCATCGAGGCCGAGAAAGTCGGCGCCGATACTCTGCTCGCGCAGATCGTGCAGCTGGTCGCCGAAGCGCAGCGCAGCCGCGCGCCGCTGCAGAAGCTCGCGGACCGGATCGCCGCATGGTTCGTTCCGGCCGTAATGGCGGTGGCGGCGCTCACGTTCGTGCTCTGGATGGTGCTGGGACCGGAGCCGCGGTTTGCCCATGCGCTCATCAACGCGATCGCGGTGCTCATCATCGCCTGCCCCTGCGCGCTCGGGCTCGCGACGCCGATCTCGATCATGGTCGCAACGGGACGCGGCGCGGAGCTCGGCGTGCTGTTCCGCGATGCCGAGGCGATCGAGGCGCTGACGACGGTCACGACGCTCGTCGTCGACAAGACCGGCACGCTGACGCTGGGCCGTCCGGTGCTGCAGGACATCGTTGCGCTCGGGGAGCTCGATCAGCGCTCGCTTCTCGGGGTCGCGGCAGGGCTCGAGCGATCGAGCGAGCATCCGCTTGCGGCGGCGATCGTCGAAGGAGCCGCTGCGCGCAACCTTGCGCCCGAGGCGGTTAGCGGCTTCGCGTCGCTGACCGGACGCGGTGTCACCGGCCGCTGGCGCGGCAAGCACGTAGCGCTCGGCAACGCGAGGCTGATGCAGGAGATGGGTGCGCAGGCCGAGGCCGTGCGCTGGCGCGCCGACAACCTGCGCGCCGAGGGAAAGAGCGTCATGTTCATGGCGCTCGATGGCGATCTGGTGGGCGTTCTCGCGCTCGCCGATCCGGTCAAGGAGAGCACGCCCGAAGCACTCGAGCAGCTGCATGCGGAAGGACTGGAAATCATCATGCTGACCGGGGACAGCGCAGTGACCGCGAAAGCGGTCGCGGCGCGGCTGCCGGTCGACCGGGTGATCGCCGAGGTGCTGCCGCACGACAAGTCCGCGGTCGTCAAGAAGCTGCAGGCGCAGGGAAAGCGCGTGGCGATGGCGGGCGACGGCATCAACGATGCGCCGGCCCTTGCGCAGGCGAACGTCGGCATCGCGATGGGCACCGGAACCGACATCGCCATCGAAAGCGCCGGGGTGACGCTGGTGAAGGGCGATCTTCGCGGTATCGTGCGCGCGCGCCGCTTGTCGCGCGCGACCGTGGCAAACATCCGGCAAAACCTCTGGTTCGCGTTCCTCTACAACTTGCTCGGGGTGCCGGTCGCGGCGGGAATCCTCTATCCGTTTTGGGGGGTGCTGCTCAGTCCGATGCTCGCAGCGGCGGCGATGAGCCTGAGCAGCGTGTCGGTGATCGGCAATGCGCTGCGCCTGCGGCGCGCCGGCGGCATTCCCGAAGCTCAGGATCCGCGTCGTCAACCTGCGCCGACTCGCGATTGAGCCAGGTCAACACGGCCGTGCGATCCATCATGGAGGATCCGCGCAGGTGAGATGCACGGCACGTCATTACGAAGGAGATTGGAAATGAACCGGAGAATATTTCTGGTCGGGTCGGCGATCGCGCTGTTGCTTGCGCTCCCCGCTTGGGCCGATGACGCTCACCCCAAGGCGGACGCGCTGACCGGCGGCGAAGTTCGCAAGGTGGACAGGGAAGCGAAGAAGATCACGATCAAGCACGGGCCAATCAAGAACCTCGACATGCCGGCGATGACAATGGCTTTCGCGGTGAAGGACGTCGCGCTGCTCGAGCAGGTCAAGGCCGGCGACGCCGTCACGTTCCGGGCGGAGCAGATTGGTGGTGCCATCACGTTGACGCAAATCGAAAAAGCACGGTGACGAACCGATGTTCGCTGCGGCGGCCATGGCGATGTACGTTTCGGTGGCCACGAACGCTTTACGCCTGCGGCGCGTGAAGCTGTAGCGCGGATTTGATCCCGGTCAAATTCCCGCGGTGGGTGAAGGTAAGATAGAAGGATGAATCGGACCCGATGGCGGCGCCTCGGGGCGCGCATCGTCGTGGCGGCGATGCTGTTCGCCCAAGGGGTCCTTGCGTTTGCAGGCTGCGAGATGCCGGTGCGGGCACCGGCGGCGGCGATCGCCGCGGACATTCCACCGTGCCACGATTCAGGCGGCGAAACGAATCTTTGCGTCGCGCACTGCCTCGCCCCGGACCAGAGCCTCGACAAGCCCGGCGTAACGGTCCCTCCGTTGGTTGCGGTAGCGGTACTTGCGGTGCCCGCTGCCGCAGACTTCGATTACGTGTCGCTTGCGCCGCGTCGACTCGGCGTACCCCAGGCCGCGGCGCCTCCCGCAAGAATCCTGTTTCGCACGCTTCGCATCTGATCCTTCGCGGCTGATACCGCCGGCATGTGCCGGCGGTCGTCCTGTTTCTTGCGGAGGATTCGATGCGCATTGCGATTCTGCTGTTGGCTGTCTGGCTCGCGCCCGCGGGCGCGCAGGTTCTGACTCTCGATGCTGCACGCCAGCGCGCGCTTGCGCAGCAGCCCGCGCTGGCGGCGCTGGAGCTGAATGCGCGCGCGCTCGCAGCGGCGGCGCCCGCTGAAGGTGCGCTGCCCGATCCGCGCCTGAAGGTCGGCCTGCTCAACCTTCCGGTGCGCAATTTTCCGGGCGCGCCGTGGGAAGACATGACGCAGCTCGTGATCAGCTACGAGCAGATGCTGCCCGGTGGCGACAAGCGCCGGCTGCGCGAAGCGCGCGCGCTCGCCGAGGCCGCCCAGGCAAAGGCCGAAACCGGCGGCCAGCGGCAGGCGATCCTGCGCGAAGTGGCGCTTGCCTGGCTCGACGCGTGGCAGGCGGTCGCCGCGGAGCGCGCGATCGGCGAGCTCGCAGGCGAAATCGGGCGCTCGATCGAGCTTGCCCAGATCGGCGTGGCGAGCGGACGTGGATCCCAGGCCGAGGTATTCGCGTCCCGACAGATGCTGAGCCAAGCTGCTGACCGGCGCCTGGAGCTCGCTTCGCAGGCGGAGAAAGCGCGCGCGATGCTGCGCCGCTGGGTCCCGGACGCGGGGGCATTCGAGCTTCCGACCGAGCTTCCGGTGTGGCGCGAGCCGCCGCCGCTCGCGACGCTGTCGCAGAATCTAGAGCATCACCCGCAGCATGCGATGCACGTACGTGCGCTCGGCGTGGCCGACGCCGATGTCGCCCTCGCGCGCGAGGCGACCGCTTCGGACAAGACGCTCGAATTCGGCTATGCGCTGCGTCAGGGCGCCAACCGGTCCGACATGCTGATGGTGCAGATCGCGTTCGAGCTGCCGCTCTTTCGCGAGCGCAAGCAGGACCGGCTGCTCGAAGCGAAATTGCAGCTCGCCGAGCGCGCGCGCGAACAGCGCGCCGACCATCTGCGGCAGTTGCGCGCCGAGCTCGATGCTGCGTGGGCCGAATGGCGCCTCGCCGGCGAGCGTCTCGAGAATTTCAACCGCGCGACGCTGCCCGCGTCGCGCGCACGGCTCGATACGCTGCTTGCAGCGCAAGGCTCCGGGCGGGTCGAGCTTGCGCAGGTGCTCGAAGCGCGCAGGCAGCTGATCGAAGCGCGCGTACAGGAGCTTTCGCTGAAGACGATGCGCGCGAAGGCGCGTGCGGCGCTCGAATACTTCGAGCATGCAGCGGAGGGTCACCAATGAACCGGGTAATCGCAGTCGTCGTTGCGATAGCGTTCGGCGGCGGCCTCGCCGCCGGCGGCTACTGGTTCGGACAGCGTAGCGCGCAGCATGCTGCGCAGACTGGCGCACCTGCCGCGGCGGCACCGGCGCAGAAAGCGGATTCCACGGGGCGCAGGATCCTCTATTGGCACGATCCGATGTACCCGCAGCAGAAGTTCGACAAGCCGGGCAAATCGCCGTTCATGAACATGGAGCTGGTCCCGGTCTACGCGGATTCCGCGACCGACGAGGGTGGCGTGGCGGTCAGCGCCCGCGTACGCCAGAACCTCGGCATGCGAATCGCCGCGGCGGAAATGACCGAGCTGCACCAGGAGCTCGCGGCGGTTGGCAATGTGCAAGTCGACGAGCGCCGGATGGCGCGCGCCGAGGTGCGCACGCAGGGCTGGGTCGAGCGGCTGCACGTGCGCGCGGTCAATGATCCGGTGCGCGCCGGGCAGGTGCTGGCGGAGGTGTACTCGCCCGAGCTGCTGCAGGCGCAGGAGGAATATCTGCTCGTGCGCCGAATGGCGAAGGACAGCGCCGAGAACGAGCCGCTGGCGCGGGCGGCGCGGCGCCGTCTCGAATCGCTCGGGCTCAGCGAAAGCGGGATCGCCAAGCTCGAGCAATCCGGCGTCGCGAGCCGCCGCCTGCCGCTGGTGTCGCCGATCTCGGGCGTCGTGACGGAGCTTGGCGTGCGCGAAGGGGCGATGGTGCAGCCGGGAACCCCTGCATTTACGCTGACCGACCTGTCCTCGGTCTGGCTCACGTTCGAAGTGCCGGAGGCGCAGGCCGCCGCGCTGAAGCTGGGCCAGAGTGTCAGCGCCACGGTGCCATCGATGCCCGGCAAGCGCTTTTCCGGTCGCATCGACTTCATCTACCCCGAGCTCAACGCGCAGACGCGAACGGTCAAGGCGCGCCTGGCGCTCGCGAACCCGGGCTTCGCGCTCAGGCCCGGCATGTTTGCCGAGGTCTCGCTCGCCTCGGCGTCGCGCAAGGTGCTCACCGTTCCTACCGAGGCGGTAATTCAGACCGGTACGCGCATCGTGGTGATCGTATTGGAGGGCGAGCGCTTCCGCGCCGTCACCGTACAGACCGGCGCAGAGCGCGGCGGACGCACCGAGGTGATCAGCGGGCTGAAGGAAGGCGAGAAGGTAGTCGCATCGGGCCAATTCCTGATCGACTCGGAAGCGAGCCTGCGCGGCACGCTGGGGCGGCTGGAAGGCGAAGGCGGAGCGAAACCGGCGGCGCCCGCCGCCGACGGCACGCACAAGGGGCTTGGCAAGGTCACCGGCATCGATGCGGCAAAGGGTCGCATCGAGCTCGAGCATGAGCCGATTGCCTCGCTCAAGTGGCCGAAGATGACGATGGAATTCGCGGTCGAGGACAAGGCGGCACTCGCCAAGCTGAAGGCGGGCGACACGGTCGAGTTCGATGTACGCGGCAAGCCGGACCCCGCTGGCGACTACGTCCTGCAACGTATCGCCCCACGGAGCACGAAGTGATTGCCGCATTGATCCGCTGGTCGATCGGCAACCGTTTCCTGGTCCTGATGGCGACGGTGCTGGTCGCCGCGTGGGGCGTGTACTCGGTGCTGCGCACGCCGCTCGATGCGCTGCCCGATCTTTCCGACGTGCAGGTGATCATCCGCACGCCGTTTCCCGGGCAGGCGCCGCAGATCGTCGAGGACCAGGTCACTTATCCGCTGACCACCACCATGATGTCGGTGCCCGGCGCCAAGGTCGTGCGCGGCTATTCGTTCTTCGGCGACTCGTTCGTCTACATCCTGTTCGAGGATGGCACCGACCAGTACTGGGCGCGCTCGCGCGTGCTCGAATACCTCAATCAGGTGCAGTCGCGCCTGCCGGCGCAGGCCAAGCCGGCGCTCGGGCCGGATGCGACCGGCGTTGGCTGGATCTACCAGTACGCGCTCGTGGACCGCAGCGGGCGCCACGACCTCGGCGAGCTGCGCGCGCTGCAGGACTGGTTTCTCAAGTACGAGCTGAAGAGCGTGGCCAACGTCGCCGAGGTCGCGAGCGTGGGCGGCATGGTGCGCCAGTACCAGATCGTGCTCGATCCCGAGCGCCTGCGCGCCTACGGGATTCCCCACGGCAGGATCATCGCCGCTGTGCAAGCGGCAAACCGCGAGAGCGGCGGCTCGGTGGTGGAACTCGGCGAAGCCGAATATATGGTGCGCGCGAGCGGCTATCTCAGGACGCTCGACGATTTCCGCTCGATTCCGCTCGTGGTTGCGAAGGGCGGGGTGCCGGTGATGCTCAAGGACGTGGCCCGGGTGCAGATGGGCCCGGAGATGCGCCGCGGCATTGCGGAGCTCGACGGCGAGGGCGAGGTGGCGGGCGGCGTCATCGTGATGCGCTCCGGCAAGAACGCGCTCGAGACGATTGCGGCGGTGAAAACGAAGCTCGCGAGCCTCAAGGCCGGCCTGCCGCCCGGCGTCGAGATCGTCGAGACCTACGATCGCTCCGAGCTGATCGGACAGTCGGTGCGCCACCTGCGCGACAAGCTGATCGAGGAATTCATCGTCGTCGCGCTGGTGTGCGTGGTGTTCCTGCTCCATCTGCGAAGCGCGTTCGTCGCCATCGTCACGCTGCCGCTCGGGGTGCTCGCTGCGTTCATCGTCATGCAGTACCAGGGCGTGAATGCCAACATCCTGTCGCTGGGAGGCCTGGCGATCGCGATCGGCGCGATGGTCGATGCGGCGATCGTGATGATCGAGAACGCGCACAAGCGCATCGAGCAGTGGGAGCACGCACACCCGGACGCGAAGCTGCAGGGCGAAGAGCGCTGGACGCTGATCGGCGAGGCGGCGGCGGAAGTGGGACCGGCGCTCTTCTTCTCGCTGCTCATCATCACGCTGTCGTTCGTGCCGGTGTTCGCGCTCGAAGCGCAGGAGGGGCGCCTGTTCTCCCCGCTCGCCTATACCAAGACGTACGCGATGGCCGCTTCGGCGGGCCTCGCGGTGACGCTGATCCCGGTGCTGATGGGCTACCTCATTCGGGGCCGGATTCCTGAGGAAAGAAAAAATCCGCTCAACCGGTGGCTGATCGCGCTCTACCGGCCGCTGCTCGCGGCAGTGCTGCGTTTTCCAAAGCTTACGATCCTGGTTGCGCTCGTCGCGCTCGGCGCCACCGCATTCCCGGTCTCGCGCCTGGGCGGCGAATTCCTGCCGCCGCTCTACGAAGGCGACCTGCTGTACATGCCGACCGCCTTGCCCGGCATCTCCGCGTCGAAGGCGAGCGAGATCCTGCAGCAGACCGACCGGCTGATCGCCACGGTGCCCGAGGTGAAGCGCGTGTTCGGCAAGATCGGGCGCGCCGAAACGGCCACCGACCCGGCGCCGTTCGAGATGGTCGAGACCACGGTACAGCTCAAGCCGCGCACCGAGTGGCGCGCCGGCATGACACCCGAGAAGCTGGTCGAGGAGCTGGATGCGCTGGTCAAGCTGCCCGGGCTCTCCAATATCTGGATCCCGCCGATCCGCAACCGCATCGACATGCTCGCGACCGGGATCAAGAGCCCGCTCGGAATCAAGGTCGCGGGCAGCAGCCTCGAGGAGATCGAGCGCGTCGCCCAGGCGATCGAGCGCGTGGTGAAGGACGTGCCGGGCGTCACTTCGTCGCTCGCCGAGCGTGTCACCGGCGGACGCTACATCGAGGTGCACGTCGATCGCGACGCGGCGGCGCGCTTCGGTCTCTCGGTGGCGGACGTGCAATCGGTGGTGTCGGCCGCGATCGGCGGCGAAAACATCGGCGAGACGATCGAGGGTCGGCGGCGTTTTCCGATCAACGTGCGTTATCCGCGCGAAGTGCGCGATTCGATCGAGAGGCTGCGCGCCCTGCAGGTGGTGACCGAAGGTGGCGCGCAGATCGCGCTCGGCTCGGTGGCGCGCATCGCGATCGCCGACGGGCCGCCGTCGCTGCGCAGCGAAAACGCACGGCTCTCGGGCTGGATCTATGTCGACATCCGCGGCCGCGCTCTGTCCTCGGTGGTGGCGGATGCCAAGCGCGCGGTGGAGGCGACCGTGAAGCTGCCGCCGGGCGTGTCGGTTGCCTGGTCGGGCCAGTTCGAATATCTCGAGCGCGCAGTGAAGCGCCTCCTGGTGGTGGTTCCGTTCACCGGCGCGATCATTTTCCTGCTGCTTTACCTCACGTTCCGGCGCTTCGACGAAGCGCTGCTGCTGATGATCGTCCCGCCGTTCGCCGCGATCGGCGGCTTCTGGTATGTCTGGGCGCTCGGGCACAACCTGTCGGTCGCGAGCGCAGTCGGCTTCATCGCGCTCGCCGGGGTCGCGGCGGAGTTCGGCGTCGTGATGCTGCTCTATCTCAGGCACGCGATCGATGCGCACGGCCCGGACCTCACGAACGCGCAACTGGTCGAGGCATTGGACGAAGGCGCGGTGCAGCGTGTGCGCCCGAAGGCGATGACGGTCGCGGTGATCCTCGCCGGCCTCGCGCCGCTGATGTGGTCCGAGGGCGCGGGAAGCGAAGTGATGCAGCGCATCGCTGCGCCGATGATCGGCGGCATGATCACTGCGCCGCTGCTCTCGATGCTGGTGATCCCGGCGGCGTACTATCTGATGCGCAGGAAGCGGACGTGAGCGAGACTGAAAGAACCCTGCTGATTGCGGACCTCTCGGGCTACACCGCGCTGACCGAAACGCACGGCGCGATGCACGCATCCGAGATCGTACTGCGGTTCGGCCAACTGGCTGAAGCGAGCCTGGAAGCGGGCGTTACGATCGTGGATCGCGTCGGCGATCAGGTCTTGTGTGCCGGAACCGATACGCATGCGCTGCTACGCAGCGCGCTGCGATTGTTTGCGGCGGTCGAAGGCGAGCCGGATTTTCTGGCAGTCCAGGCAGGAATCCACCGGGGCCCGGTGGTGGAACGCGCCGGGAGGCTGTTCGGTGCGCCTTTGAACCTGACGGCACGGCTTGCATCGCATGCGCGCGGCGGCCAGATTCTGTGCACCGAGCCGGTCGCCGCCGTCGCGCGCGAGCATCCGGGTGTAACCGCGTGCTTCGTGGGCGAAAAGAGCTTCAAGAATGTGTCGTTTCCGGTGACCGTCTACGAGCTCACGCGGATCAGCCGGAGCGCGCAATCCTCGGTGATCGATCCGGTGTGCCGCATGCTGGTCGAGCCCCGGTCGGCGGTAGATGTGATCTCATACCAGGGGGTGACCTACCATTTCTGCTCGCGCGAATGCTCTCGGCTCTTCGGCGCCGCGCCGGAACGATACGCCCGCCTCTAGGGTTGAGCAGGCGGATGATCGGGACATTCGCCGGCTTCGACCTGGACGGTCGAATGCCCGATGCCATGACGCTCGTGCAGCCGCCGCTTGACCGCCTCCACCGTGGCAGCGGTGTCGGCGCCCGGCCGCACCTGCAGGTGGAGCGTCGCTACCGTTCGATCGCTCGAGAGCACCCACGCGTGCACGTGGTGCACGCCTGCAACGCCAGGCACCTCGCGCAGCAGATCGGCCTTCAGCTCCTCCTCGATAAAGCCGTCGGGCGTACCCTCCATCAGAATGTGCGCAGAGCGCTTCACCAGGTCGAGCGCCACGCGCAGGATGAGCACGGTGATCAGG
>Ga0209382_10000804_pt1 | contig 50814 bp, 56 predicted proteins | sample SoiMetdeltSBSDD5_FD_187599 | JGI IMG/M metagenome (GOLD analysis project Ga0209382, IMG submission 187599) | Bulk soil microbial communities from a Populus tree surrounding site in Tennessee, USA - Soil MetaG P. deltoides SBSDD5 (SPAdes) (version 2) | ecosystem: Environmental > Terrestrial >...
CGCCCTGGGGACGAGGTTCTTCGGGAAGCGGTTGATCCTGTGCGCGGTGCAGACACTGCTACCACCGACATTCGCGAACGAAGGGCACGTGGCAGGGGGGCTCAACCACTGAAACTTCTGTCTAACAGCTCCATCCAGGGAGTGCGACGGCAGATGCGCGCGATGAGCTCTGCGTCTCATCAATCGGGCGAATCTGTCTCACTATCCAGTCACCTACTTGGACTGACGAGGACCGAGCGATGTGGGTATGCCGATTGACATCGTGCTCGCGAGCCGCAGGCGAGCGAGGACTGGTCGGCGTGGCTGACCTGGCTACAGTCGAAGCCATGAAGCGCAGCTCGCCGGCGACCGCCCGATGACAGTGCGGACGATTCGCCGGGCTCCGCGTCAGGCACTGGAGAGCACGCGTCGGCGAGTACGCGACGGGATCTTCCACCGGGTCGCCGGGTCGGACGGCGACCGCAACCGACACCGCATCCACTATGCGCCGGGCCCTCGCTGGTTCGCCGAGGATCGTCCGATCCGGCGGGTGCACGGTGACTCCGCGATGTTCGTCGGCGGCCTGCGTGCCCTGCTTCTGCAGTCGTTGCACCCGCTGGCGATGGCCGCGGTCGAGGCACACTCCGGCTACCGCGGCGATCCTTGGGGACGGCTCCAGCGGACCAGCACCTTCCTGGCCGTCACCACGTTCGGCACCGCCGCCGACGCCGAGCAAGCAGTCGACCGGGTCCGCAAGGTGCACGCGAGAGTTCGTGGAACGGCGCCGGACGGCCGTCCCTATCGGGCGGATGACCCGTGGCTGCTTCGCTGGGTTCACGTGGCCGAGGTCGACAGCTTCCTGCGTTGCCACCAATCGCACGGACGCCGGCCACTCAGTCCGGCAGAGTGCGACGCGTACGTCGACGACACCGCCCGAGTCGCTCTCGAGCTGGGGGTCCTGGACCCGCCGCGGGACCGGGCGGCGTTGGACGACGCGCTGCGGTCCTATCGTGACGAGCTCGTCGCCACGCCACAGGCACATGCCGCCGCGCGATTCCTGCTGTTCCATCCACCCATCCCGCTCGTCGCCCGACCCGCGTACGCCATGCTCGCCGGCGCGGCGGTGGCATCCCTGCCGCGCTGGGCCCGCCGGGAGTTGCGGCTGCCTAAGCTGCCCGTGGTCGAAGGGGTGCTGGCACCGACCGCCGGCGACGCGGTGGTCGGGATGCTGAACTGGGTCATGAGCGCACCTCAGGGCGACGCCGCGCGGAGGCCGGCGGGCTGATCGCACAGCGTTTACCCGAACCTCCCGCGGGTACTTGCCTTTCTCAATAGCGCGGAGTCAGGAGGGTGATCGGGTCGTCCACGGACGACTGGAGGATCACGTAGGGAGCGTCATGAACTGTTACGACTGCGCCACGGACGGCCGAGCGGAACTCGCGGTCGGCACTTGTGTCAACTGTGGTGCCGCTGTTTGCCGACGCCACGTGCAAGAGGGACGGCAGGACGTCGGGTACGGCTCGTTGGGCCCTCGTGTCGAGGAGGCGACCCGCCGACTCCGGTGCACGTCCTGCGACCGAGTGTTGGCCAACGGACAGCAAGAAGAGGCTCCCAAGCAGGAGAAGCGGTCGCTGGCCGATCTGGCCAGCTCGACGAAAGAGGCGCTGGCCAAGCAGGGCGCCGTACTAGTCGAACGCACGCGCCCGGCAGCCAAGACGTCGAAGACGCGGCAAGAGCTCTATGACGAGGCGCAGCGTCGCGACGTGAAGGGCCGCTCGAAGATGAGCCGCGACGAGCTCGCCCGCGCTCTCGGCCACAACTGACCCTCGCCTCCACACGACAGGAGTCCGACCTGCGGAGGTGCTCATGGCAGAACAGCGCGAGCCCGCGCGGGACGAGACTGCGCCTAGCCGGCGGGATGATCCGCTTCGCGGCTCGCGGACGAGCCGGGCCTGGTTGGCGATCGTGGCACTCGTCGTCGTTCTGCTTCTCCTCATCGTCTTCATCGCTCAGAACACCCAGGGCGTCGAGGTGTCGTTCCTTGCCTGGGAGGGCACGCCTCCGCTGGCGGTCGCGCTCCTCATCGCGGCAGCGGCGGGACTCGTCGTGGCCGTGTCGGCCGGCGCGCTGCGCATCTGGCAGCTCCGCAGGCGCGTGAGGCGTACGACACCCAGCCGAGCCTTCAAAGATCATCGCGGGGTCAGTGCGCCTCGCGAGCAGCGGGGACGACCGCGAGCGCGACGATGAGTCCGGCGCCGACGGCCAGCAGGGCGCGGAGTACGCCGACGTGGTCGCCGAGGAAGCCCAGTAGGGGCGGTCCGGCGAGGAAGGCGGAGTAGCCGATCGTGGAGACCACCGCCATCCGGGCCGGGGCGCGGGCCGTGTCGTCGGCTGCCGCGCTCATGCCGACCGGGAACCCGAGGGAGACTCCCACGCCCCAGATCGCCGCGCCGACGTACGCGAGCGGTGCCCCGCCGTACACGACGAGCAGGCAGCCGATGCCGGCCAGGGTCAGCAGGACGCGGAGGACGGGAAGCCGGCCGTAGCGGTCGAGCAGGTTGGTCCCCAGCGTGCGACCGAGCGTCATGAACGTGAGGAACGCGGCGAAGCCGAGGACCCCGGCCCACGACGGGAGGTCGTAGCCCTCGACCATGGCCACCGAGAGCCAGTCGTTGGCGGCGCCTTCGGTGAACGCCGCGATCAAGACGAGCACCCCGATCAAGAGGGTGCGCGGCTCTCGCCAGGCCCAGAGCACCCCTCGGCGCGGCGTCGCGTCGGGTGCCGGCCCGGCCGCCTCGGACCGCGGAAGGAACGCCGTGGTCGCCACGAGGATCGCCGCCGCGACCAGCGCCGCCGCGACGGCGAGGTGCGCTCCGATCGGGATCTCCGCCCACGCCAGTCCGGCGCCGATCAGGGCACTGACCACCGTGCCACCACTGAACGCGGCGTGGAATCGCGGCATCAGGTGGCGTCCGAGTCGCCGCTCGACCGCCGCGCCCTCGAGGTTCATGCCGACGTCCCAGATGCCCGTGCCGAGGCCGGCGGCGAACAGGCCGACGGCGACGGCCGGTACGGAGTGCGCGACGTCGATCCCGATCGCGATCGCGGCCACGCCGACCACCAGACCGCCGAGGCCGAGGCGAACCGCGCCGACGCTGCCGTACCGCCCGGCGAGCCATCCGGACATCGGCAGACCGATGACCGCGCCGGCCGACATGGCGAGCAGCAGCAGCCCGAGCTGGCCGCTGGTCAACGCGAGCTCGACCTTGGCGTCGGGGATGCGGGACGCCCACGCGGCGAAGCCGAAGCCGTTGGCGGCGAAGACGACGTACACGGCATCGCGGGCCGGTCGGAGGTGCGCGGCGGCCGGACGGCCGTACTCGGTCGTGGTCACGGGCGTTCCCTACAGCGAGTCGAAACGTTTCGAGTCGAATCGATTCGATAGTAATATCTGCCCATGGCCCGGCGTCAACCTGATTCCTCGGCACGGCCCACGATGCGGGACGTCGCCGCGCGGGCCGGCGTGGCGGTGTCGACAGCGTCCTTGGTGTTCAGCGGCCGTGGGCCGGTCGCCGCGGAGACCGCGGAGCGCGTACGCCGTGCTGCGACCGAGCTCGGATACGTCGGTCCGGACCCGCGAGCGTCCTCGCTGCGCCGTGGCCGCGCCGGTGCGGTCGGTGTACTCGTCGAGGGCCGCCTGCTCCAGGCCTTCCGGGATCCGTTCGCCGTCGCCGTGCTGGACGGGCTCGCCCAGGAGCTGGACGCCGTTCCCACGGGAATGCTGCTCGTCGCGCAGCCCTTCGACGAGCCGGAGCGGGCGATGGAGGCCGTGACCGGGCTCGCCATCGACGCCTTCGTGTTCTCGATGTGCGGACCGACCGAGAGTCCGATCGTCGACCACCTCGCCGCGCGCGGAATCCCGATGGTCGGCACCGGCGCACCCCTCGACCGCCGGGTGTGCCAGGTGCTGATCGACGAAGCCGGAGCCCAGGGGGAGGCGGTCCGGCACCTCCGTTCGCTGGGCCATCGCCGGATCGGGCACGTCACGATGCCGATGCAGCCGATCGCCGACGGTGGGCGAATCCGCTCGTCCGATCTCGACGGTGCGGTCTACGTCGACTCCCGCGACCGGGCTCGCGGCTTTCTCGAGACGGCCGGTCGCCGGGCGGCGATGGTCGAGGCGGTGCTGCCGGACGTCGAAGGTGGGATTGCCGCGGCGCGCCAGCTCCTCGACGGGCCAGCCGGCGCTCGGCCGACCGCGATCGCCGCCCAGAGCGACCTGCTCGCCGCCGGCGTCATCCAGGCCGCGTCGGAGTTCGGACTTCGCGTCCCCGACGACCTCAGCGTCACCGGGTTCGACGGCGTGTCGCTGCCGTGGCTCCCAGCGCCGCTGACCACGATCGATCAGCACAGCGAGGAGAAGGGGCGCGCGCTCGGTCGACTCGTGGCGCGACTGCTCGATGGCGTGCCAGCCGAGCAGCTCGACGACGTGACGATCGCGACCGACCTCCGCGTCGGGGGTACGACCGCGCCACCGGCGCGCTGACTCCGAAGGGCGTGACGATGTCTGACCACACGGATGGCTGCCGAGCCGAACGGGTCGACGCCGATGGCATGCCGGCCTGGACGCCCGCGGCCGGCTTCGGTCTGTTCGTCCTGGGAAACGTCGCCACGCTGGTCTACATCGACAGCACGGACTCGGCCGATCGGCTCGACGGCGTCGTGCAGTTCGACATGTGGGTCGCACTGCTCAGTGCCTTGGGCGGCTTCGCCGTCGTCGCGGCGATGTTCTTCGTGCTCTGGCTCGCCCGGATCGTTCGACTGGGCCATCAGATCCGACCTCGTACGGTGGCGGCTTGGGTGGCCGTCGTCCTGCTGATCCAGGCAATCGTGTTCGCCGGCCTCTTCGCCGGTGCGTCCGGCGCGGAGGCGTCGATCGACAAGGATCTGGCGATCGACACCCGGCCCATCACCGTGCTCGCCGGGCTGTGCATGGCCTTGGGTCTGGCCGCGTTCCTGGCGCTGCGATCGATCGCCGCCGACGACTCGCACTGGCACGAGGCTGACCGCTGTCGAGTACGGCTGGTGATGGCGCTGCGCGCGGAGCTGCGCCGCCTGCTCGCCACGTTCGGCGCGTTCTTGACCCTGCTGGTCATCACGACCGGCATGCGGCGTCGGGCCTTGCTCGCCTACGATCCCGAGCTCTCGGTGCCGCCGGAGCAGGTGCTCGTGTACGGCCTGCTGTTCGCCGTCCTGCTCGGCGCGTTCTACGGTCTGGCGGCGTCGGCCATCGACGCCCGGGCGCAGCGGATGCTCGACGAGTGGGCGCCACTGCCCGGCCCGACCGATCCCACCCTGTCCGAGCGGCTGCAACGCCGCACCGATATCGCCAGCCTCGTCGGCAGTGGCGGCTCCTGGCGATCGTTCGAGACGACGGTGGTCATCGCCGCTCCGCTGCTGACCGCGCTGATCGGCATCGCGACCAGCGCCTGACGGCTCTCGCAGATCCCGATTCATTGCGGTCAAGAAGTGGCCGCAATCAGTCATAGCCTGGAGGCAGTGGAGCGGACCGGCGAACGGAGACGACGATGCCGATCGACACAGCCGTCACGACGCGGAGTGGTTGGTGTCAGCGTTGTCGCGATCGGACGCCGCATGTCTACGCCGATCTCCGAGAAGGCGGCACGGCGTTCCACGTCGACCAGTGCCTGGAGTGCGGCCGGTGGTCGGACTGACGTCCGCCTAGGCGTGATCGGTGCAGCACGGCGTGGGATCGGGCACCTCGAACGGAGCGAGCAGCCCACCGGCCACGGGTGCGACCGCCAGGACCAGGCGGCCGTCGCGCCACTCCGGGCGTATGAAGTTCCGCGTGTCCACGATGCTGCCGTCTCCGATCGGGCCACCGCCGACGACGGCCACCTCGTCGATGGCAGTTTCGGCGAGGATGTCCCGGACGGCGACCTGGCCGATCAGCGTGTGCGATCCCGCGAACGAGACGGCTCGACCCTGGACCCGGCGCTCATGCTCGTCGGCGGCTGTCGCGGCGCCGGCGGTGAGATCGGCCGGTCCGGATCGATCCGTGCCGAGCGCCAGCCCCAATCCGGCGTCGAGGAGGCCGTCGGGTAGGTCGAAGATGCGGCAGATCTCCACCGACACCGACAGCGCGACATGAGGGCGGTCGCCGGCGACGAAGTGGGTGCACGCCTCCCCCACTCCGCGTCGCCGGCCTGAAGCCTCGTCAGCACGTCACGGAGGACGTGCTCAGCGTCGCGGGTCGTGTCCGAGCCCGCGTCGATGCCGAGGGCGGTCATCGCGGCCGCCCTCGTCGCGTCACCGGATCAGCACCCAGATCGGGTTGGTGTAGAACCACAGGTCCTCCCACGGGTCGGCGTCGCCCACCACGTCTATGGCCGGGCCGTTCGGGTCGACGTCGGCTCCCATGAATCCGGGTGCGGACCGGTTGCCGTCGGTGCCGCGCAGCCGGATGTAGACCGGGCCGTCGACGGCGCCGAGGTCGTGGCGGAATCGCAGTTGCGTCTCGCCGGCGGTGACCTCGTACGACTCGACGACGCGGGTGTTCGGCGTCGACAGCGTGTCGGGGTCGGCCACCGGGCCGGTGACGTCGCCCTGGATGACGTCGACGCGGGCGAGGCTCGGCACGAACTGCGCCCAGTTCGGGCCGCTCGCCAGGTCGATCGTGACGTCCACCGTGACGCGCGTCCCACGCCGTACGCGGAGGACATCGCCGAGCGTCACGCCGGCGCCGCCGCTGGTCGGGCGGACCTCCACGTCGATGCTGTCGATCAGCCGGCCGTGGTCGACCCAGGTCCGGCCGGCTCGCAGTCCGTCCATCACCGCGCGGTACGTCGCCTGCCTAGCACCGACATTGGTCCGGCTGTAGAACCCCGGCCAGTAGTCGGCGCTCGTCGTCGAGATCCCACCGCCGTAGACCGGGTCGTTGTGGAAGCCGTTGTTCGGAAAGTCGCTGCCGGGCCCACGGGCGGCCACATCGGTGTAGACGAAGTGGTTGTCGGAGTTCGCCGTGATCCACCAGGGCTTGCCCTCCGCGAGCAGGCTGTCCCACAGCCCGCCGACGGTCGCGGTGTAGAAGTCGAAGCCGCCCCAGGTCCGGTAGCTCTCGAGCGGATAGCCGGGAAACGAGTTGGCGCTCGGGCTGTTGTCGTACGCTCCACGGCCGGAGCCCGGTCCGAGTGGAAGCGGGATGCCGGCCGCCTGGTGACCGGGGGCACCCTCCCAGCCCAGCGCGATGGTCGGCGCGGCGTCGCGCCAGCCGCGTACCTCGTGCGGCGAGTCCACGCCGCGACGGCCCGGATGGTTGGCGAAGAACATGGCGTCCTGCACCCGCCTGCGACGCACCGCGTCGGCCAGGAAGTTCAGGCCGGCGATGGCCATGGCCTCGTTGGCCGGCGAGGAGCCGCCGGTGTTGTTGACGGTGCCGTCGTAGTCGTTCTCGAACTGCTTCAGCACGGCCACTTCGTTCGAGCCAGGGTGGACGAACACCGTGCCGTGTTCGGCGGACGGGATGTTCCACTCCAGGCCCTGGAACACGAGCATGTCGCGGACCTCGTCGCGGGCGGCCCGGATGTCGGGGTTGACGAGCTCGACGCCGATCCTGGCGTGCTGGATCGAGCCGTGGTCGGTGATGACCATCCAGTCCAGGCCGTACGCGTGGGCGTGCCGCACCTGGTCGATCACCCGGTAGACCGCGTCCGGGCTGTACTGCGTGTGGATGTGGTGGTCGCCGGACAGCCAGAGGAGCCGACCCGACGACCCGCGGTCGCGCGGCTCCGCGGCAGCCGGCAGTGCTTGCGAGCCCAGGACGCTCGCCGCTGCGCCCGCTCCGAGTAGTCCGGCGCCCCGCAGCATGGACCGCCGGGACAGCTCGGCCGGTGAGAGCTCCTCGTCGGGTATTTCAGTGTCGAGCGCCGGCGGCAGCTCGAGCGTCTCGTCTTCGCCGTGGTGGTGACCGTGTGCGTGCTGGTGCTCGTGACCCATCGGATGCCCTCCCGGACACTTGTCGGTCAGCTTTGATCCCGAGGCGGCACTGGCAGGCTATGGCGATCGATGAACGGGACTCGTCGTGCTCGGGCAGCCGTACGCGAACACGGAATGAACGCTTAGGGTTCCGTCCATGACCGATGTTGAGAACGCGCAGCCGGGTCTGACCGAGCCTCCGGTGGCGGCCCGCCGCGCCGTCACCACCACGTATCACGGCGTCTCCGTGACCGACGACTACCGATGGCTCGAGGACGCGACGTCGGATGAGACGCAGCAGTGGACGCGGGCACAGGACACCTACGCCCGCGCGTACATCGGCGCGCTCCCGTATCGAACCGCCGTCCGGGAGCGGGTCAGCGAACTCATGCATGCGTCGTCCGTGGCGTACGGCTCGGTGCAGCGGTCCGGCACGACGTACTTCGCGATCAAACAGCAGCCGCCGAAGCAGCAGCCCTTCCTGGTCCGGGTCGACGGCCTCGATGATCTCGCCACCGAGACGGCGGTCGTCGACCCCAACGAGATCGACCCGACCGGACGTACGGCGCTCGAGTTCTACGAGCCGTCCCCGGACGGCTCGCTGGTCGCGGTGTCGCTGTCGAAGGACGGCACCGAGGACGGGACGCTGAGCGTCTACGACGTCGCCAGTCGCGAGGTGGTCGGGGCGCCGGTGCCCAGGGTCCGGTTCGGCTCGGTCGCCTGGCGCGCCGACGGCAGCGGCTTCTGGTACACCCAGCATCCGCGGCCGGGGGAGCGACCCGAGGAGGACCTGGACTTCTACCAGGAGATCTGGTTCCACGAGCTCGACGGCTCCGTCGAGGACGGCAGCGACCTGGCCGGCGTGTTCGCCGACGACAAGATCGCGCAGAACACCCTTCAGGCTTCGCCCGACGGCCGTTGGGTGATGGACCTGGCCGAGTGCGGGGACGGCGGCCAGTTCGAGATCTTCGTACGTTCGCAGCGCGCGGGCGCCGCCTGGAGCCGGATCGCGGGACTCGACGACAAGTGCGTGGCGGCTCAGTTCGGCTGGGGCGACGAGCTGTGGCTGCTGTCGGTCAAGGACGAGCCACGCGGCGAGATCCTCCGGCTGCGACTCGGAGACAGCGTGTCTGTCGACGCCGCCACCCGAGTCGTGGCCTCCGGCGACGCGACCGTCGAGGGCATCGCGGTGACGCGTGACCGGGTGTGGGTCGCCGACCTGGTGGGTGGTCCGTCGCAGGTCCGGGTGTTCGACCACGGCGGCGCGCAGGTCGGCACGCTTCCGGTGCCACCGGTCAGTGCCGTGAGTGGCCTTCAGCGGATCGGCGAGGCCGAGGTCGTCTACGCGAGCGAGTCCTTCACGGAGCCGCGGGCCTGGTGGCGGGTCGGCGAGGCGGATCTGCAACCGTCGAAGATCGCACTCGCATCGGTCTGCCCGGTCGACTTCGCCGGCATCGAGGTAATCCGGGAGACCGCTACCTCACCGGACGGCACGCGGGTGCCACTGAGCATCCTCCAGCGCCGTGGCACCACCCGCGACGACAGCAATCCGACCTTGCTCTACGGGTACGGCGGCTACGGCATCTCCATCAAGCCGACGTTCGAGCCGAGCCGGATGCTGTGGCTGGAGCAGGGCGGCGTGCTGGCGCTGGCGAACCTCCGCGGCGGCGGGGAGTACGGCGACGCGTGGCATCGGGCCGGGGCGCTGGCCAACAAGCAGAACGTGTTCGACGATTTCGCCGCCTGCGGCCGGCACCTGGTCGAGACCGGGGTCTGTCGATCCGACCGGCTGGTCCTCCAGGGCGGTTCGAACGGCGGCCTGCTGATGGGCGCGATGCTGACCCAGCATCCCGACCTCGCCCGGGTGATCGTGGCGCAGGTGCCGGTGCTCGACATGCTGCGCGTCGAACTGCACCCGAACGGTGTCTACAACGTCACCGAGTTCGGGACCGTCACCGACCCGGAGCTGTTCCGCGTCCTGCACTCGTACTCGCCCTACCACAACGTCGCGGACGAGCTGGCCTATCCGGCGGTTCTGCTGACCGCTGGTGAGTTCGATCCCCGCGTCGATCCCTACCACGCCAAGAAGCTGGCCGCCCGAGTGCAGGCTGCGACCACCTCGGGTGAGCCGGTGCTGTTGCGGATGGAGGCGGGCGGTCACGGGCTCACCAGTTCGCTGGACCAGCGGATCGATGAAAAGGCCGACATGTTCGCGTTCGTCTTCGACCGGCTCGGCATCGGCTATCAGGTGCCAGGACCGGACGCCCCATGACGAAACCCGGGTCAGGCCTGATCGTCTGACGATGTCACCGTGAGCAGCCGGACGCCGGTCATCTCGAACCGGACGCCGCGCTGGTCGGAGGCGCAGCGCATGACGACGCCGGCGCAGCCGGGACACCGGACCACGAGCGCCGGCGCGTCGGCGTACACCTGGAACGCGGCCATCGGTGCGTGGTCGCCGCAGTGTGCACAGGCGACGGTGGCGACGGTGAGGTCGGCGGCGAACAGCTCGGCCAAGGGCCCACCGAGGACGTTGCCGTCCAGCCGCCCGGTGTCGGTGCTGTCGGATGCGTTCACGAGGTGTCTCCCATCCCGCCGTATCTCTCGGTCTTGATGCGTTCGGCGGCATGACCGATCGCGACGAACTCGCGGGTCACCGCCTCCACGAACGGCGTGGAACCGCAGATCAGAATGGCCGGACTCTGTTCGGGCGGAGCGGAGTGCCGGACGAGGAGCTCCCGGTCGATGCGGCCGCGTGGGCCGGTCCAGTCGGCCGGGGCGTCGCGGGTGAACGTGAGGACGACGGCAGACCCGGGTCGCGGCCGCAGCTCCTCCCGGGCGATGACGTCGGCGTCGGTGCGCGCCGAGTACAGCAACCGGACAGGGACGCTGCTGCCGGAGGTTCGGTGGTGGGCGAGCATCGCGACGAACGGGACCACTCCCGAGCCGCCGGCCACCAGTTGGACCGCAGTGCCGGAGTGTTCGGGCCAGACGAAGTAGCCGCCGATCGGGCCCCGCACCTCGAGCAGATCGCCGGCTCGCAGCTCGTCGGTCAGGTACGGCGAGACCTCACCGTCGTCGAGCCGCTCCACGATCAGCTCGACCTCCGGCTGTGACGGCGGCGACGCGATCGAGTAGCTGCGCTGCGCGGTGTAGCCGTCCGGGGCGGTGAGCCGGACGTCGACGTGCTGACCGGCGACGTGGCCCGGCCAGTCCGGAGGGCGCAGCCGGATCCGGCGAACCCGCGGAGTCTCCCGCGTGACCGCCATGACCTCGGCCAGCTGCCAGGTCAGTCGCCGGCGTAGCGCTGTTCTTTCCACGGGTCGCCGTAGTTGTGGTAGCCGAAGTTCTCCCAGAACCCAGGCTCGTCGACCAGGTTCAGCACCAGCCCGCGTACCCATTTCGCGGACTTCCAGAAGTACAGATGCGGCACCAGCAGCCGGGCCGGGCCGCCGTGCTCGGGCTCGAGCGGGCTGCCGTCGTAGGTGTCGACCACCCATGCCTTGCCGTCGACGACGTCGTCGAGCGGGAGGTTGGTGGTGTAGCCGCCGTCGCTGAACGCCAGCACGTAGTCCCCGGCGGTCTCGACCTCCGCCAGCAGGGTCTCCACCGAGACGCCCTCCCACCGGGTGGCGAACTTCGACCAGCTCGTGACGCAGTGAATGTCCACGGTGACCGGCTCCCGTGGCAGCTGCTTGAACTCCTGCCACGACCAGCGCCGAACCTCGTCGACCTGGCCTTGCACCGTGAAGTCCCACTCGTCCGGTTCGGTGTACGGGACCGGGCCGGCCGACAGCACCGGAAAGCCGTCACCCACGTCGTACTGGCCCGGCGGCAGTCGGCCGGCAGGTGCGTCGCGGCGCCGTCCGCTGAACCCGCGTGACACGTGCGACATGTGCGATCCCTCCCACCGGGATAGGCACCACGGTATACGCGTTGTCACGATCGAGCGGCTTGGTCCAGTCGCAGTTCCATGAAGAGCATGAAGGACTCGAGGCCGGACAGGCTGGCTTCGTTGTGGTCGAACCTCGGTGTGTTCTGGAAGCCGCGGGATCGGTAGAGGGCGTGTGCCTCGCGCATGAACTTCGCCGTCTCCAGACGCGCGACGTGGTAACCGATGATGCTCGCGTCGGTCAGCAGCGTTTCGAGGATTGCGCGTCCGATGCCTTGGCCGCGGGCCTCGGGGCGGACGTACATGCGCTTGATCTCTGCCACGGTGGAGTCGACGGGTTTGAGCGCGCCGACTCCGACGACCTCGGAGTTCGCCCGCCCGACCAGAAGGCGCCCGCGTGGTCCGAGCAGGCGGGGCAGTTCTTGGGTGAACTCGCGGTGGTGGGCGGCCACGGCCGCGTCCATGTCGTCGAACACAACGCCGTGGTCGGCGGTGAGTCGCTGCCCGACCCACTCCAGGTACTCCCGCATGATCTGTCCGCTGATGGCCTCCGCCCGGGCGGGAGGTCCATCGAGCTGCTCGATGACCGCCATGGCTCTCTACTCCAATTTGGACCAAGTTCGAGGCTACTCCAAACCAGAGTAGATTCAAGACTGTGAGCCCCATGAACCCGCCGCGCCTGACGACCACCTCGTACGCACTGCTGGGACTGCTGGCGATCCAGCCATGGACCGCCTACGAGTTGACCCAGCAGATGCGACGCAGCCTGCACTACGTGTGGCCCAAGTCGGAGAGCCTGCTCTACACCGAGCCCAAGAAGCTGGTCGACGCCGGCCTCGCCCGCGTGACCCATCAGCGGCGGGGCGACCGGACCCGGGCGCAGTACCGCATCTCCGCGGCCGGCCGTAGCGCCTTGAGGGCCTGGCTCGACACGGAGCCGGCTGCTCCGGTGTTCGAGATCGAGACGATGCTGCGCGTGACCTTCGCTGACCAGGGCACGCCCGAGCAGCTAGTCCGGGCCCTGCGCTCGACGAGCGCCTGGGCCGACGACGAGCTGGCCAGTGCTCGACCACAGGTCCAGAGCTACCTCGACACGGGAGGACCGTTTCCTGAGCGCCTCCACCTCATCGCACTCCTCGTGTGCTTCTACGGCGAGCTGTTCGACCTGATGCGCCAGTTCTGTGGAAATGCCGCGGACCTCGTGGAGACCTGGGACACCACGACCGATGTTCCGACCGACACCGCCCTTCGAGGCATGCTCGAACGCACCTTGCAGCTCATCGACTCGACGGCTTCGACCGACCAGACCTCGAACGGCTGAAGGCACGGGGGAGCCCCGGCTCAGCTGACCTTCACGTCGACCCAGACCAGCCGATGGTCCGAAGACGGGAACGGGAAGACCCCGGTCAGCCGGGACAGCGGGTCGGCCAGCACCGGCCAGAACACGCCAGCGTCCTTGGGCCGCAAGGCCTTCGACGGCAAGACGTAGTCGGCGCGCAGGTTGCCCGGTGCCGTGTCGGCAAAGTCGGCGGTGTCGAAGGCCGGGTCGCTTTCGTGGGACGCGTTCGCGCCACCCTGCAAAGCGGACGCCTCGACGGCGCCGTCGGACGTCGGCGCCGGATCGACGATGCGGTGATGCTCGATGAGCTGCTGGATGGCACCGGGCACCGAATCGCCGTCGAGTGGGTCGCTGTTCTGGTCCCCGGCGATGACGAAGCGCGCGCCGTGCTTCAGGCCACCACGCTTGCCCTCGTCGTCATAGATGTACGAAGCCCGCTTGCCACCTGCCACGTAGTCGGCCCAGAACCGGATCTCGTCGAAGTTGCGGGTGCCGTTGCGATCCTCCGGGCCGTCGAAGACGGGCGGCGTCGGATGCGACACCAAGAAGTGCACCGTCTTGCTGCCGATCTGGATCGGCAGATCCCAGTGCGACTTGCTCGACAGCCGGAAGACCGCGAGCTCTTCGGGGGAGTACCAGTCGGCTGGCGCGCTCGTGCTCGGGTCGTCCGGCAGCATCGCGCCCGGCATGTCCGCCCAGCGGAACAGCTGGAACGTACGCACGTCGTCCTCGTCGATCGGGTAGCGGGAGAACACGGCCATGCCGAACTGGCCCGGGAACGCCCCGAATCCGAACGCGTCGTCGCCACCTCCGATCGTGCCGTTGTTGTTGAGGTCGAACCCACTGGGCACGCCGGTGTTGGACGGCGCGACGAAGGCGTAGGGGTAGTCGATCGGCTCGGCACCGTTCTGCGATCGCTCCAGGTAGTTGGTCCGGAACAGATCGGCGGCCACCCCGCCTTCGACGAAGTCGTACTCGTTGATCAGCAAGACGTCCGGGCGAGTGCGCTGGATGATCTCAGCAACGGTCGCCGCCTGGGCATTGGTCGTCGTACTCAGATCGGCGACGAGTTGGCCGGGCGCGTTGCGGTTGAGCGACGCGTTGAACGTGGCGAACCGTACTGATTTGTCATGATGCCGCTCCGTGGCAGCCGGCTGGAGTGTCGACGCAGGCGCCGACGTGGCGACGGCCGCGGTCGTGGCGGCAAAGAGGACAGCGATGGTAAGGACGAGAGTTCGGCGCACTGGCCCTCCTCGGTAGGGGCGAACCCGAGTCGCCGGTCGACTGGCACCATCGTGCCCGACGTCGCCGCACTGGTCTATGGCCGCGACCTGCAGTCCTTCCATGCGACTTGTCCCGAACACCGGGCCGACACGTCGCTGTCATCCGACGTCATGCGAGTCCGGCCCGTGACGATCGAGTGTGTGCGCGCGCCTAGTTCGCACTCGCCGACTGTCGGCTCGCCGGCTCCGATGCGTGGGAGCCGCCGCCCGGCATGCGCTCGCCGACCTTCTGCGTCGCTGAGCCGACGGCACTCTTCGCGGTCTGCCCAGCGGCATCCACCTTGCTTTGGACTCGAGAGCTGTTCCAGACGCCTGTCGCACGCTCTTTGAGTTGGTCGTAGCGCTCGCGACCGGCCCGGCTGCCGAGTACGTATCCCACCCCGAGACCGAGAATGAACGTTGCCTTACCCATGATCCGAACCTCCGATCCGTGGTTCAGGATGTACCCATCGATGTCGGGTATAGCCGTCCGCCCGGCTCGATGTTCTCGACATCAGCATCCCTCCCACCGCGATACGCACCACCGTATACGGATGCCCTGGTTGATGACGTTTTCGGATCCGGTTGTGGCTCTCGGACCGGCTAGCGGGGCGGGGTCCGGATGTGGCACACGTCGGCCGGAAGCTGCGTGGGGTCCGATCGGGGCTGCACGTTCGTGGTGCTGGCCGGGCGTAGATCCGATGCCTCGTCGGCGCTCGATGAGGTGAGCCAGAACACAGATCCGGCGGCGATCGCGGCGGAGAGAGCGACGGCGTTTCGGATCGGCGGTTGCCGTCGGGAGCGCGGGACATCATCCATCGGCGTACTCCGTCCAGGAGGTCCGTCATTCAGCGTACGCCGGATTCGATCCGTACGCCCTCGATGTCGATACCCTCGGCGGCGTGAAACTGACGGTGCTCGGCGGCAGCGGCGCGTTTCCCGTGCCCGATATGGGGTGTAGCGGCTACCTGGTCGAGGAGGCGGGCTTTCGGCTGCTGATCGATCCGGGGTACGGGATCGCCGGCGAGCTGATGCGACTGCTGCCGGTGACCGAACTCGATGCCGTCTACGTCTCGCATCGGCATCCGGACCACTGTGCCGACCTGAATCCGCTGCTGCGAGCCCGGGCGATGGCCGACGAGCCGCCGGCGACGCCCTTGCCGATCTACGCGCCCCCGGACGCGTTGGAGGTCGTACTCGCTCTGGACCGGCCGGGGATGTTGGAAGCGGCGTACGGACTGCACGAGTTCGGCATGGGCGACGCGTGGGAGCTCGGGCCGCTGCGGCTGGAGACCCGCGAGCTGCCGCACTACGTCCCCAACGCCGCGGTACGGCTCTCCGGGTCGGCGGGAAGCATCGTCTATACCGGCGACGGCGGACCGTCTCCGGCGCTGGTCGACCTGGCCGAGGGAGCCGATCTGCTCGTCGCCGAGGCGACCCACATCGACGAGCTCCCTCCGGACGTCGCGGGGTTGTTGAGTGACGCGGGGGCGGTCGGTCGTCAGGCGGCGGCCGCTGGAGTGGGGCAGTTGATGCTCACGCATCTGTGGCCCGGCGACGACCCGGAGGCGTCGGTGCGGCGGGCCGGGCAGGCCTATGGCGGTCCGATCCGCGTGGCGCGGCCCGGCGTGACCGTGGCGGTCGGCGCGGCCCTCGACGGGTCTTGAGACGCGCCGCCCGCGCTACCCTGCGGCGGATGACGCGAACTGGCACGGTCGCAGCGGTCCAGGCCGTACTCGAGTCGGCCTACGACCCGAATCGGGCCGAGGAGTGGGACGCCGTCGGTCTCGTCACCGGCGACCCGGTCGACGAGGTCCACCGGATCCTGCTCGCCGTGGACCCGACGCACGACGTCATCGACGAGGCCGTCGCGACGCGCGCTGATCTCCTCGTTACCCATCACCCGCTGCTGCTCCGGCCGGTCAACTCTGTCGCGGCGACCACACCGAAGGGCCGGGCGGTCCACAAGCTCGTCAGCAACCAGGTCGCGCTGATCACCGCGCACACCAATGCCGATGCTCCGCCCGGCGGGGTGACCGACGCGATGGCGCGTGCCCTCGGGATCGACGAAGCGGAGCCGATCGCGCCGCGGCCCGACGACCCGGTCGACAAGCTCGTCACGTTCGTCCCGCAGACCGACACCGCCAGGGTCATCGATGCCCTGGCGGCGGCCGGCGCCGGTCGGATCGGGGCCTACGAGCGCTGCGCGTACACCTCGCCGGGCACGGGGACGTTCCGGCCCGCCGAGGGCGCCAAACCCACGATCGGCGAGGTCGGCGCGATCGAGGAGGTCGCGGAGCTCCGGGTCGAGATGGTGGTGCCGCGGACGCGCCGCCGTGCCGTCGTCGAGGCGCTTCGCGCGGCCCACCCCTACGAAGAAGCCGCCTTCGACGTCTACGAGCTGGCCGCTCGACCGGGCGGAGCCGGCAGTGGCCGGATCGGCCGGCTGGCGACGCCGACGACGCTCGGCGAGTTCGCCACCGCTGTCGTCGCCGCCCTGCCGGCCACCGCCAGCGTCGCCCGGATCGCCGGCGATCCCGACCAGCCGGTCCAGACCGTGGCGCTGTGCGGCGGGGCCGGTGACTTCCTGCTCGACCAGGTCCGCGCGACAGACGCCGACGTCTACGTCACGTCCGATCTGCGGCACCATCCGGCGTCGGAGCTGCGCGAACACGGCGCACCCGCGCTCGTCGACGTGCCGCACTGGGCGGCCGAATGGACCTGGCTCCCCGTGGCCGAGCGGATGCTCACTGCCGCTCTTGCCGCTCAGGGCATTACCGTGGAGACCCGCGTGTCGACGATCGTCACCGACCCGTGGACCGGTCACATCCCCATGAGCCGAGGAGCCCCCCGCTGAAAGCCGATCCGAGCGCCGTCCGGACTCTGCTCGATGTGCAGACCGTCGACAGCACGCTCCAGCAGCTGGCCCATCGCAAGAAGAACCTGCCGCAGCACGCCGAACTGGCCGACCTGATCCAGCGCCGGTCCGAGCTGGACGGCCGGCGGATCGAGCTCGACACGCAGATCGCCGACCTGACCCGCGACCAGAAGAAGGCCGACGCCGATGTGGAGCAGGTGAAGGCCCGGCGCGTACGCGATCAGCAGCGACTCGACGCCGGACAGGTGTCGTCGCCACGGGAGCTGGAGCAGTTGCAGAGCGAGATCGTGGCGCTCGACCGCCGGATCGGCGTGCTCGAGGACGCCGAGCTCGAGATCATGGAGCAGCTCGAGTCGCTGCAGTCCGAGCTGAGCGGCGTCGCGTCCGAGGCCGAGGAGCTGGCCGCCAAGTCCGAAGCCGTTACCGCGACTCGCGACGAGGCTGTCAACGAGCTGGATGCCGCGGCGGCCGAGGCCACCGGCGAACGGGAGCGGCTGGTCGTCGACATCCCGGACCAGCTCATGGCGGTCTACGAGCGCATGCGGGCCCAGCTCGGTGGCGTCGGTGCCGCGGCACTGCGCCGGCGACGCTGTGAGGGTTGCCGCCTGGAGCTCACCGAGGCGGACCTGACGGAGATCCGGTCCGCACCCGACGACGAGGTGCTGCGCTGCCCCGAGTGCAACCGGATTCTCGTACGTACGCCGGAGTCGGGCATCTGATGGCAGCCGAGCGCGTGATCGTCGAGGCCGACGGTGGTGCGCGCGGCAACCCGGGCCCGGCGGCCTTCGGCGCCCTCGTACGCGATGCCGACACCGGCGAGGTCCTGGCCGAACGCGCCGCGCACATCGGTGAGGCCACCAACAACGTCGCAGAGTACAGCGGCCTGATCGCCGGCCTCGAGCTCGTCCGCGAGCACAACCCGGACGCCGCCGTCGAGGTCCGGATGGATTCCAAGCTCGTCGTGGAGCAGATGGCCGGCCGCTGGAAGATCAAGCACGCCGGACTCCGGCCGTTGGCGTTGCAGGCCCGGGCATTGGCACCGGCCAACGTCACGTGGACGTGGATCCCGCGCGCCGACAACGCCGCCGCGGACACCCTGGTCAACCGCTGCCTCGACGAGGGGCCCGGCGCGCGGATCGACACGGTCGGCTCCGGCGGCGGCGACTCCGACGCCAACCCGTCGACCGCGTCCGAGCCGGTCGTACAACCCCTGGTCGGCTGGCGGCCACCGGACGCCGGGACGCCCACGACGCTGATCCTGCTGCGCCACGGCGTCACCGAACACACGCTCGGCAAGATGTTCAGCGGCTCTGGTGGCGCCAACCCGCCGCTCAACGCGGAGGGCGAGGACCAGGCCCGTCGGGCTGGCGACTGGCTGCGGCAGTGGCGTGCGGTCGGCACCGACGCGCAGCTCAGCGACACGATCGTCGCCGTCCATTCGTCACCGTTGTCGCGGTGCCAGCAGACCGCCGCGATCGTGGCCGAGCGGCTCGGCCACGCTGTCGACGTAGACGACGACCTCGCTGAGGCCGATTTCGGCGAATGGGACGGCCGTACCTATCCCGAGGTCCAACAGCGGTGGCCCGACGAGTTCGCGGCCTGGATCGGATCGACCGCGGTCGCCCCGCCCGGAGGCGAGTCGATCGACGATGTCGCGGTCCGCGCCGACGCCGCGCTGCGCCGGCTGCTCGACAAGTACCCCGGCGAGACCGTCGTCGTGGTCAGTCACGTCACGCCGATGAAGATGATCATCCGCGAGGCGCTGCAGGCTCCGGTGGAGGTCATCCATCATCTCCATCTCGCACCGGCCTCGATCTCGATGGTGGCCTGGTGGGCCGACGGCGTCTCGGCGCTCAAGCTGTTCTCATACGTCGCGTCCTGACGGATCGACGGTCTGGACTCGAAGCCATCCGTAAAGCGGACGGCGCCGAACCGTGGGCGAGACTCCATCCGCATCGCACCGGAGGTCGCCATGACGAACCACCGACGTCTCAACCTGCTCCTCTTCGTGGTCGCACTCGCCACCGTGGCCGTCGTGATGGCCGCGAACTCCTTCATGCTGGGGTCGAGCGTCGACACCGGCGCAACCGCCATCGAGTACGGCCTGATCGCCGCCTGAATCGATCACCGCCGCGAGGCAACCTGTCGCTGGTGCTCGCCGTATCACCGATCCCATCCTCATCACCCCACCAGTGCGGCGGATGCCAAACCCGAAGGACGCTCACTGAGGGGCGCCCATAACGCCCGGTCGGCGCTACCCTTGACGGTGGACGAGCCGGCCGGGCGGCCGCGTCGGACGGCACCGCTGTCCGCCGAGGAAGGTCCGGACTCCACAGAGCGGGGTGGTGGGCAACGCCCACCCGAGGCGACTCGCGGGAAAGTGCCACAGAGACAGACCGCCAACGGCCCGGCGACCGCCGGGTACGGGCAAGGGTGAAACGGTGGTGTAAGAGACCACCAGCGCCCCGGGCGACCGGAGCGGCTGGGCAAACCCCACCCGGAGCAAGGTCAAGAAGGCACGGTTCGCCGTGCCGCGCGGATGTTCGAGGGCTGCTCGCCCGAGTCCGCGGGTAGGCCGCACGAGGGCATCGGCAACGTTGCCCCGGAGATGGATGGCCGCCGGGCGCACGACACGCGCCGCACAGAATCCGGCCTACAGGCCGGCTCGTCCACTAAACCTCGTCTGACCTGCGCGTTCGCGTACCGCCTCCCTCCGCGTTCCTCATTGGTTCCTCAGTAGCTCCCCCGAAGGCTCTGTCGACGGCGTCCCGGGTGCGCTCGTCGGCGTCGGTGCCGAACATGTGGCCGTACGTGTCGAGCGTCGTCGTGGCCGACTTGTGGCCGACCCGGCGCTGGACCGTCACCACGTCCTCCCCGGCCGCGATCAGCAACGACACGTAGTAGTGCCGCAGCGCGTGGAACGTCGTCCCGGTCGGGAGTCCCGCAGCGGCCACAGCGGGCCGCCAGACGTGACCGAACGCCGAGCGTCTGATCGGCTCACCGCGCAGGGTGAACACGAACCCCTCCGGCTCGGCCGGGAACGCCGCCAGATGGGCCGCCAGGGCGTCCACGACGGCCTGGGGGAGCGGGATCGTCCGAACGGACGCCGACGTCTTGGGAGGGGCCAGGAACGGCGCCTGGTTGGCGACGGTGACGAGCTGCCGGTCGACCCGGACGGTACGGCGCAGGAAGTCGAGCCGGTCGACGGTGAGGCCGAACGCCTCGCCCTGACGGACACCGGTCCCGGCCGCGAAGGTGACCAGGGCGCGCAGCTCGTCGGGCATCGCGACCGTCAGCGCCCGGACCTGCTCCGTGGTCGGGGGTACGACCTCCGTAGTGGGGATCCGCGGAAGCCGCGTCCCGGTGCAGGGGTTCGCCACGACGCGGCGGTCCCGGATGGCCGCCTTGAACACCGAGGAGACGATCGCGTGGCACACGCCGATGGTGGCCGGCGCGAGGTCGTCCTCGAGCCGCCGCACCCACGCCTGGACGTCCGACGGCAGGATGCTCGACAGTGGGCGCTCACCGAACGTCGGGTAGACGTGTCGCCGCAGCATCGTCTCGACGTGATCGCGGGTCGAGGCGGCGTGAACCTGCTTGGCTCGCCAGTCGTCGGCGTACGCCTTGAATGCGATGCCTCCGGCCTTGGGCTCGACGAACTGGCCCGTGACGACGGCGGCGGTCTGCTCGGTCAGCCACCGTTCCGCGTCGACCTTGCGGCGGGTCGTCTTGCTGTACTGACGGCCGCCTGGGACCGGCCGGTAACGGGCCTGCCACTTGCCGGACGGCAACTTTCGGATGCTGGCCACGTCACTTCGCCTTCCGCTTGCGTCGGCTCGGCGGCAGGAACTCTCTGTCACGCGCTGCGCGTATGTATCGCTCGGCCGTTGCCGGGCTGACGTAGAACTCCTTCCGCACAGCCTCGATGGTTGGTTCGCCGGCACTCTCGGCCACCTTGTAGATCTCAGCAACTCGGCGTAGGTGCGTGTCGTCAATCGTGCGACGGCGCTGCTTGCGGAGGAAGTCGGCGCGGAGTTCGTCAGGGTCTAGAACGTCGTCCTCGCTCTCGCCGACGACCCTGAACATTGACCATGCCTGTGCGAGCACTTCCGTCATGGCCTCCTTGACCGCGATGCCCAGGAGCGCCGAGGTCACCTCTCCGCCGTCTGGCGCGTCCACGGTCACGCTGACAACGCGATAGGCGCCCTGGCGGTGCTCGACGACCATCCGGATGTCATGCCCGGTCTCTGCCAGCCGCCCGGTCACGGTCAGTTGGTCGCCGTCGAGCGGGCGCCGGCTGATGAGGCGCATCGCCTGGGGGTCATGGCCGTACCCGGTGAGCGGGACCCTCAGGTCGGTTATCTTGTGCATCCCTCACCCGCTCTGAATCGAAACGATGGACTGACTTCCTTCACTAGGTTCCCTCACAGTGTAAGCCTTGTCAACGCGCAACGACACACGGAATCCGCCGAAGGAGTGTCATGGACACGAAGTATCTGACCACCCACGAGCTCGCCGAGCGGCTCCGCACGTCACCGGAGACCATCCGCTACTGGCGGCACATCGGCCGCGGCCCAAAAAGCTGGAAGCCCGGCCGCCTCGTTCTCTACTCCGTCGCTGACGTCGAGGCGTGGGAAGAGTCCGAGCGCGCCGAGGCCGAGGCGAAGACCGCGTCTTGACATGACGACAAACGAAAGCCGGCCCGCGGATAGCGGACCGGCCCCGGAGACGACTGGCACGGCGTCTGTCGAAAGCGTACGCCCCTTGTGTTGCCCCTGCGGTTGCATGACCCGGCCCGGCGTGTTCGACGATCCCGGCTGCATTCGCCACGAAGACATGGCCGAGCGGTACAAGCGGCGCCGGAAGGCGGCGTGATGACCCGCATCCCCGACGGCGTCTCCGACGAGACCCGCGAGCTCTTCGGCCGTGACCGGGAGCCGGGTACGCCACGTGAGGCGCCTCGCACGGCATGGACGGCTCTCGAGCTGATGGCCGCGATATTCCCCGAGCCACGCTGGGCGGTTGACGGGATCCTCGCCGAAGGCGCCAATGTCATCGCCGGACCACCCAAGGTCGGCAAGTCCTGGCTCGCGCTCGGAGTCGGCGTCGCCGTCGCATCCGGCGGCAAGGCTCTCGGCAAGATCGACGCAAAGCCCGGCGACGTGCTGTACCTCGCGCTCGAGGACACCGGACGCCGTCTGCAGTCGCGGCTGCGGAAGGTTCTCGCTGGCGACCCCGCGACCGACCGGCTCACCTTCGCCGTCGAATGCGAACGGATTTCGGCCGGCGGAGCCGGTCGGATCACCGGCTGGCTCGACCAGCACCCGGACGCCCGGCTCGTGATCGTGGACGTGCTCGCCCGCGTACGTGACCGCGCAGGCCAGGACCTCAGCATGTACGAGGCGGACTACCAGGCCGTGCGGCAGCTGAAGGACATCGCCGACGAGTACGGCGTGTGCGTGCTGATCGTCCATCACACTCGCAAGGCCGCCGCCGAGGACTTCGTGGACCTCGTGTCCGGTAGCAACGGCATCGGAGGCGCCGCCGACGCAATCCTCGTCCTGACCCGCTCCCGATCGGAGGCCGACGCGGTAACTTAAGGTCACCGGCCGGGACATCGACGAGGCGGAGTACGCGCTGCGGTTCGACCGCGACCTCGGGGCCTGGTTCCTGCTCGACGACGACCCGGACGACCTTGCGCTCGGCGATACCCGGCGGATGATCCTTCAGCACATCCGCGACCACGGCATCGCCACTCCCAAGGAGCTCGCCAACGGCCTCGGCATCGACCACGGTCTAGCGAAGAAGACGTGCCGACGCATGGTCCACGACGACCAGCTCGACACAGACGGCCGCGGTAACTACTCCCTCCCCGCAACCCTGTCTCTCCTGTCCCCCGAGTCCCCCTGGGTCATCGACGGGGACACGGGGGACACGGGGGACACCCCTGACGACGTCGAGGAAGGGGGTGAACGATGACAAACATCCTCGAAGAGGCACGTCGCGAATTCGAGATCGCCGTCCAGACCAACGGCGAACTCGGCGACACCCAGCGGCGACGCATCGAAGCCATCGTCAGCTGGAACGTCGACAAGTTGGACCGGATCGAAGAGGCCTACGCGGCCAAGATCCGACTCGCCGTCAAAGAAGTCTTACACCAGTGATCCCGGACAGGAGATCGACATGACCAACGATACCGACCCGGCGGCCCCGCCGACGCCGGAGCTCACGACCACCCGCCATCTCATCGACGCGTCGCACCCCGACGGCCGCCGTGAGTGGCGGTACACCTCGGACACCTTCGACATCGCCCTGCTCGTCAAGCCGGGGGCGGCCGGCATGACCGGCCCGATGCTGCGCAAGCTCGCGGACTGGATCGACGCGACCCCGAAAGCCCACAGCGGCACTCCTCGTGATCCGTGGGCCGAGGGGCCGCCGTTCTAGATCGACTCGGCACGGCCCCAGGGTTGTGAAGCCCTGGGGCCACGGCCACCGCTACCCGAGGAAGCATCCGCATGAGCAACGTCCTCGACTGGCGCCCATCCACTGATCACCGCGGCTGCCTTGGCTGCGGGTGTGCCGCCACATCGTGCGAGGCCGGCGAGCTGTTCAGTGGTCGCCGCTGCTGCCCGAGTTGCGACCACGTCGCCGTAGGGCTCGCCATCGACGGACCAACCACTCTCGGCACCGACGGACCAACCGCACAAGAAAGACGACCATGACTGACACTGTCCCATCTGGAACGGACTGGCGCCGCTGGGAGGGGAGGGGGCCGGGTCTGGACGGGATGCGAGCCGCTCTCAGGACCCCGCCCTCGAGAAAAATCTCCCCGTGTGATGAGTATCGGTAAACCGCAAACCCCCGAAGGAGGCAACCGTGCCATCTAAGACACTGGCCGTGAAGGTTGACGCCGAGGTCGCCGATGCGGTGAAGGCCGAGGCGGAAGGTGTTGACCAGACCGTCTCGGATCTGCTCCGGCAGTACGTCGAGGCAATCGCCCTTGGTGAGCGTTGGCAGCTTGTCGACAACGATGATGAGTTGATCGGCTGGACGTTTCTGCTGCCTCGTTGTCCCAGGCATTCGGTGGTGCACCGCCATGACTGACGACGACGACCTCGCCGCGGTGCGCAGACGCCACGCCGAGCTGCAAGCGGAGCTCTTGGCGTGGCATCGCAAGGATCCGATCAAGTACCCGTTGCCGCCCGAGATGGTGCAGCAGGGCGACTGGACCTGGATGTGGGCCGGCGACGTGCCGGATGACGTTTCCGAACTTGTGGACGGAAACGACTATGATGACGATTGACGGCCCCGACCGCGCCGGCACAGTGCCACCCGGTCGAGAGGATCCGGTGGAGGCCAATTGGCCCGCCGTAGCCGGTCCGCACGTATCTCAGCGGAGACGCCAAGTGGCGACCGCCAGCGATGACGTGAACCTCACCCGTTCATGCCCTTAGCTGGAGGTTTCCATGGGCTTCTGGGATTACTCAAAGACCAGCGACACGGCGCTGCGCAATCGCTCATTCGAGTTGCGGGACCGCATCGACGAAGTGGCCGCGTACGAGCGGCCTACCGCCGCGCAGCGTGTCCAACTCGACGAGGACCTGGACGAGCAGCGTGCCATCGATGCCGAGCGGAGGGTCCGCCGGGAACGCAACCTGGAGAAGATCCGTCAGGCCGCCACGTCGGGTCATCCGGACTATGCGGTGGAGCGTGGTTCGCCGTCGGCTGACGACGGCTTCCGGCCGCAGGCTGCCGGCGTGTACGGCCAGGCTCGCCGCGCCATCGACACCGCGGCCCGGTCCGGTGACCTGGCCGACGACGCCGCCGAGAAGGCGACCCGGCTCGTCGACAGCGGGTCGACCCGGGAACGCACCATCGCCGCGCAGTGGGCCACCGCGGCCGGCGACCCGGCGTATCGGTCGGCGTTCTCGAAGCTTCTCGCGGACCCGCAGCGCGGCCACATGCTGTGGACCGACCGCGAGCAAGCCGCGTTCCGGCGAGTCGAAGAGTTCCGGGCGATGTCCCTGACCGACGCTTCGGGCGGATTCATGGTCCCGATGACGCTGGACCCGGCGATCAACCTGACGTCGGCCGGCAGCATCAACCCGCTGCGGCAGATCTCCCGGGTGGTGCAGACCGCCACCGAGTCGTGGACCGGCATCAACTCCGCCGGTGTGACCGCCGAATGGCTCGCCGAAGCGACCGAGGCCGCGGACGCTAGCCCGACGCTCGACGACGAACCGATCCCGGTCTACAAGGGCGACGCCTTCGTGCCGTACAGCTACGAGGTGGGCATGGACGCGGTGAACTTCTCCGAGGAGATCACCCGACTGCTCGTCGACGGCGCCGACCAGCTCATGAACACCGCCTACACCGTGGGCACCGGCTCCGGTCAGCCGACGGGGATTGTCACCGCCCTGCCGGGCGGTTCGCTGGTGGCGTCGGCGGTGACTGACACGTTCGCCAAGGGCGACATCTACAACGTGCAGAACGCGTTGCCGCCGCGGTTCTCGGCGAACGCGCAGTGGTGTGCAGGTCTGCCGATCATCAACACGATGAGTCAGTTCGAGACGACCGCCGGAGCGCGGCTGTTCCCCGAGCTCAGCGAGGGCCGGCTGCTCAACAAGCCGATCAACGAACTGTCGAACATGGACGGCGTCATCAACGCCACCCAGGACAACAAGATCCTGCTCTACGGCGACTTCCGGAACTTCGTCATCTTGGACCGGATCGGCACCACCGTCGAGCTCATTCCGAACCTCGTCGGCGCCAACCGAAGGCCCACCGGACAACGCGGACTCTTCCTGTGGTTCCGGACTGGAAGTGACTCCCTCGTGGACAACGCCTTTAGGTGCCTCAACGTGACCTGATCCCAAGACGTCGGCGGCGATCGTCCGACGCCGCCGACAAACTGCCCGACCGGCCCGGTGACTCCATCCCTCCCGCGGCCGGCCCGGGCATACGGGCCGCCCACGGCTTCGTGACGGCGCTGTGGGCGGCCCCATCAGGGAGGCGAAGAGATGACGACCAGCACCACGAGCTCCCGCCCGCCGCCTGCGCTGAAGCCCTACAGTTCCACGTGATGGACTGGGGTTGGATCACAGACTGGGGCTGGATGCCTGGAGCACTCTCGGGTATGGATTTCCTCGCCGTCGTGCTGAGCGTCCTCGCTCTGTTCGTCTCCTGGCGCGCCTATCGGCGAAGCGGAGCAAGAGTCAAGGTGCTCGGTGTACACCAGACCTGGAACACTCCCGCCGTGAATGAGTCCGCCCGAGCGCTGATCGCGGTCGATGTCAGAAAAAGCGGTCAGTCTGAAATCCAGATCGCCGCTGGTGATCTGGAGATAGTCGGATCAGATGAGTCTGCTCCGCTCGCAGTTGGCGGTATCTTGCGCGGTCTCTATACCGGGACCTTTCGCACGCACGCGTCGGACGTTCTCGAGGCTGCCAGGCTCCCGGTCGAGACTGGCGGAAAGGTTCGATGCCGAGTGCGCCTGACACTCGGCAATGGCAAGACGGTCCGTGGTAGGTGGCTCACCCTCACTGTCCCTCCTGACCCCGGGCGGCTCTAGAACATTTGTTCGATTGCGTCGTACAGTGGTGGGGTGTCCGAGGAACGCGCCGAGATCCGCCGCGAGATCATCGCCGAGCTGGTCGAGGTCGCCAAGCGTCGCGCCGCCAGCCACGCCGCGAACTACGAGGCAGCCGTCGAACACGGCCGGGACGAGATGGCGCAGCGGGCCTACTCCAACCAGAACGCCTGGCTCGAAGTGTCCCGGGTGCTTCGGATGGATATCAGCTGACCCCCGTGCGGCGCGGATCGCCGACCGTCTGAACCCGGCTCAGACGATCGGCGCTCTCGATTGTTCACCGGCACGCGCCGAACGACGCAGGACGACCCCCGGCTGTTTGGGAGACCAACCGGAGGGCCGCCTTACACAGATACCGCTCGTGGGGGCCCTAGGTGTTACTCAGCGCCGCGGTACGGCGGCCCCCCGGCCGAGCTTGGGTTGCGACTGGGGGCGCCACTCTGATACCGATCGCGGGGGGCCAGGTGTTTCTCAGCGGAGAGGTCTACTGGGTGGCATGAACCGTCACCGCGACTTCGAGATCTGGCGGGAGGTCACCGCCACGAGATGGCGGCGCTGTGGGGTCTACGGGTCGGGCGTCCGACCTTACGGCGCACCGATGTCGGGCGGCTCGGTCCACACGAAGGCCGATGCAAGCTGGACAGAGCGTCGCCCAGTCAACTCGCCATAGGCCGCGAGCAGGGCTCTCTGTTCCTGGCGGCTCAGGTTGGCGTCGTCCTCTGCGATGGCCCGCTCAACGCAGTTGGTGCCCGCTGATTCACCCATGAGGTGGTCCACAAGGTCGCGCCGGGAGACCTCAAGCGCCTGGGCGAGCAGCTGCATGTTGTGTTGCTCGGGCATCGACTCGCCCGTCTCCCAGGTCGACACGGTCGGTTGGGAGACATCCACGCGCTGGGCGAGGTCATCTTGGGTGAAACCCTGCCTCTTGCGGTGGTCCCGGATGAACTCACCAAATGGAACGCTCATATAGGCATACTATCGCTTTATAGGCCGCCGGCCGTCAAGCCGGAGCACCAATGGGTTATGACGTACGGCGCCGAGCGCCGTTTGGCTACGCCCCCCAGCTGTTCTGGGTTGTCAACCGCGGGGGCGTGCCACTCTGATACCGCTGGTAGGGCCCCAGGTGTTACTTCAGCGGCGCCGCCCGAACCGCCACCACGGGCTGCACAAGAGACGACCCCGGACATGTGCTCGTGTCAGAACCGGGGTCGTCTCCGTTGTCCATCACATCGTCGGTCACGCCGGCGTCGTTACTCAGCGGCGACAAGGAGCGCCGCTTCGGATCACAGGTCCTTCTTCCCGGTGTGCCACGCACGGTAGATGAGAAAGACGACGGCTGCCAGGATGAGGATCACGATGATGGTGCGGAGCATTCCTGCCCTACCCTTCAGCGCGACGAACTGTGTTGGGCTGCCACTCTGATAACCGACCGCAGGGGCCCAGGTGTTACTCAGCGGCGAGGTCTACAGGTGATACGACGACCCCGGCCGGAGGGGGGCCAGACCGGGGTCGCATTTGGAGCTGGGTCGGCGAGGGCGCACCTCGCCCACCGACCTCAGGCTACATCTTCAAGGCGCCGTGCGGCGTCCTCAGACGGAGGGTGCCGACGCCCCACATGGCCCTGATAGGTGGATTGCGGGGCGCCGGCCCCCGTTCTACGGGCTGTCCTCTCATGACCAACGAGCCGACCGGGCGGAAGCTACGCACTGGTCGTTTGACGGATGGGTTCGCGGGAGGATTAGCTGGCGTTTAAGCCCGCGGCCCGACTGTTCTGGACGGTCGAGACCCCCGGGGTGCACGCGCCGGGGGTCTCGACTTGTTCGTAGACAGTTTTCTCTTCAGCGGCGCCGTCCGAACCTCCACGACAGACCGCGCAGCAGCCGGAACGACCCACCGCCTCGGCTGTTGAGCCGCAGCCGCCGGCTGACCCGCCGCGACACGCTCGCCCCGGACTTCGACACGTTCAGGTCGGTGTCATCGGCGGTTTCACCACGCGCTGGACGGGTACCAACGCGATCTACCGGGTTTAGAGGACTCGGCTTGAGAATGCGGGAAGCCCTCGCTGAAGGGTGGATATCGACGTGCAGGTTCTCCAGATTGGCATCAAGCATCCAATCGCGGCTCTTACCTTCGTCATCCTCGTTGTCGGGGTCGTGGCGGTCACCATGTATCGGCGCGCAGTCGGTGGCTCCAGTCGCGGTGACCGCGACTAGCAGCTCCGGGTGGTGCTCCGAACCTCGGAAGCCGCTCAGAATTGCTCTGACACAAGACGACCCCCGGTCGTTCTGGGCGGGGCACCCAACCGGGGGTCGCCGTTCTCATGCCGGTCGCAGGGGCTCTAGGTGTTACTCGCCCTCCCTCTCGTTGCCGCGCATCTGCTGGATCCTGACCCATGCCAACGCGGTCGCCGCAGCCGACTGAGCCGTGTCCAACGCGGCGCGTACGTCGTCGAGGGAATCCGCCACGTACGTGAGGGTGTCCCGCTCCTCGCCGGTCATGGCCTACCGCCGCTCGTCGATGTCGCGGGTGAGCTGCCGCTCCAGCTCGGTCAGGATGGCTTCGAGCACCGGCTCGTCCAACTCGCGTTCGCGAACGCAGTGGACGATGGCCCACTGCGCACCCGCGGCGGCCAGGAGCAGCATGAGGACGAACGACGGCCCGCCTGCCAGCTCCAGGCCGGCAGCGGCGCCGGCGAGCCCGACTGCGGCCCAACGGTGATGGATGTGCTTAGGGGATGATGTGTTCACGGTCGCCTCCAGTTAGGCGGTCGAGGCCCTCGTTGGCGCGTGCGCTGCGCCGGCGGGGGCCGTTTCATTCCTCAGGGATTCCTCAGCACGGCCACGAGCGACCAACGGTCGCCAACGGTCCTGAGGTCTATCGGTGCAGGTCAGCCCACGGTTACCATCAACAGTCAACGGTTGCCGCCTACACGGGGTCGGTGTCCGGCCTACAGGCCGGCTCGTCCACTACACCCCGTCTGACCTGCGCCGCGCTCCTTCGAGGTAGTCGCGCTAGCAGGCACAGATATCGAGGCGACAACGCCCACGGCGTGCGGCACACTGCCAGCCATGCCGATCGGGCCTCCTCCTGTCACGCTCGCCGACGGTGCCGTCGTTCGCGCAGCTCGAGCTGACGACCTGCCCGCGATGCTGCAGATCGAGAGGGATCGTCAAGGTGAGGAGGATGCGGTCGACCTCGAGCTCGTCGCCAATACCTCCGGGGGCCTCGACCTCATGAGCGTCGTCGAGGTCGGTGGCATAGTCGTCTCGATCGCGACGTTGCTCGACGAGACGGTGCGAGTCGGCAGCACAGATCTGCCGACGGGGCAGGTCGAGATGGTCGCCACAGTCAAGGACGCCGAAGGCCGAGGGTACGTTCGCGCCTTGATGGAACGGTGTCACGAGCTCTCGGCCGATCGCGGCCACGTGTTGCAGGTGATGATCGGCATTCCGCACTTCTACCGACAGTTCGGCTACTCCTACTCCATCCCGATGCACCCATGGGCCAGCTTGAGGCGGGATGTGCAGATGCCCGCCGGCTACACGGTGGCTGCCGCGACGCTCGACGACGTGGCGATCTGCCAAGCGTTGCAAGACCTGACGCAGGCCTCGTACGACATCGCTATGCCACACAATGACGACTGCTGGCGATGGCTTCTCACCCACACGTCGAGTGCACAGATGCTTGCCCGCGATCCATCAGGGGCGCCCGTTGGACTCGCTCGTGTCTATGCCGACGACGGCGACGTCGACATGGGAGAGGTTACCGTCACCACAAGTGCCGCCACAGATGCACTTATTGCCCTCGCCCTGAGCTCGACCTCAGATGAGGGGGTAGCTCGAGTGAACGTACGGCCCCACGTACCAGGGCTCGAACCGAGAACGCAGGACGCCGAGCGCACAGATTGGTACTACGTGCGTATCGGCGACCCGGTCCAGCTGCTCACCGCCCTGTCCACTGAGCTCGTCAGCCGGTTGAAGGCCGACGACAACGACACCGGCGAGGCGCTGCTGTCGTTCTGGGGTTCCCACGTACGCCTGCGCTGGGACGGCGGAACCATGAGGTTCGAACGCGGCGGCCCCATGCAGGCGCCGATCTCGTCAGGTGGTTCTGGATTGCCACTCGATGCGCTCGGCTCGCTCCTCTTCGGGGGTGGCGCCGCCGCACTCGAAGACCGGTTTCCCGACGCCTACCTGGGTCGTCAAGAAGAGTTGATGCACACGCTCTTTCCCCCGCAGTCGGCCGACCTGCTCACCTTCTACCTGCCGTCGTAGCGAACGTATCTTTCGCGCCGTTCACGCCTCCTAGATGTAGCCGTTCATGTCGTCCGTCGTCGGAGGCCGTCTGTGAGCAAGCCCGTCATCCTGACCGTCGACGACGACCCCAGGGTGTCGGCGGCGATCGCCCGGGACCTCAAGAGCCACTACGGCTCGAACTATCGCGTCGTACGGGCGACGTCGGGACGCGAGGGGCTCGAGGTGCTGAGCAAGCTCGCGCTGCGTGGCCAAGCGGTGGCGATGATCGCCTCCGACCAGCGGATGCCGGAGATGACCGGGATCGAGATGCTGGCGGAGGCGCGCACGCAGGCGCCCGGTGCCAAGCAGTTGCTGCTCACCGCGTACGCCGACACCGACGTCGCCATCAAGGCGATCAACGACATCGGCCTCGACCACTACCTGCTGAAGCCGTGGGACCCACCCGCGGAGCGGCTCTATCCCATCGTCGACGAGCTGCTCGACGACTGGCGGCGGGCCAACCCGGACGACACGGCCGACGTCCGCGTGATCGGGCATCGCTGGTCCGAGCGCAGCTACGAGATCAAGACGTTCCTGGCTCGCAACCACGTGCCCTACCGCTGGTACGACGTCGAGCGGGACAAGACCGAGTCGGGCCGCCTCACCGACCTCGCCGAGGCGTCGCGGGACGACGACTTGCCACTGGTGCTAGTTCCTGACGGTGAGCCGCTCCGTTCGCCGACGACGCTCGACCTGGCCGGCGCGTTGCACCTACCGACGTCGGCCGAACAGCCGCTCTACGACGTGTGCATCGTGGGCGCCGGTCCGGCCGGGCTCGCGGCCGCCGTCTACGCCGCGTCGGAGGGGTTGAGCACCGTGCTCGTCGAGCGCGAGGCACCCGGCGGCCAGGCCGGACAGAGTGCGCGGATCGAGAACTACCTCGGCTTCCCGAGAGGGCTGAGTGGCTCTGACCTCACCCAGCGGGCGGTCGCGCAGGCCAAGCGGTTCGGGGCGGAGATGGTGCTGGCCCGCGACGTCGTCGGCCTCCAGACCCGTGGGCCCGTACGCGCTGTGGTTCTCGACGGCGCCGGTGACCTGGAGGCCAAGTCCGTCGTCGTCGCCACCGGTGTCTCCTACCGGCGCCTCAACGCCGTCGGCATCGACGGCCTCACAGGGCTGGGCGTCTACTACGGCGCGGATGCGAGGGATGCGAGCGAGTGCGAGGGCGACGACGTCTACATCGTCGGAGCGGCCAACTCGGCCGGCCAGGCCGCGGTCAACCTCGCCGGCTACGCCAAGCGGGTGGTGATGGTCGTCCGCGGCGACTCCCTGAAGCGCACCATGTCGCGCTACCTCGTCGAGCGGATCACGGACGCGCCCAACATCGAGATCCGCTACAGCAGTGAGGTGGTCGCTTGTCGCGGGGACGGGCATCTGGAGGAGCTCACGATCCTCGATCAGGGTTCGGGCGTCGAGACGAACGTCAAGTCGAGCTGGCTGTTCGTGTTCATCGGCGCCTCGCCCCGGACCGAGTGGCTGGGCTCGGAGGTCGTACGCGACGGGCGGGGCTACGTTGTCACGGGTGGAGATCTCCAGCATCCGGAGTACGCCGTGGACTGGTCGCTGCAGCGCACGCCGTATGTTCTCGAGACGAGCGTGCCGGGCGTCTTCGCGGCCGGCGACGTACGGCTCGACTCGATGAAGCGGGTCGCCTCGGCCGTCGGCGAGGGCGCGATCTCGGTCTACCTCGTCCACCGCTACCTGGCGACGATCTGATGCGCGTCGACGACCTGCGCGGGCTGAGTCTGTTCGACGGCCTGACCGACAAGCAGCTGGCCGACCTGATCGCCGCCGGCGACGAGGTAGCCGTCGAGCCCGGTGTCGAGCTGTTCCGTGAGGGTGACCCTGCCGACTCCTGGTGGGTCCTCGTCGACGGTGCCATCGAGCTCATGCGCCGGGTCGGTCGTGAGGTCAGTGTGGTCGGCCGGATGGACGTGCCCGGTCGGTGGGCCGGCGGGTTCCGGGCGTGGGACGAGCACGGGGTCTACCTCGCGACGGCCCGTGGCGTGACCGAGGGCCGGGTGCTCCGGGTGCCGTCGACCGCGCTGCGCGAGCTGACGGGTGAGTGGTTCCCGTTCGGGGGGCACCTCATCGAAGGGCTGTACGGCACCGCGCGCAGCATCGAGTCAACCGTGCGGCAACGGGAGTCCCTGGTCACCCTCGGCACGCTCGCCGCCGGTCTCGCGCACGAGCTCAACAACCCGGCCACCGCCGCCACCCGGTCCGCCGACGCACTCGACGAGGTGTGTCAGACCCTGATCTCGTCGCTCGCTCGGCTCGGTCAGAGCGCCCTGACGGCCCAGCAGATCGGAGCGCTGGACGCGCTGCGGCTCTCGGTCGAGCCGGGCTCGATGCCGGTGGATCCGCTGACGGCGGCCGATCGGGAGGAAGCCCTGTCGGAATGGCTGACCCGCCATGGCGTCGAGCGCGACTGGGTCATCGCGCCGCCGCTCGTGGCAGCCGGAGTCGATGTCGCGTGGTGCGTCCGGGCGGCTGCCGTCTTGGACGACGCGGCTCTCGGGCCTGGACTCGAGTGGGTCGCGAGCACGTTCGCCGCGGCCACGTTGCTCACCGAGGTACGGGAGTCGACCCGGCAGGTCTCCGAGCTCGTCGCCGCCGTCCGTTCGTACTCCCAGATGGACCGGGCGTCGATGCAGCAGATCGACGTCACCGACGGCATCGAGAGCACCATGGTGATGCTCGGTCATCGGCTGCGGGACGGGATCGCCGTCGAGCGCGACTACGACGCCGACGTCCCGCCGATCCAGGCGTACCCCGGCGAGCTCAACCAAGTGTGGACGAACCTGATCGACAACGCCGTGGACGCCATGGACGGCAGTGGGACGCTCCGGCTGGCGACCCGGGTCGACGGGGACGGGATCGTCGTCGAGATCGGTGACACCGGCGCCGGCATGGAGCCCGAGCTCGTCATGCGTGCGTTCGACGCGTTCTTTACGACCAAGGACGTCGGCAAGGGCACCGGGCTCGGCCTCGACATCGCCCGGCGCATCGTCGAAGACCGGCACGGCGGGACGATCGCCATCGACTCCCGACCCGGCGAGACGGTGTTGCGGGTGTGGCTCCCGACCCGCGCTCGTTCGGTCTAGGTCCGACGCGAGTCAGCCCGACTTGCGATGTCGGCGGTCGGCCCCGGTCGCGGCCCCGCTGCCGGGGGATCCGCGGACGATTGTGCGCCCTAGCTCGCCGTCGCCAGCGCGGTCGTCAGGCTGGGCGCCAGCGGCAGGTCGGGCAGCAGCATGGCGTTGAGGATGTGGTAGGCGTCGGGCTTCCCGCTCCACGTGCGGGTCGAGACCTGCAGATCCTCGCCGAGTTCGTGATGCCAGCTCCCGTTCGAGCGGTCCACGAAGTGCTCGTCGATCGCCGCCCACCAGCGGCTCGACTCGTCGACACCGACCGCGCCGCTGGTCCGGCGGGCCAGCGCGTCGGCGGCCGCGACCGCTTCGGCGTGCACCCAGTGGAAGCGCTCGCGGACGACCGGATGGCCGGACCAGTCGGTCGTGTAGACAAGTGTGCCGTGGGAGTCGGCGGCGCCGTCCTGAGCCGCCGTCGTGAACAGCGCGGTCGCCGCCTCGAGCATCCAGGGCGGCGGATCGTCGAGGCTCGCTTCGACCGACAGGAGCAGCCGCGACCACTCGAACCCGTGCCCCGGCGTCGCGCCATACGGTCGGAACGGATCGGCCGGCGCCTCGGCGTTGTAGTCGAGGTCGACGTGCCAGTGCCCGTCGTAGTGCTCCGGGATCCGCCAGCCGTTGTGCCGCGCCGCGTCGTTCATCAGCCGGTCGCAGATCGACAGGGCGCGCTGCCGCCAGACCGGGTCGCCGGTCGCGTCCGAGGCGAAGAGGTAGGCCTCGACCGTGTGCATGTTGCTGTTGACGCCGCGGTAGGGCTCGAGCTCGGTCCAGTCGGCGTTCCACGACTCGCGACAGCGCGCCTCGGCCTCGGCCCAGAAGTGTTGCGTATGCGTGTCGAGGGCCGCCTCGAGGAGGCCGTCGGCACCGGCGACTCCGGCGACGTGAGCGGCCGACCCGGCGAGGACCACGAAGGCGTGCTCATAACAGCCCTTCGTCGCCTCCACCGGTGTGCCGTCGGGCCGGACACTCCGATGCCAGCCGCCGTGCTGGGCGTCGGCGAACAGGCCGCGCAGCGTTCGTACGCCATGCTCGGCCAGCGGATGCACCTGGCCGTCGAGGAGTGACGCGATGGCGAACACGTAGGTCATCCGGGCGTTGATCCACAACTGGAGGTCGCGGGACGTGTCGATCTCGCCGTTGGCGTCGAGCCAGCCGAACCCGCCGTCGGTCAGCGCCGACCGCGCGGCGAAGCGGAGTACGGTGTCTCGCTGCTCCGCCCGCCACGCCGGCCCACCCGGGCCCGCCGGTGGCGTCGTCGGTGTCATCGCAATCACGCTCCGAACAGATCGGAATCCAGGTCGTGACGGCGCGCCGGGCCGATTCGACCGCATTCGCAGGTATCGAAGCGTACGGCCAGCGCACCCCGCAGCCCGATGCCGCACCAAACGCCGATCCTGGCTGGAAACTTGTCCGATGCCCAACGGGGACCGGCGCAGCTCGGCGCCGGCTTCTCGGGCGGCAATCGTGACGCAAACTCCACCCACCACGCGCCCGGACGGGGCCAGGATATGTGCGGAGGTGGAGTCGAGCCACGGATCTTGAGACGTTCGGATAGCCGGCGCTACCGCGATGTCTCAAGATCCGTCGGCGACGGACCGCTACGGCAGGGTCAGGATCTCCGCACCCGTGTCGGTGACGACGATCGTGTGCTCGAACTGGGCGCACCGCGACTTGTCCTTCGTCGTGACGGTCCAGTTGTCCGGCCACATGTCCCACTCGTACGTGCCGAGCGTCAGCATCGGTTCGACAGTGAACGTCATGCCGGGCTCGATCAGGTCGTCGAAGTGCGGCGTGTCGAAATGGGGGATGATCAGGCCCGAGTGGAACCAGGTACCGATGCCGTGTCCGGTGAACTCGCGGACGACGCCGTAGCCGAACCGCTTGGCATAGGACTCGATCACCCGGCCGACGATGTTGACCCGCCGGCCCGGCCGGACCGCCTTGATGCCGCGCATCGTGGCCTCGCGGGTACGTTCAACGAGCAGCCGGCTCGCCTCGTCGACGTCGCCGACGAGGTAGGTCTTGTTGGTGTCGCCGTGGACGCCGCCGATGTAGGCCGTGATGTCGACGTTGACGATGTCGCCGTCCTGCAACGGCCGGGCGTCCGGGATGCCGTGGCAGATGACCTCGTTGACGCTCGTACACAGCGACTTGGGAAAGCCCTTGTAGCCCAGGGTCGACGGGTAGGCGCTGTGGTCGACGAGGAAGTCGTGACCGACGCGGTCCAGCTCGTCGGTCGTGACACCGGGCGCGATCGCCGTTTCGACCGCCTCGAGCGCCTGCGCCGCGATCCGGCCGGCCACTCGCATCCGCTCGATCGTGTCCCGGTCCTTGACCTCAGAGCCCTCGAACGGCGCCGGCTCGGGTTTGTCGACATATTCCGGACGTGCGATCGAGTCCGGTACGGTCCGGCGCGGCGAGATCGCGGCGGGGGCGAGAACAGTCACGAACGCGAGTTTAGAGGGGCCGTGGCAGGCGCGCTGAAGCGTACGGTGGTGGTGTCCGACTGTGGAGGTCGCGATGAGTGACGCGTACTACTACTGCCTCGTCCACCACACGGTCGAGGGCCGGACCGGCTGCCCTGGACGCGACCGGCTCGGGCCCTATCCCACCGAAGCGGAGGCCGCCCGCGCCCTCGAGAAGGTCAAGGAGCGCAACGAGGCATGGGACAACGATCCCCGCTGGAACGACGACCTCGACTGACGCCCGTGAGCGGCCGCACTCGTAGGCGATCCGGTCAGAGCAGCCCGTTGGCGCGGAGGGTGGTCACCGCCGACACGGTGGCGTAGCCGCGCCAGTCGAGGCTCGCCGCCGGTGAGTAGGCCGAGAAGTCGACGAGCCAGCCGCCGTCGGGCTGCTGGCCGTCGGCGAGCCGGGTGAGGTCGGCGTCCACGGCTGCTGCCGTGACGAGGCGTCGAGCCGGCCGGTCCGGCAGCGGCGCGAAGTCCAGCGGCCGCATGGACTCGCCCTCGCTCCCACCGGTGACGGGCACGACTCCGGAGTCCGGGATGTGCCGACCGAGCTTGTCGAGCAGGGCGCCGGCCTCCGCGTGCTGGTCGCGAACGGCGTCGAGCAGCTGGACCGCGAAGGCGAGCTCGATCGCGTGGATCGACCCTTCCCAGTCGGTGACGGCTTGGAGGCAGTACGCGGTGGCGCCGGCGAGCCAGGGATGCCTGGCCACCGCCCGGTCATGGGCTGCGACCTGGTGAGCCATCGCGGCCACGATGGCGGTGATCTGAAGCGACGCGGGCTCGGGCTCGGCGTCGGCCCAGTGCGGCGCGCTGCCAGTCGCGTCGGTCAGCGGCAGGGCGAACGGGAGGCCGCCGCCGGGCAGTGTCACGCTCTGCAGCCAATCGCACAGCGCGACGGCGTCGGGAGAAGTCCGCGGCGCGACGTCCGCGAACACCTCGAACGCGTGCAGCGCCGAGCTCGTCTGACTCTCCGGGGAACGCAGATCCGGCTCGAGGCCCCAGCCGTATCCGCCGTCGGAGTTGCGGTAACCGCCGAGGGCGTGCAGTGCGGCGTCCGCGGAGCCTTCGCCGAGCAGCAGGTCGAATCGGTGCCGGTCGAGAAGCCGGGCATGGGTCGTCATGAAGGCGCGGGCCGCGGTGATGTCGACTGCCATGGCACGACGGTATTGCGTGGCAGCGGGCCGGTCTTGGACGTTTCAGCCGTCCCGCGCCTGGCCGCCGTCCAGCGCGGGCGGAGCCGGGCTGGCAGGATCGGCGCATGACGAGTGCGACGGATCTGACGGTCGGAGTGATCGGCGGGACGGGGCCGCAGGGCAAGGGTCTGGCGCTGCGCTGGTCGGCGGCCGGCATCCGGGTCGTGATCGGCTCACGCGACGCCGACCGGGCGGCCACGGTCGCGGCCGAGCTCGACGGCGGCGTCAGCGGAGCCACCAACGCCGACGTGGCCGCGACGTCCGATCTGATCGTCGTGACCGTGCCGTGGGACGGGCACGCCGACACGGTCAAGGCGCTCGCGCCGCATGCCGGCGGCAAGATCGTCGTCGACTGCGTCAACCCACTCGGCTTCGACAAGCGCGGGCCATACCTCTTGCCGGTCGAGGCGGGGAGCGCCGCGGAGCAGGCACAGGCACTGCTGCCGGACGCCGCCGTCGTCGCGGCGTTCCACCATGTGTCGGCCGTGCTGCTAGCGGATCCGGAGGTCAGGTCGTTCGACCTCGACGTGCTGGTGCTCGGCGAGGTACGCGAGGCCGTCCAAACCGTGATCGGCCTGGTCGACGTCATCCCCGGCATGCGCGGCATCTACGCCGGCCGGTTGCGCAACGCCGGTCAGGTCGAGGCGCTGACGGCCAACCTGATCGCGATCAACCGGCGCTACAAGGCCCACGCGGGCATCCGTGTCACCGACGTCTGACGATCCCGCCATGCCGAGTTGTCAGCCACCAGTCGTGCCAGGGGCCGAATAGTGGCTGACAACTCGGACGTGCCGCGGCGGGTCGTGTCGCTGGTGCCGTCGCTGACCGAGGCGATCGCCGTCACGTGCCCGGGCGTGTTGGTCGGCGTCACCGACTGGTGCACCCACCCTCCCGGCCTGGACCTCCCGCGACTGCGAGGCACCAAGAACCCCGACCTCGACGGCGTCCAGGCCCTCGAACCCGACCTTGTCGTCGTCAACCGCGAGGAGAACCGCCCCGACGACATCGACGCGCTTCGCACCGCCCTCGGCACCGACCGGGTCTGGATCACCGACCCCGAGACGGTGCCGCAGGCGCTCGATCAGCTTCGGTCCCTGCTGAGCCGACTCGGCGCGCGCCGGATCGACTGGCTCGACGCGGCTGAGACGGTGTGGCGCGCGCCGTGGACCGGCGACCGCCGGACCGCGTTGGTTCCGATCTGGCGTCGCCCGTGGATGGCGCTCGGCCGCGACACGTTCGCCGGCGACCTGCTGAGTCGGCTCGGCGTCAACCACTGCTTCGCGGCGCATGCGGAGCGTTATCCGCGGTTCGACATCGCGTCGGTGCCGCCGGTGGACCTTGTCGTGTTGCCGGACGAGCCGTACGCCTTCGCGGCCGACGACGGTCCCGAGGCGTTCCCGGGACACTGGTGCGCGCTCGTGTCGGGTCGGCATCTGACCTGGTACGGACCGTCGCTTGCCGAGGCGCGTGATGTCCTCGTCCGGCAACTGCAAGGATCAGCACCGGAGGTGTCCCCATGAACGTTGGCGAACTGTTGACCGACGGCTTCGGCCGGATCCGCGAGCGGGTCCATGCCGTCGTCGACGCCATGACGCCGGAGCAGCTGGCCTATCGAGCCGACGCGGAGGCGAACTCGATCGGCTGGCTCGTGTGGCATCTGACCCGCGTCCAGGACGACCACATCGCCGACGCGGCCGGGACCGAGCAGGTGTGGCTGGCGGACGGCTGGCACGAGCGATTCGGGTTGCCGCTCGACGCGCACGCGACCGGTTACGCCCACACCCCTGACGAGGTCGCCGCGGTCCGCGTCGAGTCGCACGAGCTGCTGACCAGCTACCACGACGCCGTCTACCAACGGACGATCGACTACGTCAGCGGTCTGTCCGACGCGGATCTCGATCGGATCGTCGACGCGTCGTGGGATCCGCCCGTGACCCTCGGCGTACGGCTGGTCAGCGTGCTGTCCGACGACCTGCAGCACGTCGGTCAGGCAGCCTTCGTACGCGGGCTGATCGATCGACAGTAGTCGTGGTTCGGCTGCAGCTGTCCCGATCGGGGCCGTGGATCGGGTACGGCGGGCTGGTGTGCCTGTTGTGGCTCGTGATCGCGAGCGGGCTCTTCGCGCCGTGGTGGGGCATCGTCGTCATGGTGGTGATGTGGCTGATCGCGATGACCTTGGCAGCCGGGTGGACCCGGCCGCATCCGGCGTGGGTGGCGTACGTGCCGCTGCTCGGCCTCGCCGCCTGGACCGCCCTCGTCGCGGCCGGCCTCACCTGGTGGGGTTGGGGCGACTGACCGCGCGGTTGTGGTAACCGTGTGGCGTACGGGGCGGCCCGGAGCCGACTCAGTGGAAGGTGTGCTCCTCGCCGGGGAACGTGCCGTCGGCGACCTCGGCGGCGTAGGTCTCGGCCGCCCGGCGCAGCTCGCCATGGAGATCGGCGTACCGCTTGACGAAGCGCGGCGTCCGTCCCGTGCGCAGCCCCGCCATGTCCTGCCACACCAGCACCTGTGCGTCGCAGTCGCGGCCGGCGCCGATGCCGATGGTCGGGATCGCGAGCCGCTTGGTGATCTCGGCCGCCACCTCGCCCGGCACCATCTCCATCACGAGCGCGAACGCACCGGCCGCCTCGAGAGCTTCGGCGGCCTCGATCAGCCCGTCACCGGTCTCGCCACGGCCCTGCACCCGGTAGCCGCCGAGGTTGTGCTCCGACTGCGGCGTGAACCCGATGTGCGCCATCACGGGGATGCCGCCGTCGGTCAGCAGTTGCACCTGCGGCACCATCGGCAGTCCGCCCTCGAGCTTGACCGCGTGCGCGTTGGCTTCCTTCATGAACCGCACCGACGTGTGGTAGGCCTGCTCCGGGCTCGCCTGGTAGGACCCGAACGGCAGGTCCGCGACGACGAGCGCCCGGTGCACCGACCGCGTGACGGCTCGTACGAGCGGGACCAGCTCGTCGACCGTGACCGGCAGTGACGTCTCGTTCCCGTAGACGTTGTTGGAGGCGGAGTCACCGACCAGAAGGACGGGGATGCCGGCCTCGTCGAAGGTCGCCGCGGCGTACTGCTCGTAGGCGGTGAGCATCGCCCATCTCTCGCCGCGCTCCTTCATCTGGCGCAGGTGGTGGGTCCGGATGCGTTTGATCGCCGCCGATCCGGCGTCTGACGGCTTCGGCCCGGAGCCGTACGGTGCCTGTTCTTCGCTCATGGAAGCTGTCCTTGTCGCTCTCGAGGCTCCCCGATGGAGTCCCCGGATGCCCTCAGATTCTCACGCCGGCATCGCGTTCGGCAGACCTCGACCGTGTCTGCTCCGTCACGCCGAGCGGAGGCCTCAGAGCCGTTCGCGCCAGGCGTTGGTGATCGGCACGCGGCGGTCGCGGCCGAAGTTGCGAACCGAGATCTTCGGGCCTGGTGGATATTGCCGCCGCTTGTACTCCGCGCGGTCGACCATGCGGACGACCCGCTCGACCAGCTCGGCGTCGAATCCGTGCGCGACCAGCTCGGCCGAGCCGTGATCCTGCTCGACGTAGTCGTCGAGGACGTCGTCGAGCAGGTCGTACGGCGGGAGCGAGTCGGTGTCGACCTGATCGGGCCGGAGCTCCGCCGACGGCGGCTTCGCGATCGCGTGCTCGGGTATCGGCGGCGGCTCGCCACGGCGCTTCGCCTCCGTGTTTCGCCACCTCGCGAGCTCCCAGACCATCGTCTTCGGCACGTCCTTGATCGGCGCGAAGCCGCCGACCGCGTCGCCGTAGATCGTCGTGTAGCCGACGGCGAGCTCGGACTTGTTGCCGCAGGCGAGCACGAGATGCCCGTGCTGGTTGGACAAGCCCATCCAGATCACCGCGCGGATCCGGGCCTGCAGGTTCTCCGCGGCCAGGCCGTCCAGGTCGACCACCTCGCCGAAGGCGTCGACCAGGGTCGCGATCGGCACGGTCTGGAGGTTGAGTCCGGTCCGGCGGGCGAGCTCGGCCGCGTCGTCCTTCGAGTGCTGCGTCGAGTACACCGACGGATTCGAGACACCGTAGACGTTCTCCGGTCCGAGCGCGTCGCAGGCGATCGTGCCGACCAGGGTCGAGTCGATGCCACCGGACAGGCCGAGCAGCACCGAGTGGAAGCCGTTCTTGCGTACGTAGTCGCGAAGTCCGAGCGTGACCGCCTCGTAGACCTCGGCCAGGTCGTCGAGCCGCTCGGTCACCGTCGCAGGGCGGGCCTCGTATGCCGGCACCGGCTCGGGGGTGATCACCGTGCGGCGTACCCGGAGTCCGCCGAATCGGGCGTCCTCGGTCGGCATCGGCGCCGTCGCGGCCCGCAGGTCGAGGTCGACGACGAGCAGCTCCACCTCGAACTGTGTCCCGCGCGCGATCAGGTCGCCGGTCGCGTCGACGACGAGGGAGTCGCCGTCGAAGACCAGCTCGTCCTGGCCGCCGACGAGGTTGACGTACGCCAGGGTCGCGCCGGCCTCCTGGGCCCGTCGCGAGCAGAGCTCGAGGCGTACGTCGTCCTTCGCCCGCTCGTACGGCGATCCGTTGGGCACGACAAGCAGTCCGGCCTCCGATGCTCGGACGGCAGCCGTCGGGCCGTCCCGCCAGAGGTCCTCGCAGATCGCGATCGCGACGTCGACGCCGTGCACCTGGACCACGTTGATCGCGTCGCCTGCGACGAAGTTGCGGATCTCGTCGCCGACGCCGTAGTTCCAGAGGTGGATCTTCGCCTGCCGCGCCACGATGCGGCCGCCGTGCATGACGGCGACGGCGTTCTGTGGTGCGTTCTTGGGAATGCCGGAGCCGGTCGGCATGCCCGGCGCCTGGTCGAGGAAGCCGACGATCGCGACCAGGTCGCCGAGGCCTTCGGTGGCGAGCCGGGCGGCGAGCTCGTCGGCGCGGGCGCGCGAGGCGGCGATGATCGAGGCCCGAAGCGCCAGGTCTTCGATGGGGTATCCGGTGAGCGTCATCTCCGGGAACACGATGAGATGCGCGCCCTGGTCGGCCGCCGCCCGGCACTGGCCGACGATCAGGTCGGCGTTGCCGTCGATGTCGCCGACGCAGGGGTTGACCTGCGCCAACGCGACGCGAATCTGGGGCACGTGTCGAGCCTATCCGGCAACCCCTTCCCGCCGAGATTGCGCGTCTTCCCCGCTCGGGCGGGAAGACGCGCAATCTCGGCGGGAGGAGGTGGGGAAGACGCGCAATCTCGGCGGGAGGGGAGGGGGCGAGGGCGGCGTAATCCGCGTGTAACACGGCGGCTGCGAGACTGGGGGCGTGGGTAAGCAGGAGGATTTCGTGCTGCGGGCACTCGAGGAGCGCGACGTCCGTTTCGTCCGCCTGTGGTTCACCGACGTGCTCGGCTTCCTCAAGTCGGTCGCGGTGGCGCCGGCCGAACTGGAGGCGGCGTTCGAAGAGGGCATCGGGTTCGACGGCTCGGCGATCGAGGGCTTCGCCCGTGTCTACGAGGCCGACATGCTGGCCCGGCCCGATCCGTCCACGTTCCAGATCCTGCCGTGGCGGGGCGAGGTGCCGGCGACGGCCCGGATGTTCTGCGACATCCTGATGCCCGACGGCAGCGCGTCCTACGCCGATCCCCGCAACGTGCTCAAACGCGCCCTGGCCAAGGCCGCCGACCTCGGGTTCACGTTCTACACCCATCCCGAGATCGAGTTCTTCCTCTTCAAGAACAGCCACGAGCCCGGGTCGGCGCCGGAGCCGTACGACCTGAGCGGCTACTTCGACCACACCGCGCACGGCGGCCAGGACTTCCGGCGCGAGGTCATCACGATGCTCGAGGCGATGGGCATCTCGGTGGAGTTCAGCCACCACGAGGGAGCGCCGGGTCAGCAGGAGATCGACCTGCGCTACGCCGACGCGTTGTCGACGGCCGACAACATCATGACCTTCCGGGTCGTCGTACGCGAGGTCGCGCTGAGTCAGGGGATCCATGCGTCGTTCATGCCGAAGCCGTTCGCCGATCATCCGGGCTCCGGCATGCACACCCACATGTCGCTGTTCGAGGGCGACCGCAACGCGTTCTTCGAGGCCGGCTCGGAGTATCAGCTGTCCCGACTGGGCCGATCGTTCATCGCCGGACTGCTCGAGCACACGGCGGAGATCACCGCGGTCACGAACCAGTGGGTCAACTCCTACAAGCGGCTCGTCGGTGGAGGAGAGGCGCCGGCCCACATCTGCTGGGGGCACAACAACCGCTCGGCGCTCGTGCGGGTGCCGATGTACAAGCCGCACAAGGGCCCCTCGACCCGGGTCGAGCTGCGGTCGATCGACTCGGCGTGCAACCCGTACCTCGCCTACTCCCTCATGCTCGCCGCCGGACTGCGGGGCATCGAGAAGGGCTACGAGCTGCCGCGCGAGGCGGAGGACGACGTCTGGTCGCTCACCGAGACCGAGCGCCGGGCAATGGGCATCGACCCGTTGCCGCGCAACCTCGACGAGGCGATCGGCCTCATGGAGGACAGCGAGTTCGTGGCGGAGACGCTCGGCGAGCACGTCTTCGACTTCTTCCTGCGCAACAAGCGAACGGAGTGGGCGGAGTATCGCCGCCAGGTGACGCAGTACGAGCTGGACCGCCTTCTGCCGGTGTTGTGACGATGCCTACTGCGTACTGGATCAACACCTTCCGCGAGATCAGGGACGCGGACAAGCTCGCGGCCTACGTCGAGCTCGCGGGTCCGGCCATGATCGCGAACGGCGGTCGTTTCCTGGCGCGTGGCGATCCGGTCGCCGCGTTCGAGTCCGGCGTCCGAGAGCGAACCACGCTGATCGAGTTCCCGAGCGTCGAGCACGCGATCGCGGCCTACGAGAGCCCGGGCTACCAACGAGCGCTCGAGGCGCTCGGCGACGGCGCCGTGCGCGACATCAGGATCATCGAGGCCTCGTAGTCACCAACGCTCGGTGAGGTGCTCGCGGCCCGGCGGCGGCTCGTAGGGTTCCGGCCAGTAGTCGGTGACCCTGGCGATCCGCCCGTCGTCGTCGAGATCGAACCAGATGCAGGCGTCCTGGTGCTCGTCGCCGATCCGCGAGTCGATCCAGGCGGCCGCGTGGCGGCCGTCGGCGACGATCCGGCGGATCTCGAGATGCCAGTCGCCTGGGTAGTCCTGGTTGAACCGCAGATAGGGCTGCTTGCCGCGAACGCGCTCCCGGGTCTGTGGCATCTCGTAAACCACCGCGTCGGCCAGGAGGGCGCCGAACGCGTCCCAGTCGCGCGCCTCGGCCCGTTCGACGTAGGACCGCACCGCTGCTCGGGTTCTCTCGGTCTCACTCATGTCGAGACCGTAGGCCGTGGCACCGACAGCCGGTGTGGCCTCGTGCCCCGATCTGTGCCGTAGCGTTCGGCCCATGGACAACCGCGCCGAGTACGTCGTCCGGGTGAAGGCGTGGCCGCCGGTGTACGTCCACGTCCCGTGGCAGCGGGTCACGGCCGTCCACACCGCCGTCAAGGGTCTGGGCCACGGCTTCTTCGTGTACGTCGACGATCCGGAGGCACTCGTCGCCGGCGACCCGGCCGCTGTACGACGGCTCCGGCGCTCGATGCGTCGCTTCCTCGGCGCGCCATTCGTCTATCCGGTCAGCGGCCGAGCCGGTCGGGTCGCGGAGATCGACGCCGCGATCCGGTGGTTCATCGGTGGCCGACTCGGACTGCCCGGGCAGACGCCGGTCGGATAGCGGGACCCGACATGGCCGAACGATCGACGCGCGCGAGCTCACCGCAGTCCCGGCTGGCTCGAGGGGGCTTCCGGCGCGCCGAGGAGTCGTGGGAGCACCTGCGGCGACTGGCTGGTGACGAAGAGGTGCCGGAGGACATAGTCGACGCGTTCGCGACGGCACCGGATCCCGACCTGGCCGTGGCCGCGCTCGCCGCCATCGCCGAGGCAGCGGCGGATACCGATCTACTGTCCGCCCTCGTCTCGGATCCGGACCTCCGGCGCCGGCTGGCCGCGGTCCTCGGGACCAGTGAGGCGCTCGGCGACGTGCTCGCCCGGCACCCCGAGCTCGTCGACGAGCTCGCCGACCCGGGCCTGGAGGGCGACGCCGAGCCCGCCGACCGGGCGCGCGCCGGGCTGCTCCTCGCGGTCGAGGCCGACCCCGACTCCGAGACGCCGACGACGGGACTCGAACCGGCCGCGGCTGCCGACGTGCTTCGGGTCGGCTACCACCGGCGACTGCTTCGGCTCGCGGCCCAGGACCTGACGCAACGCTGGTCCGTCGACCGCTCCGGCGCGGCGCTCGCCGACCTCGCGACCGGCACCCTCGAGGCCGCGCTGGCGATCGCGCGCCGCGCCGTCGGCGCACCCGCCGAGAGCTGCCGACTCGCGGTCATCGCTCTCGGCAAGACCGGCGGCCACGAGCTCAATTACGTCAGCGATGTCGACGTCGTCTTCGTCTACGAGCCGGTCGAGGGCGTCGACGACGACGCGGCGCTGCGCGGAGCCACCCAGCTCGCCTCGCATCTGATGCGGATCTGCTCCGCCCACACCGGCGAAGGCACGATCTGGCCGGTCGACGCCGGACTGCGGCCCGAGGGGCGGTCCGGGCCGCTGGTCCGGACCCTGGCCAGCCATCTCGCGTACTACGAGAAGTGGGCGAAGACCTGGGAGTTCCAGGCCCTGCTCAAGGCGCGGCCGGCAGCCGGCGACCAGGCGCTCGGCCGGGCGTACGCCGACGCGGTCGGCCCGCTGGTCTGGCAGGCGGTCGAACGTGACGGCTTCGTCGCGGACGTCCAGGCGATGCGGCGCCGGATCGTCGACCACATCCCGGCCGACGAGATCGACCGCCAGCTCAAGCTCGGCCCCGGCGGGCTGCGCGACGTCGAGTTCGCCGTCCAGTTGCTGCAGCTGGTCCACGGCCGAGCCGACGAGTCGCTGCGCAGCCCGACGACTCTGGATGCGCTGGAGGCGCTCACCCGCGGCGGCTACCTCGGACGCGACGACGGCGCCGCCCTCGCCGAGGCGTACCGATTCCTTCGCGCCCTCGAGCACCGGATCCAGATCTTCCGGCTACGCCGGACGCATACGTTGCCGTCCGACGACGACGATCTGCGGCGGCTCGGTCGCGGACTCGGGTTCCACGGCGACCCGGTCACCGAGCTCACCAAGGAGTGGCGCCGCCAGTCCCGCGAGGTTCGGCGACTCCACGAGAAGCTGTTCTACCGACCGCTGCTCACTGCCGTGGCCGCACTTCCCGGCGACGGCCTGCGGCTGACTCCCGAGGCGGCCCGGGTGCGGCTCGAGGCGCTCGGCTACGCCGACCCGCGCGGCGCGCTGGCCCACATCGAGGCACTGTCGTCCGGGGTGTCGCGCCGCGCCGCGATCCAGCGTCAACTGCTGCCGGCGATGCTCGCCTGGTTCGCCGAGGGCCCCGATCCGGATGCCGGGCTGCTGGCGTTCCGACGGCTCAGCGAGGCGCTCGGCGCCACCCCGTGGTACCTGCGGCAACTGCGCGACGAGAGTGCGGCCGCCGAGCAGCTGGCTCGGGTGCTCGCGTCGAGTCGCTACGCCTCCGGCCTGCTCCACAACGCCCCCGAGGCGGTCGCGATGCTGGGCCGCGGCGACGACCTGGTGCCCCGGTCGAGGGAGCGGCTGCTCACCGAGATGACCGCCGCCGCGCAGCGCTATCCCGACTCCGGCGCGGCGATCCACACCGTCCGCGCGATGCGGCGCCGCGAGCTGAGCCGGATCGCGATCGCCGATGTGCTCGGCCTGCTGTCCGTCGAGGCGGCGGGCGTGGCGCTGACCGATGTCACCGTCGCGACCCTGTCCGGAGCGCTGGCCGCCGCGACCGCCGCCGTGGAGTCCGACCTCGGCCGCGCCTTGCCGACGCGGGTGGCACTGGTCTCGATGGGCCGACTCGGTGGCCACGAGACGGGCTACGGCTCCGATGCCGATGTCATGTTCGTCCACGCGCCGCATGCCGGTGAGCAGGAGAAGGCCGCGACCGATGCGGCTCACGCGGTGGCCCAGGAGATGCGGCGGATGCTCGCCGAGCCCGGTGACGATCCGCCGCTCGACGTCGACGCGGGTCTGCGTCCCGAGGGCAAGCAGGGTCCGCTGGTCCGGACCCTGGCGTCCTACGCGGCCTACTACGAGCGCTGGTCGCACGTCTGGGAGGCGCAGGCTCTGCTCCGCGCCGATCCCGCAGTCGGCGACCCCGAGGTCTGCCAGCGCTTCGCGGCGCTGATCGACCCGATCCGATGGCCGTCGAACGGCCTGACCGAGGCCGACGTCGCCGAGATCCGCCGGCTCAAGGCTCGGGTCGACGCCGAACGGCTGCCGCGGGGCGCCGATCCGGCTCTGCATCTCAAACTCGGTCGGGGCGGGCTGGCCGATGTCGAGTGGACGATCCAGCTGCTGCAGATGCGGCACGCGCACCGGGTCGAGGGGATGCAGACCACGCAGACGATGACGGCGCTGAACGCCGCCGCGGCGGCGGGGATCGTCGAGACCGACGACGCCGAGGTGCTCTCCGAGGCCTGGCGGATGGCGAGCCGCGTACGCAACGCCGTGATGCTGGTGCGTGGGCGACCGGCCGACGCCATGCCGGCGGGGATGCAGGACCGGGCCGGTGTCGCCTACCTGCTCGGCTATTGGCCCGACGGAGAGCGAATGGTCGACGACTATCGACGGGCCACGCGGCGGGCTCGCGCCGTGGTCGAGCAGATCTTCTGGGGCTGACCAGGGCAGATCACACCCCCGTGCCGCCGCTCGCGCGGTCCCTCTGGCACGATCATGCCGATGCGGGAGCACCGAACCTTCCTTGCCGTCGCCGCCGCGGTCGTCGTCCTCGCCCTCGTCGCCGTTGCGGGGTGGAACTTCCGGGACGACTCGGCGGACAAGCAGCCGGCCGCGGCGCTGGACCGGACGTACGTCAGCGAGCCGGAGCTGACGGCGCCGGTGATCGAGGTGTCGACCTACGACGTCGAAGGCGCACCGAGGACCGGTCAGGACGACCTCTTCTTCCTGGCGCCGAAGGACGGCGAGTCGAGGACCAGCCCCCTGATCGTGGACGCCAAAGGCGAGCCGGTCTGGATCGGGCCGGACGAGCGCGCGTACGACCTCCGGGTCCAGGAGTACGAAGGCGAGCCGGTGCTCACCTGGTGGCGTGGCGTGTCACCGCAACCCACCTACGGCACCGGTGAGTTCGTCATCGTCGATCAGTCCTACGAAGAGATCGCCACTGTGACGACGCAGGGCATCATGAAGGCGGACTATCACGAGCTCACACTGACCGACGACGGCACGGCGCTGATGATCGGACGCCGGCTGGAACGCCGCGACCTCACCGCCAAGAACGGTCCGCGACGGGGTTGGATCGCCGACAACATCGTGCAAGAGGTCGACGTCGAGACCGGCGAGGTGCTGTTCGAGTGGAGCTCGCTCGAGCACATCCCGATCAGCGAGGCCCAGGTCGGCCTCCGCGCGTACGGCGAGGGCACCCGGGCCGCGCCCTTCGACTACTCGCATCTGAACTCGGTCACCGAGGAGCCCGACGGGTCGCTGCTGATCTCGGCCCGCAACACCAACGCCGTCTACCGCGTCGACCGGGAGACCGGGAAGGTGGACTGGCGGCTCAACGGCAACGACAGCGACTTCACCATGGTGGGCGACTCCGAGTTCGCCTGGCAGCACGACGCTCAGCGGCAGCCCGACGGCACGATCACGCTGTTCGACAACGAGGCCAGCCCGCCTCGAGCCAAGCGATCGCGCGGCCTGCGGCTGGCACTCGACCTGAAGACGATGACCGCCCGGGTCGTCACCGAATACCTACCGTCCGGCCGCCGGCTGGCCAACAGTCAGGGCAACATGCAGGTCCGGTCCAACGGCAACGTCGTCATCGGGTGGGGTGAGGACCCGTACTTCTCGGAGTACACCGCCGACGGTGAGCTGATCCTCGACGCCGACTTCGGCACCGGGGAGTCCTATCGGACCTATCGGCTGCCCTGGCACGCGCAGCCGTCGACGAAGCCGGCGCTCGTGGTCGACAGCGGCACGGCGTACGTGAGCTGGAACGGCGCGACCGACGTGGCGGCGTGGCGGTTCCTGGCCGGAGCGGACGCCCAGAGCGCCCGCGACCTCGGCACGGTCCGACGTGAAGGGTTCGAGACGTCGGCCGAGGTGCCCAATGCCCCGTATGTCGCCGCGCAGGCGCTGGACGCCGACCGTCGTGTGATTCGGACTGTCGTGTCCTGACGCCGTCGTCTCTGACACGATCGGACGCGATGCAAATCGTGCGAGCCGTCGTCCGCGCCGGCTGCGTGGGACTGGCGGTGCTCGCCCTGGCCGCTACGGCCTACCGTCACGACGCCGGAGTCGGCCCCGGCGGTCGACCCGACACCGACGTCGGCCGGGTCTTCATGAGCCGGCCGGACCTGGTCGCGCCGCTGATCGTCACGTCTGACTACGCCGACACGACGTCGGCTCGATCCGGCGACGACGACCTGGTCTTCATCGCCCCGAAGGAGGGCGAGCCGATGACCGGGCCACTCATCCTCGACGCCGCGGGCGAGCCGGTCTGGATCCACCCCCTCGAGGACGAGCGCGCCTTCGACTTGCGCGTGCAGGAGTACCAGGGGGAGCCGGTGCTGACCTGGTGGCGCGGTGCCGAGCTCGGCGTCGGCTACGGATACGGCCAGTACGTGATCATGAACCAGTCCTATCGGGTCGTCGCGACGGTGAACACGCACGGCTCCTACGCCGACCACCACGGCATGACCCTCACCGACGACGGCACGGCGCTCCTGGTCACCTATCGCAAGGCGCCGTACGATCTCA
>Ga0209382_10000806_pt1 | contig 50784 bp, 40 predicted proteins | sample SoiMetdeltSBSDD5_FD_187599 | JGI IMG/M metagenome (GOLD analysis project Ga0209382, IMG submission 187599) | Bulk soil microbial communities from a Populus tree surrounding site in Tennessee, USA - Soil MetaG P. deltoides SBSDD5 (SPAdes) (version 2) | ecosystem: Environmental > Terrestrial >...
GGTGGGCCGGATCTGCGCACGGTTTACATCGGATCGCTGAAGGGCAGGCGCATTCCGTATTTCCGTGCTCCGGTTGCCGGCCTACCGATGGTGCACTGGCACGAGCGGTTCTGAGCTCGCGGCGAACGTACTTCGACGCGCCCGCGGAGAGATCGACGCGCGCGACGCCTGCGAGATGATGGGAGCTACGCTCAACGCCGGCCGGCCGTCGCTGATCCCCGTTTCATCCCCGGCCGCGCCTTGCCGAAGAAGATGAACGAGCCGTTTGCCCCGGTCGTGAGCACGTCGACGATGCCGTCCTTGTTCATGTCGACGGCGACCACCTGCGAGCCTGCACCGGAGGCGTTGTTGATCAACTCTGGCACAAAGCGCGCGCCGCCGGGCGCCTTTGGATCGCGGACCGTCAGGTAGGCGTAGAGCACGGGCGCGCCATACGGGTCGGGGTCGAGGAAGCTCTCGTGATGGGACCACAAACGCTTGCCGACGATGAAATCCTGGATGCCGTCGCCGTTGACGTCGCCCATCGTCGACCCATGAAGCTCCGAGAACGCCACGCCGCCGGCATTGGCGTCCGGTGTCGAGTAATCCGTAAAGATCACGTGCTCCTCGAACGCGATCGCGCCTGACGCGTCGCGCTTCTGCTCGTACCAGTTGAGGCCGAAGCCGTGCGCCTGCCGTGCGGCGACGACGTCGTTCAGCTTGTCCCCGTTGACGTCGTACACCGCCATCTCCGCGCCGCCGTTGCCGAAACGGCTCGCATGGAAGGCCCAATTCGGCGTAGCGGGACCGGAGTCCGGCTGCTCCCACCATCCGGTGCCATTCAGCAGGTCGATCCGTCCGTCGCCATTGATGTCTCCCGCGCCGATGCCATGCGCCGCATACGTGCCCTGACCGCCAACCGAGACGCCAATCCACTGACCCGTCCGGTTCGCCGGGTCCGGCTTGGCCCAGCTGATGCCCATCTGCTGCGTCATGTAGACGAGATCGGGTTTACCGTCCTTGTCCACGTCGGCAAGCATGTTGATTTCGGCCTGCGTGGTGTTCTGCGGCGGAATGACACCTCGGTACACGTCCCAGCGACGCGCCTCACCTTTGGGGTTCACGTACAGCGCGCTGCCCGAGGTATTCGCGAGCAGGACGTCCGGCCAGCCGTCGTCGGTGAAGTCGGAGGCAAACGCCACCCAGTTGCCGGCGCCCCGCTCGGAAGGCGTGTTCGGCTCGATCCTGGACGGGAAGTCCGTTGACGGGCTGAGTGTCTCCGCCGCGTAGAACTCGCGGCCCGTCGTGAAATCCGGTCCGTAGTAGATGAACGGCCCCGAGACGAAGTCCATGTGACCGTCTCGATTGATGTCCGCAGCCGCCACCGAGAATGCGTAGAAGTACGGGTTGATGCGCCGCGCGGTGAAGTTCGCCGATGTCTGTTCCCCCGGGAAGCGTTTCAAGCCGACGTCCTGGTAGGACACGTCGCGGTACCGAACTTCGCCCGTGCCGCCCGCATACAACGCGACCGCGCCGAACGCGCTCATGTCGACGGCCTGTGAAGACGCCACACCCTGTCCGAGCAGCCTGCGCAGCGTGTTGACGTCCGCAATGACACCGATGTCGTTCCAGTCCGTGGGATTGAAGACAGCCCCTCGTCCGCGGCCGCCTGGGGGAGCTCCACCGGGGAATCCTGCGCGGCCAGGACCACCGGCCGCTGTTGGCGGCCCCGTCGGCGCGCCCGGTGCCGCAGGCGGGGTCGGGCCGGTTGCCGGCGCACCCGCCGCAGGTGTATCGCCGCGTCCTGCGCCACGCCCGCCCCCCGGAGCATTCGGATCGACCGGGAGCGGCGCATATCGCACCATGTTGCCAATGCTGCCGCCTTCAAGGGGTGAGCGCGTGGTCTCCCGTCCTGAAGCGTCGAGCGTGACCATGAACAGACCAGTTTCGCCGACGCCGTACGGAACGAAGACGCCGGTCAGTCCGCCATCGGGCTGCCTGCGGGCGCGGACGAGTACGCCGGCCTTGCACTCGGCGCTGCACTTCAGATCGGTGCCGAACTGAAAATCCTGCAGGCCTTTGTTCAACACGAGCCAGCCGCCTTCCGGCGAGGTCGGCGTGCCGATCAACTCGCCGTTCGCCGCCTGCCACGTCGCCTGACCGAGGACCGTCCAATCCTTCTTCAGGTCGTTGCCTTTGAACGTCCAGTCAGGAATGAAATTCCAGCGGGCGCCTCGCGGGGCGGCGACTGACACCGCGGCGATCGCCAGCGCACACAGCAGACCTCGACGCATCACACCCTCCCCGCCCGCGGGCCGCGCCGTCAGCACAACCCGTGTTCATTCACCTCTTGCGTTCACGACCCTGACGGTTTCACGGCATAGGCGACATATCCGCCGGTCGGCGTGTCGCCGGGACGGGTCTGCCCGCGGGTGTATCCGGATCCGAGTTGCGTGGCGTTCACGAGCAGAAACTGCTGTCCGCTCGCCTCGTACATTGCCGGGATCCCCTGGGACCCGGCGGGAAGAGCGCCTGTCCACAGCACGCGTCCGTTGTCCGCATCGTAAGCGCGCAGCTTGCCATCTCCACCGGCGTGGAACACCAGCCCTGCGGAGGTGGAGATGATCCCGGTCCGGATCCGGATGAATCCGGTGTTGCGGCCACCCTGCGCAATCGCTTCGGGCTCGTCGCCGCCGGCCGGAATCTGCCACTTGATCGTCCCCTTGTTTAAATCGTAGGCGGTGAGCGTCGAGTACGGCGGCTTTACCAGGTTGTTGATCATGCCGTAGCCCGTGTAATAGCGGACGGACGGCACCGCAATACCTGACGGATACGGTGGTCCCGCCATGCCGCCGCCGATGCGTCCGCCCGGCGGTGTCGGCTTGTTCCCGGGCGCGCCGCCCGATGCGACGACGACGCCGCCAATCGGCGTTCGTGCCGGTGCGCCGCCGCGGCCCGCAGCGTTGGGGCTGCCGAGGAACGCCAGAAGCGCGGCCATGTCGGCTTCCGCAATGTCGTTGAACGCCGGCATGCCCGGTCGCCCACCCGTCACGACTTCGCGGATGACATTCGGTCCCATGCGGGTGGTGATGCCGACGAGCGACTTGACGTTGACGCCGTTGCCTTCCAGCGTCGGCATGTGGCACGACTGGCACCGCTGCACGTAAACCGCCTGACCGCGCTGCACGGTTGCCGCAGGCGCGCTGCCGCGCCCGGCGGCCGCCGCGGGAGGCGGCGGTTCCAAATCGAGCTTGTAGAACGACGGTACGTTGATGCTCAACACGTAGACGGTTCCGTCGGTCGGGTTCGACGCCGTGGTCCCCCAGTTGGCGCCGCCCTGCGCGCCCGGGAACGAGATCGTCTCGACCAGGGCCGGCGGCGTGAACAGGCCGTTGTTGCGCGCGCTGTCGATACGCTTCTTCCAGTCGTCCTGCTCCTGGCGCGTCAGAAGATACGGGTTGACGTCGGCCGGTGTGAGCTTCTGCTGGGCAAACGGCGGAGGGTTCGCCGGCACGGGCTGGGTCGGCCACGCCTGCTCACCCGGCACATCGCTCTTGCCCACAGGACGCTCTTCGATCGGCCAGATCGGCTCGCCAGTCGCCCGGTTGAAGACGTAGAGATATCCCGTCTTTCCTGCCTGCGCCACGACGTCTACTGGTTTGCCGTTGCGTCGGATCGTCGTGAGGACGGGCGCCGCCGTGTTGTCGTAGTCCCACAAATCGTGGTGCACCATCTGGAAGTGCCAGACGCGTTTGCCGGTGCGGGCGTCGAGCGCGATGAGGGAGGTGCCGAAGAGATTCGCGCCGATGCGGTCGGCGCCATAGAAATCGTAGGTCGGGGAACCGGTCGGCAGGAACACGGTCCCGCGCACGGGATCCACCGTCAACTCGCCCCACGTATTCGCGCCTCCGATGTACTTCCACGCATCCGTCGGCCAGGTCTCGTAGCCGAACTCGCCCGGGTGCGGAATCGTGTGGAAACGCCAAACCTCTTTCCCGCTGACGACGTCGTAGGCGCGAATGTCGCCGGGGGTGGAGAGATACGCTTCGCCGGTCGCCGACCCCAGGATGATCAGGTTCTCGAAGATCTTGCCAGGGTTCGACGACTGCACGCGCCCGACTTCGCGGGAGAACCCCTCCCTGAGGTCCACCACGCCGTCGGTGCCGAACGACAGGATCGATTTGCCGGTCTCCGCGTCGATCGCTTCGAGATAGTTGTTGCGCTGGAACAGGAGACGCCTGTCGCTGCGATTCGCACTCTCCCAATAGTTGATACCGCGTGGCGCGATACCCTGCAGGTCCGCATGCACCCAGATTTCCTTGCCCGTGGTGGCGTCGAGCGCCACCAGGGCGTTGTTGCGCGCCAGGACGAACGCGGTGTTATCGACGACCAGCGGACCGAAGTTATAGGAGAGGTTGTCTCCGGTCGGATAGGTCCAGGCGACATCGAGCCGCGCGAGCGTCCGCTTGTTGATCTGATCAAGCTCGAGGTAGCGGCTGTTGTCCGGCCCCCCACCGTAATCCTTCCAGGTCGTGCGGGTGGAGCGCCCCTGGCCTCCAGGACCGAGCGTGACCGACAGAAGAACCGCCGTTACCAGGATCGGGACAAGGCGCCTGCGGACGGAAATCAGGCCGGGCGATGACATCGACATCCCTTCCAGTGATGAGCGGGCTGAGCCTGAGCCGGCGCGCGTCTTGAACAGATTCTGCAGGATGTCGCCGTTGTTCTGCGCGGCGGCGCTAAATGGCCGCCTGTTTCTCGTCGGCTTCCGGCGGCGTGGCTGCCTGCTCCTGCTGGTGCGCACAGCGGATCCATTCGCCGGGCTCCTCGATGTGCCGGCGCACCGCCGCTTCGGCCCGGTCGGGATCACCGGATCGCAGTGCGTCGAGCACCGCAACGTGGCGCTCGGCAATCTCATGAAGCGACCGATGGGTGATGGAACGCGTCAGGCAGGTCGTGATCGACAGGCGCATGGTCTGCCAGATGTGCTCGAGCATGCGGTTACCCGACGCCTTCACGATCGCATGATGGAAGTTGTGGTCCGCGTCCGCTTCGGCCCGATGGTCGTCGCGAACGGCGGCTTCGCGCATCTGTCCGAGCAGCGCTTCGAGATGATCGAGCGTCGCCTCGTCGATGCGGATCACGGCCGAGCGTGCGGCGACACCTTCGAGCGCCGCCCGGATTGGGTAGATTTCGAGGAGTTCCTCGGTCGAGAACTTTCGCACCTGAGTCCCACGGAACGGTGAGCTGACCACGAACCCGAACAGCTCCAGGTCGCGCAAAGCCTCCCGAACCGGTCCTTGGCTGACGCCGAACTGCTGCGCGATGCGGGTCTCGACAATCCGGGCGCCCGGCGCCAGTTTGCCGTTCAGGATGTCCTCGATCAGCTGTTCCCGTATCTCTTCGCGGAACACGCGGCGTTCGAGAGGGCGGGCCTTATTGTCCTGCTCCATCGTGCGACGTCATCGGTCTCTGAACCTGTCCGTTCAGCGGTTGAAGGATCCAGCGCAGAAACGCCGGGCTACCTACAGATTATCGATTATGCTTTGGTTCGATGGTCAGCCAGACGATAGTGCCCCGGCACTGAAATGTCAAAGGAAACGAATCGTTAGCTACTGCCCTCGTCCCCGGCCGCGGCCCGGTCCGCCCATGCGCTGCGGCGGTGAGGCGAGCATGTCGTCCTTCTTGTTCATGTCCCGCGCGATGCCCACGACCAGGAATTCGAGCGGCACACTGCCGGTGTTCTCGAACCCTTTCGCCTCTCCGACGCGAATCGGGATCGCATCCCCGATTTTGACCGGGGCGGTTTCCTGGCCGACGGTGGCGGTCCCTTCGCCGGACATCACGTAGTAGAACCCGCCGACTCCCGGCTCGGGCGCAGGACCGACCGACGTGCCGGGCGGCAGCGACAGGTGATCGACGTACGCCCAGGTCGAGAGGAACACGCTTGGCGGCAGGGCGCGGCGGTACTGCACGGTCCCTTTGCCGCCCTGCATGCTCTCCACTGGCTGGAGGCGTCCGGTGTCCAGGCGCATGGCCATGAACTGCGGAACAGGATCGAGCGGGGCGCCGACGCGGCCGTCGCTCAAGTCGAACGCGTCGTAGACACCCCGGAACGCGGTCACGTTAATGTTCATCCACTGGACCGGCGCGTCGGTCGGGTTGTAGATCGCGTGCGAGCTGCCCATGCGCGCCGGCGCCCCCGCCGGTCCCTTGAGCGTAGAGGTGCGTCCGTTGATGGTGAACTGCGCTTCGCCGTCGAGGATGACGAACATCTCCTCGCAGTAGTTGTGAAAATGCGCGCCGATGCCGGATTTGGGCTCGATGACCCCGCGATGCAGGAACCACAGGTTGGTGTCGAGCGCCTCGCCGCCGAACATCCCGAAGTAGTTCAACCGGCCCGGTCCCCCGTGCACGCTCGGAGAGGGGCGGTAGCGCGTCGGGTCATCGTGCGAGATGCGCTGCTCGAGCGGCAGTCGCGGCGGATTCGCCGCGGGGTTGGGCGGGGGAGGCCCGCCGCCTGGCTGCTGCGCTCGAGGAGAGACGATGGCCAACACACACGCGCCGAGCACGACGGCAGCAAGTGCAACACGCCTTTTCATGATGGCTCTCCTTCGGTCACCAGGGTCGGGACATCGGCTCAGCGAGGCCGTGCGCAACGATTCGGCCGTGGAAAATAGCACTCGAACCAGTTCCGGACAACCACGAAATCGACAACCTGCGGCGTCTGGCCTTCGGATAGTATCGGCGGCACGAAGCCACCCCACGTCGGTGGGGACAGGAGAGGCGCATGCCGCGTTCAATTCAGCTCCATGCCGATCTGGGCGTCGATCCCGCGCGCGAGGCCGAAGCCGTCCGCTACTTCGAAACCGTCTACCGACCGACGGCCAGCAGGTTCGAGGGATACATCGACCTTCAGCTTTTGAAGCTCCACGCGGCTCTGATGGGGTCCGCACCGGCCGGCATCAACTACCGGTTCTCGATCACGTTCTCGAGCGAAGACCTGCGATTGAAGTGGGTCGCATCCGATGCCCACCAGGAGGTCTGGGGAACGTTCGAGACATTCCTGACCAGGCACCAGTACGACTTTCTGCTGTTCGAGATCATTTGACTGTTCGGGAAAGTCCGGACCATGTCGAAAGATGCTGAATCGTCTGTAGCCGGGGTCGTCAGACCGCGCCGGCAGTGACGTACGGAGTGTGGTGATGCCCAACACCGCGGATAGTGTCGAAGTCAACGACGCGGACGTGCTGCGCGTCATCGATCGCGATGCGCACGTCGAACAGATCTGTACCGGGTTTCAATTCAGCGAAGGCCCGGTCTGGAATCCCCAGGAGCAATGCCTTTATTTCAGCGACATGCCGAACGACATCCGCCGCCGCTGGAGTCCAGACGGCGGCGTCGTCGAGGTGCGCAATCCGAGCAACAAGTGCAACGGCATGACCTATGACGGCGCGGGCAATCTTTACGTATGCGAGCACGCCACCAGCTCGCTGGTGATGGAAACGCCGGCCGGCGAGCGCAAGGTCCTCGCCACCCACTGGAAAAACAGGGAGCTGAACAGCCCGAACGACGTCGTCATGCGGTCGGACGGCGTGATTTACTTCACCGATCCGACCTACGGACGGATGCCGGTGTTCGGTCTCGAGCGCAAGCAGGAGCTGGACTTCCAGGGTGTCTACCGCATCGCGCCCGACGGCACGCTCCACCGTGACGCCGACGACTTCGACCAGCCGAACGGGCTGTGCCTGGCGCCGGACGAGAAGCTCCTCTACGTCAACGACTCGACGCGTGCGCACATCCGCGCCTTCGACGTGGCAGCGGACGGATCGCTCGCCAACAGCCGGGTGTTCGCCGAACAGATCGGGACCGGAAATTACGATGAAGGGGTCGTCGACGGGATGAAGTGCGACGAGCACGGGAACGTTTACGTCACGGGCCCGCGCGGCATCTGGGTATTCAACGCCAGCGGGAAGCACCTGGGCGTCATTCGCATGCCGGAGATCGCGGGCAACCTGAACTGGGGCGGCCGCGAGTGGCGCGATCTCTACTGCGCGTGCTCGACGTCGATTTATCGGGTGCGCATGAAGGTACGGGGCAACCCGGTGGCGTACATGCGAATGACGGGGAAGACGAGCGTGATCCGATGACCGAATGCAATCGACGGACGTTTCTCGCTCGTGCCGGCGCAGCGGCCGCATTCGCTGCGGCAGGATCGTGGCTACAGGCGATCGGCTACGCGCAAGCCGGCGCACGCGGTCCCGCGCGTGCCTTCCTGCGGCGCTCCCCCGCCCGCGGCGACTTCGATCGGCGCCTGCTCGGCTCCTTCCTCGAGCACCTCGGCCGCGCGATCTACACGGGCGTGTACCAGCCCGGCTCTCGCCTCGCCGATGCCAAGGGGTTCCGCATCGACGTGGCACGCGATATCAAGGAGCTCGGCGTCCCGATTGTGCGATATCCGGGAGGCAATTTCGTCTCCGGGTACAACTGGCTGGACGGCGTCGGCCCGAAGGCGCAGCGCCCCGTCGTCCTCGATCGCGCCTGGAACTCGCTCGAGACGAACCAGTTCGGCACCAATGAGTTCGTCGACTGGTGCGCGATGGTCGGCGCCGAGCCGCTGCTCGGCATGAACTTCGGCACCGGCTCTGTCGAGATGGCGGTCGCTTACGTCGAGTACTGCAACGGCGGTCGCGGCACGCGGTGGAGCGAGCTCAGACGATCCCACGGGCACGATCGACCGCACAACGTGCGCTACTGGTGTCTGGGCAACGAAATGGACGGGTCGTGGCAGATCGGGCAGCTCCAGGCGCGCGAGTACGGCCGCAAAGCGCGCGACGCGGCGAAACAGATGCGGGTGATCGATCCCAGCCTGCAGCTGATCGCCTGCGGGTCGAGCGGCACCTTCATGCCAACCTACCTGGCGTGGGACCGCGAGGTGCTGGAAGAGTGCTACGACCAGGTGGACGGCATCTCGCTCCACGCGTACTACGGCAACACCAGGGAATGGTCCGGGAACAGCACGCCCCGGTACCTCGCGATGAACCTGGACATGGACCGCCACATCCGCGAGGTTGCGGCGGTCTGCGACTACGTGCAGGCTCTCCAGAGGTCGAGCAAGAAGTTGTGGCTGTCGTTCGACGAATGGAACGTGTGGTACCGCGCGCGCGACGCCAAGGCGACCGACGGCAAGGGCGCCCCCGCGCCGCCGCTGCTCGAAGAGGTCTACAACCTCGAGGACGCGCTGCTCGTCGGCGGGTTCGTCAACACGCTGCTGCGCAACTCCGATCGAGTGCGCGTCGCCTGTCTCGCGCAGCTGGTCAACGTCATCGCGCCGCTCGTGACCAGCGAGACGGGAATCCTGCGCCAGAGCACGTACTATCCCTATAGCTGGGCGCTTCGGTACGCGAAGGGTCGCGTGCTCGACGTCCGCGTCGAGTCCGACACGTATCCGATCCGCGCCGATGGCCTCCAGGCGGATTTCGCGCGCAATGGCGACGTCCCATTCGTTGACGTCGTCGCCACGGTCGACGACGGCGCCCGGCAGGCTGCGGTATTGATGCTCAACAGGGATCTGGATGGTGAACGCGAGGTGGTGCTGGAGTTCGAGGGAGTCACGCCGGCGCGCGTCCTCGCGTGCGAAACGCTGACCGGCCCGGATCTGAAGGCAGTCAACACCTTCGCCGAGCCGCGCCGCGTGGCGCCGCAACGGCTCGAGCCCCCTGCGGCTGCCGATCGCATGACCTTCACGCTGCCGCCGCGCTCGTATACCGTCGCACATCTGGCGACAAAGTAGTGGCCGCCTCCGCCTCGGAGGCGAGCCGGCGGGCTAGAACGCCCGGACTGATCTGCGCCAGCGATACAATCGCCCTCGACCGTGAAGAAGGAGCTCACGACATTCCTGTTGCTGGTCGTCTTGTGTGCGGCCGTCACCGCGCTGAACCCGCGGTTCATGTCGCCGGCGAACCTGCAGAACACGGCTCGCCTCATCGGGGCGTTTGGAATCTTCAGCGTTGGCCTCGGCCTGGTCATCATCACCGGAGGCATCGACCTCTCGGTCGGCTCGGCCTTCGCCCTGCTCGGCGTGCTGCTGTCGATGCTCCTGACCGAATGGCACGTGGCCTGGCCCCTGGCCGTTGTCCTGGTGATCGCGCTCGGTGCACTCCTTGGCGGCTTCCACGGACTCCTAATCACCCGGCTCCGGCTGCAGCCGTTCATCGTCACTCTCTGTGGGTTGCTCCTCTATCGCGGGCTGGCACGCTTCATCGCCGACGATGAGACCAAAGGCTTTGGCGATGCGGCTGGGTTCGAGACGCTGCAGCAGCTGGCCACCGGCAGCGTCTTTCAGGTGCCGACCCCGTTCATCGCTCTCATCGCCGTGAGCATCGTGATGTGGGTCGTGCTGCACCGATCGGTGTACGGACGGCACCTCCTGGCGACGGGCCGGAACGAGGTCGCGGCCAGGTACTCCGGAATCGACGCCCAGCGGGTCGTCGTCAGCGCGTATCTGGTGCTCGGCGTCCTCACCGGATTGGCGGCGATCGTCTTCGCCTTCTACACCAACTCCGTGTCGCCGTCCTCCCATGGCAGTTTCTTCGAGCTGTACGGCATCGCCGCCGCCGTGCTGGGGGGCTGCAGCCTGCGTGGCGGCGAAGGCTCGATAATCGGCATTCTGCTCGGGACGACGCTGCTGCAGGTGCTGCAGAACCTGGTGAACCTGCTCGGCATTCCGAGCTCGCTGAACTTCGCCGTCATGGGTGGGGTCATTCTGATCGGGGTGGTGGGCGATCAACTGGTGCAGCGTCACAGCGCAAGGGCAGCCACCGTCCGCGAGTCGCGCGGTGCCCATTCAGCACGATGAGGGAGATGACGTGTCCTTGAAAACGACGGTAGCGCTGGTGTGCATGGCCATGGCGATCATGAGCGGGTGCGTGCGCGACCGGCCATCCGTCAGGAGACTCGCCTTCGTGACGAACAACGCCGCGGATTTCTGGACGATTGCGCGGAAGGGCACGGACCAGGCGGATGCCGAGCTCGCCGGCGCGACCGTCGAGTTCCGCCTCGGCGACGGCACCGCCGCGGAGCAGAAGCGTATCGTCGACGACCTGCTGGCGAAGGGGGTGGATGGGATCGCCATCAGTCCTGTGGATCCGGCGAACCAGACGGGGATGCTGAACGACGCCGCTCGCCAGGCCGTCGTGTTCACACACGACAGCGACGCGCCGGACAGCCGGCGCGAGTGCTACGTCGGCACCGACAACGTCGCGGCCGGCCGTGAGGCAGGCGGCCTGATCAAGGAGGCACTGCCCCAGGGGGGCAGGATCGCCGTGTTCGTCGGCAAGCTCGACGCGCGCAATGCGCAGGAGCGGCTGCAGGGCATCAAGGAGGCCATTGCCGGTTCGACGATCTCGATCATCGACGTCCGGACCGACGACACCGACCAGGTGCGGGCGAAGGCGAACGTGTCCGAGATGCTCGTCAGCCACCCGGACGTGGCAGCGCTGGTCGGGTTGTGGAGCTACAACGGCCCCGCGATCCTCAGCGCGGTCCGCGATGCGGGACGTATCGGACAGGTGAAGATCATCGCCTTCGACGAAGACGACGAGACGCTCACGGGTGTGAAGTCCGGCGCCATCATGGGAACAGTGGTGCAGCAGCCCTACGAGTTCGGCTACCGGTCGATGACGCTGCTCGCCAAGGCGCTCGATGGCGACCGATCCGGCATGCCGGCCAGTCACCAGGTCTTCATTCCAACGCAAGTCATCCGGCAGAACAACGTGGACGAGTTCCGGACGAAGCTCGCGAAACTCCGTGGCCGGTGACGCTCCCGCCGGTCCTCCAGCTTCGCGGCATCGAGAAGCGCTACCCGGGTGTGCACGCGCTTCGCGGGGCAACTCTCGACGTGTTCGCCGGCGAAGTCGTCGCCCTCCTCGGCGAGAACGGCGCGGGGAAATCAACGCTGATGAAGATCGTCGGCGGGATCGAGCAGTCCGACGCGGGCCAGATCCTGGTCGACGGTGTCCGTGTGGTGATCCGGGGCGTCTCCACCGCCACGGCCCTGGGCATCGCGTTCATCCACCAGGAGCTGAACCTCATCGACAACCTCGACGTCGCCGGCAACGTGCTCCTCGGACGGGAGCCGACGCACGGAGGACCGCTCCGCTTGATCGACCGCGCGAGCATGCGGGAGCGTGTTCGGCCATGTCTGGATCGGCTGGGGCTGAACATCGCACCAGACACGCCAATTGCGGCCCTGTCGATCGCGCAGCAGCAGCTCGTCGAGATCGCGAAAGCGCTGTCGCTCGAGGCACGGCTCCTCATCATGGACGAGCCGACCTCCAGCCTGACGCTCGCCGAGACGGCGCGGCTCCACGACGTCGTCGCGTCGCTCCGCGACCGCGGCGTGGCGATCGTCTACATCACGCATCGGCTGGGGGAAGTCCGCGCCGTCGCCGACCGGGCGGTCGTGCTTCGCGACGGCGCGAACGCGGGGGCGCTCGCACGCGAGGAGCTCACGCACGACAACATGATCCGGCTGATGGTGGGACGCCAGATCGAGGTGCTCCCGCGCGACAGCAGCATGGAGCGTGCGCAGGACTACTTCCGCGTCGACGGGTTGCGCACCCGCCGCTACCCGGCGCATGCGGTGTCGTTCGCCGTCGGGCGGGGGGAGATTCTCGGGGTTGCCGGGCTGGTTGGCGCGGGCCGAACGGAGGTCGCCCGGGCAATCTTCGGCATCGAGACGCCGCTTGCTGGAACGATCGCCCTTGACGGGCATGCGCTTGCGATTCGCGGGCCTGAGGCGGCGATCCGACAGGGCGTATTCCTGGTGCCGGAAGATCGTCGCGTGGCGGGTCTAGTGGTGGACTTCTCTATCCGCGAGAACGTGTCGCTTCCGGCGCTCGGCCGATACGCGCGACACGGAATCCTATCAGAGCGGCGCGAGCGTCAGGGCGCCGCTGCCATCTGCACCGAGCTGCGGGTAAAGGCGCCGTCGATCGAGGTGAGGGCCGCCACGTTGAGCGGTGGAAACCAGCAGAAGGTCGTCCTCGCGAAGTGGCTCGCGCTCGGACCGAAAGTGCTGATCGTCGACGAACCGACACGGGGCATCGACGTCGGTGCGAAGGCCGAAATCTACCGTTTGCTGCAAACGCTGGCTGGTGAGGGCGTGGCGATCGTCATGATCAGCAGCGACATGGAGGAAATCCTCCACGTCAGCGATCGCGTCGCTGTCATGTACGAGGGGCGATTGAGCGGCATCCTCGAGCGCGTCGACTGTACGGAGGAGCGCATTATGGCGCTGGCCGTCGGCCAGCAGCCATAAACGTCAGCATGGCGCCTTGAGACGTCACCTGACATCGAGTCGGACTGCGCCGATGCGAGCGGCGCCGGGGGAACTTCCTTCGAACACGTACGCCTCACGGCCGCTCTCCTCAGCGTACTGGCGGGCGATTGCATGCACCGTGTCAACCGCTTCGGCGCGACCCAGGAGAGCGACCGTTCCGCCGCTGCCACCGCCGGTGATCTTCGCACCGTAGATCCCACGCGCGACACCGCTCTCCCGGGCGAGCGTCACCAGCGCGTCGGTACCGTCGGAGCCAAGCCGGCACGCCGAGTAGCTGGCGTGCGACTCGTACATCAGGGAACCGAGCCGGCCGGCATCCGGCGACGCGTTCGACCGCAATTGCTCCGCCCACTCGCCGACGCGTTCGTGCTCGTGGATCGGGTGCGCGGTCGGCGTGCGGATGGCATACGTGCGGGACGGATCCACGCGAGTGACGAGATCCGTCGTCCCCTGATAGCGGCCGAGGAACGCGGCGCCGTTCAGCGATTCGGGGATCGCGGGCGCGAATCGACGGAACGTCCGGGTGCCGACATTGGCGAGATAGCCGCCCCAGCGCGGGTCGTCGACCTGCACGTGCCCCTCGCGCTTCCCCGATGCGACCCGGAGCCCGGCCAGTTCTGCCAGGATCCGGTAGCCCATGAACGCGCCCACGCGCACGGCGCCGTAGTCCGCTCCGGTGATCGCGTGGCGGATCCCCGAATCGACACCCCAGACGCGGAGCTGTTCCGGCAGCGGGACACTCCCCTGGAACTCCGCGGGCTGGCACAGCAGGGCCATCAGGCTCTCCACCTCGCCGCAGATGGACGCCATTTGATCCATCACGCCGCACGGCGCACCAACGATCCGGTTCTCGACCTGCTGGCAACGCAGGGCGCGGAGCGTGGGATCGATCGAGACGTGCCACGCGGCACACGCCGCTTCCATCGTGGCCGCCTCGATCGCCGCCGAGGAGCTGACGCCTCTGCCCTCCGGCACGTCCGATTCGATGAGGATCGCGGCCCCGGTCGCAAACCTCACGCCGTGCTCGCGGGCGAGGACGTGGAAGACGCCGGCGACGTACGCGGCCCAGTGCCGCGCGGGGTCCGCGGCGAACCAGGCGGCAGCGTGCTCATAGGGACGGGTCGCGTTCGCCACAAGATCGAGCGGCACATCGCAGGTCCTCTCGCCGGCACCGCTGAGCGACGTGATCGAGAAGCGCCGCTGACCCCACGGCCGCACGGCAACACGCGTCGCCTCGCGAATCGGCCACTGCAGGACCAGCGAGCCCGAGTAGTCCGCGATGCCCCCCATGACATCGAGGCGTCCGGGCGCACGAGCGACGAATACCGGGCCGTCATCCTCCGGCCTGTCCGCGTCGCGAGCCCAGGCCCCCGCATTCACTCGGTCCGCGACATCACCGGCGAATCGGGCGAGATCGGGGACGCTGGCGGGAATCGTCGACGAGAGACGAAGCACCGCCGTCACCCGATGAGCCCGCGGCGCGTCAGCGCCCGCTGCAGGTGCGGCTCGACGCGCGCCTTCAGCGCCTGGTTCGCGTACCCGATCCAGGCGACGTCCGACGCGACATCGAGCGGCGCGTCGAGCGGGCCGCCGCGTTCGTTGGTCACCGGCAGGCCGAGTTCGCGCGCGATCAGCTCGGTGCAGAGATCGTACGGATGACAGCAGAGCGCCGCCCCGCCAGCACGGTGCCGCTCGAACAGCGGCCGAAGATCGGCGATGAACCGATCGTGGCCGGCCATCAGCTCGTAGAGCTGACCACCCGTGGAGATGTACTGATCCTCGAACAACTGCGCCTTGCCCGGTTGCGGTGGTCCCAGCACCGCCTCCACCACTTCGTCGTCTATTGCGGCGAGCTCCGCACGGTTGCCGGGGAAGAAGCGGGAGATCGTCGCGAACCCGTGGGCGATCGTTGTCGCCGACGAGGGGCGCAATTCGAGGCCCCGGCTCTCGAGCGTCAGCCGGTTCGTACGAAGCGCGGAGGCGCCGAGGCCGCGAACCGCCCAGACCTCGTCGCAGAGGTGTTGCTTGACGAGCGGGATCTCCGTCTGGACGGCCAGCTCGATGTCCGCGAGCGTGCACGGGCCCGGTCCCGCCGCGACGCCCGTCAGGATCCACGCGGGACGCTTCTGGTACATCACGCCGCGCGTGCCGTCGACAGGGTCGACGATCATCACCCAGCGCACGGCCGTTCGCGGTGCGTCGCGCGGGATCACGACGTCCCCGCCCATCAGCCCTTCCGCGATCAGCAGGACGGGCGCATCCCGCGTCGCAATCGTCCGGCCGATCTCCTCGACGAGCGCGTGCTCGGCAACGCGGTCGATCTCGTAGATTGTGTCCCCCTGGTCCTCGCGCACCACGCCCGATAGCGCAGCAACGGCCGCCTGTTCGCACGCCTCGACCAGGTCCCGGCGGATGCGCCGGTGCAGCGCTTGAACGCCGGCGAGAAGCGGATGGTCCGGGGTCACGGAGCGCCGCCCAGGTAATGCGGCCCGCCCGCCGCGGCGAGCTCGGCGGCCTTTTCTTCGGGCGACGTGTCGCTCAGGAAGTTGCCGCCGCCAATCTCCGGGCCCGCGAGATACTTGAGCAGATTCGGGCGCCGCAGCGGCGGATGGAACTCGATGTGGAAGTGGAATCCTGTCGCATCCTCTCTGATCGGCGCCTGGTGGAGCGCCATCACGTACGGAAACGGCATCCGCCACAGGTTGTCGAAACGGATGGCCACGTCCCTCAGGACCGTCGCGAGATCGAGCCGTTCGGCCGCGTCCAGATCGGCGATCGTCGCCACGCTGCGTACCGGCGTCACGTAGGTTTCATAGGCATAACGCGCGAAATACGGCACGAATGCTGCCGCGCTGCCACAGCGGCTCACGAAGCGCCGCCCGTCCTGCTGCTCTGCCGCAAGGATGTCCTGAAAGAGGATCCTGCCGGTCTCCGCGAGATACCGCCGGCCCGCCTGCAGCTCGGTTTCGATGTACTTGAACGTAAAATTCGTCGCGTAGATTTGACAGTGCGGATGCGGGTTGCTGACCCCCACGACTTCCCCTTTGTTCTCGAAGATCAACACGAACGCCACGTCCGGATGCGCTGCCAGCTCCCGCATCTGGTGCTGCCAGGTCTCGAGCAGCGCGTCAACCTCCCGGACGTCCAGCTGGGCGAGCGTCAGGTCGTGCCGCGGACTGTAACAGACGACTCGCGCCACGCCCGCCGCTGGACGGTTTCGGTACACGCCAGGCGCCCGCTGCAACTCACCGGGCGCGTGCTCACCGACACAGGGGTGATCGTTGTCGAACACGAAGGTTCCCGTGTACTGCGGGTTCACGGCGCCGCCGACGCGCGCGTTTCCTGGACAGAGATAGCATGACGGATCGAATGCCGCAGGTCTGAGGGCCTGGGCGGTGACCTCCGCCCCCGCCCATGGCCGCGATTGCCGGTGTGCGGCGACGATGACCCACTCTTCGCGGAGCGGATGCCAGCGCTGCTCCCACATGCGCGGTCAGCTGGCCACGTCGAGCGAGTCGTGGAACAGTCGCCTCAACAGATCGCCGGTTGGCGCAATCGGCGACAACTTCAGCAGCCGCGCCTGCACCAGCGTGCCGTCGACGAGCCGGGGAATGTCCGCCTCGCCGTAGCCAAAGGCTCTGATGCCCGCCGGTTGATCCGTCAGCTGCATGAAGTGCAGGACGCGCTCTGACAGCACCTCGCCCGCCTTCTCCGGCGGTACGTCATGAACGTCTGCGCCAAGCGCAGCTGCCACCTGCAGGTGGCGCGCGGGGTCTGCGGCCGCGGTCGCGCGGCAGACCGCCGGCGTGTGCACGATGACGGAGGTCCCGTGCGGCACCATCGCGTGATCGGTCGAGTACCCCGTAGGCTGGTAATGTTCGACGTTGCCGGCAACCGGATAGGCCATGGCGTGGGGCAGGTGCACACCGGCGTTGCCGAAGCCGATGCCGGCGTACGAGGCGGCGAGCAGCATGCGACCGCGTGCCTCGTCATCAGAAGGATCCCTGTACGCGCGCGGCAGGCAGTCCGCGATGATGCGCAGCGCTTCGAGCGCCCACACGTCGCTGATGGGATTCGCCCCCTGGTAGGCCGACCGCTGCGAGGGACGCTCGGGCCGCTCGCGTTCGAGATAGTGCCGCGCGGTGAACGACTCGAGCGCGTGACTCAGGACGTCGAGCCCTGCGCTGGCGGCGACCGCTTGCGGGCAGGTGCGCGTGTTCTCGGGGTCGAGGATGCCGAGCGTCGGACGCATGTACCGATTGGCGATCCCGGTTTTCACCCGCTCGCGCTCGAAGTCGAACACCGCAACCGCGGTCGTTTCGCTGCCGGTGCCCGCGGTGGTCGGGACCGCGATCAGGGGCTTGAGCGGGCCTGGAGGTGTGGCGCCGCGACCGAGCGTGGGATTGACGTACTCGGTGAATTCCGCCGGCCACGTGGCGTACAGGTTCGCGGCCTTCGCCGTGTCGATCGTGGAACCGCCCCCGACAGCCAGGAATCCGTCGAACGTGCTGCTCGATGCGGCGGCGATCGCCTCACGGAACGAGCTGTCGGTCGGCTCGCAGCGGATGTCGCTGAAGACGTCGAAGCTCACGCCCGCGGACTGCAGTGATTCCAGGGCCGCCTGACCGGGATAGAGGTGGCGAACCGCGGGATCGACGAACACGAGCACGCGCCGGCAGCGGAGATCGACGAACTCCGCGCCGACTTCACGCGTCGCGCCCGAGCCGAACCGGAGAGTCGATCCGGTCATCTGGAAGATTGTGTCGGTGCTCACTTCGTCTGGAAATAGCGGGCGAGTCGACGGACAACACAGCTGTCGACAATGGTCACCGCCTCGTCAGAATAACGCCGAGGACGAGCACGATCACGCCGACAACGCCCATCGGAGTGACCGGCTGGCGCGGCGAGCCGAGCCACCCGTAATGCGACAACACCATGGCGCTGACGATCTGACCCGCCAGGAGCGCATAGGTGAACGGGCCGGCTCCGACGCGCGGAATGAGGTAGGCGATGCCGAAGACCAGCGAAGCGCCCATGGCGCCCGCGGTCAGGAGCAGCGGATTGATGTTGGCGAGCCCGCCCAGCGCGCCGGTCTGCCATCCGGTCACGCCGATGATGACGGCTGTCAGCGCTCCGATGCACCAGAAGATCGCGTTGCCGACGCGCGCGTTGTTCAAGGCCGCGCCCACCATTCCGTTCATCGCGAGGTGAACGGTCAGCACGACGCCCAGAAACGTACTCAACAGCAAGAGCGGTGTTTTCATTCGGTGGTCCTCATCGGTTCATCTGCGACGTTTCCGTGGAGTCTTCTCCCAGCTCACACTCGAGTCTCGAAAGCGAACGGACGGGCACAGCGACGTAGAACGGGGGAAAGGCAGGCTCGGACGCATGTCAATGGCGATGGCGGGGACCATAGCACTCGAACCGCTTCCATACAATCGCAGAAATCGATAATCTACTTTCCTTTTTTTCGAATGGCGGGGATTACCCTGGCAAGTCGCGAATGCGTCGGCCGGTCGCATATCTATTAATTAATAGGCCCCAGGATGGAATCACATGCAACGCGCAAGCAGGCGGTGGATCGTCGTGCTGCTGGCCTCGGGCGCGGCGGTATTCCTTGCGGCACTATTCGCCGTCGTGCCGCGAGATCGAAGCGCCCCCGAGAGTGGCGCCGCTATCACACGCAAGAATGCGGCTGACGGCTATGCCGACGCTTCGGCGTGCGCGAATTGCCACGCGAAGATCGCCAACACGTACGCCCTGACGGGTATGGCGCGCTCATTTGCGCGCCTGGGCACCGGCGGGAGCTGGCCGGGCACAGCGGGTCGGTTGGACCACGACGCATCGGACCGGCATTACACGATGCTGCAGCGCGACGGCCGATTTTATCAGCGGCGTCACGAGATCGGCTTCGATGGCACAGAGACGAACACCCTCGAGGTCGAAGCCCATTACGAAATCGGCTCGGGCAACCACGCACAAACATTTCTGCACCGCAATCCTGACGGACGACTGTTCGAGATGCCGGTGAGCTGGTACTCGAGACAGGAGCGACCGGAGACGGGCGCGGGAGCCGGCTATTGGGCTATGAGCCCCGGCTATGACAAATCCGTGCATCAGGACTTCCGCCAGCTGATCAATCAGGACTGCATGTCGTGTCACAACGGATACCCCCGCGCGCTGGTGACGGACGCTGGAAATGGCCCGGTGTTCACCGGCGCGCTGCCCGAAGGAATCGACTGCCAACGCTGCCACGGCCCCGGTCAGGCTCACATCGATGCGATCCAATCGGAAGACATCGACGCTGGCCGTCAAACGATCGTCAATCCGGGGCGATTGGATCGGGAGCGGAAACTCGAGGCGTGCATGCAATGCCATCTCGAGTCGACGAGCGGCCCGCTGCCGTTCCGGATCCGCCGCTACGAACGCCCGCCGCTTTCATATGTGCCGGGAAAGCCGCTGGGGGATTACTTCATTCATTTCGACCATGCGGCGGGCGCCGGCCGGGAGGACAAGTTCGAAATCGCGGGAGCCGCCTACCGCCTGCGGAAGTCGGCATGCTTTCAGCGCAGCGACATGACGTGCCTCACCTGTCACAACCCGCACGACATTCCGCGGGGTGCAGAAGCGGTGCAACGCTACGTGGCCATCTGTCAGAGCTGCCACGGAGGCACGCATCGCTCGGCTATACCACAGTCCCCGGACGTCCGCCGCAGCGCCACGTGTCTCGACTGCCATATGCCCAAGCGCCGCACCGAGGACGCCGTTCACGTCGTCATGACCGATCACTACATTCAGCGGCGACGGTCGGCCGCAGACCTGCTGGCGCCGCGGAGGGAGCCGGAGAGCTACGAGTATCGCGGCGAGGTCGCGCTCTACTACCCGCCACAGCTCGCGTCGACGCCTGAGAACGAGCTGTATCTGGCCCTCGCGCAGGTTCAACAGGGAGCCAACCTCGCCGGTGGCATCCCTCGACTCGAGCGCGCGATCGAGCAGTACCGGCCGACACGGCCCGACATTTATTACGAGCTTGCACGCGCGTACGCCAAGACGTCGAACTTTGCCTCCGTCATCCACTGGTGCGAGGAGGCACTCACACGCGACAACACCTTCGTCCCGGCGCTCAAGGAGCTTGGCGCCGCCGCCCTGAAACTGGGCAGGCTCGACGATGCGGCCCGTTCGCTCGAAGCGGCCGTTGGATTGGGCCCGAATGATGGGTACGCGCTTGCGGACCTCGGCAACGTGTACCTGCAGCAGGGGCGAGTGGATCAGGCCGAACAGGCGCTGCGACGCGCGCTCACGATTGACGGTGACCTGCCGCAGGCGAACAACACGTTGGGCCTTGCGGCGCTCAAGCGAGGCGATCAGGCGCAGGCCGAGACGTCCTTCCGCGCGGCGCTGCGTATCCAGCCGGACCTTGCCGAGGCTCAGAACAATCTCGCCACGCTCTTAGCGGGCCGCCGCGCCTATCGGGAAGCGGCGTACCACTTTGAGAAGGCGATTCGCAGCGATCCGGCGTATGTGGACGCTCGCCATAGTTATGGCCTGGTCCTGGCGCTGATGCAGTCGTTTACGCGAGCTGTCACAGAGCTCGAAACGGCGGTGCGATTGGCGCCCAATCGCGCGCCGGCGCGCCTGGATTTGGCAGACGTGCTCGCCAGGCTGGGACGCGTCGACGAAGCCAGGCGCGAATACGCGGCGGCGATCCGGCTCGATCCTGCGAATCAGGAGGCCCGCGCGGGTCTGGCAGCGCTGAGTCGGTGAAGGGGGTCAATCGGTACGAATTTCCGATTGACAGTGCCGTCAGGATAATCGATTATCGGGCGCCGTTGCCGTGTATCTCGGTCGCAGGTTTCGCCGTTTCGCGATTGGAGGGCGCATGTTCACGCGCTTCAGCGTAGCGTTCCGGTTTGTCGTGATTCTCGCGGCGCTCCTAGTTCCGGTCTCGGCGATGAGCCAGAGCTTTTACGGCTCGCTCGTCGCGGTCGTGGAGGACCCGCAGGGCGGTGTCATGCCCGGGGCCGCCATCGTGCTCGTCAACACCGCCACGAGTGAACGCCGCGACGGCGTGAGTGCCGAAGACGGCACATACCGCTTCGTGAATCTCGTGCCTGGCACATACCGGCTCGAAGTGGAACTGACAGGGTTTCAGCGCTACGTCCGCGACCAAATCCAGGTCAGCGTCCAGACGACGCCGCGCATCGCGGTGACGCTGCAGCTCGGCAGCCTCCAGGAAACGGTCTCCGTCAGCGGTGAAGCGCCACAGTTGCAGACCGAGAGCGCGTCGGTCGGCACAATCGTCGGCACTCGAGCCGTGCAGGAGCTGCCGCTCAACGGACGCAACGTGCTCAATCTGATCACTGTCGCCCCCACGGTTGTTCCGCAGGGCGGCAGCGAAGGCAGCTTGACGGGCAAAAACGTGTTCGCCGCCGGCAACTACCAGATCGGCGGCGGGGTCGCCAACCAGAGCGCCTCGTTGTATGACGGCGTCCCTTTGCAGGACACCGCGTACGGCAACATCGTGGTGCTGACGCCGAGCCCTGAGGCGGTCGAAGAATTTCGCGTCCAGACGAACAACAGCAGCGCGGAGTTCGGGCGCTTTACGGGTGGCGTCGTCAACATGGCGTCCCGCTCGGGCACCAACTCGTTTCGCGGCAGCGCGTTCGAATATTTCCGCAACAAGGCGCTGAACTCGAACACGTTCTTCGGGGAGCGTGCCGGCCTGGACAAGCCGCCGTTCACGCAGAACAACTTCGGCGGCGTGCTCGGCGGTCCGGTGCTGAAGAACAAGCTGTTCTTCTTCTCGAGCTATGAGGGCTACCGCAATCGCGAAGGCGTGCTGTTCCGCCGCACCGTGCCGACGGCGGCAATGAAGCGCGGGGATTTCTCCGATTACCGAAACCTGGCGACGGGTGCCGTCGTTCCCGTCTACGACCCATGGACGCAATGCGGCATCGTGAATCCCGGCAGCGGTGCCTACAACGGCGACTGCGGCACAGTGCCGAATCGACTGCAGTTCCCCGGCAACGTCATTCCGACGAACCGCATCAGCTCCATCGCTCGAAGCTACATCAACTTTCCGGTCTACGCCGAACCAACCGTGCCCGGCGCGTGGAAGACGGAGAACTTCGAACGAAACGCCTCGGTCGGCGGCGACAACGATCAGTTCAGTCTGCGTGGCGACTTCAACCTGAGCCAGAAACAGCGTGTGCTCGGCCGGTACACGCGGTTCGTGTCGACGAACCTCCCGGTCGACGTCTACGGCAATGGTCAGCTCCAGGGGGATCCCTATTCGCCCGAGCACTTCATCACGACCCAGATGATGGCCGCCCATACCTACACGCTCAACGCGAGCACCGTCATGGACGTGCGCTTCGGGTTCCTGCGTTGGGACTACGACCGCACGCCGGGCAACTTGGGCATCAACCTCACACAAACGTTCGGCCTGCCGACGACACCTTACGGCGAGATTTCAGAGCGCAGCGGAATTCCCGGAATGGAAACGATCCCGACGATCGCGGCAGGTTCGAACAGCTTCATCAGCACCGGTCTGCTCTACGCCGACAACAAGTCGTACTCGCTGACGCCGACGCTGACGAAGATTGCCGGCCGTCACACGATCAAGACCGGCGCCAACATCTTGTGGGCTACGGAGGACTACTTCCAGAACAACTCGACGGGAGGGACGTTCAATTTCAGCAACGCGCCCACGGCGCTCGACGGAACCAACCCCGGAGCGACGGGGGATCCGTTCGCCTCGTTCCTGCTGGGTATCCCTACCGGAGGCACCTACCAGTCATCCGGATGGACGTACGCGCGGACGAACTATCACGCGTACTTTTTCGATGATTCATGGCAGGTCAACAACAAGCTGACGTTGAACCTCGGTGTCCGCTGGGAAATTCCGGGTGTCTACACCGAAGGGGAGGATCGCATCGTCACCTTCAACGCGGGCACCGAGAACCCGGTACTTGCCGGCCGCAGGAATCCGGTCACGGGGCAGCCGTACCGGGGGGCGTTCGAGCTGGTGAACAGTACGGAGCAGCCGGAGCGCGGCCTCAGAAAAGAGGTATTCAACCATCTCGTACCGCGGTTCGGCTTCGCCTATCAGATCACGGATAACACGGTGGTACGCGGCGGCGGCGGAACGTTCGTGACGCCGTCCACCGTCAGATTTCAGGACGGCGTCAATGGTCCCGTCATCCTGCGTACGAACAACATCGTGACGAGCGTCGACAACAACCGCACGTTCTTCACGGACATGAGCAACCCGTTCCCGACGGGCGTGGAGAATTTCCCCGGACGCGACCCGAGCTACCAGCGGGTGCTTCTCGGCGGCACGGCGCAGCAGTTCTACCGCGACGAGGAGGGCTACCCGGGCTACTCACACCAGTGGAACGTCGCGCTTCAGCACCAGTTCCGGAACAACCTGTCGATGGAGGTCACCTACACCGGTCTGGACGGGAACCACCTGCCCAACACGCTCAACCTGAACCAGCTGGGGAGAGAGCACATCGATCGGGCGGCAAACGATTCGAGCATCTGCAGCTTGACGAACAATCAGATCATCCCGCTGGGCCAGCCGGGCTACGTCTCGACCCAGCGGGATACGTGCTACGGCGCGTACCTGCGGCAACAGGTGACGAATCCGTTCGTGGGGGTGATCCGCGAAGGCGCGCTGTCCACGCCGACCGTGCAGCGGCAGCTTCTGCTGACCCCATTCCCGCAGTACTCGTCAGCCAATCGCCCCGGCTACTTCGGCTCGAGCCGCTACCACGCGCTGGCGCTCCGAGCCGAGAAGCGCTTCGGCGGCGGCGCCCTCGTGAGCGGCCATTACACGTACTCGAAGAACATGACCAACGCCGAGACGCTGACCACGTGGCTGGAGTCCGGCGCGGGGACCCCGGCTGCGGGCTACCAGACCAACAATCTTGATCAGGAGTGGGCGCTGAGCAGCTTCGATGTGCGCCACCGCGCGGTGGCCAACTTCGTGCTCGATCTGCCGTTTGGCCCGGGACGCAGGTTCGGTTCAGGGACAACGGGAGTCGTCAGCAAGTTGATTAGCGGCTGGACCCTGAACGGCGTCGGCACGATCCAGAGCGGGTTTCCGCTCGCCTTCACGGCCACGCCGAACCTGGTCGGGTCCGGCTACGGCCTGCGGCCCAATGTGGATCCGAACTGCGACAAGGAGATCAGCGGTTCTGCACTCGACCGGCTGGATCGATGGTTCAACACCAGCTGCTTCACCGTTCCCAATGCGGGGTTTGTCGCCGGCGATCCCTCGACGAACCCGGCTCAACGCTGGCAGCTTGGCAACGCGCCTCGTGTCGATCCGGACCTGCGGGGACACTCTGTCAACACCTGGAACATGGCCGTCTCGAAGACGACTCCGATTCAGGGCCGCGTGAACCTGACGTTCCGCGCCGAAGCATTCAACCTGTTCAACCGAACACAATTCGGGCCGCCCGACACGCAGGCGACGACAGCGGCACAGTCCACGTTCGGCAAGGTGACCAGGCAGTTGAATCAGCCAAGGCTGATGCAACTCGCCATTCGGTTGGCCTTCTGATTTCGAGAGCCCGAGATGTAATCGAACGCGTGGATCGGCTGACCGGCGAAAGGCAGGGTATCTTTCCTCGCGCCGCGCTGGAGACCCGAACGAATGGCGGCGACGCCTAGGACAACATGAGCGCCACGGAGCCCGACCGACAAACGCGTTAGGCAGCACCACTGGTGCCTTCCAGTGACCGAGGGCTCCACCAGGCCTCTCAGAGATTAGCGCCGCGCGAAGTGGTGACTGTCAAGACCGTGGCTTACTTGAACAGCAACGGTGCGAGATCGCGCAGGTAGCGGCGCCAGACACGCCAATGATGCGCGCCGTCTGTCTCCAGAAATGTGTGCTTGATGCCGGCCTGCTCCAGCGCGCTGTGAAGGGTCTTCGCACCCTTCATCGCGGTGTCCTCCTTGCCGCAGGCGATCCACAGGAGATCGATCTGCTTGTTGGCCTTGGCCGGGTCCGTGGCCAGCGTGGATAGCGGCTCCGTGTCCGCACCCGCCGCCATGCCGGCACTCATGATCCCGACCTGGCTGAACGTTTCCAGGTGGCGGAGGCCGAAGCGGCCGGCCTGCCCGCCTCCCATTGAGAAGCCGACGATCGCGCGCCGTCTGCGCTCGGCGATCGTTCGGTATTTCTTGTCAATCATCGGGATGATGTCTTCGAGCAGGTCGCGCTCGTAGAGGGCGGCGTCTCCACCGAAGGTGCCCGCGTCTTTCGGCGCGATGCCCGTGCCATCGCCGTTGACGTGCGCGCCTCCGTAGCCCAGAGGCATGACCACCAGGAATGGCTCGATCTTGCGTTGCGCAAGCAGGTTGTCGAGGATGTCGTTCGCGCGGCCGTATCGATGCCACGAATGATGGTCGTTCGCGAACCCGTGCAGCAGGTAGAGCACCGGATAGCGTTGGTTTCGGGCCTCGTCGTAGCCCGGTGGCACGTAAACGGTCAGCTCACGGGTGGTTCCATTCGACCGGGACCGGTAGAGCAGCGTCCGAATCTCTCCGTGCGGCACGTCCTGCACATCGTAGAACGCGGGCCCGTCGCCGGGGACGGTCAACAGGCTGGTCGTCGTGCTGGTGACATAGCCAATCTTCAGCTGCGGGTTGCTCGGATCGGTCAACCGCACACCGTCTACGGTGAAGTAGTAGACGTACATCTCCGGGTCCAGCGGGCCGATCGTCGCACTCCACATGCCGTCCTCACCCGCCCGCAGGTCTACATCGTTGCCGAAGTCGCCGGCGACCGTCACTTTCTTGACCTCGGGCGCCCGGAGCCGGAAAGTCACACGACGGTCTGCGGCGACCTCGGGCGACGTGATGCCTGTTCCTCCACGGCGAGCGCCGGCCTCCTGCGCGACGAGGGCTTCGAACGCCACCGCCGCCGCCAGGGCGGACACCGTTGCCGCGACGACTGCCGAGCGCAAAGCCAGTGTCATCGTGAATCTCCATTCATGCCGGCCGTTCTTCTCAGCGGACCAGGCTGGCGGCGTGGACCATAGCATTGGAACCGGTTCCATACAACTCGAAAAACCGGTAATCTTGACGCCCGCACGAGGAACAAAGGCGCGCATCGGCGGCGACCCTCTCTCAAGAGAAACCGAGGATCCGAACGTGTTGACGAAGCTGTGGGGACTCCGCTGGTGGATGATGGGCCTGCTCATGCTCGGGTCGATCATCAACTACCTGACACGAGCGACGCTCGCCGTGGCCGCGCCAAGTGTCCTCAAAGATCTGGACATCACGACCCAGCAGTACTCGTGGATCCTCAGCGCGTTTCAGTTCGCCATCATGCTGCAGCCCCTCTGCGGCTATGTCATGGACAGCATCGGACTGAAGGTCGGGTTCGCCATCTTCGCTATCGCCTGGTCCTTCGTCAGCATGGCGCACGGCCTCGCGGCCAGCTGGCAGACGCTCTTCGGCCTGCGCGCGCTACTGGGATTTGCCGAAGGATCGGCGAATCCGGCCGGGATGAAGGCGACGTCCGAATGGTTTCCGGCCGCGGAACGCGGGCTCGCCGGCGGCTTCTTCAACATGGGCGCATCGCTCGGCTCCATGCTCGCCGCGCCGCTCGTCGCCTGGGCCATCCTGACGCACAGCTGGCAGTTCGCGTTCGTGCTCACCGGCGTGATCGGACTGGCCTGGGTCGCCCTCTGGCTGGCGTTCTATCAATCTCCCTCGAAGCACAAGTCGCTCTCACCGGAGGAAAGGAACTACATCCTCTCGGGCCAGGAGAGCCACCTGGCTGGAGAAGGCAAACCCTCTTTCTCGACCATTCTTGGCCAGCGGAACTTCTGGGGCATCGCCATCCCGCGGTTCCTTGCGGACCCGACGTGGGGCACTCTGACCTTCTGGCTGCCGCTCTATCTGACGACCGTACGTGGATTCGATCTGAAGCAGATCGCGCTGTTCGCGTGGCTGCCGTTCCTCGCGGCCGATCTCGGCTGCATGTTCGGCGGGACGATCAGCATTGCGCTGCAGAAGCGAGGTGTGGGCCTGATCAACGCGCGGCGCACGGCGTTTACGGTCGGCGCCCTGATGATGATGGGCGTGGCGTTTGTCGGCATCGTCGACAGTCCGTACGTGGCGGTCGCACTCTTGAGCCTTGCCGGCTTCGCGCACCAGACCCTCTCGGTCACCGTCATCACCATGGCCTCCGATCTCTTCAAGCGCAGCGAAGTTGCGACGGTCGCAGGAATGGCCGGGACCTGCGGCAACGCGGGCGTGCTGCTGTTCTCGCTACTCATGGGCGCACTCGTCACGCGCATCGGCTACACGCCGTTTTTCATTGGCCTCGCAGCGCTGGATCTGATTGGCGCCGCTCTCCTGTGGACGCTCGTCCGTGAACGGCGGCCGGACACCATCGCCGCGGCAGCGTAGCCAAATGACGAAGCGCTCGATTTCCAATCCAATTCTTCGCGGTTTCAACCCGGATCCTTCGATCGTGCGCGTCGGCGACGACTACTACATCGCCACGTCGACCTTCGAGTGGTTCCCCGGCGTACAGATTCACCATTCACGCGATCTCGTCGACTGGCGCCTCGTCGCACGCCCGCTCAATCGCCCGAGCCAGCTCGACATGCGTGGCGATCCCGATTCGTGCGGCGTGTGGGCGCCGTGCCTGACGCATGCCGATGGCCTCTTTCACCTGGTTTACACCGACGTCAAGCGCTACGGCCGGACGACGACCGCCGGCACGTCTGGCGCTTCGCTCCGCGACTTCCACAACTATCTCGTCACGGGCGAGCGTGTCGATGGGGACTGGTCGGAACCGATTTGTCTGAACAGCAGCGGTTTCGATCCCTCGCTCTTTCACGACGAAGACGGGCGGAAGTACCTGGTGAACATGCTGTGGGACCACCGTCCCGGACAGAACCGCTTTGCCGGCATCGTCCTGCAGGAATACTCGCCAGCCGAGCGGAGCCTGGTCGGTCCACGGCAAAACATCTTCAAGGGCACTCCGCTTGGCCTCACAGAGGCGCCGCATCTCTACAAGCGCGACGGCTGGTACTACTTGATCACCGCGGAAGGGGGCACCGCGTGGGGGCATGCCGTGACGATGGCGCGATCGCGAGCGCTGCTCGGGCCGTACGAGCTGCACCCCGACGTCTACATCCTGAGCGCACGGGATCGGCCGGACGTCTCGCTGCAGCGCGCCGGCCATGCCGACCTGGTCGAGACGCAGTCAGGTGAAACCTACATGGTCTATCTTTGCGGACGGCCGCTCCCGAACCGCGGACGCTGCACGCTCGGGCGCGAGACGGCGATTCAGCCGATGACATGGAGCGCCGATGGCTGGCTGCGCACGACGACGGGCGAAGGCATTCCGTCGGTCGAGGTGCCGGCGCCGCAGGGTCTGACGCCGCAGCCACAGCCACCCACGGCCGTCCGCGAGGAGTTCGACACCGGCACGCTGCCGATCGCGTTTCAATGGCTGCGATCGCCAACGCCCGACGAGTTGTTCAGCCTCCGCGAGCGGAAGGGCCACCTGCGTCTTTACGGTCGCGAGACCATCGGCAGCCTCTTCAAACAGGCGCTCGTCGCCCGTCGTCAACAGTCGCATTGCTACAGCGCGTCAACGATCGTCGAGGTCGAGCCCGAGCACTTTCAGCAGATGGCCGGGCTGGTGTGCTACTACAACAGCTCCAAGTTCCACTACTTCTACGTCTCGCACGACCAGGACAACGGCAAGCATCTTCGCGTGATGTCGGCGCTTCCCGATCAAGTGACCTCGGACGCCTTCACGCCGCCCATCGTCATCGCCGGCGGCGCGCCGATCGAGCTGCGTGTCGAAGTGGACTACGAGCGGCTGCGGTTCGCGTATCGCACGAACGGCAGTGTGTGGCAGTGGCTGCCGCAGCAGTTCGACGCGAGCATCCTCTCGGATGAGGCCAGCGCACCGGGGCTACCGAACTTTACCGGGGCCTTCGTCGGAATGGCGTGTCAGGATCTCGCGGGAACGGCGATGCCGGCGGACTTCGATTGGTTCGAGTACCGCGAGCGGGAGTACATCAGCGATGTCTCCCGCCTGGACATGGCATGAAACACCGCCTCCGCGCGCTCACCGTCGTCGTGCTCGTCTCGCCCTACGTCACCCATTCTCCTGACCGCATGACCGGCTCGGTTGTTCCGTCGGCGTGGCGGCCGTCGACATCGAGCTCGCCCGAACCAATCATGAAATCGACGTGCGTGGCGCTGCGGTTGCCGCCCGCGCGTTCGAAGTCCTCGTCGCTCATCTCCTCGCCGCCCGACAGCGTGAACCTGTAGGCCGAGCCCACCGCCAGGTGGCTCGCGGCGTTCTCGTCGAAGAGCGTGCTGTAGAAGAGCAGCCCCGACTTCGAGATTGGGGACCCGTGCGGCACGAGGGCGATCTCGCCGAGGCGCGCCGCGCCCTCGTCTGTTGCCAGGAGCGCCCGCAGCACCTGCTCCCCCGCGCTCGCCGACGCCTCGACGATGCGGCCGCCCGAGAAGCGCAGGCGCAAGTGCTCGATCAGGGAGCCGCCATAGCTGAGCACCTTGGTCGCCGACACGATGCCGTCGACGCGATCCTTGTGGGGCATCGTGAAGACTTCCTCGGTCGGCAGGTTGGCCGCAAAGAGGATGCCATTGGCGCTCGTCGACTGGCCGCTGACCCAGACGTGCCGGTCCGGCAGCCCGATTGTGAGGCTCGTGCCCGGCCCGGTGTAGAGGAGCGCCGAGTAGCGCCGGGCGTTGAGCCGATCCTTGCGCGCGTCGAGCGCCGCGAGATGTGCGCGCCACGCCGCCGTGGGATCCGGATGATCGAGGCGGCAGAGCGAGGCAAGGGCGTCCCAGAGCCTCGCCAGGGCGACATCGGGCGCCGCCTCGGGAAACACTTTGCGGGCCCACGCCGGCGATGCGGCCGCGACGATCGTCCAGTTGATGGCGTTCTTCGCAATGAGATCCCGGAACGGCCGGAATGCACGAGCGGTTGCCAGCTGCACCATGGTGATCTGCTCGGGATCGCGGCCCCCCAGCAGATCCGGATCGTTCGCGTAGATCATCAGCACCGCGTCTCCCGCCCGCACGTGGTCGAGGAGCGCCGGCCCCAGCCAGCGGGAAGTCGCCTCGAACGAATCGCGTGGCGCGTGGCTGAACCTGGCGAGTTGCAGCGCCTCGTCACCCCAGATCGCTTCGACGTAGCTGGCCCCGGCGCGATACGCGGTCTCCGTCAGGCATCGAACCAGCGGGGCTGCGTCGAGCGAGACACCGCCATTGGCGAGCGGGCCAATGATCGCCAGCCGCTGCCCCGGCTGCAGGTTCAACCCGACCCGAATCGTCAGGTCGGCGTACTTGCGGAGGGTGCCGTCGATATCGCGCACGCCCTCACTCTCTCACAGCCCTTGGTTGCGCGCGGCGATTCACTCGCGCGCCCGCGGCAGGTCCGTCATCCAGATGTTCCCAGTCTGTTCACCAAGATTGAAGACGATCCTGTCGCGTGCGACGGCGATTGTCGGTGCGCCGAGGTGCAGGTTCTTCCAGGATAGTCCTTTACTGTGGAAGTGCTGGATGCTCAGCGGCGTGCCGGCCGGCCGCTTCGTTTCCGGATCGAGACGCTGTGCCCAGAGGCACGGCGACCCGTCGCGATCGGACCAGAAGTAGAGAAGGTTCGCCTTTGGCGACCATGCCGGCGCATCCCCTTCGCTGACGGCGATCCATTCGTTCTCTGGCGCAACCCCGGATGGGCGAACCCGCGCGATGAACACGCGTGCGGCAGCCAGCCTGTCGGTCCTGCCGTTGAACGCGATCCAAGCGCCATCCGCCGTGAGCCGCGGATTGTAGATACCGTAGCCGGGGTGGCGCAGCCACTTGTCGTCGCGTGACCCGCCGACGATCAGCATGCCAATGCCCGACGGATCATCCCGCGTAACGTAGAGAATCCGACTGCCCTCCGCCGACCATTCCTCGACCTCGCCACAGTCGTCGCACACCTGTTGCGGGGTCCCGCCCCCCGCATCGACGATGACGATCGGCATCTTGCCATTCTGCGGAAACGAGTACGCGACCTTCGTCCCATCGCGGCTGATCGCGGGGCTGTGATCCTGTGGCATGCGCGTCAGTGCCGTCTCGGCGCTCGAGGCAAGCTTCCTCAACACCACACCGAAGTGACCGCGTCGGCGAGAGCGGAACAGCAAGGTCTCGCCATCTTCCGACAGCGAAGGGTGGTAATCGTCCGCCGCGTCCCGGGTTACTCGCGACAGCGGCCCGGCCGTTATGCCCCGCTCGGGATCGATGGCCATGCTCCAGATATCCGCTCCCATCGTGCGGCTCACGAATACCATGCGTGCTTCCGACGACACCGATGGGGAGGCCTCCACCGTCGTTCCAAACGTCGCACGCTCGGGGGCGCCGTTGACGCGCCAGCCAGCGGGCGTGAGTGCCACCTGCCAGAGGTTCGAGGAATCGCCCACCTCGCCGTGAAAGAGGATGCGGTTCCCGGCGCGCGCCCAGGCGTCGGGGAATGGCAAGCCCTGAACCGCGCGGAATTCCTCTCGCAGGAGCAGGCGGCGTGCGGAAGTCGGCGCAGGCGTGCCGCCCGGGATCGCTGCCACATACCAATCGACGCTGTCCTCTGGTGGCCCGTCCCGGCGCCGCTGTCCCCAGAACAGGAGGCTGCGACCGTCGGGTGACCAGACCGGCGCCTGAGCGCGATAGAAGCCTGCCGTGACTGGCGTCGCAGGACCCCCGGCGGCTGGTGCCACGTAGATTCGACCGGCGCCTGTTTCGGCGACCAGATACGCAATCCAGTTTCCATCGGGAGAAAAACGAGGCGAGAACCCCCGTGCCGCAAGCAGCCGTTCCTCGCCGCCAAGTGTCGGGATGACATAGATGCCACCGCCGGCGCGGCTCGAGTGAAACGCGATCCGGCTGCCGTCCGCCGAGAACGATGGATCGACGTCGTCTGCGGCGTGACGGGTCAGCCTGACGGGCGCGCCGTCGGGAACGGCCTGAACCCAGATGTCCAGATTCCTCTCGCCGCTGCGGTCCGACGCATACGCGAGGACCTTGCCATCCGGTGAGATCGCCGGATCATCCGTCGAACCCAGATCCGAGGTGAGGCGCGTCAGCGATGGTCTGAAGACGACCGGCGGCGTCCGCTGCGATTGCCAGATGGCAACTGCCACGGCGATCGCGGCGACGGAGCCGGCGGCGATGATCGCGTCCCGCGTCCAGCGACGCGCCGGCACACTGGCGGGCATGAGGACTGGGCCCGCTTGCGACTCTTCGCGCAGATCCTCGAGCGCGACCTTCAGATCAGCCATCGACTGCCAGCGGCGCTCCGGGTTCTTCCGAAGACAGCGAACGATCAACTTGTCGAGGTCGCGCGACAGGCCGGGCACGACCTGCGTCGGCGCTTCTACTTCGCTGGTCAGGATGGCCGCCAGCGTGGACATTCGCGAGCCGCCGTCGAACGCCCGGCGGCCGGTGATCAATTCATACAGCACGACGCCGAACGAAAACACATCCGATCGCCTGTCCGCCGGTTTGCCCTGCGCCTGCTCCGGCGACATGTAGGCAGCAGTGCCGAGAATGGTTCCCTCCGCGGTCTCGAGAGCGTCGGCGGGCGGCACGCTGTCCGTGCTGCCGTCAAGGTGCGTCGTGAACTCGGCAGACGACTCGGTCAATTTCGCGAGGCCGAAGTCGAGAATCTTCGCCACACCCTTGTCGCTGACCATGATGTTGCCGGGTTTGAGATCGCGATGCAGGATGCCGGCGGCGTGCGCGGCCGACAGGCCATCCGCGACCTGAACCGCGTACTTCAGGGCCTCATCGATCGTCAGCTTCTGCCGTCCCATGAGCGAAGCGAGCGACGATCCGGCGATGTACTCCATCGCGATGAAGTCGACACCGCCGTCCTGCCCGATGTCATGGATCGTGACGATGTGCGGATGATTGAGGGCCGAGGCGGTTCTGGCTTCCTGCACGAAGCGCCTTCTGCGCTCCGCGTCGATGATGCCGTCATGGCGGAGAAGCTTGATCGCCACCGGACGTCCCAGGCGCGTATCGACCGCTCGATAGACGACGCCCATGCCGCCCTCGCCGATCGGTGAGAGGAGCTCGTAATGAGCGATCGTCTTCGAGGCCATCGGGACCGCGGGCATCATTCCACTCCCGGCGTCGCGAGTCTATTTTCGAATCAGTTTGATCGCGGCTCTCATGGCCTCGCGGCGTTTGAGAATCGCGTCGATTTCGCTGGCATCGAGCCACGCGCGCAAAGTGCCATCGAGTTGGCTGCGTGTGAGCGCCTCGATCTTCGCCCAGTACTCGTCATCGATCCGGGCCATCTTGTAAAGGAGCTCGGCGCCGGGTCCGAAGGCCCGGGTGTGGTCGATCAAGATCAGGTTCCAGGCGTCATCCCGTAGCATGCTGCGTTTGTTTCTGTCCCGATTGCCGATGAGATTGTCGAACATCGCCATCCGCGCGAGTTGCGCGTCCCAGTGGGCGCGGCTCTCGGGTTCGGTTGGCTCCGGGCCCGTCGCATCGACGATCTTCTCCACCCATAGCGTGGCAGAGCCGACCCTGCCTTGAATTTCACGCTCCACGGTCGGCGGCACCATGTCCATTTTCAGAAGCTTGTCCAGCTGGTACGCGGCGATGTTCGTCTTGTAGCTATCCTTGAACCCTCGATTGGAGACCAGGAACAGGGGTTGCCACGCCATACGGGCGACGGGCCCGCCGGAGCGAAAGGTGCAGCGTGAAAGGTATTTTGCGGGGAGCACCTCCATGCTCACGCACTCCTCCGTCCTGAGGGATTCTTCGATCTCGTGGTGACGACCAACCCACGTCTTCGCACTGGCCTTCTCGGCCGATGCCGCCTGTTCCGGACCGGAGCTCGCCGGCAGCAGTCCAAGCAGGACGACGAGTATTCGCAATGACATGGCAGAGGCCTCCCTGTGCCAATATAGGCGCCGGCGGACCACGGTGTCCTCGCCGAGTTCTCACGAAACCCTAATTTCTGCCTCAGCGTCCATGCGCCTCGTTTTCGGCGACTGCGAGCTCGATTCGGGCCGGCGAATTCTTCTCCGCCATGGACGGCCGACGCCGCTTTCGCCGAAAGCCTTCCAGCTGCTGGAGTTGCTGGTCGATCGACGGCCAGAAGCGGTTGCGAAGTCGGAGCTGCTAGGGCATCTATGGGCGGACGTCTTCGTCTCCGACGCGAGCCTGCACAACCTGGTCGCCGAGATCCGCGCGGCGCTTGGCGACAACCCACGAGCGGTACGCTACATCCGAACCGTTCCCCGATTCGGCTACGCATTTCAGGCCGACGCGAGGCCGCCCGCACCGGACCTCCAGAGCGATCAGTCGACCGGGCCGCGTGTTGTTTCCGGAGATCGTGAGTGTTTGCTCGCTGAGGGAGCGAATCTCGTCGGACGCGATCGCGACTGCGCCGTCCGCATCGACTCTCCCACGCTCTCCCGTCGCCACGCGCGGATCATCGTCGATGGCGTCGCCGCAACCCTCGAGGATCTCGGCAGCAAGAACGGCACATATTTGAACAGCCGTCCCGTCACCCAGACGGTGGCGCTCAACGACGGCGACCGCATTCAGGTCGGCTCCGTTGAGATGACCTACCGCATCGCCGCATTGCAGCCATCTACGATCACGCGCCACATCTAATCGATTCCGCGAACATCTGCGATCACTTTTCTGATCCCGCGCATCCTCACGCGTCTGATCCTGGCGTGCGGCGCCCTGGCGCTGGCGGCCCCGAACGTCCATGCCCAGGCGCCCCAGCAGTCCGTGCTGCTCGTGTACTCGGGAGAATCCGCCTACTCCGCAGGAGGGTTTGTCTCCAGCATCGTCGTCCTCGATCTCGCGCTCGAGCGCGTTCTCAGGAAAGAGCTCGGAGGCAACCTCCTGTACTCCGAGCACGTCGACACGACGCGCTGGGCGACCCGGGGTACGTAAGGGACATTCGCAGTCTCCTGCACTCGAAGTACGCCCTGCGCAAACCCGATCTGATCTTCGTGTTCGGCGACGTGGCCGTCGATTTCATCTCGAAGGATCGCGCCAACTTCTTCCTTGAGATCCCGGTTGTCTTCGGTGCCGTGGACCCGTCTTCGCGATGCCCAATTCCACGGGCATCGGATTCCCATCAGTCAAGCAAAGGTGCTGGACGGCGCGCTTCGGGTGCGCCTCGACACCCGGCACGGTGCCATCGTCGCCGGCACCACGGCGTATGACGAGTGCAATCGTCGGCAATGCCGATGGCACGGGTTCCATCATCTGTAACGACCAGATTCCTGGTGGCAGCGTGCTCCACGTGTACCGCCGGGAGGGCCAGGCTGGACAGCCGCACGCCCATGATCCCGCGGTTGCGAATGTTCTGACCAAGGCTGACAACACGGACGGCATCGACGCCACGTCGACGGCCCTCGGCCCGAAGTTCAGCCGAGGCCTGCTGGTGATGATGAACAGCCGCGGTCGCAACTTTCAGCTCTATGATCTCGCCGACGTCATGAAACCGTCAGCGCTGTCTACGGTGTTGCCACGGCCTTGAACGTTCGATTTCGCACACCACCAGCCGACCGCTCGATGGCGGCAGCCGACATCCGCATCATCCAGCCGATACTCGGACACACTGACGTCAAGACGACGCAGGGTCTCCAGGTGGCGGCATCATTCGCGTGGCCGGCACAGCCCAGATCTCGTACAGTCTGGTCGAGCACCTTGAACAACCCCTACGAGATCGTCGGTACCGCCTTTGGCCTGCTTTCGGTATGGCTGACCATCCGCAAGAGCGTGTGGTGCTGGCCAACCGGTCTGGTCAACGTCGTCTGCTTCTTCGTGATGTTTTGCGAAGTGAAGCTGTACGCCGAGTTGATTACCTACGCGGTCTTCTTCGGGCTCGGGCTCTACGGCTGGTGGAAGTGGTCACCCGGCAAGAACGCTCACACGGAACTCCCTGTCACTCGGACGCCCCATCGCTTAGCCGCCGTTCTGATCGCCTTGGGGCTGGTCTGGACGCCCATTCAAGGGTACTGCCTTCATCAGTACACCGATGCGGCGCTGCCCTACTGGGATTCGAGCATCACCGTGCTCAGCCTGCTCGCCCAGTGGATGATGGCGCGGAAGTATTTGGAGAACTGGCTGCTTTGGATCGCCGTCGACTTACTGGGTATTGGCGTATATCAGGCGAAGGGGCTGTACGCGACGGCGGGGTTGTATGCAGTGTTTCTGATTCTGGCAACGTCGGGGCTTGTAACGTGGTGGCGCGCTTTTGCAGTCGAGAGGAAACCCGACCGTGCCTCGATATGAACTCGGGGTCGCTATCGGCAAGTTCTTCCCTCCCCACCGAGGGCACAAACATCTGATCGACGTCGCGTCCAGGCAGGTGGAGCGGTTGGTTGTCATTGTCTGCTCCAAGTCAGCCGACACCATTCCTGGCGAACTGCGGGCGTCGTGGCTCCGTGAAATACACCCTGATGTAGAAGTGATCCGAATCGACGATGTCTACGACCCTGAGGATTCAGCCGTGTGGGCCGCCAATACCACGCGTTGGCTCGGCCGAGCTCCGGATGTGGCCTTCACCTCCGAGGACTACGGGCCCCGATGGGCACGTCTGATGGGGGCAGCGCACGTGATGTTGGACAGGGAGCGATCGACGATTCCATGCCGGGGCGTCGAGATCCGCGCCCACCCCCTGGACAATCTCGCGTTCGTTGAGCCGTGTGTCCGTGCGTTCCTGGTGCCGCGCATCGTCATTCTCGGGGCGGAGTCGACAGGCACGACGACGCTTGCGAAGGCCCTCGGGGACCGCTACAGGACCCGTTGGGTACCAGAGTACGGTCGTGAGTACTGCGAGATGCTGGACGACCTGTTCATCCACACGTGGCGCACGGAGGAATTCATCGCGATCGCCCGGGAGCAGAACCGGCGTGAAGATCATGCTGCCCGGACCGCCGAACCTCTGCTGATCTGCGACACTGACTCGTTCGCCACCGGCATCTGGCACGAGCGTTACCTCGGTCAGCGCTCCGTCGATGTGGAGCGACTCTCCGGCGGCAGACGCTATGCCCATACCTTCGTGACTGACGTGGACATTCCGTTCGGCCAGGATGGGTTGAGGGACGGCGAGTCAATTCGGCTCTCGATGCACGACCTCTTCATTACCAGGTTGCGTGAAGCGGGGCGACCATTCACCGTGGTTCGAGGGAGCCGGGAGGAGAGAGTCGAGGCAGCGGTCGCGTCGATCGACGACATCGTGGCCGCGCTGAGGTTCTGACTTTTCCACGGGGCGGCTTCTGGCGGCCCGGACAAGCTAAGGTGTACTGGCAAGCCGCATCGAGGCGCGCGCCAACCCGTCCGACATCAAGACGACGCAGCGCTATCTGAACATCACCGACAAGAGATGCGGAAGGCGCTCACGGGTGGCTGGGAACGCCGCCGGCAGTTGAAGGCAGTCGGGAAAGTAAATGTCGCTGGACTTCCGGCCAAAGCCGGTAGCCACCTCAAGCCGCCACGGATTGGCCATCATTTGTCAGCCGCGATCAGTCCCGCAGCCGACCGATTCGAGAATGGACGGGATTTCGAGAAGACGACTGGCTTGCGAGCCAAAGCTCAGGTCGGGTGATCAAGCCCGCCTTCCTAAGCCTCCGGGATGTGATCGAACGTCTGCTCGAGAAACAAGCGGGGCCAATCGTGTCTTGCTGGTTGTGGATCAGTGGGAAGAGCTTTATACGCTCACTTCCGAGAGCTCGATTCGGCAGCGATTCATTGACCTGCTCCTCGACACGACTGCCCACGCTCCGCTGTCAATCGTGCTGACGTTGCGCGGCGACTTCGTAGGCGACGCTATCGCATATCGACCGCTCGCTGATGCGATGCAAGGTGCACAGGTGAATGTCGGGGCGATGACGCGCGACGAACTGAGACGCGCCATCGAGACTCCATCGCGCGGCGTTGGTCTGCAGTTCGAATCCGGACTCGTATCTCGGATTCTCGATTAAGCGAGAAAGTCCATCTTGTTGACTCGTCTTGCTTTCTGGTATTTGCCAGACGCCAGTGTTACCCGGTGTTTGGGCGGTTTTGGACCCAAGTTGGACCCAAATTTGAGCGAGGTTTTTCTTAGGTCTTGAGGCCCTCCGACTGCCAGATTTGTACTCTGCGGCCGCCGTCAAAATGGGCCGGTTGATTTTCCAGCTGTAAGAAACGTCATGCACATGCGACTACCTGTATAGATGGCTGCGACAGGGAAGGATGCGGCAGAGCGCTACGAGGAGGCCACGGCCGCACACGGCGCGGCCCTCGAGCGGCTTGCGCGAGCATACGAAGCGGACCCCGACCGCCGGCGCGACCTTCTGCAGGAGATTCACATCGCCCTCTGGCGGAGTCTTGCGGGATTTGACGGGCGATGTTCGTTGCGCACATGGGTCTACCGGGTGGCCCATAACACGGCGACATCGCAGGTGATCCGGCGCCGTACGAACGCGCCGACGCTCGTCGGCCTCGACCAGGTCGAGGCCATGCCCGCCGACGACAACGGCCACCTCGAGGCCGATCAGCACCGGGCCATGCAGCAGATTCTGACCCTGGTGCGCGCACTGGCGCCGCTCGATCGGCAGGTCATTCTGCTCTACCTCGAAGGGATGGACGCCGCAGCGATCGGAGACGTGACGGGCCTCTCGTCTGGCAATGTGGCGACCAAAGTGCACCGCATCAAGAAAATCCTCGGCCAGCGCTTTCACGAAGGAGGACGCCGTGGCAGATGAGCCTCAGTCTGACCCTCGCGCGCTCTGGCAGAACCAGCCCACGGAAGGAGTCAGCATGTCCGCCGACGCCGTACGCCGTAAATCGGATCAGCTCCAGGACAGCGCCCGCCGACGCATCGCCGCGTTCTACGCGATGGGCGCCGCCAACGCCGGCATTCCACTCGTCGTGATGTGGTTCCTCCCGGAGCTGCGCCTGGGGCTCGGCTATCTGGTGCTCACCGCGGTGTTCCTGGTTGCCTTTGTTCGACGCCGCAGCGGCTCCCGGACGGTGTCCCCCTCGATGACGCCGGCGCAGGGGCTCGCGTTCTATCGCGACCTGCTCGCGCGCGAGCGTGACTTCCGGCGCGACAGCACGCGATGGTTTACGATTGGCCCTGCGCTGAACATCGTCGTGCTCAGCCTGGTCTACGTCGCCAGCCCGCTGTTCCACGGCACCACCGCAGAGCTCGCTGTGATTGGGATGATCCTCGCGACGCACGTCGTTGTGCTGGCCCGAATCGCACCACGGCTGCGAAACGAGGCACGGAAGTTTCAGACCGAGATCGACGCACTGGATGGTCTGGCTGCCTGAGCGCCTCGCACCCGCATCCAGCGCTCGACCCGCCGCTCGGACACCGTTATCCAAGTCTGTTTCGTGGAGGTTTGAGGTGGTCTACCGGGCTTAGGCTCAGTCAGCCGGCTTCGTCGGCAGACTTCCTAACGTTTTGCGCGGCGCGCGTTGCGCGACGCGCCTACGTGGACTGGCTGGAGTACCTGTCGGGGTTGAAAACAGACTCAACCGACGGAGACGAACGCAGCACGTCAAGGTCGGGCGAGATATCCTGGCCGGGCGTGCACTTCAGCCCCGCCTCGGACACTGACTTTCAGCTCATGCCATCCAGTGGCCGCGACACCGGTGGGTGTGTAGCCAAGCAGATATCGTTCCTTGGAGTTCTCGAGAATCGTCACGAAGGTGTCTGCCAGGTCGTCGAGCGACGTGACGCCGACGCGGCGACCGCCTGTGAGCCGGACGAGATCATCGAGGAAACCGCCGAGACCCGCCTGAGGCGTCACCACTGCGAACACGGCTGGCCCGGTTTGCTTTGCCGTGTCCAGGACAAAAGAGGGGTTGAGGAAACTGGCCGTATCGACCCCGTCGCTGAATACAACCACCACCGGACGATCGGACGCCGAATCCGCGAGAACCATGGCGGCGTAGGCGGCATCGATGAGCGCGGTATCCGGCCCGGCTGCCGGGAGCTCCAGCGCCGAGGACAGCGCTGCGACGTTCTCCGTGAAGGGAGACCTGATCGTCACGAGGTCGGTGAACGCGATCAACGCACCACTGTCGCCGGCTTTCAGCATCTGAACGAGTCGTGCCGACGCCGCCCGCAATTGCGCGAGCCCAGGGCCGCGCAGGCTGTCGCTCATGTCGAGAGCGAGGACGAGGTCGATCGGCGTTTCCTCGGATCGCACGAAGCTGATCCGCTGGCGGACTCCATTGTCATAGACCTCGAAGTCCTCGGCCGTGAGGCCCCGCACGGCCCGTCCGTTGCGCCGAACCGAAACATCGATTCGCACGATGTCGACGCGCGACGAAAAGGTCGGCGCCTGACTTGTCGCGCTCGTGCCTTGCAGGCCTGCCCTAAGCCTGTCGAATGGGCCGAGCGCCACGACCGTCATCAGCATGAGCAGCGAGCGGCCGGCGACATTGGGATTACGTGTCATCGCACACGACGCAGGTCGGCAATGAGCGTCTCTGCGGACGGCTCATGAACCCATTCGATGGTCCACCATGGCTCGGTGACTTGGGCGCGTGTGGCCGTGGCGCCGCTCAACAGGTATTCGAGGCTCCGGGTGCGATCGCCTCGAGCCATTGCCAGCTCGCTCAACCCGAGCCGCGGCGCAGGCGCGGTGGGGTAGACGGAACTGGCGCGTTCGAAGGCGGCACGCGCTGCGTCGAACTGCCGGCGGGCCCTCTGCGCCCGGCCGAGCATCAGCGACGCGTAGTAGTCGAGCAGCCGCGGAAGCGGGGAGCGCACCGCCGCTTCCAGCTCTGAGACGGCTTCATCATGGCGGTCGGTGTCGACGAGGACGTGAGCCAGACGGATTCGTGCTTCGACCAGCGAGGCATCGATGACGAGCGCCCTCCGAAAGAAGCGCTCGGCTCGAGCGCGCGAGTCCTGCACCGAAGGCGGCGGCCATGGTTCGTCCCGCGCCTCGCGAGGTGGTCCCACGACGCTCCGATTGGCGGGAACTGGAGGCCTCGCGGCCGCCGAAGCGCGTAGCTCGTCAAAGAATCGCTGCGCTCTCGAACCGGCGTACGCGAGCCGCTGAGTACCCTCGTAGAGCAGCAACACTGCGTCGTCTCCGAGCAAGCGCCGGCCCGCCGTCAGATGTGTCGACAGCTCCGGGTCTTCACCCCAGTGCTGCAGCATCGCGCCGGCGGCGCGATAGAAGCGCCGACCGAGCTGCAGCCGATCGTCGCCGCGCGGAGCACGATTGAGAAGGCGACGGGCAAACTCCCAATGGACGGTGCCGCCCGTCTCGCCGACAGTGCGCCCATCAGCGTAGACGATGATGCCGGTCGACCTGGCGGGGAGATCGTAGCCGTCGGTCCCGCGGTTCAGAATCGCAGTGTCGCTATGCAGCACGAGCGCACGTGCGATCAGGCCCAGCCGATCCGCATCGGGTTGGCGCGACAGGATGCGCGCCGCTGATTCCAGCTCCGCCAGCGACCACGGCGCGAGTTGTGCGACCGCCTCATCCCGTTCGCCGGGTACATGGTTCTTTACTGCATCCAGCCAGGCTTGACCGTCACGAGCGGCGCGCTGCGCTGTTCCCTCCGCCGGCGGCCAAAGGCATTGCGAAATGGCCAGTACCAGGGATGCTAGGCACGACTCGACTCGGCGTTGAACAACGCGATTCATCACAGTCGCTTCGCATCGATACTATGCGCCCGGTCGCGCTCAAGCAAAAGGAACCTGTAGAACCCCGGCGGCGTCGTGTCCCCCGGACGTGTCACCAGTTGTACGAGTGTCGCCATTTAACCGGGCATACTCGACGCGTATGCCGCTGCCGTGATGTTGGCCGTCGAGACTGGTTCTGACCCTGGTTGGAAGTAGGACACTGGCGGGCCCTCCAGTCTACCGTCAGCTGGCTCGGGAGGACGTGCGGCTGGGCGGAGCCGGCATCCGCCGCGGTGTCCCTCACGCGAAGGACGTCGGCGTGGGTTGTCGCAGTCGAGGATGTCCGAAACGCACTGGCATCGCCCACGACGAGTCCGTGGCCGTCCACGCTCAGCAGTCGGTCTCGCCCTTCTCGCCGTCGTCTGGTGGTATGGTGATCAGGCCGACAAGCGCCGATACCTCTCGTAGCTAACGAGACGCCTCGGGAAGCGAAGCTCGTCCTGGGCGGAGACGGGCACGCGGCCGGCATTAGGAGATAGCTCAGATCACCGAGTGGCCGCCGGCCCAGTGACAATTGTTTGCACGCGACCGTTATGACGAGCCGTGACTTCGTGAAGAGTACCCAAGACCACGCGACGGACCGACAGACCGCCCGTATCAGCGCCGGTCCTCTCCTTATGATGCTTCGCCGTCACCGGATTCCCTGTTCGATCGATTCGTTGTCCCCTAACGGTTGGACCGCTAGACTTGGCGATCCGTCGAATGGCCTGTACTCGCAGCAAGGTTACTTTCGCACCCTGGATGCCGCTGCAGAATGGCTGCTCGAAGAGGCTGAGCGCCGCGGTCTCGTTGCCGTGAACGGCGGTTGAGTCGGCGGTAAATATTTCCGTTCGTGACCCTCGAACCTTGGTCACGAATGCCTTTCCCCTTGGGGACGTACCAAAATCGCACCTTCGCATTGGGCGCGCATTCAGGCGTGAGGAGCACGCGGAGACCCGCCCGCTCGAGTCGACGCCGCACATCAGCGCTCCACTTTCGATCCCGGTCGCAGATCAACATGGTCGGCGTGTCGACCCCACCATCCTGGGCCATCGTCAGTGTGCGGACGATCTGCTCCATGAACAGTGCCTCGGGATGCAGCGTGGATCCGAGGATCTGCACGCGGCGGGAGGCCAAGTCGATGACGAACACCGTGTAGTACGTGACCAGACCGCGCCACGTCCACACCTCGGTCGTGAAGAAATCGGCGCCGGCAATCGCGCCCCAATGTGCTCACGTACGCAGCGACTCGTGGAGCCCTCGAGAACCGCCAGGATATGCCTGACATCATCGTTCTGGTCGAGACGGACTCTGGCCTGTGGTCCGGCTGGATGTTCAAGGAACAGGCGGCCTGGGGCGACGACATTCCCCGAGTGAACGGCGTTGGTTTCTACACTCGGGGGCAAGTCGCTGGCCTGCCGCGCTATTCCTCGAGCAGGCGAGGTCGGAGCGTCGTCGAGATTCGCGGCGGGAAAGTCGATCTCGAGCACGTGGAAGAGTAAGTCTCGGTCGGTCGTGATCACCCGAACCGCGTGTTCCCTGGTCAATTCTGGGCCAGCGGCAGCAACAATCCGATCCAGTTCATCTTCAACGATCCGCTGCTCTCCTGTGGACCTGATCGTCAGCGTCGGCCGAACAGAGTTTTGGCAACGCCAAAGCCTTTGCAATACGTGTCCCCGCTGGCACGCGCCTTATGGGCTGAGGCCGGAATCGGGGATCGGCGGCCGATCCTGTGCGTCTAACAACCGATCGTCGTAGTCACGGCCTGGGCCGAGCGGCTACGAAGCGTGTGTCGTTCACTTGCGACGATTCCAAAACCCGCTCAGCACCCGACTCCTGAAGTCGGCTACGTGCTCACGCGCGGCCGAACTCCGGCGCGACCCTTGACGATCTTCTGGGCGAGTGCGGCTCCCAAGCATAGCATCACAATGGCGAACCCGGTGCCTGCTGGCGGAAATTTCGCCGCGAGTCCCCATGCAAGGATCTGATCCTGGCTGGTCATGGTTGTTGCGGTCACGGCAGTCTCGATTCCGCTGGTGCTGGTGCGGTCGCCCGGCTGCTGCTCTCACTTCTCGGTCCGGCGCACCTCGACGTCCGCCGGTGCCGTCACGTCGATTGCCACCCGCGTGCCCTGAGCCTGCTGGCTGAAGATGACGAGGTGCTCGACGGAGGGATCCGCGAGCCACTGCCCCAGCGTCTGCACCTCGGCATCACGGCCGAGAAAGGCCGTGAGAGCCTGCGGTAGCGAGACGCCGCTGAGTTCGTCGACCGCCGTGGTGTCCGCAGACGCCCGCGCGCTCCCCACGAACGCGTCACGGACCGCGTCAGTCAAGTCCAGCGCCGCAGACAGCGCGCGCACCGTCTCGACATGGGATCGGCGTCGCTCCCCGCGCTCCAATGCGCTCACCGCATGGACCGACAGGCCCGCGATCGTCGCCAGCTCTTCCTGCGTGTAGCCGGCCGCCTCCCGGAGCGCCTTGAGTTGCGCCCCAAAAGACCGGGGAGCGCCAAGCGTCATGACTCCGTCATCTTACTGCCGCCTGTACGGGCGGCGTACGAGTCGTGTGCGGGCACTGTGGGTTGTCGCCACCATCCCCGCCCTTCAGACTGGCCACATGGCCCGGCGCCATGACGGTAGCCACGTTCGTCATTGGAGCGGCTGGATTCTTGATCAGAGGAGAAAAACAGAATGAGTCAGTTGCAATCTGCATCCCGTGTCGGTCTTTCCACGTTATCTGCCGGCCGGCTATTCGCGCCGAAAAATGAGGAGAATCGTATGAACGTTCGCAGCCCAGGACACCACATCACACGTCGGATCAAGCTCATCACCTGCATTAGCGCTCTCGTGACGGCTTTCGTGGTCGCGCTCCCGCAAGTCGGTCACGCGCAGAATGTCACGCCGCCACCAGTGCCCGACAGACTTCAAGAGCCCATCCCCGAGGGAAGCGAAGCGTTTCTCATCGGCCACGCCTTCGGCAGCCAGGATTACGTGTGCGCGGCATCGGGTTCTGGCGTCGCCTTTGTGTTGACTACGCCCGAGGCCGTGTTGTTCGACAACCCGGCACACCGAGTCATCAATCACTTCTTCAGTCCGAACCCCGTCGAGGGCGGCACGATACGCGCCACGTGGCAGAGCACACGGAACTCGAGCGTCTTCTGGGGCAAAGGGGTCGCTACCGCAACTGCTGCCTCGGATCCTGACTTTGTCGCGCCGGACGCCATCGCCTGGGTCACCTTAAGTCAGGCTGGCGTTCTCGAAGGATCGGGAACCGGCGACAATCTCGCAGTGGCCACGTTCGTTCAACGAGTGAATACCGTGGGCGGGCTGGCCCCGTCGATCGGTTGCAACTCGCCGGCCGACCTCGAGAAGACGGCGTTTGTGCCGTACGAAGCCGATTACGTGTTCTTCAGAAATCCCACCGCGACAACCGCTGTGCCCGAACGCAATTAGGTCGGGGGGGCGCGAACGACTCGTCGTTCGCGCCGTTCTTCCTGGCTCGCCGTGGACGGTGCGTCGCTGCGCACGGTACGTGCGCTTTCACACGAAGCGGTCGTTAGGGGACAACGGAGGACGGCGCAAGGGGGCGGGTGTGAGGGGCACGGTAGGGACGCGGCGCGTCGCCGTAAACGAGCGCCGGTGTTACGAGACGTGAAGAACGCGATCCTCAGTGCAGCGGCGCGCCGCTCACGGCGCTTCGCAGGAACCACACACCAGCATCAGTCCGGCACAAGAGATCGATCTCGTCGCGGGTCAGATCAAACCCGCGCAGATACAGCTCGGCGACCGTTTCCAGCCGGTCGAGCGCAAATCGGATTCGCAGGTTTTCATCGGTGAGCAGCTTGTCGATGACCAGTCCAACGTTCACTCGTGACATGGCGTCGCCTCCTTCGGAGCTGCACCACTTGGGGCAACATTCACGCCATCCTGCGCAAGTAGCACCGAGGCGATATCCGGTGCCCGATCGGGATCGCGCAACTCCATGCTGCGCGTTCGCGCATACCATGCGCGCTTACACGCTCCGCCACTCGTCCGGTGGAGCAGGATGCGGGTCCCGTGGACCTGCCTAAACACTGGGCGACTGGTCGTTACCTATCGGCCTGCGACAAACTGAACGCCGGTCCAACAACGTGTCAGGACGTTGACTGCTGTTCCGTCACGATGTCCGCCGCACTTGTGGGACCGCGTCGTCTGAGCGAATAGCTCGAGACGCCCGTGACGGTTCACGCGAGCACTTCGGCATCGTGCGAAGATGACACGATGCGAAATGGACCCTGGCCTTGTAAAACAGCGAGCCTTTGGTTGAAGAGCTGAACGATGAAACAGATGAAACAGATCAGCCTGCCGCTCGTCATGGGACTGCTTGTATCGTTCGGGTGTCGGACGCTTCCCGGACAGGAAGTTCGCTACGACCCGACGCCGGCGCCAGTCGTGCGCGCAATGCTGGAGCTGGCTGACGTGAGCTCGCAGGACGTCGTCTACGATCTCGGGTCCGGGGACGGGCGCATTCCGATAACCGCGGCAGAGGTGTTCGGCGCGCGTGGCGTGGGCATTGAGATCGATCCCACTCTGGTGAGGCAAGCGCAAGCGAAGGCGCGTGAGGCTGGTGTCGCGGACAAGGTGGAGTTCAGGCTCGGCGACATGTATGGCGCCGACGTGCGGCCGGCTACCGTCGTGACTCTCTTCCTGCACCCGAAACCAAACCTGAAACTACGGCCGAAGCTGCGCGCCGAGCTGCAGCCAGGTTCGCGGGTCGTTTCCTACATCTGGGACATGGCTGATTGGGCGCCGGATGAGGTTCACCGGGTCAACGCGCAACGGATTTTCCTTTGGCGGATCCCGCACCGTGCAGCCCTGATTATCGCGCCCAACTGTCGCGACAGCTCCGGCACGTTGAGGTTGAGCACGACATCCATGATGGGGCCTTTGCCGGGACTTCTAAAGGGTTCACGGGTTCACTGCGACACGCGCAGGTCGCTGTAGTTTCGGAATCGCTGTCTCTGGCGAAGCAGAGACTTGAGGTCCAGCGACGGCGCCGCGAGCCGGTTTGATTCCTATTCGGCCTCATCAGCCTGAATTGTTCCTGGGTGACGCCGTACAGTTGACCGAGGTGCGCCCCACGACGACTGCGCCCACTAGCCCTGAGGCGCGGTAGGATTTCTGAACGTTTGAGCAGCCGCCGGAGACGGTCGCAACGAGCCGAGGCAACTTGCTGCGCAGCACCGCAGCCAGATGCGGAAGCAGAGGGCTGTAGAGAGCGACCGCGATCGCGCGGACCAGACAGGGCGGCCGTCTACGGCAATTGTGGCCACCCACCACGGATCGAGCAGCATCTTGTGACTCCGAGCTGGTGAGAGCTGATCCTCCGGGAACAGTTCGCGAATCCGTACGAACATCAGGCGTCCCTCTTCCAATCCGGCGAACTGCATCCCGCCAAACCCCACTCGAGCGTAGCCGCCGGTATCGTCGGCGAAAATGATCTGATCGGTGGGCAGAGACACTCTCAGGCTGCGTGGAAAAACGACAAACGTGCCCGCCGGCCCATTCCGGATGATCGGGAGCTGCGAGACAAGCTCCCGTTCACCATAGAGGGAGGTATGGGGCGCGAACTCAATCAACATGGGGACGTCTGCCATGTCATCTCTGAGGATGCGGTTCGAACCTCAATTCTGCCTTCGCGACGGCTTTGGGTCTCTTCGGACGCTCCGCCAACGGAAACTCTCATCATCAGCGAGCCTCAGTCCACGTGCCCCTTATCGGCTCTCAGCCGTCGAAGGGCGCCTCCCAAGGGTACCCTGGGTCGGTTGTCAGGCGGGCATCATCGACCGGCATGCCGACCGTGAAGTGGTACAGGCTCTGGAATGCGTGGCCGTGTAGCCCGAGCACCTCGAGCACGGGATCATCGTAGAAACACCCAATCCCGGTTGCGCGCGAGCCGGCGGCTTCAGCTTCAAGATAGAGGGCCTGTCCCACCATGCCGGTCTCCCAGAACAAGTGCCGGTAGAACGACGGACCGAACGTCTGCAGGCTCGCGTCGAAGTCGGCGAGCATCCCCAGGCTGAAGAAACCGTCAGCCGCGATGTCCTGGTCGCAGCTAAGGCGAGCCGCGAGCGAGCGCGCATCGCCGCGTGCCAGGCATCGCAGCGGCAGTCTCTCGTCGGCGAGTTCCCACAGAAACTCAGGGCGGCAGGCGGCTCGCAGCCGGTCGAACGCCTGCGGATCGCGCATCAACAGATACAACCCCGGCGCCAACTGATCGACGCGGTGGACGAAAATGGCGAGATGCACGCGCGGCGTCCACCACACGCTGTTCCACGGTGTTCTCGCGCCAGGCAGAACACCTGACAGCATGTCGACGAGTGTCGCGCGGGCGATCGTCGAACGGCCGTCGAAGGCGAGCGCGCTCCGGCGCTGCAGCAGGAGCACACGCGCATCGATCTCACGAGTGCGACGGGTACGTCGATCGCAATCGGTCACAGAGGCGGTAGGCACACTCGACCGCCCCGGATCTTCGGTGGCCCGTGCGACCTCGTCGATGAAGGACCACTCGATGTGGTGCTCGCTCAGCCGATTCGCGTGGCCCGACCACCGGCCACATGCGATGCCGTCGACGAGTTGTCTCACGGTGTGCTGGGGGCAATCGGCCGACTCCGCGGCGGCGATCGCCATGATGCAGCCGGGCTCTTCGCGTTCGGCCTCCGGGAAATCCTCCTCGCGATCGATGCCGATCACCGCCGCGATCGCGCGGCGTGACCACGCCGGCAGCAGGACTGCACGCCACCCGATGAGCGCGGCGGCGACCGACACGGCCGCTATCGCGTGCCCGAGGTCGTGCTGGCAGTAGCGGAACGCCCGCTCGCCGTATTTCCACGCTTCGCGCCAATGGATCGATGTCAGCGCGACCAGCAGTCTGTCCTGTCGTCCGGCGAACGCCTCGCGCCACACGCCCTCGTCGAAGACGCAGCGCAATTCGATCGCGTGACGATCCGCCGCGTAATGGTACACGGCCGGCTGATCGACGAGGCCCGGCAGCGCTCCGCAGATCACGTACGCCTCGGTGGGATGAAGGTTTCCGCTGGACGGGTTCACCCGGAGGGACCACCGCGACGAGCCGAAGCGCTTCCATGCCGAGAGCCCCAGCGCATGCCTGAGCATGTCACCCAGCGCCGGGGCGCTCAACGGTGCAGCCGCCAGCTCGCGCTCGCATGCCTGATCGAACGTCGTGCGATTGCGTGCGTACCAGTCTGCTGCGACACTGGGCGCCGGGTACAGCGGGAAGACCGGCGTATCGGCAAACCCACGAAAGGGGCTCGGCTGCGACGCCCAGTCGAGGTATCCGAGCGATTGAGCGAACGCGTGGAAATGATGTTTCGTCCCGTCGTGATAGCGGTACACCGTCGCGAGCGACGCCTGACGCGACTCGCGCTCGTGGAGTTGGGTGGGTCGCACGTGGATCTCATCATATCGTTCGAGTAGGGGTCTCGTGGCCGTGGCGCGCCGCGCGAAATCGGCATGGACTGAGCGGGCCGATGCGTTGGCTGTCGGCGGCGCTGGTTCCGAACACATTTTCGACGTAATCGATGCCCTTATCGTGCTGAATGCCAACGGTCGCTCAGCCAACAGTGACCGGCTTGGTCAACGATTCGCGTTACACTTTGCGGCATGTCGACAGAGTGCGACGACGACATTCCGAAGGCCGTTGGCGACGCCCAGCACCATGCGTGAGTGCGACGAATCTCCACCACCCCTTCTGCGGGAGGGGATCGCCCAATTCAACCGCGGCGAGTACTTCGAGCAGCACGAGACATTGGAGCTGCTGTGGCGGGCTGAGCAGCGCGAGGTACGCCGCCTCTATCAAGGCATCCTGCAGATTGGCGTCGCGTTTCACCATCTTCGGCGCCGGAACTACCACGGGACGGTGTACATGTTGACGCGCGGCGCGCGCTACCTGACACCGTTCCCGCCGCGATGTCAGGGCGTCGATGTCGAGATGCTCCTGATCGATGCCACGACTGCGCTGAGGGCTGTAGAGCAGCTTGGGCCAGATCGGCTCGGGGATTTCGACTGGCAACTCGTGCCGATCGTTCGCCTGGGCTCTTGACAGGGCTGTCGGAATCTCAACGAATTCCGAAGCTTGTGGAATCCTGGTCGACTCAGGTGGAACGAGCGGCTTCGCGGCTGGGGCTCGAGCCGCATCTGGCGGAGACATCTGGCTGAATGGCGGAGTGCCATGAGAGCGCTGATCGCTGGCTGGCTCGGCCCGAGGTCGCGAGCATCGCGTCGCATGGCGATTGGTAAAGCCTTGGCGACTTTCGGGGAGAATTACCTCATCTGTCGCCGCGCCCCGCGGTCGCCCCACCACGCGCCGCTTCGCGACCCGCTAACAGTTAGCCCCTCGATCAATTGACCATCTCTTCCGTCCTACTTATAGTGGCGCCATGCTGAGGATCTTTGGTGCCGTCGTCGCTGCCCTCACGGTCCCGTTACTCGCATTCGGTCAAGGAGGCCTGGGCGCCAATGGCTTGCCGAGCGGTGCCGCTCCGCCTTCACAGCCCATGCATGCCGAGACTCCCTCACGGCCGACTCTGGCACCGACCAAGAAGATTGATCCGACGTACCCAGATAGGGCGAGACGCGCCGGAGTCCAGGGAGATGTCTGGCTCGACGTGATCGTTCTCGCGGACGGGACTGTCAAGAGTGTGATGGTCGCCAAGTCGCTCGATACGGTGTATGGCCTGGACCAGGCGGCGATCGCAG
>Ga0209382_10000807_pt1 | contig 50777 bp, 44 predicted proteins | sample SoiMetdeltSBSDD5_FD_187599 | JGI IMG/M metagenome (GOLD analysis project Ga0209382, IMG submission 187599) | Bulk soil microbial communities from a Populus tree surrounding site in Tennessee, USA - Soil MetaG P. deltoides SBSDD5 (SPAdes) (version 2) | ecosystem: Environmental > Terrestrial >...
CTCTGACGGTGGTCGCTGTGGTCGGGTTCGTCTTGATGCTGACCTCGGCCTATGTCTTCGTCACCGCGTGGCGGCGGGTGCAGCAGGGCGGCGAGGAGGCATCGTCCCCGCAGCAGTCGGCAGCCGGTGGCGAGAAACCGGCCAGCCGCCGCAGCCGGTCGCACGGGTCCTTCATCGAACGCATGGAAGAGCGCTGGCGCCGCCGTCGCGAAGACGGCATGTGATCGTCCAGCCCATCTAGCCAGGTCAGCGAGGCCCTCTGCCTCGGTTCCCGCCACCCCTGTCTCATCGGAGCCACGCCGACTGTTGGCGCGAAACCGCAGGTCGCTGGCGGAGTTGGTGCGAGATTGCGCCAACTCTCGGGGCGCCGTGACCCGCGTCGGGTTGATTACCCGCCTCGATCGGTCCTCAGCGCTCGACGGACACCAGCAGCTCGCCGTCCAGATGCTCGCTCGGCCGGGACCTGCGACGTCGACTCCTGAGCAGGGACGCGGGCAGCCAGCCGGCGAGGAACCGGCGGCCGGCCGTCTGGCGGCTCGACAACGCCTCGGCCACCACACCCTCCGCCTGGCGCAACCCTTCGGCCGGCCGCATCGCGCGGGCGTACCTGGACTGCTCGATCGCCAGGACGAGGTGGTTCAGGGCAGGGACCACCTGCCGGTCTTCGGGTAGCCGTTCACGCAGGGATCGCCCGATGGCGCGGGGGGTCGCCCCCGAGTCCCAGTCCATTCGAAGGTCGATGACGTGGTCACGTAGCTCGGCCCAAGCAGCCTCGGCGGCCGCCGCCGGTCCGAGGGCCCGGGACCACCTCCGGCGCCGGATCCAGGTCCGCGTGAGCCGGGGGACACTCAGCAGCACGATGAGGCCGAGCAGGATCGAAGGCCAGGCCCACCATGTTGTCGAGGTGTTGCTGGCCGCGTCCTGCGGGCTGCCGGTGCCGAGGTTTTGCCGGGACGCGCCGGTCTCCTTCGCCCCGCCGGTCGGGACATCAGTGGCAGGGCCGCCGGACTGTGTCGGCGCCGTCGGGGTGCCAGGGACGAAGCCGAGTGGCTGGCTCCCCGGGGAACTGCTCGTGTCCGGGGTCGGCTCGAACCGGACCCATCCGACGCCGTCGAAGTGCAACTCCGGCCAGGCGTGCAGGTCCTGGCCGGTGAACTCCCAGGTGTCCCCCTCGACGTGTTCCGGCTGGAGGAAGCCGACCACGACCCGAGACGGGATGTTGATGGTTCTGGCCATGATGGCCATCGAGGTCGCGAACTGCTCGCAGTAGCCGACCCGGTCCTTGGTCAGGAAGTTGACCAGGTCGTCGATGTTGTTGTTGCCCGACAACGCCTTCACGTTGAGGGAGTACTGGAACGCGCCGCTGCGGAACCAGCTCTCCAAGGCCCGAGCCCGTCCGAATCTCGAGGTCTCACCCGCGGTCACGCTGTCCGTCAGTCGGTGGAAGACGCCCGGCAGACCTTCGGGCAGCCACGTGAAGCTGTCGAATGCGGGCCCCGATTGAAGGGCACCGACCATCTGGCCGGTCGAGGGCCTAAAGATCTGGGAGGTGAAGCTGTACGACTGGCCGGACATGCTGTCGTCGGAGGCGGCGTAGGCGTCGTAGTTCGTCCGGGAGACTCGGAATGGCTGGTCGACCTTGATGCTCGTGGGCAGGTAGCGCAGCGGCAGCCAGGCGGTGTCGAAGTCGCTCTCGATCGTGACGTCGTAATGGTAGGTGTCCGACAACGTCTGCAGGTCGAGATCGCTGGGGAAGGGAATCGGGTCGTTCGCCGGAACGGAGTCGTCTTCGGTGCGGTTGCCGACCGTCCATGCCTGGCCGGTGAAGTCGTCCAGCACCGCGAGCTGGAAGTACTTGGGATCCGGATCGTTCGTCGTGAACTTCACCAAGACGCTGTCGTTCTGCTGCAGGAGGTCGCGCCGCAGGTTGAGCACCGGGCTGCGGTCGGTGAAGGTGCTGGCGCCGCCCGGTCCGCCGGAGCCGCTCGTGCCGAAGTAGTGCGGCGCCAACGTCGGAATCAGGATCGGCACCACGGCCGCCAGGGCGATGGCGCCGAGTCCGACGCGGGTGCCGTTGCGCCGCAGCCCGCCTTCGTCGACCTCGGTCGGCCGGTCCCACAGCGATCCGGCCGTGGATATCTGGCGACCCCAATGGGTGAGGCGTTCTCGCTCGTCGGCAGCGAGCAGGAAGACGTAGCCGGCCGCGCCGACCAGGAAGGCGAGGATCGAGATCTCGCCGCCGAGGATCGACACCGGCGTCATGTAGACCGCCAGGAAGACCAGGCCGAGTAGCGAAGCCCGCCGCCACGACGCGGCGACCACGTCGACGACGACGGCGAGGCCCACCACCACCGTCGCCATCGCCATCGTGACGTTGGGGTTCTGCGGCAGCGGGGCGGCGTACTGGTTGGCGAAGTCGGCGTACTCCGACCAGCGGTGACGCAGCTCCGAGATCGCATCGGGCCCAGGGATGAAGCCGAGGAACGCCTCCGATCGCGCGAAGGTCAGGACCAGCCACTCCAAGCCGACGACCAGCTCGGCGAGCAGGACGATGAGCACATGTGCCCGACGGGACCGCAGCAGGGCTCCGGTGATCGACACGGCGGCCGCACCGATGGCGCCGATCACCAGATAGCGCTTGGACGACGTCAGGGGTGCGAGCATCGCGGCGGCGCACAGGGTCGCGACCCACGCCCAGAACGTGACGCGGACCTGCTCGGACCAGACGCGACGGATCATGAGCCCAGACTCGCTTCCGGACGTATGCCGGTCTGCGCGGCGGCCTGCTGTGTGGTTGCGGGAGCGCCGGTCGGACCGTGCTGGAGCTGGGCACCGAGGCGTTGCCACACGATGGTCGGCGACTGATCCGGCCGTGCCGTCGTGACAGACCAGTTGCCGCTGCCCAGGGCGGCCGTGAGCTGGTGAAGGCGGTCCTCGGTGCCTACGCGGGTCATCGACGGACCCCAGCTCGCCGTGTCGAGAACGATCGCCAGGACCGGGGTGCCAAGCGACGACATGCGGGACAGCTCGGTCACGTCACTCGATCCGAGGTCGCCGAGGATCGCGATCACGAGTCCGGGGCTGCCGACCACCGCATCGACGGCCTCGGACAGCGACGCGTTGTTCGAGTGGGTCATCACCGCCAGCTCGTCGAGGATCGGTCCGGACTGCTCGGCTTCCTTGGTGGTCTTGTCGTGCCAGGCGTGTGCTTCGACGTCGTGGCGGTCGGTGACCAGCCGTACCGAGAAGCCGGCCTGGGTGAGATGCACCGCGATCGACGCCGCGGCCGAGATCGCCCATTCGAGCGACGACGCGAGCCCGCTGCCCCGGTGGGCGCCGGCCCGGGAGTCGAGCAGCACGGTGCAGCGGCTCTGCCATGGCTGCTCCTCGCGCCGCACCATCAGCTCGCCGGTCTTGGCGGTGGAGCGCCAGTGCACCCGGCGCAGGTCGTCGCCGTGGCGGTACTCCCGCACCGTCACATCCTCGGCGCTGCCGACCGCGAACGCCCGTGGCCGGTTCTCGCCGGCGCCGGTCCAGTCGCCGGTGATGCCGATCGAGGGGAGCGGATAGACCTGCGGCACCACGACGAGCGAGGCGGTGTTGTGGAACGAGCGAACCAACTCGATCAGGCCGAACGGGTCGGAGACCCGGATCGTGAGTGGCCCGATGTCGTAACGGCCGCGCACCTCGGAGCGGACCGCGTAGGTCACGTCCTCATGCCAGCGCGGTCCCGCGTGGTCGAGGATGAACCGCGCCCGGGTGCCCAGGACGTAGGGCACCTGGTCCTCGAGCAGCAGGAGTCCCATCGGCATCGCGCCGTCGTTGGCGAGGGAGAGCGTCACGGTGGCGGGCTGTCCGGCGGTCACGCGAGTCGGTGTCACATAGCGGCTGGCCATCAGGCGGTAGCGGGCCCGGCTCACCAGCAGCGCCGTGAGCAGCGGCAGCGCGATCGCGAGCACGCCGACCCGAAGCAGTGCGTCGAAGCCGGCGATGAACGCACAGAGCGAGATCGTGACGCCGGCCGCGAGGAACGCCCGTCCCCGCGTCGTCAGCGCTGCCATTGCCTCCCGCATGGTCAGGCGAGGTGTGGTCGACCGGGCACCTCGCCGCCGGAGTCCGGCACAGGTACGGACGCCACGATCGCGTCGAGCACGCGATCGGCCGTCCGGCCGCCCATGGCGGCGTCGGCGGTGAGGAGGAGCCGGTGCCCGAGAACAGGCTGCACCAGGCGCTGGACGTCGTCGGGAATGACGTACTCCCGGCGGTCCAGCGCGGCCGCGGCCTTGGCGGCGCGGACCAGATGCAAGGTGGCGCGTGGGGAAGCGCCGAGGCGCAGGTCGACCGAACGCCGGGTGGCGGTGGTCAGCGCGACGGCGTAACGCTGGACCGCAGGCGACACGAACACCATCCGTACCGTCTGGATCAGCTTGGCGACCTCGGTGGCGTCAGTGACGGCGGTCAGGGTCGCGAGTGGGTCGGAGTCGGCGTGCGAATCCAGCATGGCGAGTTCGGCGGCCTCGACCGGATAGCCCATCGACACGCGAGCCATGAAGCGGTCGCGCTGAGCCTCGGGGAGCGGGTAGGTCCCCTCCATCTCAATCGGGTTCTGCGTCGAGATAACCATGAACGGATCTTCAAGCTGGTAGGTCGTGTTATCGACTGTAACCTGGCGCTCCTCCATGCACTCGAGCAGCGCCGACTGGGTCTTTGGCGACGCTCGGTTGATCTCGTCGCCGACCACGATGTTGGCGAACACGCCGCCGGGCCGGAACTCGAAGCTGCGCAGTTCCTGGTTGAAGATCGACACGCCGGTGACGTCGCTGGGCAGCAGGTCGGGCGTGAACTGGATGCGGCGAACGGTGCCGTCGATCGAGCGAGCCAGCGACTTGGCCAGCATCGTCTTGCCGACTCCGGGGACGTCCTCGATCAGGAGGTGCCCGCTGGCAAGCAGCACGGTGATGGTGGTGCGGACGACCTCGGTCTTGCCCTCGATGACGGTCTCGATGTTGCGCTGGACCCGCTGCACCACATCGGTCAGCGCCTCGAAGTCACCTCCGGGTCCTACGGCGCTCGGCTGTGTGGTGGTCACCGATTCCTCCCTCTGCGTCGATATCGACGCACTCCCATCATCGTCGACCCGGGCGGGCACAGCCCGCCCTCGATCTTCTCAGCCGACCGCCCGGTGATTGCAACGGTCACCCATAACGATGCCGTACCACCTAAACGTCGCCAAGGAATCGGTCGGATCCGAACCGATCGGTCCCGAGGCCGCCGAACCGGGCAGCCGGGCCGCCGATCTTCCCCCACGCTTCCCCCACGCTCCTCCACTCGGCCACTGGTCGCCCCTGACCTGCGGCTTTGTCGAGCGACCTGACCGGCGAACCGGCCAACTCGGCCGCAACATGCCGTCATTCTGGATTGTGGATGGGGGAGAGTGGGGTAAAGTGGCGCGCAGTGGTGGACACGGTGTGGGAGGTGGGTGCATGTTCCTCGGCACGCACACCCCTCGCCTGGACGACAAGGGCCGGCTCTTCCTGCCGGCGAGATTCCGCGATGACCTGCAGGGAGGGCTCGTGATCACCAAGGGCCAGGACCGCTGCCTGTTCGTCTGGTCGCGCGGCGATTTCGAGGCTCTCACCGCGCGAGTGCGCCAGGCGCCCTTCACCAACAAGTCCGCCCGCGACTTCCTCCGGGTGCTGTTCTCCGGCGCCTCCGACGAGATCCCGGACAAGCAGGGCCGGATCACCATCCCGCCGGTGCTGCGGGAGTATGCCCGGCTGCAGCGCGACTGCGTCGTCATCGGTGCGATGGACCGGGTCGAGATCTGGGACGCCGAGTCCTGGGCGACCTACAGCGCCGAGCACGAGGAGAGCTTCGCGTCGATGTCCGAGGAGGTGATCGACGGGGTCTTCTAGCGCGTGAGGGGCCACCGGACCGGTCGTTCGGCGAGGTCTCCGCTCCGCTTCACCCACCAGCTGGCGTTACTTCCCCGATGCCAGACGGTGACTTCCCGGTCGAGCGGAGGGAGACCTGGCCGAACGAACACCACATCTGCGAATCGCACGAGGGGAGCACGATGGGCACGGAGGCGGTCGGTCCGCGTTACACACCCGGCGCTGTCTGCTCGACGGTGTGGGTGTGCCACTCGGTGGTGCAGGTGCTCTGCGGGCCGTTCTGCTCGTCAGCGCGGGTTGTGGGCTGATCGGCCATGGACCGCCCCGTCCACGTGCCCGTACTGCTGCAGCGGGTCGTCGAGCTCGTCGCGCCGGTCCTGCAGCGGGACGGCTCGGTACTGGTCGACGCCACCCTCGGTCTCGGCGGACACACCGAGGCGGTGCTGCGGGAGTGCCCGCAGGCCCGCGTCGTGGGCTTCGACCGCGATCCGCAGGCGCTCGACACCGCTCGTGAGCGCCTCGGGTCGCTCGCCGAGCGGGTGACCTTCACCCACGCCGGCTTCGACGAGATCGGCCGGGTCCTCGCCGAGCTCGGCCTGGACTGCGTCGACGCGGTGCTCTTCGACCTGGGCGTGTCCTCCCTCCAACTCGACCTCGTCGACCGCGGCTTCTCGTACTCCGTCGACGCCCCGCTCGACATGCGGATGAACCCCACCGACGAACTCGACGCCGCCGAGGTGCTGCGGACCTACTCCGAGGCCGACCTGGCACGCATCCTGCGGGAGTATGGCGAGGAGCGGTTCGCCAAGCGGATCGCGGCCGCCATCGTGCAGGCCCGCCGGACCGCGCCGCTGGAGCGCACCGGCCAGCTGGTGGATCTGGTGCGGGAGGCGATCCCGGCTCCGGCTCGACGCACCGGCGGGCATCCGGCCAAGCGAACCTTCCAGGCGCTCCGGATCGAGGTCAACGGTGAGCTGGCGGCGCTGCGACGGGCGCTGCCGCAGGCGATCGACGCGATCTGCGTCAGCGGCCGGGTGGTCGTGATGTCCTACCACTCGCTCGAGGACCGGATCGTGAAGCGGACGCTCGCCGCCCGATCCCGGGTCGATCTGCCCGAGGGCTTGCCGGTGCGTGCCGACGAGGCACAGCCGGAGTTCCGCCTGTTGACCCGCGGCGCCGACCGGCCCGACGAGGCTGAGACCTCCGCCAACCCGCGGGCCCGATCGGTCCGGCTGCGCGCGGCCGAGCGACTCCGGGGGGCGGCATGAGCTGGTCGACCGGCGCCGTTCGCGCCCGCGTCTCCCGGATCCGGCCCGACTCGGGGACGCGTTCTCGCCTGTCGGTCGTGCCGCCGCGCGCGACCACCGCCCGGAGCGGGCCCTTCGTCCTGCTGGTCGCCGCGATCCTGGTGACCGGCCTGGTCGGCCTGCTGATGCTCAATCTCTCGATGCAGAAGGCGTCCTTCCAGTTGGCTTCGCTGCAGGATCGATCTGACGCCCTGCAGACCCGCGAGCAGCGCCTCGACGTGACGGTCGACCGGCTGTCCAGCAGCGATCGGCTGACCGACGAGGCGACCCGGATGGGCATGGTGCCCAACCCCAATCCGGTGTTCCTGGACCTGTCGAACGGCAAGGTGATCGGCGATCCGGCGGTCGCCCAGCCTCGTGTGGTGCCGGCCCCGCCGACCACTGGCGACTCCACCAGCACCGACTCGTCCCAGACGCCGGACCACGCGACCGGCGGCGGCGACAACGCGAACGGGGATGCCGCAACCGAGGACAGTACGACCGGCGGCGACTCGTCGACCGGCAACGACGGGGCCGCGACGCATGACGGGGGAGCGACGACCGACAGCAGCGGCGACTCGACCACGGGTAACAGCGACTCGACGACGGGTCACGGCGACTCGACCACCGGCCAAGCCGGCAGCACCGGCGGTACCGACTCCACCGGCCACACCGGCGGCACCCATGGCAGCCCTGACGGCACCGGGCGCGGCCGATGAGCCCCCCACGCCCCGGCCCCCAAGTCCGGGCGCGATCGCGTCGGTCTCGACGCTCCTTCTTCCGGCTGCGGGTGTCCATCCTGTTGATCGGCTTCATCCTGTCGCTGTTCGCGGCCCGGCTGTTCCAGCTGCAGGGGGTGGACGCCAACGCGTACGCCTCGATGGCCAAGGACGAGGGCACCCAGACCGTGGACCTGCATGCCAGCCGGGGCGCGATCCTCGATCGCAACGGCGTCGAGATGGCGACGACGGTCGACGCGGTCGCGCTGACCGCCGACCCGACGATGACCTCCCGCAACGCCACCCGGATCGCCGCGATCCTGCAGCGCAAGCTCGGACTTGACTACTTCGACACGGTCAGTCTGCTGCGGAAGCCGGACACCCGGTTCGTCTACCTGGCGCGCCGCGTGCCGCTCTGGAAGTCCAACAAGGTGATGTCGGTCCTGGACCGGCACAACCTGGTCGGCGTCTTCACCGAGCGCGATCCGCTGCGGACGTACCCGGACGGCGACGCCGCCTCGAGCCTGATGGGGGTGGTCGGCGCCGACGGACACGGACTCTCGGGACTGGAGTACGAGTACGACCACCTGCTGGCGGGCAAGGACGGTCACGCGACCTACCTGCTGGCGCCGTCCGGCGAGCGCATCCCGCTGTCGGACGAGACGGTCGTGGAGCCGCAGCCGGGCGTCGGCCTGGAGACCACGATCGACCGCGACGTGCAGTGGATGGCCGATCGGCGGCTCACCAAGGCGGTCCGCGACACCGGCTCGGACTGGGGGACGGCCATCACGATGGACGTTCGCAGCGGCGAGATCATCCAGTTCTCGCAGTACCCCGGGTTCGACCCGAACCATGTCGGCTCGCTCAACGAGGACGACATGGTCAACCGGGGCGTGCAGTACGTCTACGAGCCGGGCAGTGTGGAGAAGGTCCTGACGTACTCGGCGCTGGCCGATGCCGGTGAGGTGACGCCGCGTACCCGGATCAAGGTGCCCGGCTACTACGACGTCGACGGCTACCAGATCAACGACGACTGGTCGCACGGCACGATCCATCTGACCGCGACCGGCGCGATCGCCATGTCGTCGAACATCGCCGCGATCCTGGCGTCGCAGCGGATCTCGGCGCGGGACCTCTACGAGCACCTGCGCTCGTTCGGTCTCGGGCAGACGACCGGCGTCGGACTGCCCGGTGAGTCGGCCGGAATCCTCGCCAACTACCGCTCCTGGAGCGCCTCGCAGCACGCCACGATCGCCTTCGGGCAGGGCCTGTCGGTGACCACGGTCCAGATGGCCGCCGCGCTGTCCGCGGTCGCCAACAAGGGCGTCTACATCGAGCCGACCCTGATCACCGGCTACGTGCAGCCCGACGGCAGCGTCGACCCGACACCGACGCCGCAGACGCATCGCGTGATCAGTGCGCACGCCGCCCGGATGGTCGCGAAGATGATGACGGCCACCACCCAGGACGGCGGCACGGCGCCGCTCGCGGCGATCCCGGGCTATCGGGTCGCCGGCAAGACCGGAACTGCGCAGCGTGTCGATCAGGACACGCACGGTTACGTCCCCGGGCAACGAACCATCTCGTTCGCCGGCTTCGCCCCCGCCGACGACCCGCGCTTCATGACCTACGTCGTCCTGGACAACCCCAAGGACGGCAGTTTCGGCGGCACCGGAGCCGCTCCGGTCTTCCACGACATCATGTCGATGGTGCTGCAGCGCTACGGCATCGCGCCGACCGGTGCCAAGCCGGTGCACATCCCATTGGAATGGTGACGACAGCCGCGGTCGGCGCCTTTAGTAGCCTCAGCCGGTGCCCTCAGATCCAGTGACACAGGACCGCGGTGTCCTGGGGGACCGGCCGCAGCGGGTCCGCGCGGTCCCGCTCGCGACGGTCGCGCGTGTCGTCGGCGCGACTGCCGGCGGCCATGCCGACGTGACCGGCGTGACCCTGCGGTCCCAGGCGGTTCGCCCCGGTGACTTCTACGCCGCACTGCCCGGCGCGAAGACCCACGGCGCCCGCTACGCCGACGACGCGGCCCGCCGCGGTGCGGTCGCCTTCCTCACCGATCCGGAGGGGGAGCCGCTGTGCCGGGCGGCCGGGCTGCCGGTGCTGACGGTCGAGCAGCCGCGCGAGCGACTCGGCGCCGCGGCCGCGGAGATCTACGGACGGCCCGGCGAACGGCTGACGACGATCGGCATCACCGGCACCCAGGGCAAGACCACCGTGACCTTCCTCGCCGAGGCCGGACTGCAGGGCGCCGGCAAGACGCCGGCGGTGATCGGCACGACGGGCACCCGGATCGCGGGGGACCCGGTCCGGTCGGCGCTCACCACACCGGAGGCGCCCGACCTCCATGCCCTGCTGGCCGTCATGGTGGAGCGCGGCGTCGACATCTGCGCGATGGAGGTGTCGAGCCACGCGCTGATCAAGCGCCGCGTCGACGGCGTCGTCTTTGACGTGACGACGTTCCTGAACCTCGGCCGCGATCACCTCGACTTCCACGGCGACATGGACGCCTACTTCGAGGCCAAGGCGTCGCTGTTCACTCCCGAGCGGGCCCGTCTCGCCGTGGTCAACGTCGACGACGAGTACGGCCGCCGCCTGGTCGAGCGGCTCGAGCTGCCGTACGAGACGTTCTCTACGACCGGCCGCGATGCCGACTGGCGAGCCGAGCGGATCGAGGCGACCAGTCACTCGTCGAGCTTCGTCATCGTGGATCCCGACGGCCGGCGGCGTGAGGCCTCGGTGCCGCTCGTCGGGTCGTTCAACGTATCCAACGCCCTGGCCGCGATCGCCTCGCTCGCCGCGGCCGGCTGTCCGGTGGACCCGGCGCTCAAGGGCATCGCCGCCTGTCGCCCGATCTCGGGTCGCATGGAGTCGATCGACCTCGGGCAGCCTTTCGGCGCCTTGGTCGACTACGCCCACAAGCCCGACGCCCTGCATGCCGTGCTCGAGTCGGTGCGTCCGCTCGCCACCGGCCGGGTGATCGTGGTGATCGGCGCCGGAGGCGACCGTGACGCCGGCAAGCGGACGCTGATGGGCCGGGTCGCCGCCGAACTGGCCGACCTGGTCGTGGTCACCGACGACAACCCGCGAAGCGAGCCGCCGGACGCGATCCGGGCGGCGATCCTGGCCGGCGCCCACGAGAGCGGAGGAGCCGAGATCGTCGAGATCGGCGACCGTCGGGCGGCGATTCGGCACGCCGTCGACATCGCCCGCCCCGGCGACTGCATCGTCGTCGCCGGCAAGGGCCACGAGACCGGCCAGGACATCGGTGGCGTCGTCCATCCCTTCGACGACCGGATCGAGCTGCGAGCCGCGCTCTCGGGGCTCCAAGAAGGCCATGGGGACGCAGGCTCGGGAATGGACGAGACGGCACCGTGATCGAGACGACCCTGGGTGAGATCGCGCGGTGGGTGGACGGCGCCCTCGACGACGCCGATCCGGCGACCCCGGTACGAGCGCCCGCGACCCACGACTCGCGACAGGTGCAGCCCGGCGGGCTCTTCGTCGCCGTCGTCGGAGAGCACGTCGACGGGCACGACTTCGCGGCGAAGGCGGTGGCCGACGGCGCCGTCGCCTGCCTGACGGCTCGGCCGGTCGGCGTGCCGGCGGTCGTCGTCGACGACCCGGTGGTGGCGCTCGGCCGGCTGGCCCGTGCCGTCGCGCAGCGCCTCGAGGACTGCATGACGATCGGCCTGACCGGCTCGCAGGGCAAGACCACGACGAAGGACCTGCTCGCCGAGGTGTTGCGCCGGCACGGTCAGACGATCGCCCCGGTCGGCTCGTTCAACACCGAGATCGGCGTGCCACTGACCGTCCTGCGGGCCGATCCGGACACCCGCTACCTCGTGATCGAGATGGGCGCCAGGGGCAAGGGGCACATCGCGTACCTGTGCGACCTCACCCGCCCACGCGTCGGGCTGGTGCTCAATGTCGGCGTCGCCCATGTGGGGGAGTTCGGCAGCCGGGAGGGCATCGCGGAGGCGAAGGGAGAGCTTGTCGAGGCGCTCCCGTCCGACGGCCTGGCGGTCCTGAACGCCGACGACCCGCTGGTGCGGGACATGGCGTCTCGTACGAAGGCCCGGGTGCTGACCTTCGGCGAGAGCACGGACGCCGATGTACGGATCGGCGACGTCCGGCTCGACTCGCTCGGGCGACCCGGCTTCGACCTGGCCTACGAGGGATCGACGGCGCCGGTGCAGCTGCGTCTGCTCGGCCGCCCCCAGGCGAGCAATGCAGCCGCCGCGGCAACGGTCGCCCTGGGCCTCGGACTCGGGCTGTCCGACGTCGCCGAGGCGCTGTCCGAGGCGGTTCCCGCGTCGCGCTGGCGGATGGAGCCGCACGAACGAGCCGACGGCGTCCTGATCCTCAACGACGCCTACAACGCGAACCCGGACTCGATGCACGCCGCGTTGGACACCCTGTCGAAGGTCGCGGCCGCTCGTCCGCAGGGCCGCGCGATCGCGGTGCTCGGACCGATGCGCGAGCTCGGACCGGCCGGCGACGAGGCGCATCGCGAGATCGGGGAGTACGCCGTGCGCAGCGGCGTCGATCTGCTGCTGGTCGTCGACCAGGACGCGCATCTGATCCAGCGGGGTGCGGAGCTGGCCGGTGTCGAGCGGGCCGCGCTCGTACCCGATGCTGATGCTGCGGTCCAGTGGATCGAGCCCCGGCTACGTCCGGGCGATGTCGTTTTGGTCAAGGCCTCCCGGGCGGACGGGCTCGAGCGAGTCGCTCGCGCACTGGTCGACGACGCCAGGGATACTGCGTCCGAGACAGCGGCGGACGGCGAAGGGAGTACGGACGCTCGATGAGCGAGCGGAGCGAGCCAACGAATCGGTGCTGCGAGCCTGCTCGCGGGCCTGACCGAGCGATGCGAGGGCGCCAGTGAGAGCCATTCTGCTCGCCGGCGGCCTGTCCCTGCTCGGCACGCTGCTGGGCACCCGCCTCGCGATCTCGATCCTGGTCTCGAAGGGCTACGGCCAGCTGATCCGGGACGACGGGCCGACCTCCCACCACACCAAGCGCGGCACGCCCACCATGGGCGGCCTGGTCATCATGCTCGCGGTCGGGGTCGGCTACTTCCTCGCCATGCTGCTGACCCAGACCGAGCCGTCGGCCTCGGCGCTGCTGCTGCTCTTCTTGTTCTTCGGGCTCGGCCTCGTCGGCTTCGTCGACGACTACATCAAGATCTCCAAGCAACGCAGCCTGGGCCTGCGGAGCAAGACCAAGATGGCCGGGCAGACGATGATCGCGCTGGTCTTCGGCTGGCTGGCACTGCAGTTCGAGGACGAGAACGGCCGGACGCCGATCTCGCACGGCATCTCGTTCATCCGGGACATCGACGGCTGGGAGTTCCCGACCATCCTGATCCTGATCTGGGTCCTGCTGATCGTCGCCGGCACCAGCAACGCGGTGAACCTGACGGACGGTCTGGACGGGCTGGCCTGTGGGTCCTCGGCGATGGTGTTCGCGGCGTACACGCTGGTCAACATCTGGCAGAACAACCAGTTCTGCGGCACGCACCCGGGTCCGAAGTGCTACGAAGTCCGAGATCCGCTCGATCTCGCGGTCGTGGCGGCGGCGCTCACCGGCGCCTGCTTCGGCTTCCTGTGGTGGAACGCCGCACCGGCCAAGATCATCATGGGCGACACCGGCTCGCTGAGCCTCGGCGGCGCGATGGCCGGCCTCGCGATCATGACCCGCACTGATCTGCTGCTGCTCGTGATCGGCGGCCTGTTCGTCATCATCAGCCTGTCGGTGATCCTCCAGGTCGGCTGGTTCAAGATCTCCAACGGCAGACGGCTGTTCCGGATGGCGCCGCTGCATCACCACTTCGAATTAGCCGGCTGGGCGGAGATCACCGTCGTGATCCGGTTCTGGATCATCTCGGGGCTGTGCGTGGCGGCCGGCCTCGGCATCTTCTACGCCGAATGGGTCGCCGGCGCATGACCGATCCCGACGTCGAGCGGCTGGGCCGGGACGCCGACTGGAAGGGGATCGAGGTCGTCGTCGCCGGGCTCGCGGTCTCGGGTACGGCCGCCTCGACGACCCTGCTCCGGCTCGGAGCCGAGGTCACCGTCGTGGACGCCTCCGACGCCGAGCGAGTACGCGAGCGGGCCGTGGACGTCGAGGCACAGGGCGCTCGCGTCCGCCTGGGGCCAGGGGCCGTCGAACGGCTCCCCGACGACACCGACGTCGTCGTGACCTCACCCGGCTGGACGCCGCGAGCGCCGGTGCTGGCCGACGCCGCCCGCCGCGGCGTGCCGGTCTGGGGCGAGATCGAGCTGGCCTGGCGGCTCCGCCGGGACGCCGACGCGCCGTGGCTGTGCGTGACCGGCACCAACGGCAAGACCACCACGGTGCAGATGCTGGCCGCGATCCTCACCGCCGCCGGACTGCGTGCCGCCGCGGTCGGCAACGTCGGATCGCCCGCGGTCGCGACCGTCATGGAGCCCGAGCCCTACGACGTCCTCGCGCTGGAGCTGTCCAGCTTCCAACTGCACTGGACGAGCTCGATCGCGGCCGAGGCCGCCGCGGTGCTCAACATCGCGCCGGACCATCTCGACTGGTACGCCGGGTCGATGGCCGACTACGTCGCCGACAAGGCGCGGATCTACGACCGGGTCGCCAAGGCCAAGGTCTACAACGCGGCCGACCCCGCCACCGCCGAGCTCGCCGTCGCCGACCCCAGTGGCCCCCGACCGGTCGGCTTCACTCTCGACCCGCCTGGGGCCGGCCTGCTCGGCGTCGTCGACGGCACCCTGGTCGACCGGGCCTTCGGCGCCGGTGGCGACATCGTCGAGCTGGCCGCCGTGAGCGACGTCAGCCCGCCGGCGCCGCACAACATCGCGAACGCGCTGGCCGCCGCGGCACTGGCCCGGGCCCACGGCGTACCCGCCGACGCCGTTCGGGCCGGACTGTCCGGGTTCCGGCCGGACCGGCACCGCAACGCGACCGTCGCGCTCGACGCCGGAGTCCGCTGGGTCGACGACTCCAAGGCGACCAACCCGCATGCGGCCGAGGCGTCGCTGCTCGGCTATCCGTCGGTGGTGTGGATCGCCGGCGGACTGGCCAAGGGCGCCACGTTCGACCAGCTCGTCGAGCGGGCGCGAAGCCGGCTGCGCGGGGTCGTACTCCTCGGCCGGGACCGCGCCATCATCGGTGAGGCGCTGGCGCGACACGCAGCCGAGGTCCCCGTGATCGAGGTGGCCGAAGGGGAGACTGGCTCCGATGTCATGGAGCGTGTCGTGCAGGCGGCGGCAGCGATAGCCAAGGAAGGGGACACCGTCCTGCTGGCGCCCGGATGTGCGTCGCAGGACCAGTTCACCGACTACGGGGCTCGAGGCGACGCCTTCGCGGCCGCCGTCGACCGTCGGACGGCCGTCGAGCCGTAGGGAGGGAGGCCCGTGGCGACTGCGACCAAGCCGCCTCCGCGGGCCGCCCGCGATTCCAGCGCCCGACGCCCGTCGTCGCGCTGGTGGGAGTCGCTGCGCCAGATCCTCGACCGGCCCCTGATGTCGTACCAGCTGGTGATCGGGGTCAGCGTCCTGCTGCTCGGCTTCGGCCTGATCATGGTGCTGTCGGCCAGTTCGGTGCTGTCCTACGACCAGTACGGCTCGTCCTACTACATCTTCGGCAAGCAGGCGATGTGGGCCGCCATCGGCATCCCACTGGCCTGGCTGGCCTCCCGGATGCCGATCCGCGCGATGCGCTGGTTCGCCTACCCGGCGCTGATCGGATCGATCGTCCTGATCTCCCTGACCTACCTGCCCGGCGTCGGCGTCGAGGTCAACGGCAACCAGAACTGGCTGAGCTTCGGCGGACCGGTCCTGATCCAGCCGTCGGAGATCGCCAAGCTCGCGATCGTCTTGTGGGCCGCCGATCTCTACGCCCGCAAGGAGAAGCTGCTCGACGACTGGAAGCACCTGCTGATCCCGATGGTGCCGGCGACCTGCCTGATCGCTTTTCTCGTCGTGGGGCAGCGCGACGTCGGCACCGCGCTGGTCCTGTTCGCGATCATCCTCGGCATGCTCTGGGTGGTCGGTGCCCCGGCTCGGCTGTTCATCGGCGCCCTCTTGGCGCTCGCTGGCCTCGCCGCCTTCCTGGCCAGCAGCGACTCCGAGCGCATCCAGCGGCTCACGACCTTCATCGACCCGATGAGCGATCTGCGCGGCCAGGGCTGGCAGGCCGCACACGGCTTCTTCGCGCTCGCCACCGGCTCGTTCTGGGGCGTCGGCCTCGGCGCCAGCCGCCAGAAGTGGGGGAGTCTCCCCGAGGCCCACACCGACTTCATCTTCGCCGTGATCGGCGAGGAGACCGGCCTGTTCGGCACCCTGATCGTCCTCGGCCTGTTCATGGTCCTCGGCTACACCGGCTTCCGGATCGCCAGCCGGGCCCGCGATCCGTTCGCCCGCTACGCCGCGGCCGGCATCACGGTCTGGCTGCTCTCGCAGGCGCTGGTCAACCTGGGCATGGTGCTGGGTCTACTCCCGGTCATCGGCATCCCGCTGCCGCTGGTCTCGTACGGAGGGTCGGCCCTGCTTCCGACGCTGATCGCGCTCGGTATGTTGCTGGCGTTCGCGCGTGCCGAGCCGGGCGCCCAGGTGGCGTTGCAGTCGAAGCGGGTACGCCGACAGCGGCGCCGAGCCGCGACGACCTCGAACCGACGCCAGAGACGGTGACCGATGCCTCTGTCCGTACTCCTCGCCGGTGGCGGCACCGCCGGCCATACGTCGCCGCTGCTCGCGACGGCCGACGCGTTGCGTGACCGCGATCCCGACATCACCCTCACCTGCCTCGGCACCGAGCGCGGCATCGAGACCCGGGTCATCCCGGCCGCCGGACTGCCGTTGGAGCTGATCCCGCCGGTCCCGCTGCCCCGGCGCCCGACCGTCGACCTCGCCCGGGTGCCGGGCCGGCTGCGATCGGCGGTCCGGAGCGCCGGCGAGGTGCTCGACCGGATCCAGCCCGACGTGGTCGTGGGATTCGGCGGCTACGTCGCGCTGCCGGCCTACCTGGCCGCCCGCAAGCGCAAGCTCCCGATCGTGATCCACGAGGGCAACTCGCTGCCGGGCCTGGCCAACAAGGTCGGCGTGCGCTTCACCACCCATGTGGCGACCAGCTTCCCCGATACACCGCTCGCGCACGCGGTGTTCACCGGCATGCCGATCCGGCGGCTGATCTCCGGCATGGACCGGGCCAAGCAGCGCGACGAGGGCCGCGCCGAGTTCGGGCTCGACCCGGACCGGCCGACCCTGCTCGTGACCGGCGGGTCGCAGGGCGCGCGGCGGCTCAATCACGCGGTGTCGGGGGCCGCCCAGGCGCTCGCGGACGCCGGCGTCCAGGTGCTGCACCACGCCGGACGCGTCGAGGAGGCGGTGGTGACCCCACGGGACGGCGACCCGCCGTACCGCGTGGTGCAGTACATCGAGCGCATGGACCTGGCGTACGCCGCGGCCGATCTGGTCGTCTGCCGCGCCGGTGCCAATACGGTCACCGAGGTGGCCAGCACCGGTCTGCCCGCCGTGTTCTGCCCGCTGCCGCACGGCAACGGCGAGCAGGCCCGCAACGCGCGGCCGGTCGTCGACGCCGGCGGCGCCCTCCTGGTCGACGACGAGGCGATGAGCGCCGCCTGGATCGGGCGTACGGTGCCCGAGCTGCTGCTCGATCCGGCCCGGCTCGAGACGATGTCCCGGGCCGCCGACGGCCTGCTGCCGCGCGACGCCGACGTCCGGCTGGCCGCGATGATCGAGGACGCCGGGCGAGGCGAGCCGTGAGAGTCCCGCTGCCGGAGCAGATCCCGCCTGCCGCCGAGCTGGGCCACGTCCACTTCGTCGGCATCGGCGGCGCCGGGCTGTCCGGTCTGGCCCGGCTGATGCTCGCCCGGGGGGTCGAGGTGAGCGGCAGCGACGCCCATGAGACGCCGACCCTCGATGCGCTGCGGAAGCTCGGCGCAACCTGCTACGTCGGCCATCTGCCGGAGCAGGTCAAGGACGCCGACACCGTGGTCGTGTCCACGGCGATCGACGAGTCCAATCCCGAGGTCGTCGCCGCCCGCGAGCAAGGCCTGCGGCTGTGGCCGCGATCCGCAGCCGTCGTGTCGGTCATGATCGGCCGGACCGTGCTCGCCGTCACCGGCACCCACGGCAAGAGCACGACGTCGTCGATGCTCGCCGTCGCACTGACCGCCGCCGGCGCCGATCCCTCCTACGCGGTGGGTGCCGACCTCGCATCGACAGGCAGCAACGCCCGTGAGGGTGGCGGACCGGAGTTCGTCGTCGAGGCCGACGAGAGTGACCGCGCCTTCCTGGCGTACTCACCGACGGTCGCGGTCGTCACCAACATCGAGGCCGACCATCTCGACGTCTACGGCACGCCGGAGGCCTATCGGCGCGCGTTCGACGAGTTCCTGGACCGGATCGTGCCGGGCGGCTGCCTGGTGGCCAGCGTCGACGACCCGGGAGCCGCGTCACTGGTCGACCAGGCCCGCGAGCAGGGGATCGACACCATCGGGGTCGGCTTCGGCGAGACGGCCGATCTGCGTGGCGTCGACGTCCGGTCGTCCGGCGGCGAGACGAGCTGCACGGTGCTGCGGGACGGCAAGGAGCTCGGCGAGCTGCGGATCGCGATGCCGGGCCGCCACTATCTGTTCGACGCACTGGCGGCGCTCGCCGTGGGGCTGCGTCGCGGCTACCCGTTCGAGGCGCTGGCGGCCGGTCTCGCCGACTACACCGGCAGCCGTCGCCGGATGGAGCTCAAGGGCCAGGCCGGAGGAGTCCGGGTCTACGACTCGTACGCCCACCACCCGACCGAGATCGCGGCCGACCTCGCCTCGGCCCGGTCGCTGGCCGGAGACGGCCGGGTCGTCGTGTGCTACCAGCCGCATCTGGTCTCGCGCACCAAGGCGTTCGGCCCCGAGATGGGTCGCAGCCTCGGTGCCGCGGACGTCGCCGTCGTGGCCGACATCTACCTCGCCCGGGAGCAGCCGGAGGCCGGTGTGGACGGCCGGCTGGTCGCCGATGCGGTGCCGTTGCCGGCCGATCGGGTGCACTACGTCGCGCGCCGCGACGAGCTCGCCGACGCGGTTGTCGCGGTGGCCCGGCCGGGTGATCTGGTCCTGACCCTCGGCGCCGGCGACGTCACGGCGGTGGGGCCGCAGGTGTTGGCGGCGTTGGCGGACTGAACGGGGACGGGCGCGATGGCTGATCCGGTGGTGACGGGGCGCTTCTCCCGGCGTCGCTTCCTCCGGTGGTTCGGCCGGGCCCAGGTGATCGCGCTCGTCACGATCCTGCTGGTCGGCTTCGGCGTCTGGGTCGTCTACGCGTCGTCCTGGCTCGGCGTCAAGTCCGTCGACGTCGAGGGCACGTCCTACCTCACGCCACGCGAGGTCGAACGGGTCGCCGACGTACCGATCGGCACGCCACTCGCGCGGCTCGACCTGAACGCGGTCGAGGACCGGGTCGCCGAGCTGCCGGCGGTGGCCTCCGTCGACGTCGAACGCGACTGGCCGGACGGCGTACACATCGTGATCCAGGAGCGGACCGCGATCGCCGTGGTGAAGCAGAATCACAAGCTGCACGGCATGGACGCCGAGGGCGTGCTCTACCGGACCTATCGCCACCGGCCGGATCGGCTGCCGCTCGTACGCGCCGGGCAGCTCGACCGCAAGGGCAGTGCCGACGCGCTGCACGAGGTCGCCGGTGTGATCGCGTCCCTCGACCGGAAGATCGCGCGCAAGGTCGACCACGTCGAGGTCGCCAGCATGGACGCGATCGAGCTCGTCCTGTCCAACGGCAAGCAGGTGCAGTGGGGGAGCGCGGCGCAGTCGGACCTGAAGGCTCGAGTGCTCGCGACACTGCTCAAGGTCGATGCGACGGTCTACGACGTGTCGGTGCCGGAGCAGCCGACCACCCGCGCCTGATGTGAATTCGACACGTCCTGCGGCGACACGCGTAGCGGTGATTGAACCGGCCTGGCGCCCGACGTACGTTGCTGCGCAGTCGACAGGTTGACATAACTATAACCCTCTACTTGAGGGTGAAGGTTTTGGAGGCGGTCGATCCAGCCGGCAACACCGAATCGCCGATCCGTAAACGGGGCGGCCAGCAACCGAGGAAGAGGTGCGCGTTGTGGCAGCGCAGAACTACCTGGCGGTGATCAAAGTCGTCGGCATCGGTGGCGGCGGCGTCAATGCGGTGAACCGGATGATCGAGGTCGGTCTGAAGGGCGTCGAGTTCATCGCGATCAACACCGATGCCCAAGCACTGTTGATGAGCGACGCCGACGTCAAGCTCGACATCGGCCGCGAGATGACGCGGGGACTCGGCGCGGGCGCCAACCCCAACGTCGGCGCGAAGGCGGCCGATGACCACGCCGAGGACATCGAGGAGGTGCTCAAGGGCGCCGACATGGTTTTCGTCACCGCTGGGGAAGGCGGTGGTACGGGAACCGGTGGCGCTCCTGTCGTGGCGCGAATCGCGCGGTCGCTCGGCGCCCTGACCATCGGTGTGGTGACCCGGCCGTTCGCCTTCGAGGGGCGGCGGCGGGCCAACCAGGCCGAGGAGGGCATCGCCGCGTTGCGGGAGGAGGTCGACACGCTGATCGTCATCCCGAACGACCGGCTGCTGTCGATCAGCGATCGCAACGTCAGCGTGCTCGACGCCTTCAAGCAGGCCGACCAGGTGCTGCTGCAGGGTGTCTCGGGCATCACCGACCTGATCACGACCCCCGGCCTGATCAACCTCGACTTCGCCGACGTCAAGTCGGTGATGTCCGACGCCGGGTCGGCGCTGATGGGGATCGGCTCCGCGCGCGGCGACGATCGCGCGGTGGCGGCGGCCGAGATGGCGGTGTCCAGCCCGCTGCTGGAGGCGTCCATCGACGGCGCCCACGGCGTACTGCTGTCGATCGCCGGCGGCTCCGACCTCGGACTGTTCGAGATCAACGAGGCGGCGGCGCTGGTCAGCCAGGCCGCCCACGCCGAGGCCAACATCATCTTCGGGGCGGTGATCGACGACGCGCTCGGCGACGAGGTGCGGGTCACGGTGATCGCCGCCGGGTTCGACGGCGGCATGCCGAAGCGACGTGATGCCGGTCAGCCGGCCCTGCGGCGCGAGAAGGCGATGCCGCCACCGACGCCGACGAGTTCGGAGCCGATCAGGGAGCCGGCGGGCTCCAACGGTCAGGATCGCCCCGAGCGGGAGACCACCACGCCGGAGCCGGCCAGGCCTGCGTCGCCGACCTCGCCGCTGACGGTCGGCGCCGGTGTGACCCAGCAGCGCAAGCCGAGTCCGCCCCGCGTCGACGACGATCTCGACGTTCCGGAGTTCCTGAAGTAGGTGTTCGCCTTCCGAGAGTCCCGCGGACCGGTCGAGGTGGCGTTCACCGATCGACACGACGGCGTCAGCGAGGGGCCCTGGGCGTCGCTCAACCTCGGGACCAGCAACGGTGACGACCCCGAGCGGGTCGCGCGCAACCACCAGATCGCCGCGACCGGCCTGGGCCTGGATCCGGAGTGCATGGTCCGGATGAGCCAGAAGCACGGCGACGTGGTGGCGACCGTGTCCTCGCGGCCGGCCGACATCCCGGTCGCCGACGGCCTGGTGACCACGACTCCCGGGCTGGGCTTGCTCGTACGCGTCGCCGACTGCGTGCCGGTGATCCTCGCCGACGTCGAGGCCGGCGTCGTCGGCGTCGCCCATGCCGGCCGGCCGGGACTGACCGCGGGCATCGTCGCCTCGACGGTCGCCGGCCTCCGGGCAGCGGGCGCCGACTCGCTCGTGGCCTGGCTCGGTCCTCGGGTGTGCGGCCGGTGCTACGAGGTACCGGCGCAGATGCGCGCCGACGTCTCGGCGGCGGTGCCGTCCGCCTGGGCGACGACGTCCTGGGGCACTCCCGCGGTCGACGTCGGTGCGGGTGTCGCCAGCCAGTTGCGCGACCTCGGCGTCGACGTCATCGACCTGATGGACGCGTCGGACCCCTCGCGCTGGTGCACGCGCGAGAACACCGACCTGTTCTCCTATCGGCGACAGGGTCAGCGATCCGGCCGGCTCGGTGGCCTGGTCCGGATCCGGTCGTGAGCGAGCAGCGTCGCGCCGAGCTCGCGGCCGGGCTCGAGCAGGTGCAGGCGCGGATCGACCAGGCAGCCCACTCGGCTGGCCGCGATCCGGCCGAGGTCACGCTCGTCGTCGTGACCAAGACCTTCCCTGCAAACGACGTGGCGCTGCTCGCCGACCTCGGCGTACGCGACGTGGGGGAGAGCCGGCACCCGGAGGCGCGGGACAAGCGACACGACTCGCCGCCGGGCCTGGTCTGGCACTTCGTCGGCGTCCTCCAAAGCAACAAGGCACGGGCGATCGCCCGCTACGCCGATGTCGTGCACTCGGTGGATCGCGAGCGACTGGTGGAGCCGCTGTCGCGGGGGGCCGCCGACGAGGAGCGCACGGTCCGCTGCCTCGTGCAGGTCAACCTCGACCCCGAGCCATCGGCCGCCCGGGCCGGCTGCGCGCCGTCCGAGGTGCCCGAGCTCGCCGAGCTGATCGTCGCCGCCGACCGGCTCGAGCTGGCCGGCGTGATGGCGATCGCGCCCCAGGGGGTCGACCCGGAGCCGGTCTTCGACCGCCTGGCCGCCATCGCGGCCGACCTACGCCGCGATCATCCCGGCGCGACGATGCTGTCCGCGGGCATGAGCGGCGACCTGGAGGCGGCCGTACGCACCGGCGCGACACACGTACGCGTAGGCCGCGCGGTGCTCGGTACGAGGCCCTCTGACGGGTAGTGTCATCAGCGCAGGCCCACGCCTGTAAGCAGAAGACGCGAGGCGGCGACCGTCTCGAAACCGACCCGGAGGTCGAAGAGGCCATGTCTGGCGCGATGCGCAAGGTTGGTGTGTACCTCGGCCTGGTCGAGGACGCCGATCGATTCGATGACGAGTACGACGACGCCGAGGCCTACGAGGAGCCGGCCGAGCGTCGCCCGGTCCGAGCCGTCCGCGACGAGCCGACCGGTCAGGTGACCGAGCTCGCGCCGCGCCGTCGGCCGGTTGAGGTGCACCGCAACGACGCCGCCCGGATCACGACCCTGCACCCCCGCACCTACAACGAGGCGCGCACGATCGGTGAGCACTTCCGCGAGGGCATCCCGGTGATCATGAACCTGTCCGAGATGGACGACAACGACGCCAAGCGTCTGGTCGACTTCGCGGCCGGCCTGGTCTTCGCGGTCCACGGATCGATCGAGCGGGTCACGGCGAAGGTCTTCCTGCTGTCCCCGCCGAACGTTTCCGTCACGGCAGAGGACAAGCAACGCCTCGCCGAAGGCGGCTTCTTCAACCAGAGCTGACGCGCGCATGCAGCTTGCCGGTGAGATCATCGCCTTTGTCCTGTGGGTCTGTCTCATCCTGTTGATTGCCCGGATTGTGCTGGACTGGGTTCAGATGCTGGCCCGATCGTGGCAGCCCAAGGGCGCACTTCTCGTCCTCTGCGAGATCATCTACTCGATCACGGATCCGCCATTACGTGCCATCCGGCGCGTACTCCCGCCGCTTCGACTTGGTATGGTCGCGCTCGACCTCTCCCCGCTGGTCCTCTTCGTCTTGATCTACATCCTCCAGCAGGTCAACGCAGCGATCTTCTTCTAGCTGAGCCGTCATGCGCCCAGTTGTCGCCATCTGCCGTTAACCGGGTACGGTGGGCCCACCAGGAAGGTCCCTTCGATCCTGAGGTGAGGTCATGCCGCTTACTCCAGAGGACGTGCGCAACAAGAGATTCACGCCCGTCCGCCTGCGCGAGGGCTACGACATGGGAGAGGTCGACCAGTTCCTCGACGAGGTCGAGTCCGAGCTCGAGCGCCTCACTCAGGAGAACAACGACCTGCGGACCAAGCTCGCCCGCGCGTCGAGCTCTCGCCCTCCGGAGGAGACCCGCGCGATGCCGGCGCCAGAGCCGCCGCGTCCGGTGCTCGAGGAGCGCAAGCCGCCGCCCCGCATCGAGGCGCCGCCTCCGATGCCGGCGATGGCCCCGCCACGGCGTGGCCCCGAGTCGGTTGCCGACGCCTCCGGCGCGGCCGCCCGGCTGCTGGAGATCGCGGCCAAGAACGCCGAGGAGATCGAGGCCGACGCCAAGGATCAGGCCGACAAGATCCTGGCAGAGGCGCGCATGAAGGCCGAGCGGCTGACCAACGAGTCCCGCGCCAAGGCCGACCGCATGGAGTCCGACGCCCGCGCGCGGGCCCAGAAGCTCGACGCCGAGACCGCAGAGCGCCGACAGCAGCTGTTCGGCGACCTGGAGCGTGACCGCGACCGGCTGTCCCGTGAGGTGGAGCACCTGCGCTCGTTCGAGCGCGAATACCGCAGCCGGCTCAAGAACTACTTCCAGGCCCAGCTCGCGCAGTTGGAGGGCGAGGAGACCGTCGCCGCTCCGCTGCCAGGTGGGCCAGGAGGGCCGGACTCCGAGCACTCGCCGAAGCGGCTGCGTTCGCTCCTCGGTGAGGACGACCGCCAGCAGCGCTGACCGGCGTCGGCTGCCCGCGTCTTCCGCGCCTGACCTCGCCTCAGACCCGCCGCAGCCAGACCGTCAGACCCAGATCGGCATCGTGATGCCGGGCCAGAGTCGCATCATCGGGCTCGCCCGGCATCACGCGCGTTGCGAGCACCTCGTCGGCGATCGTCTGCTCATGGTCGCTCAGCGCAGTCGCCAGATCACCGTCGGCCACCCACCACAACTCCACCCGGTCGCTCACGTCGAAGCCACTCGCCTTGCGGGTCTCCTGCAGCAGCCGGACCGCCTCCCGGGCCAATCCCGCCCGGACCAGCTCGGGCGTCAGCTCCAGATCGAGCGCCACGGTCTCGCCCTGGTCGTTGACCACCGACCAGCCCTCGCGAGGCCGCTCCGAGATCAGCACCTCGTCCGGCTGCACCGTCTCGGTGCGCCCGTCCACGTCGACCGTCGCGCTGCCAGACTCACTCAGGGTCGTGGCCAGCGCCCGGGCATCCGCGGCGGCGATCGCGGCGGCCACCTTCGGCGTGTCCTTGCCGAACCGCTTGCCGAGGGCACGGAAGTTCCCCTTGGCCGAGTGCTCGACCAGGTCGGCACCGGCGGCCGCGAGGGAGTCGACGGCCGCCACGTTCAGCTCGGTCGCCACCTCGTCGCGTAGCGCCTGCGGCAGGCTCGGCCAGGCTGCCGATCCGACCAGCGCCCGGGCCAATGGCTGCCGGGTCCGCACCTTGGCCTCGGCCCGCGCCGCCCGGCCCAGCTCGACCACCCGGCGGGCCAGGTCCATCTGCGCGTCGAGGGCCGGGTCGAGCAATGCCTCGTCGACCTCGGGCCACGACGCCAGGTGCACCGACTCCGAGGCGTCGGAGTCGACCGGGCGTACGACGTCCTGCCAGACCCGCTCGGTCACGAACGGCGTCACCGGCGCCATCAGCCGGGTCAGCACGTCGATCGTCTCGTGCAGGGTCGCGAGCGCGGCCGAGTCGCCGTCCCAGAACCGCCGCCGCGAGCGCCGGACATACCAGTTCGACAGCTCGTCGACGAAGGCCGAGATCAGGGCGCCGGTCCGCTGGGTGTCGAAGTTCTCGAGTGCCTCGGTGACGTCACGGGTCAGCCCCTGGGTCCGGGACGCCAGCCAACGGTCGAGCACCGGCCGCTCCGCGACCGGCGGAGCACCGTCGGCCGGAGTCCAGCCGGCCGTCCTGGCATAGAGCGCGTGGAAGGCGACGGTGTTCCAGTAGGTCAGAAGCACCTTGCGCACGATCTCTTCGAGCACGTCATGACCGACCCGCCGAGTCGCCCACGGCGAGCCGGAGCAGGCCATGAACCAACGCAGCGCGTCGGCGCCATGGGCGTCCATCAGCGGCACCGGCTCGAGGATGTTGCCGAGGTGCTTGGACATCTTGCGACCGTCCTCGCCGACGATCAGCCCGACGCAGACGACGTTCTCGTACGCCGTCTGATCGAACAGTGCCGTGCTGATCGCCATCAGCGTGTAGAACCAGCCGCGGGTCTGGTCGATCGCCTCGCAGATGAACTGAGCCGGGAAGGCCCGGTCGAATCGCTCCTCGGAGCCCTCGACGTACGGGTAGCCCCACTGCGCGAACGGCATCGAGCCCGAGTCGTACCACGCGTCGATGACCTCGGTGACCCGGCGGGCCTCGCCCTGACAGGTCGGGCAGGGGAAGGTCAACGCGTCGACGTACGGCCGGTGCGGGTCGAGGCCGGACTGGTCGGACCCGGTCAGCTCGCTGAGCTCCTCCCGCGAGCCGACGCAGGTGAGATGGCCCTCGGCGGCGCAGCGCCAGATCGGCAGCGGGGTGCCCCAGTAGCGGGTCCGCGACAGCGCCCAGTCGACGTTGTTGCTGAGCCAGTCGCCGTAGCGGCCGGTCTTGACCGACTCGGGATACCAATTGGTCGCCTCGTTCGCGGCCAGCAGTCGGTCCTTGAACTCGGTGGTCCGGATGTACCAGCTCGGGATCGGGTAGTAGATGACCGGCGTATGGCAGCGCCAGCAGTGCGGATAGTTGTGCTCGTACGTCTCATGCCGGAACAGCAGCCCGCGTCGCTCGAGATCGGGCACCAGGTGCCGGTCGGCGTGCTTGAAGAACTCGCCACCGACCAGGTCGATGTCGGGGAGGAAGTGGCCCTCGAGGTCGATCGGGTTGACCATCGGCACGTCGTTGGCCCGGCAGCTCCGGAAGTCCTCCTCGCCGTAGGCCGGCGACATGTGGACCAGCCCGGTGCCGTCGGTGGTGCTGACGTACTCCTCGTTGACGACGAAGTGACCGCGGTCGGACGGCCAGTCGACCAGCTCGAACGGCCGGGAGTACGACCAGCCCACCATGTCGCGGCCGATGAACCGGTCCGTCACGGTCCAGCCCTCGCCGAGCACGGCGGCCATCAGGAGCTCGGCGACGACGACCGTCTCGTTGCCGTCGGTGGCCGCGACGTACTCGACGTCGGGATGCACGGCGACCAGGGCGTTGGACACCAGGGTCCAGGGGGTCGTCGTCCAGGTCAGCAGCGAGGCCCGGCCGGCCAGTGGACCCGAGGTGAGCCGGAAGCGAACGTAGACCGACGGGTCGGCGACCGTCTCGTAGCCGCCCGGCTGGCCGAGCTCGTGGTCGGAGAGGCTGGTGCCGCAGCGCGGGCAGTAGGGCGTGATCCGGTAGTCCTCGACCAGCCAGCCCTTGTCGAAGATCCGCTTGAGCGACCACCAGACGCTGTCGATGTACTCCGCGTCCATCGTGCGGTAGGCCTGGGACAGGTCGATCCAAAAGCCCATCCGCTCGGTCATCTGCTCGAACAGGTCGACGTGGCGGAAGACCGACTCGCGGCACTTGGCGTTGAACTCGGCGATGCCGTACTTCTCGATGTCGGCGTGGCCGGACAGGCCCAGCTCCTTCTCGACGCCGACCTCGACGTGCAGGCCCTGGCAGTCCCAGCCTGCCTTGCGGTCGACCCGGTAGCCCTGCATGGTCTTGAACCGCGGGAACAGGTCCTTGAAGACCCGGGCCTCGACGTGATGGACACCCGGCATGCCGTTGGCTGTGGGCGGGCCCTCGTAGAAGGTCCAGGTGGGTCCGGCGGCGGTGCGGTCGAGGGATCGGTCGAAGGTCTTGTGGTCGCGCCAGAACGCCATGACCTCACGCTCGACGGCCGGCAGGTCGACCTGCGGGCTTACGGGCCGGTAGCCGGGCGCGTCGGCTGCGGTCGGATCGCGGTCGGTCATCTCGTCTCCGTCAGGTCCTGTGACAGGTCTGGCGGAGGGACGAACGGCGTAGGTTACGCCGACCGCGGTACCACCCTCCTTGGCCGGCTCGTGGCCGACCCCCTCGTGGCGCGCCGCTGCCGGATCTACTAAGCCGTCCGATCAGCAGGCGGCCGTTCTGCCGGCGGCTCCGGGATGATCTTCGTCGCGGCGTGCCTCCCGGGCTCACACCATCTCCGGGTCGCTCCAAGCACGTGGACGCGACTACTCGTCCCATCGTCACCATGCGGCATGACCAGTGTAGAAGACGGGTACTGGTGCGGCACACTGGCTTTCAAGCGAGGGGAGCGCGGTCGTGGCAGTCGTACGAGCGTGGCTGCGGGTGACGCCCGGATCGGCCCGGTCCGGCGTCGGCGGCTCCCACCCGCGACCTGGTGAGCCGGCCGTCCGGGTCTCGGTCCGGGAGCGGGCCGTCGACGGTCGCGCGACCAGCGCGGCACTGGCCCTGGTCGCCGAGGCGCTGGGGGTACGAGCGCGCGACGTACGTCTGGACGCCGGCCGGCGCAGTCGCGACAAACTGGTCGCAATCGACACCGACCATCCAGCTGAAGTGCTGGAGCGATTGCGGATTCTCCGGGAAAATCAGCCATGACCGGGACGGGTCGGGCGTCAGATGAGCGGCGCGTGAGGTTGAAGCAGCGCGGTGCTGTCTCTATCCTTCCGGCACTGCACACGGTGGCCCACCAGGTCACCGCGAGGTGAAGGGCAGACCATTGGCGCAGCTGAAGAGCAGCTCGAAGAAGGCGGCCGCCAAGCCCGCGGCGCAGAAGCGGTCTGCCCCGGCCAAGTCGGCCAAGACCGCGAAGAAGACCGCCAAGAAGGCAGCGAAGAAGACCGTGGCGAAGAAGGCGGACGGCAGGCAGGCCGCCAAGCTCGCTCCGGCCAAGAAGACGGTGGCCAAGAAGACGGTGGCGAAGAAGGCGCCGGCCAAGAAGGCGGCCGCGAAGAACACCGCCAAGAAGGAGCCGGCGAAGAAGGCCGCCAAGAAGCAAGCCAAGAAGCCACCTGAGAAGAAGGCCGCCGCGAAGAAGGCGCCCGCCAAGAAGGCACCGGCCGGCCGCGGTCCGCGCGATCTGGTCGTGCTCCCGCAGGAGAAGCCCTGGACGGCGGCCGAGATCGCCGAGGTTCGAGGACAGCTTGAGGCGGACCGGGATCGGTTCCGCGCCGAGGTCTCCTCGGTGGAGCAAGGGATCCAGGATCTGCTGCGGGCCGGCGGCGAGGGGGCCGGCAACGACCAGGCCGACGTCGGGTCCACCTCGCTCGAGCGCGACTCCGAGATGTCGCTGGCCAACAACACCCGCGACATGCTGATCCAGACCGAGCGGGCGCTGGAGCGGCTCGAGGATCGCACGTACGGCGTCTGCGAGTCGTGCGGCAACCCGATCGGGAAGCGTCGGCTGATGGTGTTCCCGCGTGCCACACTGTGCATGACATGCAAGCAGCGCGAGGAACGCCGCTGACGACCAACGACGGCGACGCCACCGAGCCGGTCGAGTGCGCCCATGAATCGGGGTCGAACGGGCGACATGTCGGCTTGTTCGCCGTCGTCTGCGTCGTCGCCTACCTCACCGACGTCGTCTCGAAGGCCATCGCGGTCGAGACCCTCCGCGGTCATGACCCGGTCGAGGTGATCCCGGGCGTCCTGAGTCTCACGTACACCACCAACGCCGGAGCGGCCTTCGGTCTCGCGACCGGGCTGACCATCGGGCTCAGCCTGGTGGCCCTGGTCGTGGTGGCCGTCGTGATCCGGATGGCGACCCGGCTGCGCGACCCGATCTGGGCGGTGGCGCTCGGGCTGCTGCTCGCCGGCGCGCTCGGCAACCTGACCGACCGCATCTTCCGCGACCCCGGCGTCCTCCGCGGCCATGTCGTCGACTTCATCGAGCTGCCGAACTGGCCGATCTTCAACGTCGCCGACATGTGCATCACGTCGGCGGCGGTCCTGGTCGTCATCCAGTCCCTGCGTGGCATCGGCCCCGAAGGCCGTCGCGAGCCTGTCGCCAAGTCATGACCGAGCAGCGGACGCTGCCGGTGCCGGAGGGGCTCGCCGGTGAACGGGTGGACGCGGCCCTGGCGAGGTTGCTCGGCCTGTCGCGTACGAAGGCCGCCGAGCTGGTCGAGAGCGGCGGCGTCCGGGTCGACGGCGTCCGACCGGCGAAGTCGGACCGCGTCGAGGCCGGGGCGATGCTCGATCTCACGATCCCGGACCCGCCCGACGCACCGGCTGTTCGGGCCGAGGCGGTCGAGGGGCTTCGACTGGTCTACGACGACCCGGACCTGGTCGTGATCGACAAGCCGGTCGGGGTTGCCGCCCATCCGAGCCCGGGTTGGACCGGGCCGACCGTGCTGGGGCACCTCGCCGCCCAGGGCATCGTCGTCGCGACCTCGGGCGCCGCCGAGCGGCAGGGCATCGTGCACCGGCTCGATGTCGGCACCAGCGGACTCATGGTCGTGGCCAAGTCGGAGCGGGCCTACTCCGCCCTCAAGCAGGAGTTTCGCGATCGTACGGTCGACAAGATCTATCACGCCCTGGTCCAGGGCCATCCCGACCCCCTGAGCGGCACGATCGACGCGCCGATCGGCCGGCATCCCAGGCACGACTACAAGTGGGCCGTCGTCGAGTCCGGCCGGCCGAGCATCACCCACTACGAGACGCTCGAGGCGCACCGGTTCGCCAGCCTGCTGGAGATCCGCCTGGAGACCGGCCGTACCCACCAGATCCGGGTCCACATGAGTGCGGTGAACCACCCGTGCGTGGGCGATCTGACCTACGGCGCCGACCCGACGCTGGCCGAGCGGCTCGGCCTGACCAGGCAGTGGCTCCACGCGGTCGGCCTCGGCTTCACCCACCCCGGGACCGGCGCCCACGTCGAGTTCCGCTCGGACTACCCCGACGACCTCGCGCACGCTCTCGCCGTACTCCGCGAGGACGCTTGATCCGGGCGATCGGGACCCCGATCCGGGCACGCCGAAATCGCCGCGAGTGTCGGACCCGGCTGCCAGATTTGGTCGCGTAGGCTCAGGAATCACGCCCTGAGCGAGTAGGTCGAGGAGGGCCCTTCCCAGATGTCGAGCACCGACTCATTTGTGCACCTGCATGTTCACACTGAGTACTCCATGCTCGACGGCGCAGCCCGGCTAGGCGAGCTGTTCGCCGAGACGGCCGAGATGGGGATGCCGGCCCTTGCGATGACCGATCACGGCAACGTGTTCGGCGCCTACGACTTCTACTCCAAGGCCCGGGCGGCCGGGGTCAAGCCGATCATCGGCATGGAGGCCTACGTCACGCCCGGGACCCACCGATCCGAGCGCAAGCGGGTCCGCTGGGCCGAGGGCGGCGAGGACGACGTGTCGGGTGGCGGCGCGTTCACCCACATGACGCTGCTGGCCGAGTCGACCACCGGGATGCACAACCTGTTCCGGCTGTCCAGCCGCTCGAGCATGGAGGGGTTCTTCTACAAGCCGCGGGCCGACCGGGAGCTGCTCGCGGAGTACGCCTCCGGCCTGATCGCGACGACCGGCTGCCCCTCCGGCGAGGTCCAGACCTGGCTCCGGATCGGCGACTATGAGAAGGCCCGGACCGCCGCCGCCGACTTCCGCGACATCTTCGGACCGGCCAATTACTACGTCGAGCTGATGGACCACGGCCTCGACATCGAGACCCGGGTCCGCCAGGGCCTGCTGCGGCTGTCCAGCGACCTCGACCTGCCGATCATCGCCACCAACGACCTGCACTACACGCACAACGACGACGCCGACGCCCACGAGGTGCTGCTGTGCGTCCAGTCCGGCAAGACGATGGCCGACCCGAAGCGGTTCCGGCTCGAGGGCCGCGACTACTACGTCAAGTCGCCGGCCGAGATGCGGGCGCTGTGGGAGGACAAGCACGGTCTCAAGGAGGCCTGCGACAACACGCTGCTGGTCGCGGAGCGCTGCAACGTCGAGTTCAACGAGGGCGCCAACTACATGCCGCGCTTCCCGGTCCCGGAGGGGGAGACCGAGGAGTCCTGGTTCGTCAAGGAGGTCGACAAGGGGCTGCTGCAGCGCTACCCCGAGGGCGTCCCCGACGAGGAGCGCAAGCAGGCCGATTACGAGGTCGGCGTGATCTCCCAGATGGGCTTCCCGGGCTACTTCCTCGTGGTCGCCGACTTCATCGCCTGGGCCAAGCGCAACGGCATCCGGGTCGGGCCGGGACGTGGCTCGGGTCCGGGCTCGGTCGCGGCGTACGCATTGGGCATCACCGACCTCGACCCGCGCCGGCACGGCCTGATCTTCGAGCGCTTCCTCAACCCCGACCGGGTTTCCATGCCGGACTTCGACGTGGACTTCGACGAGCGTCGTCGCGGCGAGGTGATCCGTTACGTCACCGAGAAGTACGGCTCCGACCGGGTGGCACAGATCGTCACCTACGGCACGATCAAGGCCAAGCAGGCGGTCAAGGACTCGTCGCGGGTGCTCGGCTACCCGTTCGCGTTGGGGGAGCGCATCACCAAGGCGATGCCGCCGCCGGTGATGGGCAAGGACGTCCCGCTGTCCAAGATCTTCGACACCGAGCACGGTCGCTACCACGAGGGCGGTGAGTTCCGGGCGCTCTACGAGTCCGACCAGGACGTCCGCAAGGTGGTCGACACGGCGAAGGGCCTGGAGGGCCTGAAGCGCCAGTGGGGCGTCCACGCCGCCGGCGTGATCATGTCCAGCGCGCCGCTGCTCGACGTCATCCCGGTCATGCGCCGCGACCAGGACGGCGCGATCATCACGCAGTTCGACTATCCGACCTGCGAGCAGCTCGGCCTGATCAAGATGGACTTCCTCGGGCTGCGCAACCTCACCGTGCTGGACGACACGGTGAGCAACATCGCCGGCAACCGCGATCAGCAGGTGGTGCTCGAGGACCTGCCGCTCGACGACCCGAAGACCTACGAGCTGCTGGCCCGCGGCGACACCCTCGGCGTCTTCCAGCTCGACGGCGGGCCGATGCGGTCGCTGCTGCGCTCCATGCGGCCGGACAACTTCGAGGACATCTCCGCGGTCAACGCGCTCTACCGGCCCGGTCCGATGGGCGCCAACTCCCACACCGCGTACGCCGATCGCAAGAACGGCCGCAAGCCGGTCACGCCGATCCATCCCGAGCTCGAAGAGCCGCTGGCGGAGATCCTGGGCGACACCTACGGCCTGATCGTCTACCAGGAGCAGGTGATGGCGATCGCGCAGAAGGTCGCCGGCTACTCGCTCGGACAGGCCGACCTGCTGCGCCGCGCGATGGGCAAGAAGAAGAAGGCCGAGCTGGACCGCCAGTTCGAGACCTTCACGACCGGGATGCGCGAGCGCGGCTTCTCCGACAGCGCGATCAAGACCCTGTGGGACATCCTGGTCCCGTTCTCGGACTATGCGTTCAACAAGGCCCACGCCGCGTCCTACGCGCTGGTCGGCTACTGGACCGCCTATCTCAAGTCGAACTACCCGGCCGAGTACATGGCGGCCCTGCTCACCAGCGTCCGGGACGACAAGGACAAGATGGCGGTCTACCTCAACGAGTGCCGCCACATGGGTATCCAGGTGCTGCCACCCGACGTCAACGAGTCGGAGTCGACGTTCACGCCGGTGGGTTCCGACATCCGGTTCGGCCTCTCGGCGGTGCGCAACGTCGGCGGCAACGTAGTGGCCGGCATCGTCGCGGCGCGCTCCGAGCAGGGCAAGTTCACCGACTTCAGCGACTTCATGGAGAAGGTCCCCGTGATGGTCTGCAACAAGCGGGTGATCGAGTCGCTGATCAAGGCCGGTGCGTTCGACTCGCTCGGGCATCGCCGACGCGCGCTGGTGGCGGTCCACGAGGCGGCGGTCGACCAGCACGTCGACATCAAGCGCAACGAGGCGATGGGCCAGGAGTCCCTGTTCGGTGGCCTGGACGACGACGTCTTCGGCGCGCTGGCGGTCCAGGTCCCCGACCTCGACGAGTGGGACAAGCAGACCCTGCTGGGCTTCGAGCGCGAGATGCTCGGCCTCTATGTGTCCAGCCACCCGCTGCTCGGGCTCGAGCACGTCTTGGCGTCGGTGAGCGACTGCACCATCGGCACCCTGATCGCCGACGAGACCCGGCCGGACAACTCACCGGTCGCGGTGGCCGGCCTGATCACCGCGGTACAGCGCAAGATCACCCGCAAGGGCGACACCTGGGCGATCGCCACCCTCGAGGACCTGGAGGGCAGCGTCGACCTGCTGGTCTTTCCGTCGGCCTACCAGGCGTCGGCCACGCTGCTGGTCGAGGACACCCTGGTGCTGGCTAAGGGCCGGTTGCGCCGGGGCGACGACGCACCCGACATCAGTACGTCGGAGATCAGCCAGATCGACCAGACCCGCGACGTCGGGGGACCGGTCGTGATCTCGCTCGCCGCGAGCCGCTGCACCCCACCGGTCGTGGACCAGCTCAAGGAGATCCTGGCCACTCATCCGGGCGCCGCCGAGGTGCATCTGCGCCTGACCACACCGGGGGCCACCAAGCTGCTGCGGCTCGACGAGCGGCTCCGGGTCGCGGCGACGCCGGCCCTGATGGCGGACCTGAAGGCACTCCTCGGACCGACCTGTCTCGGATCCCGCACGTAGGCTCTTCTCATCGATGGAAGGGAAGGCGTGCACGAGACTGACTCCGCCGAAGGGCGATCCTCGTCGGCTCGGCCGCTGTCGTGGCAGCAGGCTCGCCGGGCCGCCTGGTCGACCGATCTCGCCGGGCCGCCGACCTCGCTAGTCGTACGCGCCGTCCTCATCACCTGCGCGCTGTTCGTCCTGGCCGGCGTGCTGGGCGGCTGGCTGTGGTCGGAGTTCGCCGATCCACCGGCCTTCGAGGTGCTGCGCCACGGCGCGATCATGGGCGAGGAGGCGGCCGGCCAGCAGTTCGGCGTCGACGTGACCTACGCGGTGGTCGGCCTCGCACTCTCGGTGCCGCTCGGCCTGCTGACCGGCTGGCGGTGGCACCGGGTGGGCTGGCCGCAGGCGGTCGCGTGTGCGGTCGGGGCCGGGATCGCCGCCGTCGTGGCATGGCGGCTCGGGATCGTCCTCGGTCCGTCCAACCCGTCCGACCTGATCTCCAGCGCCGCCGTCCACGACCTGCTTCCCGAGCAGCTCGACGTCCATGCCAAGGGCATGCTGCTGGCCTGGCCGGTCGGCGCGCTCGTCGGGTTCATCGCGGCCGTCCTGTTGTTCTCCCGACCTGCCTCACCGCCGCCGTACCCTCCGCTGCAGGCCGACGCGCCGCCGCCGTCGTACGTCCCGCCGCCGACCGACACCGGTTCGCCGCAGAGCTCGTCAGACCCCAACGTCGGTTAGAGTCTGGGGGTCGTCCGGTTCGAGTGGGGGCGGCGGGACCATCCGTGCGACCGCCGCATCCGAGGCGGCGACGATGTCTCGGAACAGTGAGGGGAACCCGTGTCCAATCAGCCGCCCGGGGTCCGTGGGGCCCGCCCGGCTCTGGTCAGCCTGGTCCGCCACCCGGCCGCCCGTCCGGGCCGATGCCGCCGTCTGGGCCACCGCAGGGGCCGCCGCCCGGGCAGTACGGGCCGCCGCCGAACGGGCCTTACGGGCCGCCGCCGAACGGGCCCTATGGACCGCCGCCGGGTGGACCACGTCCGTCCGGGCCCCCTCCGGGTGGACCGCCCCCTGGTGGACCTCCTTACGGTGGCCCCCCTTATGGCGGACCGCCACCGGGCTCCGCCGGCGGCCCGCCTCCCGGCTGGACGCCACCGGAGTGGATCGGCCCAGGTGGGCCACAGCAGCCGCGTCGGCGCCGCAAGGGCGTCGTCTTCGCAGCGGTCGCCGCCGTGCTGGCGATCCTGATCGGCGGTGGCGCCTTCGCGACCTACCAGTACCTCAACGGCGGCGGCCCGCAGCCCGCGGAGGCACTGCCCGCCGACACGCTGGGCTACTTCCGGATCGACCTCGATCCCTCGGCCAGCCAGAAGGTCAACGCGTTCCGGCTGCTGCGCCGGGTCCCTGAGTTCGAGGACGCCACCGGGATCAGCAGCGACACCGAGGACCTGCGCAAGCTGATGTTCGAGACGATGATCCAGGACTCCGACTGCGGGTTGTCGTACGAAAACGATGTGGAGCCGTGGATCGGTGACCGGGCCGGCTTCGGTGTCGTCCCCGCCGGCGATCGCACGGTGTCGGTCGCCGCGATCCAGGTGAGCGACCAGCAGGCCGCCCAGAATGCGGTCGAGGCGGTCGAGAAGTGTGGGCTCAATACGTCGGGCCTCGGAACGGGCGGCTTCTCGAGCGGGATCGACGTCGCCTCGGCCGGCGGCAGCCGGATGCTCAGCTCGTCCGCCCCGACTTCCGCTGCCGCTGAGGGCGACAACGTCGGGTTCGTCGGCGACTACATGCTGATCGCGGACGATGCCGACGCGCTACCGGACATCATCGACAGCGCCAAGTCGAGCCCGCTGTCGGAGTCCGAGCAGTTCCAGTCCGACATGGATGCCCTGGACGGCGAGGGCATCGCGTCCTTCTGGTTCGACGTCGACGGACTGAACGACCAGGGCGGGTCGATGGCGGGCCTCGGCAGCACCGAGGGCGCCGCCAAGCAGATCCACACCGCCTTCGGCGCCATCCGGGCCGGTTCGGACAACATCGAGTACGTCATGCAGGCGACCACCGACGCGGACATCGGGTCCGACATCGTCAACCCGATCGGCGAGTTGCCCGACAGCACGCTGGCGGCGCTGTCCGCGTCCGGCGGCGGTGACCTGGTCGACGAGTACTGGCCGAACCTGCAGGGGCTGGTCGAGAGCTTCGGCGGCCCGAGCGCGTACCCGCAGATGCTGAACGACGTGCAGCAGGAGACCGGACTGCAGTTGCCGGACGATCTGCGGACGATCCTGGGCGACAACGTCACGGTGGCGATGGACAGCACCGGCATGTCCGCGGAGAACCTCGCCGGACAGGACCCGAGCAAGCTCTACTTCGGGGCGCGCCTGACGACCGACCAGGCGGCCATCCACGACGTGGTCGACCGGGTCAACGGAGCGCTCACCGCCAAGGGCAAGCCAGCCCTGACCACTGAGGACAGCGACAACGGACTGGTCGTCGCGAGCAACCAGGACTACGCCCAGATGCTGGCCGAAGGCGGTGATCTGGCGTCCGCTGACGGCTTCGACACAGCGGTGCCGGACGCGTCGACCGCCAGCGTCGCGTTCTACCTCGACTTCGACCGGCTGTCGGACGCGATGGCCCAGGACGACGCGAGCTCGGACGACCTCGACACGATCGAGCCGATGAAGGCATTGGGCGCGACCCTGACCCAGGTCGACGGCGGACAGCGGCTGACGATGCGGCTGGTGTTCGACTAGCGCGTCACACCGGCCACACGGCTACCACGTTCTCGTGGAGCTCAAGGATTGCCTCATCGGCAGGTAGCGTGAACTGACATGAGGCAGCTGCTCGCTGTCGCCGTGGCCGTGGCTGGCCTTTACGTCGCGGGAACCGTGTCAGCGGCGTTCATCGATGCTGAGCCGGCGCCGCCGAAGATGATCGGGACGGCCGGACAACCCGACCCCGGGTTCGCCAGACACTGCTTGCAGGTGGCAGGGACGAGACCGTCGTGCGTCCCGGCGTTCATCCACGCAGCTCCGGACGACTAGTTGACCAGACTCCGGGAGTCGAGCGCCAGTCAGTTCGGCGACCAGCCGGTGCGGGCCAGGCGAGTGGCAGGCAGGCTCGCGACCGCCTGGATCGCCGCCAGCTCGACCCGGAGCATCAGCGTGAGTCGCTGCAGCCGGGCGGCGGCATGCGGTGCCTCCAGGAGCACCTGGCGCTCCCGTATCGGCAGGGTGGTCGCGGTCGCGAGGGCGTAGGACAGGGCGATCGGCTCGGTCGGCAGCTCGTCGATCGACACCTGCGGGCCACCGTGGTCGGCGACGGCGTTGCGATAGGCCTCGAACGCCTCGAGTGCGACCGTCACGCTCTCCGGCCCGGCCGGGCCCTCGATGTCCGGGGGATAGGTCACGGTGGCGACGGCGTTGGTACGGCTCTTCGACACCAGCTCCTCGACCCGCATCCGGCGCCGGCCCATCAGGGTGATGTCCCAGCCTCCGTCGTCCGGCCGGTCCTTGGCGTGGGTCATGAGCGCCTCGCAGCCGACCCGGTGAGCGGACTGGCGGCCGTAGCGGCGACCGATCTGGTAGCCCTCGCGGATCGCGACGACGCCGAGCTGCCGATCGGACGGGTCGAGTGTCTCGGCCAGCTGGTGGATCATCTCCCGCAGCCGCGGCTCGATGACATGGACGGACAGCCGCATGCCGGGGAATAGCACCGTGTCCAGCGGGAAGATCGGCAGCGTCGTGGTCGCCACGCTTCCGACGGTACTTGGAGTGGCCGTCCTCCAGCCGGACAGCACGGCGCGGCGGGCTGCCCGGTTCGTAGACTGTGCGGGTGATTCGCCGCCTTGACCTTCGGGCCGCCGGCCGCGACGGACTGGCGATCGGGACGCTCGTACCGCGTGCCGACGCCGATGTCGACGGCCTCGTCGAGACCGTACGCGTCGTGTGCGACGACGTCCGAGACCGTGGCCTGCCCGCTGTCATCGATGCCGGCCACCGCTATGACGGTGTCGACCAGACCGACGTGGTCGTGCCGCCCGAGTTGCCCGCCCAGGCGCTGGAGCGGCTCGACCCCGACGTACGGCGCGGCCTGGAGGAGTCGATCGCGCGGCTGCGGCGTACCTGTGAGGCCGAGCTCGAGGCCGACGTGGTCACCGAAGTCGTCCCCGGCGGCGTGGTGCGACGGCGGATCGTGCCGATGAGCCGGGTCGGGCTCTACGTGCCGGGTGGACTGGCGCCCCTCGTGTCCAGCGTGGTGATGAACGCGGTGCCCGCCCAGGTCGCCGGCGTGCCCTCGATCGCGGTCACCAGCTCACCCCAACGCGAGCACGGCGGCTGGCCACATCCGACGATCCTGGCCGCCTGCGCACTGCTCGGACTCGACGAGGTCTACGCGGTCGGCGGCGCCCAGGCGATCGCGATGTACGCCTGGGGCGCCGGCTCGTGCCGGCCGGTCGATCTGGTCGCGGGTCCCGGCAACAGCTACGTCGTCGCCGCCAAGCGGCTGCTCAAGGGCCGGATCGGCATCGACTCCGAGGCCGGGCCGACCGAGATCGCGATCCTCGCCGACGCCGGGGCCGACCCGGCCGGGGTGGCGGCCGACCTGATCAGCCAGGCCGAGCACGGACCGCAGTCGGCGAGCGTGCTCATCACCGACAGCGAGCCGCTCGCCCAGCGCGTCGCAACCGAGCTGGACCGCCAGGTTCCGGCCGCCAAGCATCGCGACCGGATCACGGCCGCGCTGTCCGGGCAGCAGTCGGCGATCGTGCTGGTCGACGGCCTGGAGCAGGGGCTCGAGGTCGTCGACGCCTATGCGCCGGAGCACCTCGAGATCCATGCCGTCGACGCCGAGGCACTCGCGATGCGGGTACGCAATGCGGGCGCGATCTTCGTCGGACCCTGGGCGCCGGTCTCGCTCGGTGACTACTGCGCCGGCTCCAACCACGTGCTGCCGACCGGCGCCTGCGCCTGTCACTCGTCGGGCCTGTCGGTCCGGTCGTTCACCAAGACGGTGCAGGTCGTGAGCTGGAGCGAGGCGGCGTTGCGGGCGTCCCGGGACGACGTGGTGGCACTCGCCGAGGCCGAGGACCTGCCCGCGCACGGTGCCGCGATCCGGGTCCGCGTCGACGGAGACGCGTGAGCGAGCTTGCGAGCGAACCCATTCAACGCCGCGAGCCATCACGTGATCGACGAGCGCAGCGAGGCGGACGCGTGAGCAAGGAGCTGCCACTACGGCCCGAGCTGCGTGGCCTCGAGCCGTACGGTGCGCCGCAGCTCGACGTGCCGGTGCGCCTGAACACCAACGAGAACCCGTACCCGCCGAGTGACATCGTGGTCGCCGACATCGCTGCGGCCGCCGCTCGCGTCGCCGCCGGGCTGAACCGCTACCCGGACCGAGAGGCGAGCGCCCTGCGGGCCGACCTCGCGGCCTACCTCGGTCACGGACTGACGGCGTCGCAGGTTTGGGCGGCCAACGGCAGCAACGAGGTCATGCTGCAACTGCTGCAGGCCTTCGGCGGCCCCGGCCGGACCGCACTGTCGTTCGCGCCGACGTACTCGATGTATCCCGAGTACGCCCGCGACACCCACACCCGCTGGGTCACGGGCCGCCGGGCCGACGACTTCTCCCTCGACCTCGATGCGGCCGAGGTCATGATCGCGTCGGAGCGGCCATCCGTCGTGCTGCTGGCCTCGCCGAACAACCCGACCGGGACCGCGCTGCCGCTGGAGCAGATCGAGGCCGTGTACGACGCGACGGCCGGTGTCGTGGTGGTCGACGAGGCGTACTCGGAGTTCCGGCATCCGGAGACGCCGAGCGCCCTGCGGCTGCTGCCGGGTCGACCGCGGCTGGTCGTGACGCGGACGATGAGCAAGGCGTTCGCGCTGGCCGGCGGCCGGCTCGGTTACCTGGCAGCGGACCCGGCCGTCGTCGACGCGGTCCGGATCGTCCGGCTGCCCTACCACCTCTCGGCACTGAGCCAGGAGGTCGCCCGGGTCGCCCTGCGGCACGCCGACGAGCTGCTCGGCGAGGTCGACAAGCTGCGCGCCCAGCGCGACGACCTGGTCGCCGAGCTCCGCGGCCTGGGCCTGCGCGTCGCCGACTCCGACGCCAACTTCGTGCTGTTCGGCAGCTTCGACGACCGGCATGCCGTCTGGCAGAGCCTGCTCGACCGCGGCGTACTGATCCGCGAGACTGGGCCGCCCGGCTGGCTGCGCGTCTCGATCGGCCGGCCGGAGGAGATGATGGAGTTCGTGAACGCGTTGCGAGAGGTGGTCGGCCGGTGAGCGACCGTGGCCGGACCAGCCGGCGAGACCGTAGGACGTCGGAGTCGAGCGTCACGGTCGAGCTGAATCTCGACGGCGCCGGCATCGCCGACGTCTCGACCGGGGTCGGCTTCTACGACCACATGCTCGAGTCGCTGACCAAGCACGCGCTGTTCGACCTGACCGTGCGGGCCAAGGGCGACACCCACGTCGACGCCCACCACACGGTCGAGGACGTCGCGATCACGCTCGGCCAGGCGATCGACGAGGCGCTGGGCGACAAGCGCGGCATCCGGCGGTTCGGCGACGCGCTGGTGCCGCTCGACGAGGCACTGGTGCAGTGCGCCGTCGACGTGGCCGGCCGGCCCTTCTGCGCCCACACCGGCGAGCCGGAGGGGCAGGAGTACGTGGTCATCGGCGGCACGTACGCCGGGTCGCTGACCCGCCACGTCTTCGAGTCCCTCGCGTCGAATGCGCGGCTGGCGCTGCACGTACGAGTGCTGGCCGGTCGCGATCCGCATCATCTGGTCGAGGCGCAGTTCAAGGCGGTCGCCCGGGCGCTGCGCGATGCTGTCGCGCTCGACCCGCGCGAGCCCGGTGTGCCGAGCACCAAGGGCAGTCTGGGAGATTCGCGATGACCGGCGCATTGATCCTGCTCATCCTCGGCGGCTTCTTCATGGGCGGCGGGATCGCGTTCTTCCGGCAGCAGAAGCCCTTCCTCAGCGTCCTTCTGCTGCTCGCCATCGCCTTCGGCTTCGTGATCCTCGGAGCGACCCTGGCTCGCAACTCGATATGAGCCGGCCGCAGGTCATGGTGCTCGACTACGGGTCGGGCAACCTCCGCTCCGTCGTACGTGCGGTCGAGCGCGCCGGTGCCGACGTGACGCTGGGCGCCGGTCTTGAGCAGGCGCGGTCGGCCGACGGCCTCGTCGTCCCCGGCGTCGGGGCGTACGCCGCCTGCATGGCCGGACTCGACAAGGTCCAGGGCCCGCGCATCATCGGGTCGCGCCTGGCCGGCGGCCGGCCGGTGCTCGGCATCTGCGTCGGCATGCAGGTGCTGTTCGAACGCGGCATCGAGCACGGCCTAACCACCGACGGCTGCGGCGAATGGCCGGGCACGGTCGAGCGACTGACCGCCGAGCTGATCCCGCACATGGGCTGGAACACCGTCGACGCGCCAGAGGGCAGTGCGATGTTCGCCGGGATCGAGGGGGAGCGCTTCTACTTCGTGCACTCCTACGCCGTCCGCGAGTGGCTGCTGGACAGTCAGCCGCCGTTCCTGGCGCCGTTGGTCACCTGGACCGGGTACGGCGACGGCCGGTTCGTCTCGGCGGTCGAGAACGGCCCGTTGTGGGCCACCCAGTTCCACCCCGAGAAGTCCGGTGACGCCGGAGCCGCGCTGTTGCGCAACTGGCTCGGCACGCTGCGCGTACGCTGACGGAACTCGCCGGCCGAAGGGTGCGTCGCAGCGACATGAGACGACTGATCACGGCAGTCCTCGCCGCGGCCGTACTCGCGCTCACCGGCTGCGGCTCCGACCAGGCGGACTCCGCCGGCGCCGACGACCCGCATCCCACTCGAACGCCGGAGCCGACACCCCCGACCGAGCCGTCGCCCACACCGACGCAGTCACCGACGTCGCAGCCCACGCCGACTTCGAAGCCGGAGCCGTCCGAGCCGCCGGTGCCGAGCAGCTCGGTCGACAGCGTCGCGATGACCCAGTCCGGTGGTATCGCGGGCATCCGGCGGAGCTGGGACGTCGGACCGTCCGATCCCGGCCACGCCGCGGTGTTCGCGGCGGCCAGCCCGAAGGCGCTGGCCGATGCCAAGGGCAGCACCGGCAAGCCGCCGTGCTGCGATCTGTTCGAGTACCGGCTGACCGTCAGCTATTCGGACGGCTCGGTGGCGGCGTTCCGGTTCTACGACGGCGCTCCCGCCGATCCAGCCGTCAGTCGCCTGGTCCGGACCGTACTCAAGACCCAGCCGCAGGCATCGGATTCGCCGACCCTGCAGTGATCGGCGGCGTTGAGATATCGCTTGGCCTGTCCGCGACACCTCCTAGGGTGTCCAATGTGACCTCACTCGAACTCCTGCCGGCCGTCGACGTCTCCGACGGCCAGGCGGTCCGGCTGGTCCGCGGCGAGGCCGGGACCGAGACGTCCTACGGCGATCCGCTCGACGCGGCGCTGGCCTGGCAGTCCGCCGGGGCTGAGTGGGTCCATCTGGTCGACCTCGACGCCGCCTTTGGGCGCGGCACCAACCGCGAGCAGTTGGCCGACGTGGTGTGCCGGCTCGACGTCCAGGTCGAGCTGTCCGGCGGCATCCGCGACGACGACAGCCTGGCCGCTGCCCTCGCGACCGGCGCCCGCCGGGTCAACCTCGGCACCGCCGCCCTCGAGGACCCGGCCTGGTGCGGTCGCGCGATCGCCGAGCACGGCGACCGGATCGCGGTCGGCCTCGACGTGCGGGAGGGCCGACTCGCCGCCCGCGGCTGGACCCGAGACGGCGGCGACCTGTTCGAGGTCCTCGACCGTCTCGAGCGCGACGGCTGTCCCCGCTACGTCGTCACCGACGTCACCAAGGACGGCACCCTGATGGGGCCCAACGTCGACCTGCTCCGTTCCGTCTGTGAGCGCACCGAGCGCCCGGTCGTGGCCTCCGGCGGCGTGTCGAGCCTGGACGACCTGCGGACCCTCAGCGGCCTGCTGGATGTCGGGGTCGAGGGCGCGATCGTCGGCAAGGCGTTGTACGCCGGCGCCTTCACCCTCGAGGAGGCGCTGCAGGTCGTACGCCGGGCAGCCGTCTCATGACGGTCGCCGTTCGGGTGATCCCGTGCCTCGACGTCGACGCCGGCCGGGTGGTGAAGGGCGTGAAGTTCGAGAACCTCCGCGACGCCGGTGACCCGGTCGAGCTGGCCGCTGCCTACGACCAGGCGGGTGCCGACGAGCTGACCTTCCTCGACATCACCGCCTCCGCCGCCGACCGCGAGACGACCTACGACGTCGTGTCGCGTACGGCCGAGCAGGTGTTCATCCCGTTGACCGTCGGCGGCGGCGTACGCTCCGTCGACGACGTGGACCGGCTGCTGCGGGCCGGGGCCGACAAGGTCGCGGTGAGCACCGCTGCGGTCGAGCGTCCCGAGCTGATCGTGGAGATCGCGCAGCGATTCGGCTCCCAGGTGCTCGTGCTGAGCGTCGACGCGCGTCGTGGCGACGGCCAGCCGAGCGGCTTCGAGGTGACCACGCATGGCGGTCGGCGGTCCGCGGGAGTCGACACGGTCGGCTGGGTCGAGGCGGCCTGCGAGTGGGGTATCGGCGAGGTGCTGCTCAACTCGATGGACGCCGACGGCACCGAGGCCGGGTTCGACGTCGAGCTGATCGAGGCGGTCCGCAAGGTCAGCAGCGTGCCGCTGATCGCCAGCGGCGGAGCCGGCCGAGCCGAGGACTTCCCGGCGGCGGTCGAGGCCGGCGCCGACGCGGTCCTCGCGGCCAGCGTCTTCCACTTCGGCCAGGTCGCCGTCACCGAGGTCAAGCAGGCGCTGGACGCCGCTGGATTCGAGGTCCGGTGAGTCTCTCGGCCGGACCCGGCAAGCGACGCGGCACGACCTGGCGAGGGCTGTCGATCCTGTTCGTCGGCATGCGCGAGGAGCGCCGGCTGTTCTCGCTGGCGCTGGTCGGCAGCATGGTCTTCGGCGCCCTCACGGTCGCGGACGCCTGGGTGCTCGGCTGGGCGACCGACCACGTCATCGCGCCCTCGTTCAAGTCGGGCGAGCTCGAGACGGGGCTCGCGGCTGCGGTCATCGCGCTCTTCATGGCGGTCGCGATCCTTCGGGCGCTCGGCATCATCGCGCGCCGCCTGATCGGAGGCATCGTCTACTTCCGGCTGATGGCGAGCTATCGGCGCCGGGTCACCCGTCGCTATCTCGAGCTGCCGATGAGCTGGCACAACAAGCATCCGACCGGGCAGCTGCTCTCCAATGCGAACGCCGACGTCGAAGCGGTCTGGGAGGCGATGATGCCGCTGCCGATGGCGCTCGGCGTCATCGTGATGCTCATCGTCGCGGTGATCGCGATGCTGACTGCGGACGTGATCCTGACCGTGGTCGGCCTGGTCATCTTCCCGCTGCTGTTCGCCATCAACGTGGGTTATCAGCGGTTCCTTTCCGAGCGGGTCAGCCTGGCGCAGGAGCTGCGGGCCGACGTGAGCTCGGTGGCGCACGAGTCGTTCGACGGCGCACTCGTCGTGAAGGCGCTGGGCCGCGAGGCGGCGGAGACCGAGCGCTTCGCCCAGATGACCTACCAGCTCCGCGACGCGAACATCGCCGCCGGCAGGATCCGCAGCATCTTCGACCCGGTCGTCGAGGCGCTGCCCAACATCGGCGTGCTGTTGGTCGTCGTGATCGGCGTCGAGCGGGTGCTGTCCGGAGCCATTCAGGCTGGCGACGTCGTCCAGGTGGCGTACTTGTTCACCGTGATCGCCTTCCCGCTGCGGGCGTTCGGCTGGGTGCTCGGCGGTCTGCCGCGCACGGTGATCGGGTGGGAGCGGGTGCAGGCGGTGCTCAATGCCCGTGGCCGGGCGGACTACGGCGCCGAGGGCCTGCCCGGCTCGGCGGCGCTGCAGCTCGACGTACGCGACCTGACGTTCGCCTACAACGGCGGGGCACCGGTGCTCGACGGTCTCGACTTCGACGTCGAGCCGGGCCGTACGGTCGCCGTCGTCGGTCTCACCGGCGCCGGCAAGAGCACGCTTGCGAGCCTGCTGATCCGGTTGGTCGACCCGGCCTCGGGCGAGGTGCGCTATGACGGCCGCCAGGCGTCGGAGCTGACTCACGCCGCGCTGGCCGGAGCCGTCTCGCTGGTGCCGCAGCAGGCCTTCCTCTTCGACGACTCGATCCGGGAGAACGTCACGCTCGGCCTGCCGGTCGACGACGAGGCGGTCTGGGAGGCGCTGCGGATCGCGCAGGCGGACCGCTTCGTTCGCGGCCTGCCGAACGGGCTGGACAGCCAGCTCGGGGAGCGGGGGACCACGCTGTCCGGCGGCCAGCGGCAGCGGGTCGCCCTCGCCCGCGCGCTGGTGCGACGGCCGCGGCTGCTGATCCTGGACGACTCGACCAGCGCCGTCGACCCCGATGTCGAGGCCCGCATCCTGCAGGGGCTGCGCGACCGGACCGAGGGCGGCGAGACCACTGTCGTCGTGGTCGCCTATCGCAAGGCGACCATCGCGCTGGCCGACGAGGTGCTCTTCCTGGCCGGCGGCCGGATCGTCGAGCGCGGTCCGCACGCCGAGCTGGTCGTGTCCTCCCCGGCCTATCGCGACCTGGTCGACGCCTACGACATGGCCCGCGCTGCCGCCGACCGCACGGCGTCGGACTACGAAGGGGCGGAGGTGTCATGAGCCTCGACGTGCGCAGCACGGTCGGCAGCGGTGAGGACGTCACCGGCTGGCAGATCCTGCGTCGCGGGTTCGCATTGTCGCCCGCCCTCCGTGAGGGACTCGGCGTGACCATGCTGCTCGGCGCGGCGTCGACGCTCGGGTCGGTCATCGTCCCGGTGGTGATCCAGAAGACCATCGACGACGGGCTGCTCGGCTCCGGCGGGATCGACCGCAGCAAGGTGTGGACCTACACCTGGATCGCCGCCGGCGTCGTCTTGATCACCGCGGTCGCGGCGTACTGGATGAAGGTCCGGCTCTATCGCGCGTCGGAGTCCGGGCTCGCCGAGCTGCGGATCAAGGCGTTCCGGCACGTCCACGACCTGCCGGTCCTGACCCAGGACACCGAGCGGCGCGGCGCGCTGGTGTCGCGGGTGACCTCCGACGTCGACCAGGTCTCGCTGTTCCTGCAGTTCAGCGGGTTGCTGATGGTCATCAGCATCGGCCAGATCGTCGTCGCCACCGCGGTCATGGCGTTCTACTCCTGGCAGCTGACCCTGATCGTGTGGGCCTGCTTCCTGCCGCTCATCGCGAGCCTGCGCTTCTTCCAGAAACGGATGTCGGCCGCGTACGCGAAGGTCCGCCGGACCGTCGGCGACATGCTGTCCACGATCTCGGAGCCGGTCGTCGGGGCCTCGGTCGTACGAGCGCACGACATCTCGACTCGCACCCAGGAGCGGGTCGACGCCTCGATCGACGCCAACCTGACTGCCAACGTCGCGGCGCAGAAGCTGGTCGCGGTCACCTTCTCCGCGGCCGGTGTCGCCGGCGGGCTGGCCAACGCGTCGGTCGTCGTCTTCGGCGTCCTCCTCGGCCTCGCCGGGCAGCTGTCGGTCGGCACGGTGATCGCCTTCGCCTTCCTGGTCTCGCTGCTGGTCGGACCAGTACAGATGGGCACCCAGGTCCTCACTGAGGCGCAGAACGCCATCGCGTCCTGGCGGCGGGTGATCGGCGTCCTCGACACGCCGGCCGACGTGGTCGACCCGGGGGAGTCCGGCGTCGCCCTGCCGAGAGGCTCACTGACGGCGTCGTTCCACGACGTGGAGTACGCCTACCCGGAGGGACCTCCCGTCTTGCGCGAGGTCAGCGTCGAGATCGAGCCGCAGGCCCGGGTCGCCATCGTCGGCGAGACCGGCTCCGGCAAGACCACCTTCGCCAAGCTGCTGTGCCGGCTGATGGATCCGTCCAAGGGGATGGTCTGCGTGGACGGCGTCGATCTGCGGACGCTGCGTTTCACGTCGCTGCGCGATCGGGTCGTGATGGTGCCGCAGGAAGGGTTCCTGTTCGACGCCTCCCTGGCCGACAACCTCCGCTACGGCCGCCCGGAGGCGTCCGACGAAGAGCTGATCGAGGCACTCGAGTCGCTGAGCCTGGCCGACTGGTACGACACGCTGCGCGACGGCCTCCAGACGCAGGTCGGTCAGCGCGGCGAGTCCCTGTCGGCCGGCGAGCGGCAGCTGGTCGCGCTGGTGCGGGCCTATCTCGCCGATCCCGACCTGCTGGTCCTCGACGAGGCGACCAGTGCAGTCGACCCGCAGACCGAGCTCCGGATCACCGCCGCTCTGGACCATCTCTTGTCCGGCCGGACGTCGGTGATCATCGCGCACCGGCTGTCCACCGCCGAGCAGGCCGACCAGGTCCTGGTCTTCGACTCCGGACGGCTGGTCGAGCGCGGTCCGCACGCCGAGCTGGTCGACGCGGGCGGCGTCTACGCCCGCCTGCACGCCAGCTGGGTCGCCCAGTCGCATCTGGACGCGGCCACCGGCTGACCGTCCGGCAGACTGAGGCCATGACCTCCCGGCTCGATCCTGACATCGCGGCCCGGCTCAAGCGGGACCCCGCCGGACTCGTCACGGCCGTCGTGCAGCAGCACGACACCGGCGCGATCCTGATGGTCGGCTGGATGGACGACGAGGCGCTGCATCGGACCCTGACGTCGGGTCGCGCCACGTACTGGAGCCGCACCCGGCAGGCGTACTGGGTCAAGGGAGAGACCTCTGGCCATCGACAGTGGGTACGCGAGGTGCGGCTGGACTGCGACGGCGACACGGTGCTGGTCCAGGTCGACCAGGAGGGACCCGCGTGCCACACCGGGGCGGCGACCTGCTTCGACGCCGACCTGCTGCTGACGGCGGGGGCGACGCATGAGTGACCGGCGGGCCTTGGCCACCGCCATCGTGGGCGGGCTCGCCGCCGGCGGCCTGGCACTGTTCGGCGTCAGCCAGGCGTGGGCGCGAGTCGAGATCGCCGTCGCGGGCGTCCCGAGCTCGACGATCGAGGTGTCCGGCACCAGCGCCGTGCCGTGGATCGGCGCCTTGACCCTCGTGATCCTGGCGGGCGCGCTGGCGATCGTGCCCACCGGCGGCTGGCTGCGGCGGGCGGTCGGGGTGATCGTGGGGCTGGCCGCCGCCGGCGCCGTCATCGGCACGCTGACCGCCGGACCGGCGATCGACGATGCCCTGACCGAGAAGCTCGCCCAGTCGCCGGCGTCCGGCGGGGTCAACGACGCCGCGGTTGTGGCCGCCGCCGACCATCCGGCCTGGCGCTGGCTGAGCCTGGTCGGGAGTGCGGCCGGGCTCGCCGTCGGGATCTACGTTGCGGCGCAGGGCCAACGCTGGCCGACGATGGGCAGCCGCTATGACGCACCGGCATCGCGCCGTCGCGAGGACGCCGGCGGTCCGGAGCCCGACCAGCCGGACCGCCCCGACCAGCCGGCCGACGCCGCCGAGTCAGAGAAGCCGGCGGAGAAGGCCGACCTGTGGCGGGCGATGGACGAGGGACGCGATCCGACCGCCTGAACCGGATGAGCAGCGGGCACAATGGTCTGCGATCCTGTCCGGTGGCGCATCTGCTGCGCACGAAAGGTTGGTACACCTATGCACGGCTCGACCCCCGCCGCCTGGACCGCCGTGGCGATCGTCCTGATCGCCTTCACTGTCGGCGGCGTGGCGCTGATGATCGGGCCGAACTGGGTCCTGTTCTGGGTGAGCGTGGCGCTGCTCCCGGTGGCCGCGATCGTCGGCAAGGTGATGGCGGCGGCCGGCCTCGGTGAGCCCGAAGCCCACTAGCGGCGGCGGACGTACCTCTCGTACCCGATTTCTCGCAGTACGCGACTGCTCGATACCCTGACGGGACATCCATCAGCGGGTCGGAGGGCTTTTTCGATGTCGGTGCTTGACGAGATCATGGTCGGTGTCCGGCTCGATCTCGCCGAACGCCAGGCCCGGGTCTCTCTGGACGACCTGAAGCGCCAGGCGGAGCGGCAGAGCTATGCGCTCGACCCGATGCCGATCTTTCGGGGCGACGGCGTGTCCGTGATCGCCGAGGTCAAGCGCTCGAGCCCGAGCCATGGCGAGCTGGCGACGATCAGCGATCCGGCGGCGCTGGCCGCCGATTACGCGGCCGGTGGTGCCGCGGCGATCAGCGTGCTGACCGAGCAGCGCCGGTTCGGCGGGACCCTCGACGACCTCCGGGCCGTACGCGGCCGGGTCGACCTGCCGGTGCTGTGCAAGGACTTCATCGTGACGTCCTACCAGCTCTGGGAGGCCCGCGCTGCCGGCGCCGACTTGGCGCTGCTGCTGGTGGCCGCGATGGACCAGAACGCACTCGTCTCGCTGATCGAGCGCGCCGTGTCGATCGGCCTGACCCCCCTGGTCGAGGTGCACGACGAGGAGGAGCTCGAGCGCGCCGTCGACGCGGACGCGAAGCTGATCGGCATCAACGCCCGCAACCTCAAGACACTCGAGGTCGACCGTACGACGTTCGCCCGCCTGGCGCCGCAGGTTCCCGACGATGTCGTACGGATCGCCGAGTCCGGCATCCGCGGGCCGCATGACGTGATCGAATGCGCTCGGTCGGGTGCCGACGTCGTGCTGGTCGGCGAGACCCTGGTGACCGGATCCAATCCGCGCTCCACGGTGGCCGACCTGGTCGCGGCCGGATCGCATCCGGCCCTGAAGCACCGCCAGAGCTAGGGAGGCCCGATGGACTCCGGTGCGGTCCGGGTGAGTTCCGGCGTCACCGCCGACCCGCAGGGCCACTTCGGCCGATTCGGCGGCCGGTTCATCCCCGAGGCACTGGTCACGCCGCTGGACGAGCTGACCGTCGCGTGGCAGCAGGCGATGGCCGACGACGTCTTCCGGTCCGAGTTCGACCGGATGCTTCGTGAGTACGCCGGTCTGCCGAGCCTGCTCTACGACGCCACCCGACTGTCCGAGCACGCCGGCGCGCGGCTGCTGCTGAAGCGCGAGGACCTCAACCACACCGGGGCGCACAAGATCCGCAACGTGCTGGGCCAGGCGCTGCTCACCAAGCGGATGGGCAAGCGCCGCGTGATCGCGGAGACCGGCGCCGGTCAGCACGGCGTGGCGACGGCAACCGCATGCGCCTACCTGGATCTCGACTGCGTCGTCTACATGGGCGAGGTCGACATGGAGCGCCAGTCGCTCAACGTGGCCCGGATGCGGATGCTCGGCGCCGAGGTGATCCCGGTGACCACCGGCAGCCGGACGCTCAAGGACGCGATCAACGAGGCACTGCGCGACTGGGTCGCGACCGTCGACCAGACCCACTACCTGCTGGGGACCGCCGCCGGGCCGCATCCCTTCCCGTCGATGGTGCGCGACTTCGTGCGCGGCATCGGCGACGAGACCCGGGAGCAGTGCTTGCGCCAGTTCGGCCGGTTGCCCGACGCGGTCACGGCCTGCGTCGGCGGCGGCTCCAACGCGATCGGCATGTTCACCGCCTTCGTCCCGGACACCGACGTCCGGCTCTACGGCTTCGAGGCGGGTGGGGACGGCTTCGAGACCGGTCGGCACGCGGCGAC
>Ga0209382_10000808_pt1 | contig 50775 bp, 39 predicted proteins | sample SoiMetdeltSBSDD5_FD_187599 | JGI IMG/M metagenome (GOLD analysis project Ga0209382, IMG submission 187599) | Bulk soil microbial communities from a Populus tree surrounding site in Tennessee, USA - Soil MetaG P. deltoides SBSDD5 (SPAdes) (version 2) | ecosystem: Environmental > Terrestrial >...
GCGGAGCATCGAGAGCACGAGGCCCGCGAGGAGCGTGAGGCGGAGACCACGGGCCGCGACGAGTGGGAGCTGCGAGTCGATCTGGATTCGCTCGGCGAGACCGGGAAGCTGTCCTCACGGCTGTCCGATGCGGGGATCCGCCACCACCGCCGCTGGAGGCACCTGTTGATCCCCGCGGCAACTGAGGAGCACGCGGCCGATTTGGCCGGCCGGGTCCGTGAGCTTGCGTCGAGCGAGCCCGAGATGCACGTCGAGCCGGCGCCCGGCACCCTGCAGCATCCGGCATTCGTGGTCATCGGCGGTCACACGCCGGGTATCGGCCGCGACCTCGGCCTCTAGCCCACCCTCCGGTCCGGGTCAATCCCCGTCGGCGTGCACGATCAAAACGGGGCGCTCGGCGATCTGCACCAGCCGGTGAGCGGTCGAGCCGAGGATCGCTCCACGGAGTGGGGACTCGCCGTGCGTGCCCACGACGATCATCCGCGCGTCGTGCTCTCGAGCAACGTCGACCAGCGCGTGGGCGGCGTGCTCGTTGAGCATCTCGACCTCATGGTCGACGCCGGCTTCGGATGCCTTCGCGGCCGCCTCCGCGGTGATCCGCTCGCCGAGCTCGTGCACCGCCTCCCGCTGGGTGGGCACCTCGCCGCCGCCGGCCCCGCCGGGGGCGAAGCCGAACACGATCCGGACCTTGTCGCCCAGCTCCTTGGCGAGGGTGACCCCCTCCGCGAGCGCCGCCCGACCGCAGTCGCTTCCGTCGTAGCCGATGACGATCTCAGCCATCTAGATACGCCTCATCATTCCGGCGTGACCGTCTCGACCGCGGGCCCGGTCGGGCCGCCCTCCAGGAAGTGCGGTGGTGCCGTCTCGAGCTTGCGGCGGAAGAACCGTGGATAGATGAAGTTCGCGAACACGAGCAGCACGGCCCCCACGACCAGCAAGCCGACCCCGATCACGTCGGCCGCGCCGAGGCCGAAGACGCCACCCGAGTACGCCGAGTCCACAGGAGCGTTGTCGATGAACGCCTTCACGAAGATGTAGGTCAGCATCGCGCCGCCCAGAAACGGAACCACCCCGGCCATGACGAAGTTGCGCGCGCTCCGGAAGAGCTCGCGGCGGTAGTAGATCGCGCAGGCGAACCCGGTCAATCCGTAGTAGAACGCGATCTGGAAGCCCAGGCCCGTGATCGAGTCGCCGAGGACGTTCTGGCTGACGTTGATGATGAACAGCGACCAGACCAGCGAGACGGCGCCCATCGCGAGTGTCGACACGCTCGGGGTCAGATGCCTCGGGTGGATCTTCCCGAACGCGCTCGGGATCGAGCCGAAGCGAGCCATCGAGAGGGTGGTGCGCGCCGTGGGCAGGATCGTTGTCTGGGTCGACGCTGACGCCGAGGTCAGGACGGTGATGATCAGGAGCTTGTCCAGGGGCGAGCCAAGCACCGGTCCACCGAGATTTGCAAGGACGTCGTTCTTGTGGCTGGTGAGCGCCTCGGTGCCGGCGAAGGCCTGCGCCGACGCTGCGACCACGACGTAGATCAGGACCAGCAGGATCGTGCTCATGACGGCGGCCTTGCCGGGGCCGCGGGCGGAGTCCGTGGACTCCTCATTTACGCAGACCCCGGAGTCCCAGCCCCAGTAGATGAAGACCCCGAGCAGGACGCCGTCGATCAGTGCGCTGCTGCCACCGGGCAGACCGAAGGGGGAGAACCAATCCAAACCGATGTGGAGCGACTCCGCCGGGGCCCCGCCCGAGTAGACCTTGACCAGGGCCACGATCGCGAAGGCGGCCAGCGTGAACACCTCCACCGACAGCAGGATCCGCTGGGTGGCCGCCGAGAGCTCGATGCCCACGTAACAGATCCAAGTCATCACCGCGATCCAGATGGCGGCCACGATGCTCACCGCCAGCAATGAGTGGGCGGCGCTGTCCCACTCGAACAGCAGGAACGTGTACTTGCCGGCGATGTAGGCGAGGGTGGCCATGACGACGACGTCCGCGACGACGATCGCCCAGCCGGTGAGCCACCCCATCTGAGGCCCCATCGCGCGCGTCACCCACGTGAAGCTCGTGCCGCAGTCCGGGTCGGCGCGGTTCATGTAGTAGTAGGCCGCGGCGATGAGGAGCATCGGGATGAACGAGACGACCATCACCGCGGGCGCGTGCACCCCCATGCCGTCGATGGCGACGATGAAGCCCAGCGTGGCGGCAAGGCTGTAGGCGGGCGCCACCGAGGCGACGGAGATGACGAGGTTCGTCAGGTAACCGATCGCATCGGCCTTCAGGCCCTTGCCACCCGGCTCGGATCCCGCCCCTACGGTGGCGGATGCACTCTCCATGGCCTACCTCCTTGCGCCGATCCTGTTGCTCGCGACCTTACCTCAGCCTCCGGCGCGGCCGGGGGCGGGCGCCGGCGCGGTTCCCATCACTTCCTCGTCCTCCTGTTGCGGGCGAATCGCGGCCATCCTCTCCGCCCTGCGCTGCTGGAGCACGGTGAATCCCATCGCGATCAGGGTCACGCTGAAGAGAATCGTCGCCACGGCGTTGACCTCCACGGGGATCCCGCGCTGTGCGGCGCCGAAGATGTAGAGCGGGAACGTGACGGTGGTCCCGGCGTTGAAGTTGGAGACGACGAAGTCATCGATGGAGAGCGCGAAGGCCAGGAGTGCTCCGGCGAGGACGCCGGGAAAGATCAGGGGAAAGGTCACCCGCCAAAAGGTCTGGAACGGATTGGCGCCGAGGTCCTGGGCCGCCTCCTCCAGGCTGCGGTCGAAGCCGATCAGGCGGGATCGCACGACCACGACGACGAAGCTGATGCAGAAGAGGGTGTGCGCGATCAGGAGGGTGCTGAACCCGAGGGTCGGCGTTCCCAGGATCAGGAAGAACGACAACAACGAGGCACCCATGACGATCTCCGGCGTCGCCATCGGCACGACGATCAGGAAGTTGGCGGTACGGCGGCCGAAGAACTGATACCTCACGAGGGCGACCGCCATGAAGGTCCCGATCGCGGTGGAGATGACCGTCGCCAGCGCGGCGAGCTTGAGGCTGGTGAGGAGGGCCGAGTTCAGGTCCGGAAGGCTGAAGACGTTGCTCCAGTGGTCGAGCGTGAAGCCGACCCAGGTGAAGTTGTACTTGCCGGCGGGATTGTTGAACGAGAACAGGATGATGACGGCGATCGGGATCAGCAGGTACGCGATCGCGAGCCCTGCGTAGATGTTGATCGCGTGCGCGCGCAGCCAGTCCCAGGCCCGACGCAGCGCAGACTCGCGGCGTACGTAGGCTGGAGCGGCTGCGGTCTGAGCCTCCACCTTCAGCGTCTCCTCCGCGTCCTCATCGGGCCGTCGCCTCCTCCCCCATGAGCGATTCAGATCCCGCGAACCGGATGTAGACGAAGACCATCAGCATGATCGCCGCCATCAGCACGAACGACAGTGCCGCCGCGGCGGGGTAATCGCGGTTCGTCAGGTAGAGCCCCTGGATGACATTCCCGATCATCTTGTTGTTCGTCCCGCCGAGGAAGAACGCATTGACGTAGTCGCCGGCAGCGGGAATGAATGTGAGCAGCGTCCCGGCGATGACGCCCGGCGCCGAGAGGGGGAGTGTGATCCTCACGAAAGCGGCACGGGAGGATGCGTATAGGTCCTTTCCCGCCTCGATCAGGCGAGGATCGATCCGCTCAAGGCTCGCGTAGATCGGCAGCACCATGAACGGCAGGAAGTTGTAGGTGATCCCGGCGATCACGGCGGCGGCGGTGGCGAGGATATGCCCGCCCGGCGCCAGCCCAATCGACTTCAACACGTCGACCACGGGGCTCTGGTCGGAGAGGATCGTCTCCCAGGCGATCGTCCTGATCAGGTACGTCGTGAAGAAGGGCGCGACGACCGCGAAGAGCATCGCGTTCTTCCACTTTCCGCCCCGGAACGCGATCGCGTAGGCGAGGGGATAGCCGATGAAGAGCGCGATGATCGTCGCGGCCCCCGCGTACTCGAACGCCCGGATGAACGGGTCCTTGTATAGCGTGAGCGCGTCGTTGTAATTGGACCATTGCCAGGTGAACTTGAACCCCGTCTCGAGCGTGCCCGAGTCGAGCGAGAGCCGCGCCATGTAGTACATGGGCACGACGAAGAACAGGATCAGCCAGAACGCCCCCGGGAACAGGAGCAGGTACGGCGTGAGGCGGCGGCGGACGGTCGCCATCTGCTAGCTACGCACCATCCGCCGCCGCCGCGACGTCAGCCGTTCACGACCGCGTTGAACGCCGCGGTCACCTTCTGCTCCTCCTCGCCGGTCAACTCCGGCGCGGCGTCGCACTTGGCGGTGAATTCCTTTGTCGGGAAGATGAGGTCGCTCTTCGCCGCCGGCGGATCCTGCTTCTGGAGTATCTGCTTCACGCCCGAAACCGGGCTGAAGTAGTAGTTGTAGTCGGTGATCTGCGCCTGGTTCTTCGGGTCGTAGACGTAGTTCATCCATGCCTCGGCAGCGGTCGGGTTCGGTGCCCCGACCGGGATCACCATGTTGTCCGACCAGAGCATGCAGCCCTCCTTGGGCATCACGAACTGGATGTCCGGGTTGTCCTGCTGCAGCTGGATCGCGTCTCCGGACCAACCGATCACGGCGTCCACGTCGCCGCTGGTGAGATCCCGCGCATAGTCGTTGCCCGTGAAGCGACGGATCTGACCCGAGTCGGCAGCCTGCTTGAGCTTGTCGATGGCATTGAGCCAATCCTGCTCAGTGGCCTTGTTGAGGTCGACGCCCTGGCACTTCATCACCAGAGGCACGGTGTCCCGCATCTCGGTGAGCATGTCCACCTTCCCCTTGTACTTGGGGTTGAAGAGGTCGCAGACGGACTTGATGTCCGGCGCGAGGTCCGTGCGGACGATCAGACCCGTCATGCCGCTCTGCCAGGGGACCGCGTACTGGTCCTTCGGGTCGATCGGCCGGTGCTGCAGCGTCGGCACCTCGTTCTTCTCGACGTTCGGGATCGCCGACTTGTCGAGGTTCTGCAGGTAGCCGAGCTGGTACATCTTCTGCGCCATCCAGTCGGTGACCACGACGATCGAGCGGCCACCCGACTCGCCCTTCGCAAGCAGCGGCTGGATCTTGCTGAAGAATTCCTGGTTGTCGTTCACGTCCTCGATGTACTTGACCTGGACGCCGGTGGCCTTCTCGAAGTCGGGCACCGTCTGCTTGTCGATGTAGAGCGGCCAGTTCGAGATCGTGAGGTCGCCGCTGGGCTTGCCCGAGACGGTCACGGTTTGGACGCTGGTGTTTCCGCCTCCGCTCTCTTCGATGCCGCCACCGCCGCCGCAGGCTGCGATCGCGAGGCTCGCCGCGAGCGCCAGCGCGGCGACCACCACGAGTTTCAGTCCCCGCGTGCTTGCCCGCCCGGTGCCATCCGTCCTACCCCATGCGTTACGCATTGCCGCTCGCCTTCTCGGCCGCCCTGGCCGTCAGTTGTCTTGGTCTTCCAAACCTCATGCCGCCGGCACCGTCTCCTCGATGTCGGCGCGGCGGATCTGCGATTCGCGCACCACGTGCATGTGCTCGGGCTCCCAGCTCAGTCGCACGGGGGCCCCGCCACCCGGGAGCCTCGCGCGCTCCGCTTCGCTGGCGTTCGGCACGAGCACCGTCATCGGGACGTCCCCCGGCAGGCTCACGACGATCTGGGTTGCGGTCCCGAGGTAGACGGAGCTCTGGACCACGCCGTCCACGCCGGGCAACCCATCCGGCGATGATCCGGAGGAGGCGGCCGAGATCCGGAGCTTCTCCGGCCGCACCACGGCGTGGCAGCGCTCGCCGCTCTGGATTCCGTCGACGCCGGCCTCGACCTCCACCCCGGTGTCGAGCTTGATCGTGCCGCGGCCGGCGCTCACGGTGGTGACCGTTCCCGGCATCAGATTGGAGACGCCGATGAAGCCGGCGACGAACGTGGTGCTGGGGCGCTCGTACACGTTCTCGGGCGTGTCCTCCTGCTCGACCACCCCGTTCGACATGACCGCGATGCGGTCCGACATCGTCAATGCTTCCTCCTGATCGTGCGTCACGTAGACGAAGGTGATGCCGACGTCGCGCTGGATGCGCTTGAGCTCCAGCTGCAGACCCTTCCGCAGCTTGAGGTCGAGCGCCCCAAGCGGCTCGTCCAGCAGCAGCACCTTGGGCAGGTTGACGAGCGCCCGGGCGAGAGCGACGCGCTGCTGCTGACCGCCTGAGAGTTGGTTGGGGCGGCGGTTGACCTCTGCCGCGAGGCCCACCCGCTCGAGCTCCGCTTCCACCCGCTGCTTGATCTCGTCCTTCGGCACCTTCTTGCGGCGCAGCCCGAAGGCGACGTTGTCGCGGACGCTCAGGTGGGGAAAGAGGGCATAGCTCTGGAAGACGGTGTTCGTCGGCCGCTTGTAGGAGGGAAGGCCGGCGACATCGGCCCCCTCGATCAACACGCGCCCGGCCGTCGGCTGCTCGAAGCCCGCGACCATTCGCAGCGTCGTCGTCTTGCCGCAGCCGCTGGGGCCGAGGAGGGTGAAGAATTCGCCGCTGCCGATGTCGAGGTCGAGGTCACGCACCGCGACGAGCTCGCCGAAGTGCTTGCTCACGCGCTCGAGCCGAACCGTGGGCTGTTGGCCGTCGCCGGTCACTGCGGGTCGCTCGTCCTCCAGGCGAGTCGCGCCCGATTCCGGAGAGCTCCCGGGCTGGGTTGTCGCGCGCTCGCCATCGGTGGCTTGATCGCTGCGCGCGCCGGAATCGAACTTCGCCATTCTCCGTTCCCTCGAGGGTATTGCCGCCCCGTACTGCCTGCAGTCCGAAAACTAACCGCTAAGGCTAATGGAGCCTATGCATCGGGTAGCGGAGTGGCAAGGTGCGGAATCCCCAAATCGTCCAAAAGTCGTTATGCGGTTCGTACAAGAGATGGTTAAGATCTTTGAACCTAATCCCGGTTGTGCGGTTGATCAGAGCCAGATACGGTTATACGGAACGTCAATCGACGGTGGACACTGAGTCGCAGGACAGGAGGAGGAGTTGATGGCAACCACGAGCGCAACGGTGACGGCGACCGAGAGCGGTCTCCAGGATCTCGCCAAGCGCCACCTCTGGATGCACTTCACGCGCCACGGCGCGTTCCGGGACGCCGATGTGCCGATCATCGCCCGTGCCGAGGGCCCCTACGTGTGGGACGAGCGCGGGAACCGCTATCTCGATGGCCTGTCGGCCCTCTTCTGCGTCAACGCGGGCCACGGCCGGACCGAGCTGGGCGACGCCGCCGCCCACCAGGTGGCCGAGCTCGACTTCTTCACCCTCTGGAGCTACGCGCACCCGCGCGCGATCGAACTCGCATCGCGGATCGCCTCGCTCGCCCCAGCCGATCTGAACCGAGTCTTCTTCACCAGCGGCGGATCCGAGGCCGTCGAGTCGGCGATCAAGCTCGCCCGTGCGTACCACCAGCGCACCGGCCACCCACGAAAGATCAAATTCATCACCCGCGAGGTGGCCTACCACGGCACCACCCTCGGTGCGCTCGCGGCGACCGGGATCTCGGACCTCCGCCAGGAGTTCGAGCCGCTCGTGCCCGGGGGCTATCAGGTACCCAACACGAACAGCTATCACTGGCCGGAGGGACGAGATCCGCTATGGGCTGCGGACCAGATCGAGGAGAAGATCCTCTACGAGCATCCGGACACGGTCGCCGCCGTGATCCTCGAACCGCTCCAGAATGCCGGCGGTTGCATTCCGCCGCAGGAGGGCTACTTCGACCGGGTGCGGGAGATCTGCGACCGCCACAACGTGCTGCTGATCTCCGACGAGGTCATCGCCGCCTGGGGCCGGCTGGGCCACTGGTTCGGCTGCCAGCGCTACGGCTTCGTGCCCGACATCATGACCGTGGCCAAGGCCCTCACATCGGCCTACGTTCCGATGGGCGGGATCATCGCCTCCGACCGCGTCGCGGAGCCCTTCATGAGCGGCAAGGAGATGTTCACCCACGGATTCACCTTCGCGGGCCACCCGGTCGCCTCGGCGGTGGCGATGGCGAACCTCGACGTGTTCGAGCGCGAGGACCTGAACGGCCATGTCCAGAGAAAGCAGGGCGAGTTCCGTGCGATGCTGGATTCGCTGCGCGACATCCCGATCGTCGGCGACGTGCGCGGCGACGGCTTTTTCCACGCGATCGAGCTGGTCAAGGATCAGGAGAGCAAGGAGGGCTTCTCGGACGATGAGTCGGAGTGGCTCCTGCGGGGCTTCCTCTCGGGCGAGCTGTTCCGTCGCGGCTTGATCTGCCGGGCGGACGATCGGGGCGATCCGGTCATCCAGCTCGCGCCGCCCCTGATCTGCGATACCGAGCAGTTCGAGGAGATCGAGAACGTGCTGCGCCCGGTTCTGACCGAGGCCTGGGAGCGGATCGACAAGTAGGGGGGGCGAATGCTCACGGTCGGCAGCCTCGTCTCCGATTGCGGCCTCGAGCTGATCGCCGGGGTCGATGGAGCCGAGCGCGCCATTCGGTGGGTGCACATCTCAGAGATCGAGGACCCCACCCCGTGGCTGTCGGGCGGTGAGCTTCTGCTCACCACCGGCATTCAGCTGAGCTCCGCCGCTCGGCAGCGCAGGTTCTGCAACCTCCTCGCGGACAACGGCGTCGCCGGGATCGGCCTCGGTACGGGCTTCGAGCACAAGAAGGTGCCCAAGGCGCTCATCGACGAGGCGTCGAAGCGGGCGATACCCGTGTTCGAAGTCCCCTACGAGATGCCCTTCATCGCGATCACCGAGCGGGCCTTCGCGCGCCTGGTGAACGAGCAGTACGCGGTCCTCGAGCGGGGGGCACGCGTTCACGAGAAGCTCGAGCGTCTCGTCGTCGAGGGGCGTGGGTTGGACGCGGTCCTGGGCTCGCTTGCGAGCACGATCGGCGGCGCGGCCATCCTCCAGGATGCGGGCGGGCGTGAGCTCGCGCGACAGCCGGCGAAGGGCGGACCGCGCCCCGCGGCAATGAAGGCCCTCAGCGCTGAGATCGCGGCCCGCCACGGGTCCTCCGCTCTGGCTGCGTTCGAGCCTCGTCAGGGCTCGCTCGCCGAGCGCGCGCTCGCTGTTCCCGTCCCGGGAAGCAGGGGCGGCGCCCCGATCGCGTGGCTCGTCGTTGTGAGTCAGCATGGTCCGCTCGGCGACTTCGAGCGGCTGACCGCCCGGCAGGGGGCGATCGTCGTGGGCCTCGAGCTCATGCGCGAACGTGTCGTGAGGGAGACGGAACGCCGCCTCGCGGGCGACGTGCTCGCGGAAGCTCTCGGGGGCAGGCTCGACTCCGATGAGCTCCGCAGCCGCCTGCGCCCCTTCGGGATCGGCGCCGAGGCGGCGATGCTCGTCTTCGACCTCGAGGACACCGACGGTGGGGAGCACGCCCTGGAGCGAGAGCTCGCGGAGGCTGGAATCTCGGCCCTTGTCGCCACCACGACGGCATCGGGGCGCCCGCTGCTGGTCGCGATGATCGACGCCCGCTCCGGCGAGCCGGTGGAGATCGCCGCATCTCTTCGCTCCGCGCTGGCCGCCGCCCACTCGCCGGTTCGAGCAGCCGCCAGCCGGCGCAGCCCCGTCGGCTCACTGCGGCGGGCGTTCCACGAGGCGCGCTGCGCGCTCGAGGCGACATCGCTCGCCGACGGCGACGCGCCCGAGGTCGCGAGCTACGAGGACCTGGGCGCCTTCACGCTGCTGCTCTCGCTGCAGGATGAGGACGCGCTCCGGCTCTACAGCGACGGGCTGCTCGATCCCATCGAGCGCACCGAGGGCGAGTACGGCGGTGAGCTCCTGCGCTCGCTCGAGGCTTACATCGAGCACAACGGGAATTGGGAGCGGGCGGCGCGAGAGCTCTACTGCCATCGGCACACGCTGCGGTATCGGATTCGAAAGATCGAGGAGCTGACCGGCCGAGACCTGTCACGGGCTACGGACCGGATCGAGCTGTGGCTCGCACTGCGGGCGAGGGAGTTGGTGACATGAGGGTCGCCGTCCTCGGAGCCGGCGGGACGATCGCACCGGCGATCGTGCGCGACCTCGCCGAGTCGGACGAGGTCGACGAGCTCCTGCTCCTGGACATCGACGTGGGACGCGCTCAGGCCGTCGCCGAGAGGCACGCCGGCGGCAGGGCCCGGGCGCTCCGCGCGGATGCCAGGGCCGAGCCGGAGGCCGAGGGATCGCTCGTACGGGCGCTCGACGGGGTGGGTGTTCTGGTCAACTCCGCGAGCTACCGGGTGAACCTAGATGCGATGGCCGCGTGCCTGCGCGCCGGCTGCCACTACCTCGACCTCGGCGGTCTCTACTGGATGACCGAGCTCCAGCTGGAGCTCGACCGGCAGTTCGAGCGCGACGGGCTGCTGGCGCTCCTGGGCATGGGATCCGCGCCGGGCAAGACCAACCTGATGGCTCGCATGACGGCCCGCGAGCTGGGTGACGAGATCGCGTCGATTCAGGTCGCGGCAGCGGGACGCGACCTCGATCCACCGGACGGGTTCAGCGTCCCGTACGCGCTGCAGACCCTCCTGGACGAGATCACGATGCAGCCGGTGGTGCTCCGGGGCGGCTCGCCGGAGCACATCGACCCCTTGTCGGAGGGCGGTTTGGTCGACTTCGGCGACCCGATCGGCGGCGCCGAGACGATCTACACGCTCCATTCTGAGCTGCGCACGTTCGGCGCCAGCTTCGGCTGCCGGGAGGCGAGCTTCCGACTCGGCCTGTCTCCGGAGCTCCTGTCCGTCCTGCGGGAGCTGACCACCGCATCCGACGAGGACGTGCATCGCAAGGCGGCCGAGGCGTTGCCCCCGTCCGCGAACACGGTGTCGGTGCATGTGGTCGACGCCGCGACGAACGGCCGAGCGGTGAGGGTGAGGGCCGTGACGGAGCCCATGGCGGAGTGGGGGCTGGGCGGAGGAATCGTCTCGACCGCGACGCCGGCGGCGGCCGCGGTGCGCATGCTCGCGCGCGGGGCGATCACCGAGCGCGGCGTCCTGCCGCCGGAGGGTTGCGTCGACCCGGACGTGCTGTTCGCCGAGCTCGAGCCGCGCGGCTGCCGGGTGGAGATCGAAGCCGCTGCGGCCGTCCCAGGAGACATGGCGTCGTGAGGGTTGGCGTTCCGACCGAGATCAAGGACGACGAGTACCGCGTCGCGCTAACGCCGGTCGGGGCTCGCGAGCTCAACGAGCACGGGCACGAGGTCGTGATCGAGAAGGGGGCGGGCGAGGGCAGCGCGATCAGCGATGCCGACTACGAGGCGCAGGGGGCCAGGATCGTCTCGGTCGACGACGTCTGGAGCGAGGCGGATCTCGTCCTCGGCGTCAAGGAGCCGCAGCCCGAGGAGGTGGAGCGCCTTCGTCCCGACCTGACCCTGTTCACGTACCTGCACCTCGCGCCGGCCCCGGAGCTCACACGGGCGCTCTGCGAGTCGGGAGCGACATGCGTCGCCTACGAGACGGTCGAGGACTCGAACGGGCGCCTGCCGTTGCTGGCGCCAATGAGCGAGATCGCGGGGAAGATCGCCACGCAGGCGGGAGCGTTCATGCTCGAGAAGCCCCTCGGCGGCCGCGGGATCCTGCTCGGCGGCGTGCCGGGGGTGCCCCCCGCGAACGTGATGATCATCGGCGGCGGGGCCGTGGGCATGCACGCAGCCTTCATCGCGATCGGCATGGAGGCGGACGTGTTCGTCTACGACACCAACATCGACCGCCTGCGCGCCCTGGACATCGCTTTCGGCGGCCGGGCATCGACGGTCTTCTCATCGGTCCTCTCGATCGAGGAACGGCTGCCCCAGATGGATCTCGTGATCGGGGCGGTCCTCCTGCACGGCGCGCGGGCCCCTCACGTCATCAAGCGCTCCCAGCTCAAGCTCCTGAGGGACCGCGCGGTGCTCGTGGACGTGGCGATCGACCAGGGCGGGTGCTTCGAGACATCGCGCCCGACCACTCACCACGATCCTACCTTCGCGGTCGACGGGGTCATCCACTACTGCGTTGCCAACATGCCGGGTGCGGTGCCGATCTCCTCGACCTATGCCCTGACTAACGCCACGCTCCCCTACGTGTTGGCGCTCGCCGACCACGGGATCGCCGAAGCCGCCCAACGAGATCCCGGGCTCCGACTCGGCATCAACGTGGCGGGCGGCAACGTCACCCACCAGGCAGTCGCCGAGGGAGTTGGAATGGAGTACGTTCGGCCCGAGGATGTGCTTGGACTCGGGCCGCCGCGCGGCGATGGGGCCGCCGGTGCGGACGGTGCGGGGGCCACGGCCGCCCGCGCCACCCCAGGCGCGCACTGAGCTGGAAAATCAGGAACTGAAAGCAAAGGGACAGCGGACAAGGAGTGGATCAAGTTGAGCATGTACGCAGTCGTTAACCCGGCCACCGGCGAGAAGCTCGAGGAGTACGACGAGATCTCCGACGCCGAGCTCGACGCCGCCATCGGCAGGGCCTGGGAGGCGCGCGAAGCGCTCGCCTCGCTCTCGGCGGCCGAGCGCGCCGAGAAAGTCAAGCGCCTTGGCGAGCTCCACCTTGAGCGACGTGAGACGCTTGCCGCAATCGCGGTGAAGGAGATGGGCAAGCCGATGGAGCAGGCGCTCGGCGAGGTCGACTTCTGCGGCGACATCTATGGGTACTACGCCGACCGCGCGGCGGACTTCCTCAAGGACGAGCCCATCGAGCTGCTTGACGGCGAGGGCACGGCGGTGATCCGCCGCTCGGCGATGGGGCCGGTGCTTGGGGTCATGCCCTGGAACTTCCCCTACTACCAGGTGGCCCGCTTCGCGGGACCGAACCTGATCGTCGGCAACCCGATCCTGCTGAAGCCGGCGCCCCAGTGCCCGGAGTCGGGCGAGGCCATCCAGGCGATGTACGACGACGCCGGCCTCCCGGAGGGTGCGTACCAGACGATCCTCGCGAGCCACGAGCAGATCGCCGAGAAGGTGATACCCGACCCGCGTGTGCGCGGGGTGTCGGTCACCGGCTCCGAGCGAGCGGGCGCCGCCGTCGCCGAGGTCGCCGGACGCAACCTGAAGAAGGTGGTCCTCGAGATGGGAGGCTCCGACCCGTTCATCCTGCTCGCGACCGAGAACCTCGACGAGGTCGTCGACGCCGCGGTGGAGGCTCGCCTCGACAACACGGGCCAGTCGTGTAACGCCGCGAAGCGATTCATCGTCGTCGACGAGCTCTACGACGATTTCCTCGCGAAGTTCACGGAGAAGATGAAGGAGGTGGAGCCCGGGGATCCGACCGAGGACTCGGCGATGGGGCCACTCTCGTCGTCGCACGCGGCGGCGCGCCTTCAGGGCCAGCTCGACCGCGCGAAGGCCCAGGGCGCCGAGGCCGTTCTCGACGGCGACCGGAAGGACAACTTCTTCGGCACGACGGTCCTCACCGGTATCAGCCCCGAAAGCGATGCCTACCGGGAGGAGTTCTTCGGCCCCGTCGCGAGCGTCTACCGGGTCTCCTCCGAGGAGGAGGCGGTCCGGGTCGCCAACGACACGCCGTTCGGTCTCGGCTCCTACGTCTTCACGACCGACCCCGAGCAGGGTGACCGTGTCGCCAACGACATCGAGGCCGGCATGGTCTTCGTGAACGGCGTCCTCCTCGACGGCGCCGAGTTGCCGTTCGGGGGCGTCAAGCGTTCCGGCTTCGGACGCGAGCTCGGCCCGTACGGGATGGACGAGTTCGTCAACAAGAAGCTGATCCGGGTCGTGAAGTAGCGACGTCCCGCCGGCCAGTTTCGATCGAGTGAGTGGTTCGGGTACCTATAACGGCCCCAATCACTCACTCGATCGCAGGAACGCGTTTCGGGTTGCCCTACCTGCCCCCACCGCACCGAGTGGCGGGCGAATCCAAGCCGGTATCCAGGCTCAGGCCGCTGCTCGCCGGCGCCACGGGAGGCGGCTTCGCCGGCGGTCGCGAAGGATCCGCTGGGCGGCGTTGTGTCCGGACGCTGCCATCACGCCGCCGCCCGGGTGGGTGCCCGCGCCGCAGAGGTAGAGCCCCTCGACGGGTGTCGCGTACTGCGCCAGCATCGGCGAGGGCCGCATGAACGCCATCTGGTCGAGCCCCTGCTCGCCCTGGAAGATCGAGCCGTCGACGAGGCCGAAGATGCGCTCCAGATCGGGCGGAGCAAGGACCTCGCGCTCGAGGATCGCGTCGGGGACGTTGGGCGCATAGCGGGCGAGGTGCTCGACGCAGGCGTCCGCGTAGCGCTCGCGGGCGTCACCGGTCCACGCGTCCTCGTCGGGCGGGCCGTACTGAGTGAACATCGTCATGACCCAGCGGCCGTCGTCCGTGAGACTGGGGTCGATCGCCGAGGGAAGCTCGGCCTCCACGTACGGCTCGGTCGCGGGTCGCCCTGCGAGCGTGTCCTGCCAGGCCTGCTCCAGGTAGTCGAGCGAGGGGCAGAGGTTGACGCCCGTTCGCTCGAGCATGTGTTGCTGCTCGGGGCTGACGCCCTCGTAGCGAGGCGGCTCCGAGAGCACCATGTTGATCTTCACCGAGGCGCCGCGGGTGCGGTAGCGCTGCATGTCGCGAGCCACGTCGTCCGGGAAGTGCTCGCCGCCCGCAAGGTCGAGGACGGTCGTCTTGGGGTGCGCGCCCGATGCGACGATCGGCGCGCGGAGCTCGGACCCGTCCGCGAGCGTCACCCCTACCACCCGGCCACCGCGGATGTCGATCGAGGCCACCTCGGCGTCCGTCCGGATCTCCGCCCCGGACGACTCGGCCGAGCGGCCGATGGCTGTGCTGATCGCACCCATGCCTCCGATCACCTGGCCCCAGCCCCCGGAGATACCCTCGATCTCCCCCAGTGCGTGGTGGAGCAGGTTGTACGCCGTCCCCGGAGTGCGGGGCCCGGCCCACACGCCGACCACGCCGCTCGACGCGATCGATCCCTTCACTCCGTCGTGCTCGAACCAGTCGTCGAGGAGGTCCCCGACGGACATGGTGAAGATGCGAACGAGATCGTGGACCTCCCGACGCGATAGCCCGGCTGTACGGGCGCCCTCGCGAATCACCGAGAGCAGGTCAGCCGGGTGACGCGAGCCGAGCGCGGGCGGCTCGCGGAGCATCATCGGCCGCAGGAAGGAGGCCGTGCGGTCGAACAGTTCCTCGAAGTCCGCGTAGACCTCGCCGTCACGCTTGGAATGGGTGGCGATGGATGCTGCCGTGACCGCGGGCTCGTTGTGGAAGAAGATCGGGCCCTTCTGCGTCAGGGCGGCGTACGCGGGATCGAGGGGGATCGCGCGGTAGCCGAAATCGCGCAGGCGCAGGTCGGAGACCACCTTGGGCTGGAGCATCGAGACCACGTACGAGGCCCGGGAGACCCGCGCGCCGGGCCATAGCTCCTCGGTCACGCAGGCACCACCGAGAACGGGCCGGCGCTCGAGGACGACGACTCGCAGCCCGGCCCGGGCGAGGTAGGCGCCAGTCGTCAGCCCGTTGTGGCCGCCGCCGACCACGATCGCGTCGTAGGAATTCGCGCCGGCCGGGCCAACGCGCGACGGGGGTGGGGCGGTTGTCGTGGTGGCCTCGATGCGCGGCACCCTAGCAGTTCGTACGGTTGACTACAAGATCAGCGATGCGGGCCTGCTCGCGCTCGACGCGCCTCACGCACCGACTCGGCCGACGGGACGCCGATCGTGTGAGGTGGGGTCAATCGCCGGTTGGCGAGCGCGTCCAGCGCCACGCACCCGCTTGCGTGCACGGCCACCGGGTTGAGCTCGAGGAGATCCAGCCCCGAGTCGAGCAGGAGCTCTCCGACACCCGCGGCGAGAGCGGCCGCCGCGCCGAAGTCCACGGCGTCAGCTCCCCGACTCCCAAGAAGCGAGCCGGCGCCGCGCAGCGAACGGATCGCCCTCGTGACGCGTTCGGCATCGGCCGGCAGGGGAACGATGGCTATGTCGTCCAGCGCCTCGGTCCAGATCCCGCCGATGCCGATGACGAGAACCGGGACGACGGCATCCGCCCGTGCGGCCACCAGGAGCTCCACCCCCGGGGGCATCATGCGCTCGACGAGGATGCGGCCGCCCACCTCGCTCCCGGCTCGAAGCTCGCGGTACGCGTCCCGGGCCGCCGCGGAATCCTCCACGTCAAGGCGCAGGGCACCCGCGTCGCTCTTGTGGCGCAGGGTCGGGCTGGCGATCTTGATCGCGACCGGTCCGCCCAGCTCATCGACCGCCCGCGCGCACTCGTCCTCGTCGGCGACCGCGACCCCCGGCGGCACGGGCAGCCCCGCGGAGCGCAGGAGGTCCTTGGCGTCGATTTCGTCCAGCCAGCCATCGCCGTCCGCCGTCCCGCGCACCGCATCAGCGTGCCCGCCCGCGATCCGGGCCGCAGCCGCGATCTCCCGCAGCCGATGGGGATCGGCGGCAGGACGGCGAAGGGCCAGTGCGCAACGGATCGCCGTGGCGAGCCCGGCGATCGCCGGGACCCCGCGCGAGGCGAGCTCCCCGCTGGCCTCGTCGTCGATCAGATCGGGGAGGGTCGATGCGACCAGCGTCGCCGCCTCCGTCTCGTCGGCCCCGGCGACGATTCCCGCGCGGACTGCGGCCCACTCGGCCGCGGCCTCTGGCGCCAGGCCCCGGGGATGGTCGTACAGGATCAGGAGCTGGTCGACCGCGGGATCATCACCGACGGCGACCGTGATCCGGCGGAGCAGGTCGGTATCTCCCCAGATCATCGCGGTGTAGTCGAGGGGGTTCCCGACGGTCGCCGCGGCGGGCAGCAGCTTCGCCAGCCGGTCCCTGGTGGAATCACCCAGCTGCGGGAGACGCGTGCCGAGCCGCTCGGCCTCGTCCGCGGCAATGCTCGAATCGCCGCCGGAGCACGTCAGGATCGCGAGCCCGCCGTCGCCTCGTGGCCGCGCGCGAGGTTCGGCCAGGACGCGTGCGAGCTCCAGCAGCTCGTGGGGATCGCGCGCCCAGGCCCCGCCGGCCTCCTCGATCAGCGACCGGAACACGCGCACATCGCCCGCCACCGCCCCGGTGTGCGAGGAGGCGGCGCGGGCCCCTGCCTCGGATTCGCCCACCTTCAGGACCGCGACGCCGATGCCCCGCTCGGCGCAGGTCGCGAGCGCCTCGGCCAGCCTTGCCCCGTCGCCGTCCTCCTCGAGGAACATCGCCACGCTCCCGATGCCCTCCAGCTCGCAGATCGCGGCAAGCCACTCGCTGGCATCGAGTGCAGCCTGATTTCCACTCGAGACCACGGTGTGGTACCGGATGCCGCGCCGTGAGCCGAGGGCGTTCACCGCGAGGTTGCCGCTCTGGGAGATCAACGCCACCGGGCCCGGCTCGAGCGGGGCCACCGAATCCCCCCACATCGGCGCGCGCGAGTTCACCGCGACGATGCCGTTGCCGTTCGGTCCGCACACCGGCAGCAGTCCCGCGGCGGCCGCCTCGCGCAGGTCTCGCTCGAGCTCCCGGCCCTCCGGGATCTCGCCGAATCCTGCGGAGATCACGATGGCACCGCCGCAGCCCCGGGTGACGATGTCGGAGATCACTCCGGGCACGCCCGCTGCCGGGATGGCCACGACCACGGCGTCGACCGGTTCGGGAAGATCGCTCACCGCGGGGACGCACGGGCGGCCGTGGACCTTCTCCCGGCGCGGGTTCACCCCCCACACGTCACCGTCGAACCCGGCACGCGCGAGATTCCTGAGCACGATGTCGGCGTACGACCCTGGGCGATCATTCGCTCCGACCACCGCGATCGACCGCGGCTCGAGCAGCGAGGTGAGGTCCGGGCTGGGCGGGTCCAGGCTCAACTAGTGAGGATGCTCTCCACGCCGCGCCGCTCGAGCCCGCGTGCCACGATCAGCCGCTGGATCTCGCTGGTGCCCTCCCAGATCCGGTCCACCCGCAGCTCGCGCAGGAGGCGCTCGGCGACGTTCGAGCGCCGATAGCCGCGGCCGCCGAACGCCTGGACGCAGCGGTCGGCGCAGCGCCAGGCGGCCTCGCTGGTGAAGAGCTTCGCCATCGACGCCTTGTAGTGGACGGCCTTCGGATCCGCACCGGAATCCGCGAGTGCCGCGACCGTCAGCGTCAGCAGGCGGCCCGCTGCCGCATCCGCCGTCGAGTCGGCAAGGGGAAAGGAGACGCCCTGGTGATCGAAGATCCGCGCGCCGCCCTGCTCGCGCGCGATCGCCCACGCGACGGTCTCGTCCAGCAGCCGCCACATCGCGCCGCCGCACCGGGCGGCGATGCCGATCCGCTCCTCGGTGAACCAGGAGCGCTGGAGGTCGTCGCCTGCGCCAACGCCGCCGATGACGTCGTCGGCGGAGAGCTCCACGTCCCGAAAGCCGACGGTCGGATGCCCCTCCGGGTAGCTATGCGTGTAGGCGGGGTCGTCGACGATCTCAACCCCGGGGCGGTCGCGGTCGACCACGAACAGGGTGGGGAGGCGTTCCGCGCCGTCGACGACGTTCGCCATCACGACGTAGACGGAGGCGATGTCCCCAGCCGTCACGAACCACTTCTCGGCATTGAGTCGAAATCCGGACGAGGTCGGCACGGCCGCCGCGACGATCGCCGAGGGATCCGAGCCCGCGTCACGCTCGGTGACGGCGTAGGCATCCTTCAGCTCGCCGCGGAGGGCGGGGCGCAGGTAACGATCGATCTGATCCAGACTGGCGTGGGCCCAGACGTTGTAGGCGTTGGGCACGTGCCAGTGGAGGGCGTTGGTGGTGCGACCGTACTGCTCCTCGACGAGCGCCCACTCGAGCCGGGTCCATCCCTGTCCGCCGTGTTCGGTCGCATGCAGGCCCCCGTTGAGCCGGGCCTCGACGGCCCGGCGCTTGAGGTCCGCGACGACGTCCTCCTGAAGGCGGCCGCCCCGGCGCTCGGCCTCCTCCTCCAGCGGCATCAGGACGTCCTCGGCGAACCGCCGGGCGCGCTCGGCGACCTCGAGCGCTCGCTCGTCGAGCTCGATCGCCGGATCCGCCGTTGCCCAAGGGGCCGACTTGACCTCCATCGGTTCCGCACACTAACATGCGATTGACTACAAGGTCAACGCGATCGGGATCGCTCGGGGTTCGCCTGAGCTCCCTGGAAGGAGGCCGAGTTTTGGCAGGCGATACGCGAACGGAGCTCCAGCTGGATCGGGCCGACGTGGAGGCGACGCTTGAGCCCCTGGAGCGGGCGACGATGCTTCCTCCGCGCGCCTTCGTGGATCCCGGCGTGTTCGACTGGGAGCTCGAGCGGATCTTCCGCGAATGGGTATGCGTCGGACACGCCTCGCGCGTCTCCAGCCCCGGCCACTACATGATGCGCGAGGTCGGCACCGACAGCGTGATCGTCATGGGCGGGGAGGACGGACGGCCCCACGCGTTCCTCAACGTCTGCCGCCACCGCGGGGCGCGGCTGATCAGCGACGCCGAGGGCACCATCGGGCGGCGCCTGGTCTGTCCCTACCACGCCTGGTCGTACGGGTACGACGGCGAGCTCAAGAGCTCGCGCCATATGGACGGCGTCGAGGACTTCGACACGTCGTGCTGGGGACTGATCCCGGTGCGGGTCGCGAGCGTCGGCGGCCTCGTCTTCGTCGACCTGAGCGGCGAGGCGCCGGATGTATCCGAGCACGTGGGTGACCTGGCCGACCACCTCGAGCACTATCGGGTCGAGGGCCTGGAGCGCGGCGCGCTCGTCACATACGACGTCGCCGCGAACTGGAAGTCGATCGCCGAGAACTACAGCGAGTGCCTCCACTGTCCGGGGGTCCACCCGGAGCTCAACGCCCTCAGCCACTACATGAGCGGCGAGGTGATGGAGGGCGCCGGCGCCTGGTGCGGCGGCTCGATGACCCTGCGAGAGGGTGCGTCGACGATGGCGCGGAAGGGCGGGTCTCAGAACGGACGGCAACCGATAGACGGGCTGAACGACAAGGACCTCGACTCCGTCCTCTACTTCGCGGTATTCCCGAACGCGCTCGTCTCCCTCCATCCCGACTACGTGATGCTTCACACGCTCTGGCCGCGTGCGGTCGACCGAACGGAGGTGGTCTGCGAGTGGTTCTTCGAGCCCGCCGCGATCGCAGCTGACGGCTTCGATCCCTCCGACGCGGTGGAGTTCTGGGATCAGGTCAACCGCGAGGACTGGCACGTGTGCGAGCTGACCCAACTGGGTGTCCGCAACAGGGGGTACGTCCCCGGCCGCTACTCGGCCGAGGAGATCGACGTCCACGAATTCGACCTCATGGTGGCCCGCCGCTATCTGGAGGCGCTGCGCGAGCGCGCTGAGGTGCCCGCATGACCGGCGGCGACGGCGATGCGCGGCCGAACGAGATCGCGGCGACCCTGGGGGAGGTCGGCCTGCCGATGTCCGTGGCAGAGCTCGCTGCCCGCGACTGGGACGCCGTGGTCGTCGGGGGCGGCCACAACGGTCTGACGGCGGCGGCGTACCTGGCCCGCGCGGGACGTAGCGTGCTCGTGCTGGAGCGGCGCGAGCGGCTCGGCGGCGCATGCACGCTCGAGCGGCCGTTCGCTGACGAGCGTTTCGTGGTCAGCCCCTGCGCGTACGTCGTCGGACTGCTCGATGAGGTCGTGATCAACGAGCTCGATCTGGAGCGACGGGGACTGCGCTACTGGATGGCCGACCCGAACCTCTGGGTGCCGTTCGAGGACGGGACCTCCTTCGGTCAATGGCTGGACGATTCCCGCACGCAGGCGAGCCTCGAGGAGCTCGGCGTCTCCAAGCGCGACATCGACGGCTACTGGGCGTACGAGGAGTTGTTCGATGAGGTCCGCCGCCGCCTGCGCAAGGGCAGGCGCGACACGTGGGCGGGCGACTCCCCAACGCGACAGGAGCTCGAGGACCTGGTGGGTGGCGACCGCACGATGATCGACCTCCTGTTCGAGGCGTCGATCGCCGAGGTGCTGGACGACCACATCTCCGATGAGCGCCTGAAGACCGCGCTGTTCGGGCAGGGAATCATCGGCACGTGGGGCGGGCCGCGGGAGCCCGGGACCGCCTCGATCAAGCTCATGCACTACCAGGGGGACATGACCGGGCAGGGGCCCCTGTGGGGTTACGTCGAGGGCGGGATGGGGATGGTGAGCTTCGCGATCGCCGACGCCGCGCGCGAGGCGGGCGCGGCGCTCGCCTGCGGCGTCCCGGTTGCCGAGATCGTCCCGGGCGAGGGCGTGACGCTCGAGGACGGCACCCGCGTGACCGCCGGCTCCGTGATCTGCAATGCGGATCCGAAGCGGATGCTCTCGATGCTGGACGGCCAGGAGGTGGACGCCTCGTTCAAGGAGCGGCTCGAGCGCTGGAAGATCCGCAGCCCGGTCGTGAAGTTCAACGCGGCGCTGGACCGGCTCCCGAGCTGGGCGGCCGCGCCGGGCGAGACATGGGCCGCGCGCGCGACGATCGATGTCACCGGCACGATGGACGAGGCTCAGCGGGCATTCGAGGCGTGCGAGCGCGGCGAGCCGGCGGTCGAGTTCGGCGAGATCTACATCCAGACCGTCTACGACCCGAGCCCCGCGCCGGAGGGCAGGCACCTGCTCAGCGTCTTCGGCCAGTACGCCCCCTACACGTTGTCGGACGGCACCTGGGACTCCCGCCGTGGGGAGATCGCGCGCCAGTTCATCGACTTGATCGACCGCTTCGCCCCGGGATTCGAGGACTGCCTGGTCGACCATGAGGTGCTCGGTCCGCCCGACATCGAGTCGCGCATCGGGTTGACCGGCGGCAACATCTTCCAGGGGGAGGTGACCCCGGACCAGATGTGGGAGGGGCGGCTCGCGGCGCGCACCCCGGTCCCGGGACTGTACATGTGCGGCGCCGCCACCCATCCGGCCGGGAGCGTCATCGCGCTCAATGGCCGCAACGCCGCCGCCGCCGTGCTGGCGGACGCCGGCGTCGCGCTGGCGGCCGCGTAGCGTCGAGCCCATGGCGGCCGAGGTCGAGTCGGAGACCCGGGCCGCGCCCGAGCGCATCCTGGACGCCGCCTGCGACCTGATCGCCACCGACGGGATCGACGAGGTGCGGATCGCCCGGGTGGCGACACGTGCAGGTGCCTCGTCCGCCCTGGTGCATCACTACTTCTCCACCCGCGAGGAGCTGCTCGAGCAGGCGTTGATCCACTCGTTCGACCAGGCGGGTGACGAGCGGTTTCAGCGGCCGGTGGGCGCCGAGGAGACCGCCACCGAGGCGCTTGCTCGCGGCCTCGCGGAGTGCCTCCCGTTCCCGGGATCACAGGAGCGCGAGTGGGTGCTGTGGGTCGAGCTGTGGCTGCGGGCCGTGCGCGAGCCGGGGCTGCGCCCGGTGGCCGCCCGCCTCTACGGCAGATACCAGGAGTGGGTGGCCGGGCTGATCCGCGCGGGTGTTGAAAGCGGCGAGTTCCGCTCCGATGCCGACCCCGAGGCCCTCGCGGACGTCGCGATGGCGCTCCTCGATGGGGCGGGCGTCCGCGCGCTCATCAGCGACCCGGCGATGGAGGTCGAGGCGGCCCGGACCCTCGTTGCGAACCGACTCGCTGCGGAGCTCGGGCTCGAGCCCGAGGCGCTTCTCTGAGCCTTCCGACATCCGAGGGCGGCGGGCCGCTCCTCCGTCGTCCATGAGGAGACGCCCGGCACGGCCGAAGCGCTTGGGCTCGGCCGTCCAATGGTGTAACTTGAACCGTCGTTCAGCTTTGTCACGGCGCTTTATGCGCAGGGTCCAGCAGGAGAAGTGGAGTCAGCCGAGCCGTTGCGGCCGTGAGCCCCCGACCTCAAATCGACCACGTCCGGCGCCCCCAGCTGCTCGAGGCGGCGGCGGGGGTAATCGCTGAACGGGGCATCGCCTCGACGCGGATCGCCGACATCGCCGAGCGCGCGGGCACGAGCTCGCCGGCCATCCTGTATTGGTTCGAGTCGAAGGACGAGCTGCTCGCGGAGGCGCTGACGGTCGAGGAGGAGCGCTTCTACCGACAGCTCACGGATCGCATGGAAGAGCTCGAGAGCCCGCGCGACAAACTCAGGCTCATGCTCGAGTCGTCGGCGGAGGAGTACGACTGGACACTTTGGATGGAGCTTTGGACGCGCGCGCTCCGGGATCGGTCCACGCTGGCGGCTCGCCGGCGCCTGGACGACCGCTGGCGAGCGCAGATCGCCGAGGTGATCAGGCATGGCCAGCGCGCGGGCGAGTTCGGAGAGGCCGACGCCGAGGAGGTCGCCGTGGTCCTGGCATCCCTCATCGACGGGCTCGCGGTGCAGGTGACACTCGGCGACCCCGCTGTCAGCCCGGAGCGAATGCTCGCGCGGACGCTGGACATCGCCGAGCGGCTGTTGCAGGCGGATCTGGGGCCGAGCTCGCAGAGCATGGCCTCAGCGGCCGCCGTGAGCGGAGGAGAGAATGGGTGATTCGCTAGCGGCCGCGGCGGGGGATGGACCGGGGGCAGCAAAATACGCTGTCGGTGAGGCCGTGCCCCACCTCGCGGACACCGAGCTCAGGAGGGAACTCGAATGACGCACCACCCGAAGGAACGGGCGAACTCCCTCAGCAGGCGCGGTTTCCTGCTGCGAGGCGCAGGTGCCGCCGCGGCCCTCTACGGTGCTCCGGGACTGCTCGCGGCCTGCAGCAACACGACGAGCGTCCCCGCCGGCGCGGGCGGCGAGCAGGCCGGGCCGGGAGGCCTGCCGCTCGCGAGGCCCAACAGGCGCGTGATCCTGCCGCGTTGGGAGGATCCCATCGAGTCGGGACTCAAGCCGGAGACAGGCGGGACGTTCACCGTCTTCAACTATCCCTCCTACCTGTACAAAAAGCTCCTCACGGAGTTCGGGGCCAAGCACGACGTCGCAGTCCAGTACACGCCGTTCGACAACATCAACTCCGGACTCCAGCGGCTTGCCTCCGGAGCGGTCACGCCCGACGTGATGGAGATCACGCCGGACACGCTCAATATCGGCGTTGCCGGCAAGCTGATCAAGCCGCTCAACCTCGACTACATCCCGAACCTCCAGAAGAACATCTGGCCGCAGCTGGTCGACCCGTTCTACGACGGCGAGTCGCGCTACACCGTTCCCTACACCTGCTACGCCACCGGCATCGCATGGCGGGCGGACGAGATCAAAGAGGACATCGCTGCCATGGACCAGCCGTGGGACATCTTCTGGGAGTCGCAGGCGTACAGCGGCAAGGTGGCGCTTCTCTCCGAGAATCGGGAGACGATCGGAATGGCGCTCCTGCGCAAGGGGATCACGGACATCAACACCGAGGATCCCGCGCTCGTGGACCGGGCAGTGTCCGACCTCAAGGAGCTCTACGGAATCTGCAACATCAAGGTGGACGACCTCCAGTACCAGACGGTCCCGGAGGGGTCGAGTTGGCTCCACCAGGCGTGGTCGGGGGACATGATCGCGGGCTACATCTACTACCTCCCGAAGGGAACGCCGGCGAGCGCCCTCGCCTATTGGAAGGCACCCCGCGGCAAGGTGCCGGTCCAGAACGACTGCTTCGCGATTTGCTCGACCACGAAGAAGCCGGTGCTCTCGCATCTCTTCCTCAACTACCTCCTCGACAACGGCATCGCCTATTCGAACTTCGTCAACTTCAACGGGTATCAGCCCCCGCTGAACGAGATCGACCCGAGCACCCTGGTACGGAAGGGAGTCGTGCCCGAGAACCTGGAGAACAGCGTTCTGACGGATGGTGACTTCGGGCCCAGCTCGCTGCAGTACGGGACGCTCACGTCTCGGGGACAGCAGCTGTGGGAGGACGGCTACTCGAACTTCCTCGCAGGAGGAGGGAGTTGACGGGGCCGGGGCGCGAGCGGTAGGGCGTCGTGTATCACCGCTGGTTGTGGCCTGCTTTTGCGCTCCCGGGTGTTCTCTGGCTAGTTCTCCTCTTCATCGTTCCGTTCTATGCGGTCCTTGGGGTCGCACTGGGAACGGTCGACCCGGTCCTCTTCCAACCGGTTCCCATCTGGAACCCGCTCGATTGGAACGTGGGTTGGCTCAGCGAGGTCCTCACTCGGCTCGGTCCGGGAGGAATCTGGTTCGACGTCGAGGTCAGGACGATCGTTTACGTCCTCATCTCCCTGGCCCTCTGCCTCCTGATCGGGTATCCGGTCGCCTACTACACGGCCCGGCACGCGGGGCGGTGGAAAGGCCTCATTCTCATCCTGATCATCCTTCCCCTCTGGATCAGCTACATGATGCGAATGCTCGCGTGGGTGAATCTCCTGCAGCTGAACGGTTGGGTCAACAGCGTCCTGATGTTCACCCATGTGCTCAGCCAGCCGCGGGACTGGCTCGGCGGGAGCGCCTCGACCGTCATCTTCGCCCTCGTCTACGGCTACATCCCATACCTGATCCTGCCGCTCTTCGCCGCGCTCGATCGCATCGACCGCAGCCACCTGGAAGCGGCACGTGACCTCGGTGCGAGCCGCTGGTCCGCGTTTCGCACGGTCACCCTCCCGCTGTCGAAAATCGGCATCCTGGGGGGCGCCGTCCTCATCACGCTACCGATGTTCGGCGACTACTACACGCCGAACATCGTCTCGGGCTCGCCGAAGACGACGATGATCGGCAACCAGATCGACCTCTACTTCCACGGCGGCCCGCAGCCCACGATCGGCGCCGCGCTCACGATCGTGATGGCCGCCTTCCTGCTGGTCCTCATGCTCTACTACTTGCGGAGCATCCATCGCGCCCAACACGAAACCGGGGCGGTGGGGGCGCTGTGACGGGCGTTGCAGAGCCGCGAGCGCGGCCGCAGCCCACGACCCGGGGGCCGCGAGCGCGGCCGCAGCCCACGACCCTGACCCGCTTTCGCGGCTGGTTCCGCAACCCATGGGGAAAGCCGCGCTTCCTGCGCGTCGTCACCTGGGCCTACATCGTGTGGTCGATCGTGCCGGTGCTGATCGCGGTGCAGTTCTCCTTCAACGCGACCCGCTCGCGCACGGTCTGGGACTCCTTCTCGACACGCTGGTACTGGGGGGATCCAGTGGACTCGGTCTGGCACGACCCGACCCTTCGGCATGCTCTCGTTCAGAGCTTCAAGCTGGCGGGAGCGGACGTTCTCATCGCTGTCCCGCTCGGGGTTTTGCTCGCCCTCGGTCTCGCCCGCTGGCGCGGTCGCGGCTCTGGCACCTCCAACTTCATCATGCTTTTTCCGTTGGTCACGCCCGAGATCGTCATGGGCGTGTCGCTACTCCTCGTCTTCAGCCACATCTTCACATTCGTTCACACGGGAACGCTCGCCCAGATCCTCGGCCACGTGACCTTCTCGATCTCCTTCGTGGTCGTGATCGTGCGCGGTCGGCTGTTCTCGATCGGCAGGCAGTACGAGGAGGCCGCTGCCGACCTCGGGGCCTCGCCGTTAGTCGCGCTGAGAAGCGTCCTCCTGCCCTTGCTGACCCCTGCGATCGTCGCCTCGGCCGCCGTGGTGTTCGCCATCTCGGCCGACGACTTCGTCATCAGCCAGTGGCTGTCAAGCGGCGGACCCACGGACACCGTCCCGATCCAGATCTACGCGGCGACCCGCGCCGCACCGTTACCGTCTGTGAACGCGATCGCAACGATCATGATGGTGTCAACCCTCCTCATTGTCACGGCCGGCTTCCTCACCTGGCGCTTCTTCACCCGCGGAGAGCGTCGGGCGGGCAAGGCGGCGGAGGACTTCGGCGGCGCCTTCGACCTGACCTAGTTTCGGGAGACCAATGGCACGCGGCGAAATCGAATTGAGCAAGCTGACCAAGCAGTTCGCCGAGCTGACCGCGGTGGACAGCATCGATCTCCACATCCCGGGTGGTGAGTTCTTCTCGCTCCTCGGGCCTTCCGGCTGCGGTAAGACGACCACTCTGCGAATGATCGCCGGCTTCGAGCAACCGACTTCCGGTGAGATCCTCCTGGACGGCACGGACGTTGCCTACACACCGCCTCACCAGCGCAACGTCAACACCGTATTCCAGAATTACGCGCTCTTCCCGCACCTGAACGTCAACGACAACATCGCCTACGGGCTGAAGCGGGCGAAGCGGCCGAAAGCCGAGATCCGCGAGCGCGTCGGCAAGGCGCTTGAGCTCGTCCAGCTTCAGGGCTACGAGCGGCGCCGGTCGTCCCAGCTCTCGGGCGGGCAGCAGCAGCGCGTTGCCTTAGCGCGCGCCCTCGTCCTCAACCCGGCCGTGCTCCTTCTGGACGAGCCGCTCGGCGCCCTCGATGCGAAGCTCCGCAAGGCCCTCCAGATCGAGCTCAAGTCGCTCCAGCAGGAGGTCGGCATCACGTTCCTCTACGTCACCCACGACCAGGAGGAGGCGCTCACGATGAGCGACCGCCTTGCGGTCATGAACGCCGGGCACATCGAGCAGATCGGGGCGCCTCAGGATGTCTACGAGGACCCCGAGACGCTCTACGTCGCCGACTTCCTCGGCGTGTCGAACCTCATGCAGGCCACCATCGTCCGTGCCGACACGAGCGCCTGTCACGTCGCGCTGGACGGCTACGAGCTCGAGACGCGGGGAACGGACCGCGACGTCACCGGGGAGGCGAAGATCGTCATCCGACCGGAGCGCATCGAGCTCGAAGAGCACGGGTCTCCGTCGGGGCCGAACCGTATCCCGGCCATGGTGGAGCGCGTCGTCTACGTGGGATCGGCGATCCAGGTGATCGTCCGGGGCGCCACGGGGGAAGCGCTCCAGGCGCTCGTTCAGAACACCGGCGGCGGAATCCCGTACGAGCAGGGCACCCCGGTGCAGCTCCACCTGCCCGTGGACGCGGTGCGCGTCCTCCCTTCGGGCACCGGTGATGCGCCTTCCCTCGAGGGTGAGGAGCCGGATCCGGAGACTGTCGCTGCCGGCTGAGCCCTGCGCGGCACGTTGCCGAGCGCGGGCACAGACGCTAATCGCGCGGCGAGTCTGAGCCCGAGCGGATATCGCCCGCGGGAGAATGCTTGGTCTCGGCGGCGCCCTCGTCTTTACGGTCAGGGTTGAGCGCGCCACGGAGCTCGTGGACGCCGCTACCAACCGAGCGAGCAAGCTGAGGAACTCGCTTCGCGCCGAAGATCGCGAACGCGATGATGAGCACGATGATCAGCTCCAATGGTCCGATGCCGAAGGGCATACGAAGACCCTAGCGGACGATATGGCCACGGTCACGGCGCGCGGCTCGTCGCGCTCGAGCAGAACACCTACCGCGCCCAAGCCGACGACCGCTGGAAGAGGGCCACCGCCTCCGCCCCGGCTGGCACCCCGAGCACTGCCCGGTCCTGCGCTGACCGCCAGATAGGACGCGGCGCGGGCCGATAGTCTCGCGTCGGCGGAACGGAATCGGGATGAACGCCGACCTGAAACATCGAAACGCGCGAGCAATCATCTCGGTGGGTGCCGTGGTGGTTGCGCTCGCGTTCGGAGCCTGCGGCGGTGGCGGCAGCTCCGGGACGGCATCCGTGGGCGACTGCATCGACGCCGGCAAGCAGGTCGTCGATTGCAGCTCGTCCAGCGCCACGCAGAAGCTCGTCAGCGATCAGAGCGATCCCAAGGCGATCGCCTGCGTTCAGATCGGCTCCAACCCGCAGACGGAGGTCAAGGTCGGCGACGGCACGTTCTGTGCCGAGAAGGTGAAGTAAGGCCCCGTCCCGGCGGCCGCGGGCGTGAGGGATGGCCGTTGGGCGCGCCCTCTCGCTCTTTGCGTCCGATGCTTCGAGTGAGCTGTCCGCCCCTAGGGCATCGCGGTTGCCTCGGTGGCGACGGCGCCCGCGCCGCGCCCCCCGGCGACACCCTCCTCCTCCCGCGTCAGGCGATGCGCGAGGTAGACCGGGATGATCGACAGCAGCACCACGATCACGGCGACCACGTTCACGATCGGGATCTGGTTCGGGCGGAAGAGGTTGCTGAAGATCCAGATCGGGAGGGTCTGCTCGCCGGCGCCGATCGTGAAGGTGGTCACGATGATCTCGTCGAAGGAGAGCGCGAACGCCAGCAGCGCCCCGGCCACGAGCGCCGTGCTCATCTGCGGGAGTGTCACGTACCGGAACGTCTGCCAGGGATCGGCGCCGAGATCGGCTGATGCCTCGTCGATGGAGGCCGAGCTCCGCCGCAGCCGGGCGACGACGTTGTTGTAGACCACCACGATGCAGAAGGTCGCATGGGCGACGACCACCGTGAACAGGCTGAGGTCGATGCCGAGCACCTGGGTGAACGTGTCGCTCAGCGCGACGCCGGTGACGATGCCTGGGAGCGCGATCGGCAGGATGACGAGGAAGGAGACGGTCTCGCGGCCGAAGAACCGGTGCTTGGCGACCGCGAGCGACGCGAGCGTTCCGAGGAGCAGCGCGATCGCCGTCGCCGCGGCGCCGACCTTGAGCGACGTGACGAACGCATCCCGGGCGCCGGCATCCTTGATCGCCTCCGGGAACCAGTGCAGCGTCAGGCTCGGGGGCGGCCACTCGAGCAGGTTCGAGGAGTTGAACGCGTAGATCGCGATCACGATCAGCGGGATGTAGATGAACGCGAGCGCGATCGCCACCGCGACGCGCAGGAGGATCTTCGAGCGGCGGGAGAACCTCATGCCTAGAGATGCTCGAACGCGCCGAAGGCGCGCGCGACCAGCAGGTAGATGACCATGATCATGATCGGCACGACCGCGAAGGCCGATGCGAGCGGCAGGTTGTTGGTGATGTTGGTCGAGACCACGTTGCCGATGAACTGGCTGTTGGAGACGAGCTGCGGCGTGATGTAATCGCCAAGCGTCAGCGAGAAGGTGAATATCGACCCGGCGACGACGGCGGGGAAGGCCAGCGGGAGGATCACCCGCCTGAACGTGGTGAAGGGGGAGGCGCCCAGATCCTCCGACGCGGACAGGAGCGAGTCCGGGATGCGCTCGAGCCCGGCGAAGATCGGCAGGATCATGTATGGGAGCCAGAGGTAACTCATCACCAGCCAGACGGCCGTGGTCCCGTACCCGGGGCCGTGCAGGCCGAGCGGCCCCAGGGCCCAGTTGATGACGCCGTCGGCGGACAGCATCGTCCGCCACGCGTACACCTTCACGAGGTAGAAGGACCACAGCGGCATCAGGATCCCCACGACGAGGGCCGCGCGGGCGCGGCGTGAGGCCATCTTCGCCATGTAGAACGCGATCGGGAACGCGAGCACGGCGTCCGTGACCGTCACCAGGGCCGCCACCCGGACGGTCCGCCACGCGATCGTCCGATACACCGGCTCGGTGAAGATCGTGTTGAAGTTGTCGAACGTGAAGGTCTGTGAGATCTCGCCGGTGAGTGCGCTGACGCTCCAGAACGACGCGACGAGCAGGACGATGAGCGAGCCGATGTAGCCGACGACGAGCCACGCGAGCGGCCCGCTCAGAAGGCCGGACACCTGAAGCAGGCGCCGGCCGTGGAAGAGGTCGGCGAGCCTCCGGCCCACCGACCTCTTCGGCGCTGACGCTAACGCGTCAGCGGCTTCCATTCGCCCCTGGTGTCAAGCGGGGCGATCCCCCGATCACCCCTTGATGTCGGTCCAGGCCGACACCCAGTCGTTGTAGTCCATGCATTCGTCGCCGCGACTGTCGCCGCAGTCGGCGAGCGGCGTCTGCCAGTAGTACACGTTCTTCCAGAACGACTGATCGGCGGCGTGGTACTGATCGCAGAACTTCGGGTTCTCGGGCAGGCCCGCGGCCTTCGCTGCAGCCGTCAGCGTGGATGGCTTGCACGACAGGCTCTGAGACGGGGCCTCGCCGAAGTACTGCGAGACCTCGGCATTGACCTTCGGGGAGACGATGAAGTTCATCCACTCGTACATGCAGTTCGGGTGGGCAGCCTGCGAGCTGATCATCCAGGTGTCCGACCAGCCCGTCGCCCCCTCCTTGGGCACGAAGCCCTGGGTCTCGCCGCTCGTGTCCATCGGCTCGCCCTTGTCCAGCAGTGCGAAGTACTGGTACTGCCACGTGGTGCCGAGCCAGTCGTCACCGCCTGCGAACGCGGAGATCTGCTTCAGCGCGTCGGACCAGTACTCGCCCACGTTCGCCCGCTGCTCCTTCAGCAGGTTCACCGCGGCATCGAACTGCTTGGAGTCCAGCTCGTAGGGGTTGTCGATCCCCAGATCGGGCTGGTGCGTCTTGAGGTAGACGGCGGCGTCGGCGATGTAGATCGGGTCGTCGTAGACCGAGATCTTGCCCTTGTACTGCTGCGCCTTCTTGGGGTCGAGCATGACGTCCCAGGAGGTCGGGCTGGGCTTGACCTCGTCCTTGTTCCACATCAGGACGTTCGCACCGCGCGCGTGCGGGATCCCGTAATGGGTGCCGTCGAACGTGTTGTACGGCTGGTCCTTCAGGTCGTCGAAGATCGTCTTGTAGTTCGGGACCAGGTTGACGTTGACCGGCGAGACGTCGCCGGCGTCCACCAGGCGGGCCGAGGCGTTGCCCGAAGCGGAGACGCCGTCGTACTGTCCGGTCCGCATCAGCTGGACCATCTGGTCCGAGGTGCCGCCGACCTTGAAGTTCACCTGGCAGCCGGTCTCCTTCTCGAACTGCGACTTCCAGGGGTTCGCCACGTATCCCGCCCACCCGATGAGGTTGAGCTCGCCCTCGCCTTTGCCGACGCTCTGCGCCATGTCCGTGTTGCGGTCGCCGGTCGACGACGAGCTGCCACATCCTGTGGCGAAGAGTGCGACGACCAGTCCGGCTGCTATCAGCCAGGCAAGTCTCGCGGCCTGTCCTTGTCCTCTCACTGGGAATCCTCCGTTCGTGTTTGCTCAGTTACGGCGACCGAGTGCTCGGGGCGCCAGCCGACGGTCACCTGACGTCCGCGCTGCTCGAGCGCCTCCGCGGAGGACGTCTCGAGGTTCTGGCGGACGACTAGGACCTCGCCGCCGGCGTCGAGGCCCACGAGGTACCGGGTGATCATCCCGGCATAAGCCACGTCGCGGATCACGCCGCGCTCGGTGTGCAGTCCGGAGCCGTCGTCGCTGCCCTCGAGCAACCGGATCTTTTCGGGGCGAACAGTGATCCGCGCACCGTCGCGCTCGAGCAGGTTCGACGCGCCGACGAACCCCGTTACGAAGTCATTGGCCGGCTGCTCGTAGACGTCCGCCGGGCGCCCCACCTGCTGCACGCGGCCGTCGTTGAACACCGCGATGCGGTCGGACATCGTAAGCGCCTCGTCCTGATCGTGGGTCACGTAGATGAACGTGATCCGCACGTCCCCCTGGATCCCCTTGAGCTCCACCTGCATCTGCTCGCGCAGCTTCAGGTCCAGGGCGCCGAGCGGCTCGTCCAGCAGCAGCACCCGAGGCCGGTTGACGATTGCCCGCGCCAGAGCGACCCGCTGTCGCTGGCCGCCGGAGAGCTCGCTCGGCTTGCGGTCCTCGTACCCGGACAGCCTGACCATGTCCAGGGCCTCGGCGGCTCGCCTGCGCCGCTCGTCCTTGGCGACCCGCTGCACCCGCATTCCGTACTGCACGTTCTCGCCGACGCTCATGTGCGGGAACAGGGCGTAGTCCTGAAAGACCGTGTTGACCTCGCGGTCGTAGGGCGGCGTGCCGGTCACGTCGCGGCCGGCGAGCTCGACCTTCCCGGTGTCGGGCTCCTCGAAGCCGGCGATCATGCGGAGCGTCGTCGTCTTCCCCGATCCGGACGGCCCGAGCAGAGTGAAGAACTCGCCGCGAGCGACGGCGAGGTCGAGGCCGTCGACCGCAACTACTTCCCCGTACGCCTTGCGCAGCCCGATCAGCCGTACGTCGGGTGGCTCGCCGCTCGGATCGCGGTCGGACGGCGCGCCGGCGGGTTCGTCCTGACCCCCGGGCTCTTTGCTGATGGCTGCGGTGTTCTCCACTCGACGAGACGCGGCTCCCGCGCTCGCGAAGAAGCTATACGAAGCACCTGCCGTAGTGTCGGAACCCGATGGACAAATTTCCCTCCCGCCGCTGGCCTAAATGGAGCGGCGCATGCCTATCGAATCGCGCCCGGGATCCTCCCGGTTTGGACGATTTGTCCATGCGCGGCCCGGACCTGGGGCCGCTCCGAATCGCTAGTACTTCGGCTTCGCGCGGTGCTTGAAGTCCTTCAGGTTCTCGTCCTTGATCCGGCTTGCCCAGCCGGGTCCCTGGCCCTTCGTCATCGAGGTGTCGAATCGCAGTCCCGCGACCGCCAGGAAGGCGTGGCCGGGATTCGAGTAGACCGTGAACCAGTCGCCCTTCCCCTTCTTGGCCCAGCGCATGAACCCGCTCGAGTCCATCGGGGTGTCGACGAAGTGGCCGCCGTGAAGGGCGTAGCTGACGGCTCCGGAGCAGTCGTAGCAGTTCGACTTGAAGCTCCCGTGTCCGCCGCCGTAGCAGTAGCCGGTGCCCTTCGCGATGTCATTCGCCGCCCGGATCACCTTCTTCACTCGACGCGGCGCGCAATCGGGCACGGTCGCCCGGCCGTGGACGATCTTCGGCTTCGCGCAGGTGCCGCTGTCGGCGTCTCCGGAGCCCGTGCTCTGGGTTCCGCCGCCGGATCCCGTGACCGAGGTGCCGCCCCCTCCCGCCGCCGCCGGGGCCACGGGGAGCGCGATCAGGGCCGCCGCCATGGTCAGGCCCGCGGCGAGGCCGATTCGCGTCCTGGACTTCCTTTGCCTGGAACGAACCTGCGTTGGGGTATGCAAAGCCACCAGTCTCCTTCGTCGGCCTACGGGGTTAGCTGTCGGGCTGGCGCTAAAGGAGCCTGCGCCCCCACCGCGGTGGGTTAGCCCCAATCGTTGGTTCCCCCGCTCCCCGCCCTAGGTCAGGCGGGGATTCGGCGTTTACCGGTTATCGATGGCGCGGCACCTTACACCATCGGCCGGCCAATTTCTTCACATAAAGCTCACAATTTCGCCACGAAGATGAAATCCCTGCAAAATGGAGTGATTGGACCGGGCAGCGCGTCTGGTCCAGGCACGGAGGGAGCCGTTCTCCTCGCATTGACGGGGTTAGGTGCCCTATAGCGCCCTTAACCCCGTCAATGTCGTCGCAAGCGGCGCAGCTCCTGGCGCCGGGGGTCCGCCCGCGCCTTGGTAGCTTCCATTTCGTGGAGCTCGATGGCAAGACGGTGCTTCTCACCGGAGCGACCGGCGGCCTCGGGCGGGCGATCGCCACCGCGATCGCGGGGCGCGGCGCCACGCTCGTCTTGAGCGCCCGCAAGCCCGAGGCGCTGCAGGAGCTGGCCGATTCCCTGCCGGGCGAAGGCCACCGGACGCTCGTGTCCGATCTCGCACGCGAAGGCGCCGCCGAGCGCCTGGCGGCCGATGCGTCTGCGGTCGACGCGCTGGTCGCGAACGCCGCCCTACCGGCCGGCGGTCGGCTCGAGCGCTTCTCGCAGGAGGAGCTCACCGCGTCGCTGCGCGTGAACCTGGAGGCGCCGGTGAAGCTCGCGCGGGAGCTGGTGCCGCCGATGCGCCAGCGCGGCGCCGGCCACCTCGCGTTCATCTCCTCGCTGCAGGGGAAGGTCGCGTTCGCGAACAGCTCGGTCTACACCGCGACGAAGTTCGGTCTGCGCGGTTTCGGCCTCGCGCTCCGTGACGAGCTCTGGGGCAGTGGCCTGGGCGTATCGGTGGTCCTGCCGGGCTTCATCCGCGAGGCCGGCATGTTCGCCAGGTCCGGCCGGAGCGCCCCGGCCGGATTGGGGACGAGCTCGCCCGCGGAGGTCGGCGAGGCCGTGGTCGCGGCGATCGAGCGAAATCGCGCCGAGGTCGAGGTCGCGCCGGTGCTACAGCGCCTGGGCGTGGCTTTCGCCCATCGCCGTCCGCGCATCGCGTCGCGCGTCACCCGCGGTGCGGCGGGCCGGGTTGCCGATGAGGTCGCTCGCGGGCAGAAGGGCGAGCGCTAGACGGCGCGGCGATCGGGTAGCGGATATCTGAGCCATGAGTGACAGCTTCGGCGCAAGGGACACACTCGACGTAGCGGGCGCCGAGTACGAGATCTACCGGCTCGACGCGCTTCAGTCGGACTACGACGTCGCCCGGCTCCCGTACTCGATCAAGGTCCTCCTGGAGAACGCGTTGCGCCTCGAGGACGGCGAGTCGGTCACCCGCCACCACATCGAGACGATCGCCGAGTGGGACGCCGAAGCGGAGCCGAGCGCGGAGATCCCGTTCCAGCCGTCCCGCGTCCTGATGCAGGACTTCACCGGCGTGCCCGCGCTCGTCGACCTCGCGGCGATGCGGGACGCGATGGAAAACCTTGGCGGCAGTCCGGAAAGGATCGACCCGCTCGTCCCGGTCGACCTGATCATCGACCACTCGGTCCAGGTGGACGCGTTCGGCAACGCGCGCGCATTCGACATCAACGCCGACCGCGACTACGAGCGAAACGGGGAGCGCTACGCGTTTCTGCGCTGGGGCCAACAGGCGTTCGACAACCTGCGTGTCGTCCCGCCGGCGACCGGGATCTGCCACCAGGTGAACCTCGAGTATCTCGGGCAGGTGGTGTTCCGCCGCGAGCGGGACGGGACGACGCAGACCTACCCGGACACCCTCGTCGGCACCGATTCCCATACGACGATGATCAATGGGCTCGGCGTTCTGGGGTGGGGCGTCGGGGGCATCGAGGCAGAGGCGGCGATGCTGGGGCAGCCGATCTCGATGCTCCTGCCGCAGGTGCTGGGATTCAAGGTCAGCGGCGAGCTCCCGGAGGGCGCGACGGCCACAGACCTCGTCCTGACCGTCACCGAGATGCTTCGCGGGCACGGGGTCGTGGGGAAGTTCGTCGAGTTCTTCGGCCCCGGCCTCCACACGCTCGGGCTCGCCGACCGGGCGACCATCGGGAACATGTCCCCCGAGTTCGGGTCCACCTGCTCGATCTTCCCGGTCGACAAGGAGACGCTGCGGTACCTCGAGTTCACTGGCCGCCCGACCGATCTCATCGAGCTCGTCGACGCCTACGCGCGCGCGCAGGGAATGTTCCACACCGAGGACTCCGACGAGCCGACGTTCTCCGAGACGCTCGAGCTGGATCTCGGCGACGTCGAGCCCAGCATCGCCGGCCCGAAGCGGCCGCAGGACCGGATCGCGCTCTCGGACGCCAAGGACGCGTTCCTCGAGTCGCTGAAGGAGTTCGATCCGGACGCGGCCGAGAACCTCGGCAACAGTTATGACGATGCGATGGCGGGAACCTTTCCGGCGTCGGATCCACCGGCCGAGGAACACAACGACGAGCGCGGCAAGCCGCGGCGCGCGGGTGGCACCGTCGTCGAGGAGCGAAAGGCCGAGCCGGTCAGCGTGAAGCTCGACGACGGAACCGAGACCGAGCTGGACCACGGTCGGGTCGTGATCGCGGCGATCACGAGCTGCACGAATACCTCGAATCCGACGGTGATGGTCGGCGCAGGGTTGCTCGCGAAGAAGGCGATCGAGCGGGGGCTCGTGTCGCAGCCGTGGGTCAAGACGTCGCTGGCGCCGGGATCGACCGTCGTCACCGACTACCTCGAGCGCGCTGGACTGACCGATTACCTCGACAAGCTCGGGTTCAATCTCGTGGGGTACGGCTGCACGACCTGCATCGGGAATTCCGGGCCGCTGCCGGAGGAGATCTCGGAGGTCGTGAACGAGAACGACCTCGTCGTGTGCTCCGTGCTGTCCGGGAACCGCAACTTCGAGGGGCGCATCAACCCGGACGTCCGTAACAACTACCTGGCCTCCCCGCCGCTGTGCGTCGCGTACGCGTTGATCGGGCGGATGGACGTGGACCTCCTGAACGAGCCCATCGGTCAGGGATCGGGGGGCGACCAGGTCTACCTCCGCGACATCTGGCCGTCGAGCGACGAGATCAGGCAGACCGTCGCCGACGCGATCCGCTCCGACATGTTCACCAGGAACTACGAGGACGTCTTCACCGGCGACGACCGCTGGCGCGAGCTCGACATCCCCGAGGGCGACCGCTACGAGTGGTCCGACTCCACCTACGTCCGCCAGCCCCCCTACTTCGAGGGCATGGACCCGGAGCCGGAGGAGCCCGAGCCGATCGAGGGCGCGCGCGTGTTGGCCGTACTCGGCGACAGCGTGACCACCGACCACATATCGCCGGCGGGCGCGATCAAGAAGGACAGCCCCGCGGGACGGTGGCTCATCGACAACGGCGTCGACGTCCGCGACTTCAACTCATACGGGTCGCGACGCGGAAATCACGAGGTGATGATTCGCGGAACGTTCGCGAACATCCGGCTCCGGAACGAGCTGGTGGACCGCGAGGGCGGCTACACGCGGCACATGCCCAACGGCGAGGAGGCGACCATCTACGAGGCTGCGATGAAGTACGCGGAGGAGGGGGTCCCCTTGATCGTGCTCGCGGGCAAGGAGTATGGGTCGGGATCGTCTCGCGACTGGGCGGCGAAGGGAACGGCGCTCCTCGGCGTCCGGGCGGTGCTCGCCGAGAGCTTCGAGCGCATCCACCGCTCCAACCTGATCGGAATGGGTGTGCTCCCCGTGCAGTTCCCGGATGGGGAGAGCGCCGAGTCACTCGGACTCGAGGGCGATGAGATCTTCACGTTCGAGGGCTTCGAGGAGGCGGTCGCGGCCGACGCGGACGGCGCCAGGACGATCCGGGTGAGGGCCGAGCGCGAGGGCGCGGATCCGGTGGAGCTCGAGGCTCGAGTACGTCTCGACACGCCGAACGAGGTGGCCTACTATCGCCACGGCGGGATACTCCACCGCGTACTGCGCGACCTGCGATAGGGTTAGTGCACACCGGTTATCGGTGGATCCGGTTTATGGGCGGGATTCCCAGGGGCCAGGTGTTGACTTTCCCGCCCCGGATGCATCAAAATGGCAGAAGACCCACGGATAAGGGAGATTTCGAAACTCGTCCCCGGCCAGTCCCGCCTCCGGGGGCGATCGCGTCGGCATCCCTCCCTGGCTACCGACGCGCAGGCGTGGGCGCGGGCTGTGTGGACCCCCTGCCTCCCACAGCCCCGCCCCGCCATCTCTTCGTAGAGCCCGCTGGGTAAGCCGCATCCGGCACCCCGGATGGGCACCCAGGGGGTGGCGGCCGGAGCCGCCACAGCACCGAGTGTGCACTTACCGGTGCTATAGCGCCCTCAAGTGCACACTCGCCATCGAATGTGCGGGGTGACGCGCCCAGAGAGTTAGCCGCCTGCCCTACCCAGCCCGTCCACCGTCGGATTGCGAGAGGTCCGGGCTAGCCCCTGCGCTTGCGCTCGATCACCTCGATCCCGATCCGCTGCCCAGGGGGCCAACCGGCGTCAGGGTCGCGGCCAGCAGCGTGTAGGGGGCCTCGCGCCGCAGGATCGCGACCCAGATCAGGACGCAAAGCGCGATGAATCCGAGGCCGTGGGCCCAGCCGAAGATCATGGCTTCATGATCGAAGCCCGGCGCGAGCCAGAAGAAGCAGAGCGCGGCGAAGATCGCGAGCTCGACCCAGCTCGCCCGCTTGACCCACGGCCACAGCGGACCCGGCTCCGTTTTCCGAAGCGGCTCGGCCGGCGGTTCCGACGTCGGGGTCTCCGTACGCTCTGAGGACGCGATGGCCACGGCGCGAGGTTAGCTGTCGTCTCGCACGAGCCGCCTCGAGAGTGCCGTTTGTCAGGCCTGGCCTGACAGAGTCCACGGTCGGCGCGCCGGGCCGCTCCTTGGGTGCCCCGTGGCGGGTGGCTAGAGGTCTGCCTCGCTGCCCCGGCCGCGTGCCCACGGGAGGATGTACCAGAGCATCGCGAACACGATTCCGGACGGGATCGCGACGACGATCGAGGCCGCCTCGCCGAAGATCACGTGCGAGATCAGCAGGATGGCACCCGTCATGGCCAGCGCCAGGACGGCGAGCCCGGCCATCGCCGCGCGGTTCGCGAAGATGAGGATCTGCGGCTTGTAGCCCTTGCGAAACAGAACGCGGTGATACGCCGTTGGCGCCATTAGCAGAGCGGATGCGAGGGCCGTGAGCAACAGCACCACCAGATAGAGATCGCGCTCGAACTGCGTTAGCGAGGTGAATCCTTGGGCGAACGGGACCGTGAGCAGAAACGCGAACAGCACCTGGACGCCTGGCAGCGCGACCCGCAACTCGCCGAGTAGCTCGTTGAAGTTGCGGTCGATCCGCTCGGCTTCGGTCTCGTCGCGCTCGACCTGAACCGGCCCCTCGCTGAGCGTGCTCACGTCGGAACCGTGACCCGGGCGCCGTCCGCGGAGGCCATCCCTCGTTCGCCCATCACTCCTGCAGCGCGGTGAGGACGATCCGCTCCTGCTCAGAGCGATGGGCGGCCGGGTAACCCTCGCTGGGGCTCGCGCGCGGCGGGCGCCCCACGTAGCTCAGCTCGATGCCGTCGGGAAGGAGCTCCGGCAACCGGCGCCACATCACGCTCCACGCGCCCATGTTCTTCGGCTCCTCCTGGGTCCACACGACCTGTTTCAGGTTCGGATAGCTCCCGACGAGACCGGCCAGCTGGTCGCGGGCGAACGGGTACAGCAGCTCCACGCGGGCGACGGCGACCGTCTCCGCGGCCTCGCGGCGCTCGTGGCCGTCGATGTCGTAGTAGATCTTGCCGCTGCAGAGCACGAGCTTTTCCACACGGTCCTTCCGGTCCCGGGCGCGTGGGTCGTCGAGCACGTAGTCGAAGGTCCCGGACGTGAGATCCTCGAGCCGCGACGAGGCGGCCGGCAAGCGCAGCAGGCCCTTCGGCGTGAAGACGACCAGCGGCCGCGCCTTTGCCACCCGCGCCTGGCGGCGCAGCAGGTGGAAATACTGGCCGGCGGTGCTCGGATTCGCGAGGCGGATGTTCCCCTCCGCGGCGAGCTGCAGGAAGCGCTCGATGCGGGCGCTCGAGTGCTCCGGCCCCGCGCCCTCATACCCGTGCGGGAGCAGCAGGGTGAGGCGGGTCGTCTGCCCCCACTTCGACTCCCCCGAGACGATGAAGCTGTCGACTATCACCTGGGCGGCGTTGGTGAAGTCGCCGAACTGCGCCTCCCAGATGATCAGGCTGTCGGGCGAGGCTGCAGAGTAGCCGTACTCGAAGCCGAGACAGGCGTTCTCCGAGAGCGGGCTGTTGTAGAGCTCGAACGGCGCCAGAGCATCGGGGAGGCGCTGGATGGGCACGTACTTCAGGCCGGTCTTCTCGTCGAAGTAGGCCAGGTGGCGGTGGGAGAACGTGCCGCGCGCCGTGTCCTGCCCGGTCAGACGAATGTGGGTGCCGTCGGTCAGGAGGGAGGCGAACGCGAGCGCCTCGGCGTGCCCGAAGTCGATCCCGCCATCGGTCAGGGCCTCGACGCGCCTGCCCAGCGGCTTGCGGAGCTTGCGGTGGATCGTGAAGCTCTCGGGCACCTCGAGCAGCTCCTCGTTCAGCGCCTTCAGCCGCTCCGCCGAGACCGCGGTGTCCACGTCCGGGCTCTTCGTGCGGTCCAGCTCCGCGGTACCGACGTGGGTCGAGGTGTCGGTCTCGAACTCGCCCCGCTCCATCTTGGCCAACAGCTCCCTGTGGATCGCCTGGAGCCGGTCGCGATGCTCGGCGCTCTCCGCTTCGACGTCGTCGGAGGAGACGACGCCCTCCTTGACCAGGGTGCCGGCATAGATCTCGGAGACCGGCGGGTGAGACCTGATCTGGGCCGCCATCTTGGGCTGGGTATACGCGGGCTCGTCGGTCTCGTTGTGGCCGTAGCGCCGGTAGCCGATCAGGTCGATGACGATGTCGCGGCTCCAGCGCTCGCGGTAGGCCATGGCAAGCCGGATGGCCGCGATGCACGCCTCCACGTCGTCGGCGTTGACGTGGATGATCGGCACGTTGAAGCCCTTGGCCATGTCGGACGCATAGGGGGTCGAGCGCCCCTCCTCGGGGTCGGTCGTGAAGCCCACCTGGTTGTCGGTGATGACGTGGACGGTGCCGCCGGTCGAATAGCCCTCCAGCGACTGCAGGTTGAGCGTCTCCGCGACGACCCCCTGGCCGGGGAACGCGGCGTCGCCGTGCAGGAGCAGCGGCACCGCGAGCTCCGAGCTGTGGTGGAGGACCGGGCCGGAGTGCGAGGTCTGCTCCGCCCGGGCGGCTCCGGTCACGACGGGGTTGACGAACTCCAGGTGGCTCGGGTTCGGGGAGAGGCGAACCTTGACCGAGTCGCCATCGGCCGTCGTGAACCGGCCCTCGGCGCCGTGGTGATACTTGACGTCGCCCGTCCCCCCGTGAGGGATCGCCGCGACGCGCTTCACCTGCTCGAGTGCCTTCGCGCCCTCGAACTCGGCCATGATCGACTCGACCGAGCGGCCGAGGTTGTGGGTCAGGACGTCGAGGCGCCCGCGGTGCGCCATGCCGATCGCGACCTCCTGAGCCCCCTCCCGGCCCGCGAGCGTCACCAGCTCGTCGATCATCGGCACCACGGCGTCGACCCCCTCGATCGAGAACATCTTCTGGCCGAGGTACGCGCGCTGCAGGAAGCGCTCGAACTCGAACACGTCAATCAGGCGCCGCAGAAGCGCCCGCCTGTCCTCGGGGGCAATCGGCTTGCGATGCGCTCCGGTCTCGATCATCTCCCGCAGCCAGACGCGCTGCTGGTGAGATGAGAGGTGCTCGATCTGGTAGGCGATCGTCCCGCAGTAGGCCTCGCGCATCCGCGGGAGCGCCTCGAGGAGCGTTTCGCCCTCGACGCCGATGCGCAGGATCGAGGCTGGGATCTGCGCCATCAGCTCGGGGGTGAGGTTGAGGTTCTTCGGCTCGATCGCCGGGTCCCCGCGTGGCTCGGACCCCAGCGGGTCGAGCCGGGCGGCCAGATGGCCGTGGGTCCGGTAGGCCTTTAGCAGCGAGGTGGCCGCCTGCACCGCCTGGAGCAGCTCCGTGTCGGGAGGAGCCGCGACCCGGGGTGCCGCCGCGGCCCCGCCCGGGAGCGCCGGTGCGGAGGCCGAAGCCGGGTAGGCGCCCGTGACGACGCTGGTTGCGACGCCGAGCGCTTCGGCGACCGATTCGTAGAAGGAGTCCTCCCCCTGGAGCAACTGGTCGATGCGCCGCAGGAAGGACCCCGACTCGGCGCCCTGGATGATCCGGTGGTCGTAGGTCGAGGTCATGGTCATGACCTTTGCGATGCCGAGCGCCCTGATCTTCTCCGCCGGGGCGTGCGCCCACTCGACCGGGTAGGCGATCGAGCCGGTCGCGACGATCGTGCCCTGTCCCTTCAGCAGGCGAGGGACCGACGCGACGGTCCCGAGACCGCCCGGGTTGGTGAGGGTGATGGTGGTGTCCAGAAAATCGTCCGCGGTGAGCTTGTTCTCGCGCGTCTTGGTGATGAGGTCCTCGTAGTAGGAGTGGAAGTCGGCGAACCCGAGGCCGTCCGCGGCCTTGATGCACGGCACCATCAGGCTGCGCGAGCCGTCCTTGCGCTCCACATCGACCGCGATGCCGAGGTTGACGGACCCGGGCTCGACCACCTGCGGCTTGCCGTCCTCCTCCATGTAGGAGCGCCCCATCACGTGCCACTCGGTCGCCGCCTTGACGATCGCCCATGCGATCAGATGGGTGAAGGAGAGCTTCATCCCCCGCTCCTTGAGGGAGCCGTTCAGGGCGCGGCGCTTGGCGTCCAGAACGTCAACCGGCAGGGTGCGGAACGACGTCGCCGTCGGCACCGAGCGGCTCTCGTTCATCGCCTGAGCGAGCATTCCCGCCGGACCACGCAACGGCTTCGCCTCGCCCGCGGCAGGCGCCGGTCTGGCGGGGGCGGCGGCCCCCGCGCCGTCGCCGCCGTTCGCCGCCCGGAGGACGTCGGCCTTGGTGACCTTTCCGCCCGGTCCCGAGCCGTGTATCCCGGCGAGGTCGATGCCGTTCTTGGCCGCGATCCGGCGCGCCACCGGTGAGGCGCGGCCGCCGTTACCGCCGTCGGCCGGGGGCTCGGTCGGTGGCGGCGCCTCGGCGGGCGCGGCGTCCGAATCCGCGGGCGTGGTCGCGCCGGCGGTCATCTCAGCGAGCGCCTGCCCCACCTGGACGGTGTCGTCTGCCGACACCAGAAGCTTCTCGATCACGCCGCCTGCCGGCGCGGGCACCTCGGCGTCGATCTTGTCGGTCGAGACCTCGATCACGGTGTCGCCCTCGCTCACCGCGTCGCCCTCGCCGACGCGCCACTCGAGCACCGTCCCCTCCGTGACCGACTCGCCCATCTCCGGCATCGTGATCTGAAGCGTCTGACCCCCCGCCTGCGCCTCGCGCGCGGGGCCGCCGGGCTCCGGTCCCTCGGCGGGCGTCACCGTCTTCACGACCCCGGGATCCGGCGTCGCCGAGGGCTCACCCTCGTCTCCCAGATCCTGGTCGCCCTCTCCGGTGGCGCCCCCTGACAACCCGGGACCGGGCTGACGCTCCTCCCCGCCGCCGTTCGCCGCCGTGCCGTCCGCCGAAGCCTGGGCGGAGGGATCGAGCTCGGCAAGGACGCCACCCACCTCGATCGTCTCGTCGGGGCCCTTGACGATCCGAGTGATCACGCCGTTCGTCGGCGCGGGGACCTCGGCGTCGATCTTGTCGGTCGAGACCTCGACCACCGTCTCCCCCTCGGAGACGTACTGCCCCTCCTCCTTGTGCCACTCGAGGACCGTTCCCTCGGTCACAGATTCACCCATCTGGGGCATCTCGATTTCGACGGTCTCAGCCATCCGGAATCAGTCTATGCAGTCGCGGTCGGGCCGTTGGACGGTTGGATGCGGTCACCCGATGCGACGGATCTCAGCCGAGGCGCGCGACGAGATTGACCTCGTTCGACGCGGTGTCCAAGACATCCTCGGCCAGGAAATCGCGTCCTCTCGCCGTGTGGTCGCAGTAGCCGCAGACCAGCCGCGCTCCGGCTGAGATCGGTCCGGAGGCGGCGATCGGGAGCGCGCACGCGGGGCAGACCAGCGCCCCGTGTGCGAGCAGCTGGACGCCGTCGCGCACGAGGAGGTGATGAGCCCCCGCTCGGGCACCGTCGACGCGGCCGATCCCGGTGCTTGGTCGGCCCGGGTCGCCGGGATCCACTGGTAGCTCGAAAGCCATTTTGTGGGTATGAGTGTAGGGTCGTGCTCGCACCAGCGTGACCGCGGAGAAGAGGAGATGAGCTACTTCGTCACCGGCGCAACCGGCTTCATCGGGCGGAACCTCGTGGAGCTTCTGCTGGAGCGCGAGGGCACGGTTTTCGTGCTCGTCAGGGAGGGCTCCAAGGGACGTCTCGAGGAGCTTCGAAGCCGGTGGGGGGTGGGCCCCGATCAGGTCGTGGGAATCGTCGGCGACCTCTCGCAACGGCGGTTGGGTGTCTCGGACGCCGACCTCGAGCGCCTGCACGGCCACGTCCACCACCTCTTTCACCTCGCAGCCATCTACGACATGACCGCCGACGCGGCGAGCCAGAACGTCGCGAACGTCGAGGGCACGCGCCACATGGTCGAGTTTGCCGAGGCCGTCGAGGCGGGGCGCGTCCACATGGTCAGCTCGATCGCGGCGGCAGGGCTCTACAAGGGGGTCTGGCGGGAGGACATGTTCGACGAGGCCGAGGGCCTCGGCACCCATCCCTACTTCCGCACCAAGCACGATTCCGAGGGCATCGTCCGCAGTGAGTGCAGCCGCCCGTGGCGCGTCTACCGGCCGGGGATCGTCGTCGGCCATTCCGAGACGGGCGAGATGGACAAGATCGACGGTCCCTACTACTTCTTCAAGCTGATCCGCCGCCTGCGCGGGACGGTCCCGGAGTGGGTGCCGATGCTGGGCATCGAGGGTCGCGAGATCAACCTCGTCCCGGTCGACTTCGTCGCCCGCGCGATGGACCACATCGCGCACCTGGACGGGCTCGACGGCCGCGCATTCCACCTGACCGACCCGAACCCGAAGACGGCGGGCGAGGTGATCGACATCTTCGCCCGCGCGGCGCATGCGCCGCAGTCTTCGGTGCGCATCCCCGGCGCGGCGATCGATCTGGCGGCCCCGCTGGTCAAGACGGCGGCCTCTGTGCCACCCGGGAACGTGGTCGCCGACTGGCTGCTTCGCGACCTCGGCATCCCGCGCTCGGTTCTGACCTACATCAACTACCCGACCAAGTTCGACTCGCGCGGAGCCCAGGCGGCGCTCGAGGGCACCGGCATCAGGGTTCCGCCGCTCGAGGCGTACGCCGACAAGCTGTGGGACTACTGGGAGCGTCATCTCGATCCCGACCTGTTCGAGGACCGGACGCTCGTCGGCGCCGTGAGGGGTCGCAGGGGCGTCGTCAGCGGCACCGGCCAGGTCGTCGAGCAGCAGGTTCCGGACGAGTTCCTGCGGCTCGTCCGGCGGGTTCGGGGCCGGGCGTCGCTCGGGGGGGCGGTGCGCGGACGGGTTGTCATGGTGACCGGCGCCTCCTCCGGGATCGGGAAGTCGGCCGCGATGAAGATCGCCGACGCCGGCGGCATCGTCCTCCTGGTCGCGCGGACTGCCGAGAAGCTCGAGGAAACGAAGGCGACGATCGAGGCTCGTGGCGGCAGGGCCCACGTGCACTCGGCCGATCTCTCGGACATGGACGGCATCGACCGCATGGCCGACGAGGTGCTCGCTCAGCACGGCCACGTGGACGTCCTGGTCAACAACGCCGGTCGCTCGATCCGCCGCTCGATCGCGCTCTCCTACGACCGCTTCCACGACTTCGAGCGCACGATGCAGCTGAACTACTTCGGCGCCGTGAGGCTCATCCTCAAGCTGCTGCCGGTGATGCGGGAGCGCCGCTCCGGGCAGATCATCAACGTCAGCTCGATCGGCGTGCAGACGAACACGCCGCGCTTCTCCGCATACGTCGCGTCCAAGGCGGCGCTCGACGCGTTCAGCCGCTGCATCGCCTCGGAGATCTTCGACGACGGCGTCCACATCAGCACCATCTACATGCCGCTCGTGCGGACGCCGATGATCCAGCCGACCCGCATCTACGATCGCTTCCCGACGATCACGCCGGACAAGGCCGCCGACATGATCTGCGACGCGATCGTCCACAGGCCGAAGCGGATCGCGACCCCATTGGGAACGCTCGGCCAGATCCTCTACGCGATCAACCCGAAGTCGATCGACTACATCCTGAACAGCGCCTACAAGCTCTTCCCGGACTCGCGCGCAGCCCGCGGCGACCGCACGGCGGACGAGCCCGAGCCCGCGCCCGCGGAGGAGGTGTCGAACGAGCAGGTTCTGTTCGCGACGCTGACGCGCGGCATCCATTGGTAGCCGGCACCGACTCGGGCCGACGACGAAAGCACTGGGGCTGGGGATTCGCGGATCGCCAGCCGTCGCGCGGGGATCTCGAGGCCGCGGCGGCGGGGATTCGCGAGCGGCTCGGCTTCGGCGGCCAGGTGGAGGAGCCGGTGCCGCTCGAAGCGATCGAGCTGCCGGCGCCCAGGATAAAGCCACCGGCCGGTCTCGAGGAGCTCTTCGCCGCCGACCGGTACGAACGCGTTGCGCACGCTCTGGGCAAGGCCTACCGCGACGTGGTCCGGGGCTTTCGCGGCCAGATCGACGATCCGCCGGACCTCGTCGCACATCCGCGCGACGAGGGCGACGTCGCGCGCATCCTCGAGTGGTGCGAGGCCGACCGCGTGGCCGCGATTCCCTACGGCGGCGGGACGAGCGTGGTGGGCGGCGTCGAGCCAAGGGTCGGCGATGAGTACCGCGGCGCCGTCACGCTCGACCTGCAGCGGCTCGCCGGGGTGCTCGAGGTCGACGGCGTATCCGGCGCGGCGCGCATTCAGGGTGGGACCTCGGGGCCGGCGCTCGAGGACGAGCTTCGCCGGCACGGCTACACGCTGCGCCACTTTCCGCAGTCGTTCGAGTTCTCCACCCTCGGCGGCTGGATCGCAACGCGGGCGGGCGGGCACTTCGCGACGCTCTACACGCACATCGACGACCTCGTCGAGTCCGCGAGGGCCGTCACTCCCGCCGGCACCTGGGAATCCAGGCGGCTTCCCGGCTCGGGAGCCGGCCCCAGCCCCGACCGGATGCTGCTCGGGTCCGAGGGCATCCTGGGCGTGGTCACCGAGGCGTGGGTGCGGATCCGGGAACGACCGCGGTTCAAGCTGTCATGCGGCGTCGCCTTCGACTCGTTCGCGGCGGGCGCGGCGGCCGTTCGCGAGCTCTCGCAGTCGGGGCTCAACCCGGCCAACTGCCGGCTCCTCGACCCGGCTGAGTCCGCCCTGACTCACGCGGGCCCGGCCGGCAAGGCGCTCCTGGTGCTGGGATTCGAGTCGGCGCACCATCCGATGGATGCCGCGCTGGACACGGCGCTCGAGGTCGCGCGCGGCCATGGCGGCGACCCCGGTGAGATTCGCGGGAAGGAGGAGCGCCCACCGGGCGCGGGCGAGCAGCCGGGCCCCGGCGCGCTTCGCGCCAACCCGCCCCCCGAGGGCGATGGCAGCGACCCGGTCGGTGCCTGGCGACATGCCTTCTTCCTCGCCGCGCCCTATCTGCGCGACACCTTCGTCGCCTGCGGCGTCCTCAGCGACACGTTCGAGACGGCGATCACCTGGGATCGCTTCGCCGACTTCCACGAGCGGGTGATGGACACGGCACGGCGAGCGGTAGCCGAGTCCTGCGGGTCGCCTCCCGACGGCCAGGGATCGCCGCGCCTGACGTGCCGCTTCACTCACGTCTACCCGGATGGCCCGGCTCCGTACTACACGGTTCTGTGCCCGGCGCGCCGGGGCGGCGAGGTCGAGCAGTGGGACGAGATCAAGGCCGCGGTCTCCGAGGCGGTGATCGGCGCGGGCGGAACGATCACGCACCACCATGCGGTCGGCCGCGACCACCGCCCCTGGTACGACCGCCAGCGCCCGGAAACGTTCGCCGGTGCGCTGCGCGGAGCGAAGCGCGTCGTCGACCCGAGGGGCATCCTGAACCCGGGCGTGCTGATCGACGCGGGTTAGGCCCGTAACCTTTCCCGGCGATGGAGACGCTCACCGAGGAGCAGCGTCGTGAGCTGGCGACCGAGCGCGTGGCGGGGCCGGCACGGCGACGGTCGCAGGCCATCGCACTTCTGGTCGCCATGCGGCCGCCGGAGTGGATCAAGAACGTGCTCGTGTTCGCCGGGCTTCTGTTCTCGCAGAAGCTTCGCCAGGGCCCTCAGGTCCTCGACGCCACGATCACCTTCGTCGCCTTCTGTGCCATCGCGAGCGCGGGTTATCTCGCCAACGACATCCGCGACGCCTCGCTCGACCGCCGCCATCCCGAGAAGCGGTACCGCCCGATCGCGAGCGGCGAACTGTCCGAGCGTGTGGCGGGGATCGCCGCCGTCCTCCTGGCCGCAATCGGAATCGGGATCTCGTTCGCGTGGGTCGAGGCGAGCATCGCGGGGCTCGTCGCGCTCTACGGCGTGATCACCGTGGCCTACTCGCTGATCCTGAAGCGGCTGGTGATCATCGACGTCATGACGATCGCGTCGCTCTTCATCCTGCGCGTCGTGGCCGGCGCGGTCGCGGTCGAGGCGCACGCGTCCGAGTGGCTGCTCCTCTGCACGGGGATGCTGGCCCTCTTCCTCGGGTTCACCAAGCGCCGCCAGGAGGCAATGGAGGAGATGACGGAGAGCGGGGCCGCGCGGCCGGTGCTGGAGCACTACTCGCTCCCGTTCCTGGACCAGGCGGTTGCGTTGGTGACCGCCGGGGCGATCATGAGCTATGCGATCTACGCGGTGAACAGCCCGCTGATCGGCAGCAAGATGCTCGCCACGTTGCCGTCCGTCCTCTACGGAATCTTCCGGTACCTATACCTGATCTACGACCGCCGGGACGTGCGGTCGACCGCGGCGATCCTCACCGAGGACCCCGGCATGATCTTCGCCGGGCTCTCGTGGATCGGAACCGCTCTGATCATGCTCTACGCCGTTGACTGACGCACGGCGTATAGAGTCCGCCGGCCGATGGACCTGACGCTGACTCCGGAGGAGGAGGCATTTCGCGACGAGGTTCGCGCCTGGCTCGGAGAGAACAACCCCGGTCCCGAGCCCGATGGCGAGGAGGCCAAGTTCGTGTTCCGGCGCGACTGGCAGCGCAGGATGCACGACGCCGGCTGGGCCGGGATCTCGTGGCCCAAGGAGTATGGCGGACGCGGCGCCACCCTGATCGAGCAGGCGATCTTCAGCGAGGAGATGGCGCGCGCCAAGGCTCCGGCGCCGGCGAACGTCCTTGGGTTGGTGATGGGCGGCCCGGTCGTGATCGCCCACGGCACCGAGGAGCAGAAGGAGCGGTTCCTGGAGCCGATCCTGTCCGCGGAGGAGATCTGGTGCCAGGGGTTCTCGGAGCCCGAGTCCGGGTCGGACCTGGCATCGCTCAAGACCAGGGCGGTGCGCGACAACGGCAGCTGGCGGGTCAGCGGCCAGAAGGTCTGGACGACGTACGCCCATGAGGCCAAGTGGTGCATGCTCCTCGCCCGCACCGACACCGACGCGCCCAAGCACAAGGGACTTACATACTTCATCTGCGACATGGAGCAGGAGGGGGTGGAGGTCAGACCCCTGCGCCAGATCACGGGCGAGGCCGAGTTCAACGAGATCTTCTTCGAGGGTGCGCACGTCGACGAGGAGAACCTCGTCGGCGGGGAGGGCAACGGTTGGATGGTCGCCATCACGACCTTGATGCACGAGCGGGCGGGCCTCGGCGCCGCCTCGGCGATCTCGGTGCGGCGGGATCTCGACGAGCTGATCTCTCAGATCAACGAGCGAGGGCTGGGCGATGACCCCCTGATCCGTCAGCGCATCGCCGAGCTCAAGATCGGGGTCGAGGCGCTGCGGCTGGGCGCGCTCCGCGCGCTGACCCAGCAGATGAAGGTGGGCATTCCCGGGCCGGAGGGGTCGATCGCCAAGTGGGAGTGGGCGACGCTGAACCAGAAGCTCACGGAGCTGGCCGCGGACGTTCTGGGCCCGGACGCGCTGCGCCCGGGTACGGAGTGGTCCTACCGGCTGCTCCGTTCGCGCGCCAACTCGATCGAGGGCGGGACGACGGACGTGATGAAGAACATCGTCGCCGAGCGGGTTCTCGGGTTGCCCAGGCTGCGCTGAGCCTGGATCAGGCCACCGCGGGAATGACCTCCCGCCCGATCAGCTCGATCATCTCGATGTCGTCGAACAGGAGGTCCTGGAGCATTACGCGGCCCACCCCGGCGGCCCGAAGCGCACCGAGCTTTTCCGCGACCTGAGCTGGGTCTCCCACCACCCAGGTCTCCGGGAGCGCCGCCAGGAACTCGTCGGGGTCCGCGCCGGGTCCCTCGCGCCGCTCGGCGAGGCGCCGCGCCCGCTCGCGTACCTCTGCGGCATCGGCGCCGACGATGCACCCGGTCATCAGGGAGAAGCCGAGCTCCCCCGGATCGCGGCCGATCCTCTCCGCGGCCGTCGCGATCGCCCGCTTGCGAGTCGCGCACTCCTCGGCGGTGGCGAAGACCGTGTTGTACTCGTCCGCCCACCGCGCGGCAAGCTCGGCGCTCCGCGGCCCGGCACGACCGCCGACCACGAGCCGGGGCGCGCGAAGGGGCTTGGGCAGAGCCTCGAGCTCCTCGATCCGGTAGTGAGCGCCCGCGAACGAGAAGCGCTCGTCTCCCCATTGGCGCCTGACGATCTCGAGCTGCTCGGAGAGGATTTCCATCCGCTCGGATGTCGGCGGAAACGGAAAACCGTAGAGACGATGCTCGACCTCCCACCAGCCTGCGCCCAGGCCGAGCTCGATCCGTCCACCTCCTGAGATGTGGTCGGCGGTGACCGCAAGCTTCGCGAGGACGGACGGATGGCGGAAGGTGACCGGGGAGACCAGCGTTCCGAGCTTGATCCTGGACGTCACCGCAGCGAGTCCGCAAACCGTTCCCCAGGCGTCCAGCGAGCCGCGCTCGCGGCGGTCCTCGACGGAGACGTAATGGTCGGAGCGAAACAGGGCGTCGAAGCCGCCCAGCTCGCACGCCTGCGCGACGGCCCGCCAGTCCTCCCACCCGACATCCTCCTGT
>Ga0209382_10000809_pt1 | contig 50723 bp, 49 predicted proteins | sample SoiMetdeltSBSDD5_FD_187599 | JGI IMG/M metagenome (GOLD analysis project Ga0209382, IMG submission 187599) | Bulk soil microbial communities from a Populus tree surrounding site in Tennessee, USA - Soil MetaG P. deltoides SBSDD5 (SPAdes) (version 2) | ecosystem: Environmental > Terrestrial >...
CTGCCGGCGAGCAGGGGCCACAGCAGGCGCCCGGCGCCCTGCGATGCGAAATAGAGCGCGAGCCCGAGACCGAAGAAACCGTATGCCGGGCCGACGACGCGCAGGTAGGCCGCGCCCGCGCTGAGGACCGCCGGCTCGCTGGTGAACAAGCCGAGCCACGCGTGCGGGAACAGGGCTGCAGCGAGTCCGATCGCTTCCGTGGCGCCGGCGGCCATGAGCGCGCCGGTCCAGGCGACTCGTCGGGCGCGCACGGGCTGCCCGGCGCCGAAGTTTGTGCCGACCATCGTGACTAGCGCCGAGCCGAAGCCGAACACCAGCGGGATCAGCAGGTACTCGAGGCGCACGCCCATGCCGTAGCCCGCGAGCGCGAAGGTCCCGAAGGGGCCGACGAGCGCCGTCAAGAGCACGACGGTCAGGTTCGTCATGATGTTGTTGACGAGGCTCGGTCCGCCGACACGCAGGATTTGCGCGAAGAGCGGTCGCTCGAAGTGGAGCGACGGCGTGAGCCGGATCAGGCTGCGCCCCGAAACCAGATATGCGAACAGCACCAGCGCGCCGGCGACGTAGTATGCGACGACCGCGAGCGCGGCGCCGGTGACTCCCAGGCGCGGAAACGGGCCCCAGCCGAAGATGAGCGCGGGAGACAAGGTCACCAGGAATGGGCTGCCGCCAAGCACGACGCCGGCCGGCAGCAGCATGTTGCCGGTGCCGCGGACCGCGCTCGCGAGCGTGTTGAAGAGCCACACCGCGGCGGCGCCCGCGAAGATCACGTTCGAGTAGGCGAGCGCGGCGTCGAGCGCGCCCTCGCGCGCGCCCATCGCGTGATAGATCGGGCGGCCGGCGCCGAGCACCACGACCGTGAAGAGTGACGCCATGACGAGCGCGATCACGATTGCGTGCGTCACCAGGCGGCTCGCGTCGGCTCGGCGGCCCGAGCCGAGCGCCCGCGCCACCGCCGAGGCCACCCCGCCGCCCATGCCGCCTGCCGACATCGTCTGCATCAGCATGACGAGCGGGAAGGTGACCGAGACGCCGGCCAGCGCGTCGGCGCCGAGCCAGCCGACGTAGTAGGCCTCGAGGATCGAGATGGCGACCTGCGCGACCAGCATCACGACGTTGGGCGCGGCCAGACGCAGCAACGTCGGGGCGATCGGTCCCTCCAGCAGCCGCTTGGTCGCTGGGTCCATGTCACTTGTTATTTTATAGTGACTAGCTTTTCTGTCAAGCGCCGCGTAGACTCCAGGTATGCCCAAGCGCTACGGCCAGGCCTGTCCCGTCGCGAAGGCGCTCGAGGTCGTCGGCGACCGCTGGACGCTGTTGCTCGTGCGCGACATGCTGTCGGGGCCGCGGCGCTTCCAGGACTTGCAGCAGAGCCTTCCGGGGATCCCGCCCAACATCCTCTCGGATCGGCTCAAGCTGATGGACGAGCACGGCCTGGCGACGCGCCGCTTTTACTCCGAGCACCCGCCGCGCGCGGAGTACGCGCTGACCGACCGGGGCCGCGAGCTGGGGGTCGTGGTCGGCGCGCTGGCCGCCTGGGGCTCGCGCCACGTCCATCGGCAGACCGCGCTGGTGCACGCCGAGTGCGGCCATCCCGTGGAGGTGAAGTACTTCTGCCGGCAATGCGCCGGGCGCGTGCGCGGCACCACCGTCGAGCTGCGACGGCGGAGCGCGTCGGGAAAGACGGCGAAGCGCCGACCGGCGTGACGATGCGACGCGGCTACGTCTGGCGGATCCGGCCGGGCAGCGCGCGCAGCACGGCCTGAGCTTCACGGATCACCGTCGCGACCACTTCACCCGCCCCCGGCACGTCGCGTACGAGCCCGACGCTCTGGCCCGCCATCATCGGGTAGTAGTCCGGGTCGCCCTGCTTGAGCGCGGCGATGAACACGTCGCTGGCGGCGACGCGCTGGACCAGCCCGGGCAGGACCGGCGCGCGAGATTCCGTGTATTCGCGCGTGAACCGGTTGGCGAGCGCGCGCGCCCACAGGCCGCTTAGCGTGTCGGTCAGAGTCGTGTCGCCGCTGTCGCTCTCCAGCAGGCGCTTCTTGTAGAGCTCGGGCGCCATCGACTCGCGGGTGGCCACGAATCGCGTGCCGAGGAGCACGCCGCTGGCGCCGAGGGCCAGCGCGGCGACGAGCCCGCGCCCGTCGGCGATCCCGCCGGCCGCGACGACCGGCACGCGGACCGCGTCGACCACCTGCGGCAGGAGGGCCATCACGCCCACGGCCGTCGCGTCGGGCGACGCGGGCTTGCCGTCAATCGAGCGATGGCCGCCGGCTTCGCCTCCTTGCGCCACGATCACGTCGGCGCCGCCGGTTGCGGCGGCGCGCGCGTCCTCGACCGTCGAGACCATCGCCATCACCTTGATCCCGCGGCGACGGCACTCCTCGGCCAGCGAGGGCTCGAGCCAGCCCAGAGCGGCCGAGAAGACGGCGGGACGCTCATCGAGCACGACCTGGATCGTCGCGTCCAGCAGATCGGGCGCTCTCGGCGGCCGCGCCGTCGCGATGGGAATCCCGAGGCGCTCGCGGAAGCGGTTGAGCATTCCCTGGGCGCCTCGCAGAACGTCGTCGCCGATCTCGCCGGGATCGAGAGGCGGGCGGAGCGCCCGATGCAGCCAGAGGTTCACACCGAACGGGCGGTCCGTCAGTCCGCGCACCTTGCGGATCATCCCGCGCAGATCCTCAGGAGGGACGTTGAGACCGGCAAGGACGCCGAGGCCTCCGGCGCGACACACCTCGGCGACGAGCTCGGGACCGGCGATCGCGCCCATGCCGGACTGGACGATCGGATAGTCGATGCCGAGCAGATCGCACAGCGCCGTGCGGAACGTCATCGGCCTTTCGTCTCCTGGGTTCTGCGGGCGCCCTACTCGAGGCGGTAGAGCTTCACCGCGTTCTGGTGGGCGACCTTCGCGGCGACGTCGGGCTTGAGCTCCCCGAGGATTCGCCGGGTCCAGACGAACAGGCGATCGAGCATCGCGGGCTCGAACAGACGGGCGGCCCAGACGTCGACGCCGATCATGAACCGATCGGGCATCTTCTCGATCAGAGCCTTCCAGCCCGGATCCATAGGGCCGGTCTCGGTCGCGAGGGCAGGCGTGCGCTGGAAGTGCATCCCGGAGAGATCGACGAACAGGTTCGGGTTGCGCAGCAGCAGCCGGTCGAGCCGGCCGGGCGGTCCTTCACCGCCGTGGGCCAGGACGACCGTGCTCTTTCGGTGCGCGGCGAGCGCACGGTCGAGCGCGGTCTCGGCCGCGTCCGTCAGCTCATAGTGGATCACGATCGGCACCGAGAATTTCGCGGCCGCGTCGAGGATCTTGCCGAACACCGGCGCGTTCGGATCGCGATCGATCAGCCGCCGGCCGACCTGCCGCATGTGGACCTCGCCGATCACGCGGGGTTTACCGCGGTCGAGCTGGAGCTCGAGCTGACTCGCTGCGCTCTCCGAGGTCGGATCCGCCAGGGGAAGCCCCGCGACGACCCGGTCCGGGTACTTCCGGCTCGCCGCGCTCAGCCACGCGGGGTCGTCTTTCTGAAGGCCGCCGACGCCCAGCAGCACCACCTTCAGGACGTTGTGTCGCTTCATCGCCGCGACGTACGCGTCGATCGCGGTCGCGTTCGGCACGTGCGAGTGGGCGTCGATCAGCGGACCGTTGTAGTCCGCGCCCCAGGCCGGCCCGCCCGCGAGCCAGGCGCTCAACACGAGGCCCGCGAGGGCGGACAGCACGATGCGTCGGGTCGCCATCAGATGATCCCGTCGCGCTCGAGCGCGCGAAGCTCGGTGTCGCCGAGGCCCATCGCCTCGTAAATCTCGCGGTTGTGAGCGCCGAGCGCGGGTCCGGTCCATCGGATCGCTGCGGGTGTCTCACCCAGGCGAGGCGTGGGCGCGGTCATGCGCACGGCGCCGAGGTCTCCATCCGGCACGTCGACGAGAATACCCCGCGCGATCACGTGGGGATCCTTCGTGATGTCCGCGATGTCGTAGACCGGCGAGGCGGTCAGGTCACGCGCTTCGAACAAGCGCGCCATCTCGTCGAGCGAGCGCGAGCCGATCGCACCGGCCAGCGCGGCGTCGACCAGGTCGTTGTGGGCCACTCGCTCGTCGTTGGTCGCAAACCGCGGGTCGGCCAGCAGATGCCCGAGCCCCAGCCCTTCGAAGAGCGCGACCGCCGACGCGGGAGTCGACGCCGACAGGGCCACCCACTTGCCATCCCGCGTTTGATAGGTCCCGCGAGGGCTCGCGTTGTCGGACTGGTTGCCATGGCGCGTGCGCACCGTGCGATCCAGCGCGTACTCGGCGGCGGCCGGACCGAGGACGGCGAGCAGCGGCTCATAGAGCGCGATGTCGACGACCTGGCCGCGGCCCGAAACGTGGTCGCGATGGCGGAGCGCCGCCAGGACGGCGGCGGCGCCGGAGAGCGCCGCGACCATGTCAGCCATCGGAAACGACGGAAGCGTCGGGGGGCGATCCGCTGGACCCGTCGACGACGCGAAGCCGCTCATCGCCTCGACCATCGTGCCGAATCCCGGCCGGTCGCGATACGGACCGTCCTGGCCCCAGCCGGAGACGCGGGCGAACACCAGGCGGGGGTTCTCGGCGGAGAGCACGTCCCAGCCAAGTCCCCACTTCTCGAACGTGCCGGGCACGTAGTTCTCGATGAGGACGTCGGCGTCACGGCAGAGACGCCTCAGCAAGGCTTGGCCGCGCGCATGGGCAAGGTTCAGCGTGACGGAGCGCTTGCCGCGCGCGTAGACCTTCCACCAGAGCTCGCCGCGATCGCGCAGCCACGTGCGCAGCGGGTCGCCGCCGCGCGGATTTTCGACTTTGATGACGTCGGCGCCGTGGTCGGCGAGGATCGTCGCAAGCACACCGCCGGCGATCAAACGGGAGCAATCGATGACTCGCAGGCCGGCGAGCGCGCCGCTCACTTCTTTGGCGAGGTCTTGAAGTGCCGGGACAGCGCGTCCATCATCCGGGCCAGCGCCTCACTCTCGGTCTGTCCCGTGGCCTGGACGTTCCACTCCACGGCGACGGCCACCCACTCGCCGAGCTCGTTCTTGTGCACTTCGACCTCGAATTGCATGACCGCCACTTTACCTCAGAAGCATCGCGTGCGGACGCGTCTCGTGGAGCGGTCGGGTCGGCGCGAGCTAGTGGCTCCGGGGCAAGGTGGGATGTCCGGCGGCTTCGTCCGCGATCGTGTGATCGTGGTCGGCGGGGACTGCGCCGCTCACGCCCACAGCGCCGACGATGCGGCCGTCCTCGACCAGGGGGACTGCGCCCTTGCCGAAGACGAAGCGGTAGTCACCGAGCGCCGCCACGTTGTCGGCGAAGAGCTGCCGCTTGGCGAAGCGCTCCTCGAGATCGAGCGTGGTCGCGTGGAACGCCGCGGCCGCGTTGGCCTTCGCGCGCGCGATCTCGGGCGTGACCCAGAGGGCGCCGTCCATCCGGTCGCAGACCACCAGGTGCCCGGCGTCGTCCACGACGGCGATCGCGACCTTGAACCCGAGGGCGCGCGCCTTGGCCAGGCCACGCTCGACGCTCTCGCGCGCCCGCTCTCGAGTCAGCGCCACCTCAGGGCACCTCGACCCACACCTCGCCGGCCTCGATCGTCACCGGGTAGCTCGTCACCGGTCCGCCGCGCGACGGCATGAGACAGGTGCCGGACTTCATGTCGAACATCCAGCCGTGCCACGGGCAGGTCAGTCGCGTGCCGGCCAGGCGTCCTTCGCTGAGCGGCCCGCCCTGGTGTGCGCACTCGTCACTGCACGCGAAGACGTCGTCGTTGACCCGTGCCAGCACGACGCGCGTGCCCTCGGTCTCTACCAGGGTGGGCTGACCGGTCGGCAGGTCCGCCAGACGGGCGACACGGCGTCGGCTCACAGCTCCTCCTTCGCGACGAAGGCGCGGTAGAGCCCGGTCATGTACTGCCAGCGCATCTCCGTCGCCTGGCGGACGGCCTCGACCGCCTCGGCCTGACGCTCCGGCGTCGTGCAGTGGCGCTCCACGATCTGATAGCCGCGCTCGCCGTGGACCTCGTCGGCCTCGATGTGGATCGCGAAGAACTCGACTTCCCGATCCGTGAAGCCATAGTGCGTCTTGAGCGGCGGCAGGTTGCGCTGGTAGATGCCGGGCACCTGGGATTCGAGCCCGACCAGCAGGCCGGCGGCCGCGACGTGGAAGGTTTGATGCGACATCTCGTAGCACCATGCGGTCAGCCCGCGGGTCGTCGGCAGCTGCTGCTTTCCTTCCACCTCGGCGCGCGAGACGCCGCACGCCTCTGCGAAGCGGATCAGCAGATCGACGTGCTTGGTGCCGGACTCCTCCTCGATGATGTTCTCGAGCAGGAAGTCGCGCGCATCCGGGTCGGGGCACTGACCGTAGACGGTCGCGCACCACCGCGGAAATTGCGAGACGTACTGGTAGTGCTGCGCGGCCCACGAGCCGAGCTGGGCGCGGGTCAGCTCGCCCTTGACCCACTTTTCCGTGAATGGGTTGAGGCGGCTGTGTCGGGCGACGACCGCGGCTTCGAGACGCGCGCGGAACGGGCTCTTGCTCATGGATTCCTCCTCGTCGTCGGTCGTGAACCTAATGACACACGATCCCGACTCAAGTCAAGCTGCGGTCGGCAGAACGCGATGGCGCGAGGAGGCTTAGAGCGCGGTGACGCGGTTGCGGCCCAGGCGCTTGGCGTCGGCGAGGGCACGCTGGGCGGCCGACATCAGATCCTCGGCGGAGGCCGCGTCGGCGGGGAGCCCGGCGACGCCAAAGCTGGCAGTGATGGGGCCGTGCGCGAAGGACTGGGCGGCGATGACCCCGCGGATCCGCTGGGAGTACGTGACGGCGCCGGCCTTCGGCGTGTTGGCCAGGAGCGCCGCGAACGCGTCGCCGTCGAGCCGCGCGATGATCGTGAAGCTCCGCGAATGCTTGACGAGCAGCCGGCCGAGGTCTCTCAGGATCTCGTCCCCCGCGGCGGTTCCGTGCTGCTCGTTGAGCTGCTTGAAATGATCGATGTTCAAGACCACGAGCGACAGCGGGTGGCCGAATCGGGTGTGGCGCTTGACCTCTTCGTCGATGCGGAGCATGAAGTAGCGCCGGTTGTAGAGCTCGGTCGAGACGTCCTTCGACGACAGGTCCTCGAGCCGCGCATTACGTACGGCAACCGCTGCCTGGGACGCCAGCGCGCGAATCGCCTTTTCGTCGTCGGGATCGAAGGGCACGATCGCGCCGGAGTCGTCGAGGGCGTTCAGGAGCTCGAGCACGCCGACGTTGGTGCCAGCGAGGTCCTGCATCGGCACCGCCAGCACCGAGCGCGTCGTGTACTCGCTGGCCGCGTCGAAGCGCCGGTTCAGCGCGCGCGTCTCGTGCACGCCGATCGCGTAGGCGTCCTCGACGTTGATGATCTCACCGCTCTGAGCGACGTGACCGGCCAGGCTGGGCTCGGTCAGCCGCAGCGGGTCGGACTGGAGCCGCTCGAGCATGCGGGCGGCGCCGAGCTTGCGCTGCAGGAAGTCGTTCTGGACGACGGCGAATCTCAGGTGATCGCCGTCGCGGAGGAACAGGGTGCCGGCCTCGGCGCCTGTGAAGCGACGCGCTGTCTCCAGCACGCGCTCGAGGAGCGCATAGAGATCGCGCTCGGTGGTGAGCGCAATGCCGATCTCGAGGAGCTCCTCGAGGAGCTGCTCCCGCCCGGTCACCGTCTGAGGGCTCACTGGGCAGCGACCCGATTGCGGCCTAGCCGCTTGGCGTCGTAGAGCGCCTGGTCGGCGGCGACGATCAGATCGTCGACCGTAGTGGCGTCTTCCGGGAGGCTCGCGACGCCGAGGCTCACGGTGACGGGGCCGTGCGGGAAGGCGTGCTGCTCGACGACCGTGCGGATCCGCTCCGCGTACGTCGCGGCGCCGGCCTTCGCCGTGTTCACGAGAATGATCGCGAATTCGTCGCCGCCGTACCGCGTCACGATGCTGAAGCTCCGTGAGTGCTTCACGAGCATCTGCGCGACGTCGCGCAACGCCTGGTCGCCGGCCCGATGGCCGAAGCGGTCGTTGACCTCTTTGAAGTGATCGAGGTCCATGAGCGCCAGGGAGAGCGGCTCGCCGAAGCGGCAGTGGCGCTTGAACTCCTCCTCCATCCGGATCGTGAAATACCGGCGGTTATACACGTCGGTCAGCGCGTCCTTGAAGGAGAGATCTTCGAGTCTGGCGTTGCGTAGCGCGACGGCCGCCTGCGACGCTAGCGAGCGCACGAGGCTCTCGTACTGCGAGTCGAACGGCACGACGCGGCCGCGGTCGAGGGCGTTGATCAGCTCGAGCACACCGAGGATGTTGTTCGCCGGATCCTGCAGCGGCACCACCAGGATCGACTGGGTCCGGTAGTTCAGGCGCGCGTCCACCCGAGGATCGAACGAGTAGGGCCGATCCGGCGGGATCATGTACGTGTCGTGCAGGTTGAGGATGTCGCCGGTCAGCGCGACATGGCCCGCGAGACTGAGCTCACGCAGGCTCAGCGGCTCGGCCTGCAGACGGCGCCGCATCTCCTCTTGCCCGAGCTCCTTGGCGAGCTTGTCGTTCTGTACGACCGAGAACCGGAGCTGATCGCCCTCGCGCAGAAAGAGCGTGCCGGCCTCAGCGCGCGTGAAGCGACGGGCTTCGGTGAGGATGCGCTCCAGGAGGGTCCCGAGATCCTGCTCGCTGGTCAGAGTGATCCCGATCTGCACGAGCTCTCTGAACGCCTGGGTCATGTTCAACGTCGGTCGCTCCGGTTGCTGCAGGGCTCCGCTGCACCTGCCACCGCGTCCGCCGTCCGCATCGGCTGCCTCCAGAAAACCACGGTCAAAGCACCCTGAACCACACAAATACGGTGCACAAATAAGCAATTGCGGTGCCAATAAGTCCCATACAAGTAATTTGGGGAAATCGCTTTGAATTCATCTACATGAAAAATTGCCGGACGAGCGTCTACCCCTTTCTGGCCACTCTCTGACCAAGTAAGTTCTCATCGTTGACAAATTCTTTGTCGGACCGAGGCATGCGAGTGACAGCAAGTCGTCGGCACGTGCCAGCCTGGCGGGACTGAGTGTCAAGCTTCACTGCAACGCGGCGTTTTCGTTGATGAGAGTCGCACTTAGCCGCTGGCATAGCCGTTGCTCGAACGGTCGGGGATGCTCCGATGAAGGCATTCAAGCGCCGCGAAGTCACAGACCTGCAGCACCTGCGAAGCCTCGTCGCGGACAACACGGACGCGATGGAGCCCGATCTCAAGATCCTCGCGTCGAACCTCAACCTCGGACGGACGACGGTCGAGCTCGCCGCCCTGGACTCGAGCAACGTCCCCGTCATCTTCGTTCTCGGTCTCACAGCGGACGACGCGATGCTCGTCAGAGCGCTCGAAGCCTACGCGTGGTGTCTCGAGTATCCGGAGTCGCTGCAGCGTCTCGTACCGGCGCGCACGCAGCTCAGCTGGCCCCCACGCATCGTTTTTGTCGCCGAACGGCTCCTCGAGGCATTCGTGCGCAAGATGCGGCTCCTGAACTTCTCGTCGGTCGAGTGCTTCGAGTTCCGCTACGTCGAGGCCAACGGCACGACCGGCTTCTATCTCGAACGGGTCGACTGGGCGCCGGGCGAGCCCGGCATTGAGAAAGCTCCGGCCAGGCGCGAGCGGGTCGAAGCGGCCCCCGTCGAGAAGGAGATCGCGCCGCCGGAGGAGCCGAGGGTGGCGCCGCGCGAAGATCCGAGGCTTGTGCTCCTGCGCGACGAGCCGCAGGAGGCGCCTCAGGAGGAGCCGCCGGACGAGCTGCTCCAGGAGCTCGAAGAAGTCCGCGATGAGGTCGAGGAGCCGCTCGACGAGCCGAAGGTGACACCGCGCGGCGAGTCGAGAGTGATTCCGCTCGTTCCGGTGGAAGAGCCGCGGATCGTGATGCTCCACGAGCCGCCGCCGGCGCCTCGAAACGTCGAGCCTCCAAGGCGCAGCGTCGAGCCGGCTCCGCGGAGCATTGAGCCCGCGGCGCGCCATACGGAGCCCGCTCCGCGCCACACCGAGCCCGCGCCCCGGCGCACGGAGCCCGCGCAGCGGCACGCCGAGCCAGCACCGCAAGGTGTCGAGCCCGCGCAGCGCAACGGTGGCGCCGGCAGCAGCACGAACGAGCGATTGGAGCGGAATCCGGTTGTGCTCAGGGGGCTGCGCCCGCCGACCGAGGCGCCGCCGCGACGTCGCTCGCGCGAGGTACCCGACGTGCTGCGGCCCACGGAGCAGAAGCCGCCGAGCCCGCGCGAAGTCCCCAAGCCTGCCGCCCCGCCCGCCGCCGCAGCGGCCCAAGGCTCGCAGGTCGAGCCGCGGACGGCGCCCGCCGCGCAGCCTCGCGCGCCGCAGCAGACCGACACGCGCACGAAGAGCGATGCCGGGAAGCTCGACCTTCCGAAGAACGGCGCGCCGAAGAGCGATCTCGCACGCAGCGATGCGGCCAAGGGCGACCTCGCGCCGACCTGGCGCAAGTTCCTCGATCGGCTGACGAGCACCTTCGAGCCGCGCACGACGCCCGGCGCCGAGCCTCCGCGGGCCGGCGCGCCGCCTCAGGCGCCACCCGCGCAGCCGGCCCCGTTGGTGCTGCAGCCGTTCGCCGCGGACATCGAGGTCGATGCGCATGAAGTCGCTCCAGATGAGGTCGTCGACGAGTCCCAGGATGCGACGACCGACCTGAACGACAATCAGCGGCGCGCGCTGCAGGGGCTCACGCTGCCCGACAACGGCGAGCTCGCCCCGCAGTGGCGAAAGTTCCTCGATCATCCGACGCTCGACGAGACGAAGATCAGCGTGGTCCGCGGCTATCTGCAGCGCGAGTTCCCGCTGTGCACGGTCTACGACTTCTTCGACTTCCAGCGAAATGCTCAGGTCTTCCAGCTCCAGGACAACCACGGAAAGGTCACGCAGCTGATCACGATGACGGCCGAGTTCTTCGACGCGCACCGCGATCTCGAGATCCGGGCGTGGATCGAGAAGCATCGGCTCGCCCAGGCGATGCGGCAGGCGGGGCAGGCCGGCGTGCTGGTCTCGCAGGCCGGCCTTCAGATCGAGAAGCGGTAGCGCGTCCGCCGACGTCTAGCCGCCCCACCTCCAGAACAACGCGCGTTCCGGCGAGATCCTGATGACGGTCGCGCTGTCTCGATCGAGCCCCATCGCGCGGTACTGGGCGTACTTCGACACGAGCAGGTCGACCGCGCCCGCTCGCTCGGCTCCTTCCGTGAGCACGTCGGCTCGCCCCTCGACGATCACCCAGCAGAGCCGCGACCAGTCCTCGTCGTAGCGGTCGACCGTGAGCGAGACGCGCGGGTTCTCGGCGATGTTACGCAGCCGCCGGAGCTGCCGGGCCGCGACCCGCTTGGGCTTGGCGTCGATCGCTGAAAAGCACGCGCGGCCGTCGTACACGTAGCACACCGGGACGACGAGCGGTTGCCCCGCCTGGTCCGCCGTGCCGAGCCGTGCGATGCGGCTCTGATAGAGGAGCTCGGCGGCGTAGGCGGGGAGCTCGTTCACCGAATCAGCTTGGCGTACTGATCCAGGAGCGGCAACACGGCGTCGCGCCCCTCGGAGGGCAATCGCAAGATAGCCCGGGTGATGCCGGCCGCAGCGTACCCATCGAGCGTGGCGCGCTCGGCCTTGGCGCCGAACACCGAGACCGAGATCTTGCCGGGATCGCGACCGGCGCGCGCCGCCCGCGCCTTCAGGTCGGCCAGGCCGGGCAGGATCGCGTCGGCGTTTCGCCCGCGTGGGAACCATCCGTCGCAGAAATCCACGACGCGCTGCAGGGTGTGCCCGCTCTCGCCGCCGAGCAGGATCGGCGGGTGCGGTTTCTGCGCGGGCTTGGGGTACGACCAGATCGGATCGAAGTTGACGAACTCGCCGTGATACTGCGCTTCGTCCTTCGTCCAGATCTCTTTCATCGCGAGGATCCGCTCACGCAGCAGGCGGAAGCGGCTCTTGAACTCGGTGCCATGGTTCTCCATCTCTTCCGCATTCCAGCCGGCTCCAATGCCGAAGAGGAACCGTCCATTCGAGAGCAGATCGAGGCTCGCGATCGTCTTGGCCAGCGTGATCGGGTCGTGCTCGATGACGAGACAGATGCCCGTCCCGACCTTCAGGTTCTTGGTGACGGCCGCGGCCGCGGTGAGCCCGATGAACGGGTCGAGCGTGTGCGAGTACTCCTTGGGCAGGGGGCCACCGCCCCCGAACGGCGAGCGCCGGCTCGTGGGGATGTGCGTGTGCTCGGTGACGAACAGCGACTCGAACCCGCGGTCTTCCGCGGCCCGCGCGAGCTCGTCGATCCGGATCGAGTAATCGGTCGGGAAGATGAAGACGCCGTAGTGCATGGCTCCTCCTCAGGAATGCATCACGCGAGCGAGCGGCTCACGCGAAGACGGTTTCGGGAAGAAACGCCGAGACGATCCAGTTGGGCGCGTCGACGATCTCGCTGATCTTGAGGTCGACCGCGACGCTGCAAAGAATGTACGCCTCCTCGCGGCTGAGTCCGCGCTCGGCGACCAGGTGCTCGATCATGTAGCGAATCGCTTGCTGGGCGTTGGCGAAGAGATCGGGACCGTTGGCCGTCGTCACGTAGCACGGCCCGCGCTCGGCCGCCGACGACAGCGGCCCGCGCGTTCGGAACCGGGGCTCGCGAAGCCCGCGCCCTGACTCGAGACCGAAGCGGAGCGTGACCCGGCCCATCATCTCGATCGCGGTGACGCAGACCTCGCCGTCGCCCTGGGCCGCGTGGGCGTCGCCGACGCTGAACAGGGCGCCGTCGACCCAGACCGGCAGCATCAGGGTCGTGCCGGCGACGAGCTGCTTGATGTCCATATTGCCGCCGTTCTTGCGCGGCGGCATCGTGCTGTGCCCGCCCGGCTCGTCGAGCGCCGTCCCCATCACGCCCGGGAAGGGCGCGATCGGCACCCGGATGTCTTGGCGGCCGCCCATCCGCGCGTGGGTCGGATCGGTGAGATCCCAGATCGTCAGGAACGGCTTGGAGAATTCGGCTTCCGGCATGAGGCCCCGCCCCGGTCGTATCGCCGTCCAGCCGAAATCGGCGGCGGGCTTGACGTCGAGGATCTCTACGATGAGGACGTCGCCGGGCCGCGCGCCGCGCACCGCGACGGGTCCCGTGAGCGGATGGCCGCGAAACGGTCCACGACCCAGAACGTCGTCGTGCGTGGACTTTCGCGAGTAGTAACCGTCGGCGGCGTCGCGCGTGTCGAACACGACGGTGTCGCCCGGGTCGATCGTGAGCCGTGGGGCCAGGGCGTTGTTCCACTCCCGGTGAATCGTCTCGCGGTCGAGCTGATGTGTCGCCATCACGCCATCTCGTTCCAGACGACCATGCCGGTGCCCGAGCGCCACGCGACCGCGGGCATGTAGGCGAGGACGTCGGCGGGACCGCGCGTGCACGCCAGCACCAGCACCCAGGCGAGCAGCTCCGCGGTCCCGCCGGAGCCGGCCTCCTCCATGCGCTGCAGCGTGCACTCGCGCAAGAGGGCCGCGTGGTCACCGCGCTTGAGGAGATCGAGGAACCAGCGATCGAACTCTTCGTCGACCCAGAAATAACGGGGCCCGCCCGGCTCGTGCGAGAGCCCGCCGGTGGCGATGACTGCGACTCGCTCGTTGCCGGGGTAGGCCTTCAGCACGTCCCGCATCAGCGTGCCGACGTGATACGCGCGCTCGGGCGTCGGGATCGGCGGCACCGTGCAGTTCATCGTGACCGGCACCAGCCTGAACCGCGCGTCGGGGTTCAGATAGTGCGTCGGCACCGAGATGCCGTCGTCGAACTGCATCTGACGCAGGTAGGCGAGCGAGAGACCGCGCCGCGCCCCCTCGTTGACGAGCCACCGGGCGAGTGCCGCATCGCCGGGCACGCGGTAGGGCTCCATCGCGAGCCACTCATCGAACCAGTCGGCCGGGCCGACGTGCTCTTCGCCGATGCCGACGGTGTATTCCGGCATGTTGTTGATCGGCCAGTTGAGCAGGTGATCGTTGCTGAACATCACGACGACGTCGGGGCGGGCCGCGACCAGACGGCGCCGCATCTCGGCGGTCGCCTGGAGCGCCTGCTGCTGATAGTCCTGGGATGCTCGGGTGAACCACCCCGTGAGGCCGGGCGAATGAGTCATGGCCATCGCGGCGACGATCTCGGCCATTATTGCCCCCGCTCGAGGCGCGCCTGGAGCGCCATCGCCTTCGCGGTCTCTTCCGGGTACGCGCGCTGGTAGCACTCGAGCGCCGCGCTCGCATTGCTGTTGTGCGCGGCGCCGAAGAAGAGGCGCAGGATCTGCGGCACGTAGTACTGGTGCACGCCGAGATCCATCATCCGCCGCGGATCCTTGTCGCGTACGGCCTCGTACTCCGCGCGGCTCAACCCGAACTCGCGGGCCAGCCCTTCGAGATCGGTCAGGAACCGCGCGCGCAGCGCCGGGTCGCGGCGCACGTGAAAGATCATCTCGTTGACCGGGAGAGTCTTGTCGCAGCGCTCCACGTTGCCCATTCAGCTGCCTCCGGCCTTGAGCACCTTGGGATTGACCTTGAGGAACATGATCACGCAGCGCTCGCTGCCCAGGTTGCGGACGTCGTGGGGCACGTTGGCGGGAAACTTCACGATGGCACCCGCGGGCACGACCACCTCGGCGCCGTCGATGCTCATGTTCGCCGTGCCCTCGAGGACGAAGATCGCTTCCTCTTCGCGCGGGTGACTGTGCATGACGGTCGACTGGCCCGGCTCGTAGCAGGCGATCTCCGACCAGAGCTGATCGGTCTTGAAGAGCATCTTGCGCACGCGCTTGTCGGCGGCGAAGGCCTTGAGCTGGTTGAGATCGAAGACCTGGGCGACTCCCGTCGTCGCGGCAACCGCGGTCTCGTCCATAGGTGAACCTCTCCTCCGGGACTGGTGGCCGACAGTTTACCTCGGATCGGGGGACCTACTCTTGACTTGCCGCGGGTTTGGATCGACAGTGCCTCGTCGATTCGACCGACACGAGCCATGGAGATCAAGCCCGTTCGAGGCTATCGCTACGCCGGTAGCGAAGCGCGTGACATCTCGGCGGTCGTGGCGCCTCCGTACGACCAGATCAGCCCCGAGGCGCAGGACCGCCTGTACGCGATGAGCCCGCACAACATCGTGCGCGTCAGCTATCCGAAGGAGGCCGCCGACAAGTATCGCGGTGCCAACGACGTCTTGAAGACCTGGCTGGCCGGCGGCATCTGGGCCCGCGACGACCGCCCCGCGATCTATCCGTATCACCAGACGTACACCGTGGACGGCCGCTCGGTGACGCGCACGGGCTTCGTCGCGCTCGGTGCGGTCAGCGACTACGCGCGTGGCGTCGTGCTGCCGCACGAGCGCACCCATGCGGGGCCCAAGCGCGATCGGATGGAGCTCCTCGAGGCGACGGGCGCGGACATCGGCCTCTTGTTCATGCTCACCGCCGATCCCGGCGGCGAGCTCCGGCGCGCGACGACGCCGATCGGCGAGCCGGTGGCCGAGGCGCGCGACCTCAAGGGCGAGCTGCATCGCCTCTGGTGCCTCACCGAGCCGGCGACGCTCCGCCTCGTGCAGGAGCTGATGGCAACGCGGCAAGTGATCATCGCCGACGGTCACCATCGCTACGAGACTGCCGTGGCGTACGCCGAGCGCCATCCCGACGCAGGCCAGAAGCTCATGGCGTTCTTCGCGCTGGAGGCACCGGGCCTCACGATCCTGCCGAATCATCGGCTCGTGCACGGCATACGCGCCTTCGACTTCGAAGATTTCGTGCAGATGGCGGCCCGCTGGTTCGAGGTCTCGCCGCTCGCCGATCCATCGGCCGTCGAGCTCGAGAACCGCACGATCGCCGTCGTGAGCGGACCGGACGCGGCGCTGCTGCGGCTCAAGCCGGGCGCACGCGATCACATTGCGTGGCCCGAAGGCCGCTCGGCGGCCTGGCGAGGGCTCGCCGTCTCGATCCTGCACGAGGGGCTGCTCCGCCCGCTCCTCGGGATTACCGACGCCAAGCTCGACGCGAAGACGCACGTGGACTACACCGCCGACCGGGCCGAGGCGATCACGCTGGCGCGCGAGGGCAAGTACCAGGCGGCCTTCCTGATCGCGCCGACGACGGTCGACGAGCTGCAGGCGGTCGTCAGCGGGGGCGAGCTCCTGCCGCAGAAGTCGACGCACTTCTATCCCAAGCTGCTCGACGGCCTCGTGTTCCATCGTCTTTGGGGCGAATGAGCGCCGGCGACTCGCCTCCGCTGCGCTATACGGGCATGCGCATCAAGCGGCTCGAGGACCCGAGGCTCCTCAGCGGCCGCGGCCGCTATCTCGACGACCTGGCGCTCCCGCGCATGCTGTTCGCGAGCTTCGTGCGAAGCCCGCACGCGCACGCGCACATCGTCAGGATCGACGCCGCGGCCGCCCGCGCGCGGCCGGGCGTGGTCGCGGTTTTCACGGCCGACGATCTGCGAAGCGCGGCGAAGCCGCTGTCGCCGCGCCTCGACGGCACGGGTTTCACGCCCACGGCCTGGCCGGCGCTGGCGGACGGCGTCGCGCGCTACTGCGGCGAGGCGGTGGCGGTGGTCGTGGCCGCGAGCCCGTACGCCGCCGCCGACGCGCGCGAGCTCGTCACCGTCGACTGGGAGCCGAGACCTGCCGTCGCCACGATCGAGCAGGCGCTCGCGTCCCGGCAGATCCTGTTCGAGCGCCGTTATCGTCAGGGCGACGTCGACGGCGCGTTCGCGCGCGCCGCGATCGTCTTGCGCGAGACGTTCGACCACGGCCGCTGCGCTCCGTCGCCGCTCGAAGTCCGGGGCGCTCTGGCCGATTGGGATGGCGAGGCGCTCACGATCTGGTCGGGCAACCAGTCTCCGTCGCTGATGCGGACCGCGCTGGCCGAGGCGCTCGGCCTGCCGCACGCGCGCGTCAGAATCATCACGCCGGACGTCGGCGGCGGCTTCGGGCTCAAGATGCAGGTCTTTCCCGAGGACGTGGCGCTCGGTGCGCTCTCGCGACGGCTGGGGCGGCCGGTGAAGTGGATCGAGGAACGCCGAGAGAATCTGGTCGCCGCGTCGCAGGCGCGCGGCCAACGGACAACCGTCGAGCTCGCCGCCGCGGCCGACGGCACCGTGCTCGCCCTCCGTTCCCGGGTGATGTCGGACAACGGCGCCTATCATGCTTATCCGACGACCGGTGTTCTCGAGCCGCTCGGCACCGCGAGCATCATGCCGGGTCCGTATCGCATCTCGGCCTACGAGTTCGAGGCGCTCGCGCTGGCGACCAACAAGCCGCCCCTCGGCGCTTATCGCGGCGTGGGCATGACGATGGGCGCGTTCGTCGCCGAGCGGATGCTAGATCTGCTCGCCGAGCGCCTGCAGCTCGACCCGGCGGAGGTGCGGCGCCGCAATCTCATCCCGCGCGACGCGTATCCGTTCACGTCGGTGACCGGCTACACGTACGACAGCGGCGATTACCCGAAGGCGCTGGAGGAGGCGCTGGCCGCCGTTGGCTACGAGGAGCTGCGCCGCGAGCAGCGCGCCGGGCGCGCCGACGGCCGGCTCATGGGGATCGGCATCGCGTGCTACACGGAATATACCGGGATGGGATCGGCGGGATTCCGGCGCCGCGGAGCGGTGGAGGTGCCCGGTATCGAGGCGGCGACGGTGACCGTCGACGCGGATGCCACCGTCCGATGCTCGGTGAGCTTTCCGACGCAGGGCCAGGGGCACGCGACCACGATCGCGCAGCTCGTGGCCGATCGGCTGGGCCTGGGCCTCGAGGACGTGCGTCTCGGGCGCGCCGACACGGCCGAGTCGCCACGGGGCAGCGGCACCTTCGCGAGCCGTGGCACCGTGGCCATGCTCGGCAGCGCGGCCGTCGCCGCCGACCAGGTCGGCGACAAGCTGCGGCTCCTTGCGGCGCACCAACTCGAGGCGGCGGCTCACGACGTGGAGCTCTCCGGCGGGCGCGCCTTCGTGCGCGGCTTTCCGGATCGATCGGTCGCGCTGGCCGACATCGCGCGAATGGCCTATTCTCCGCCGCGGGGTGGCCTTCCCGACGGCGTGGCGCCGGGCCTCGCGGCGACGGTGTACTACGACCTGCCCGGCCCGACCTTTTCCGGCGCCGTACACGTCGCGGTCGTCGAGGTCGATCCCGACACGGGGCGCGTCGCCCTCAAGCGGTATGCTCTCGTCGAGGACTGCGGACGCGTGATCAATCCGATGATCGTGGAGGGGCAGATTCACGGCGCGGTCGCCCAGGGCATCGGCGAGGCGCTGCTCGAATCGGTCGTGTACGACGGTGACGGCCAGTTGCTCACCGCGACGCTCATGGACTACGCGCTTCCGAGGGCGGACGACCTGCCGTCGTTCGAGGTCAGTCATCTCGAGACTCCCTCGCCGTTGACCCCCGGCGGCGTCAAAGGGATGGGCGAGGGCGGCACGATCGGCGCGCCCGCGGCGATCGCAAACGCCGTCGCCGATGCCGTTCGCCATCTCGGCGTGCAAATCACCACGCTCCCGATTCGCCCGGAGTCGCTCCTCGGCCGCTCCGCGATGCGTGCGGAGCAACCGACATGAGGACTTCGTAATGGGAAAGCAGGACATCGACATCGCGCGCGCCGTGAAGCTGCAGCCGATCCAGGCGATCGGCGAGACCCTCGGATTGAACGGCGGCGACCTCGAGCTGTACGGCAGCTACAAGGCAAAAATCCGCTGGGAGGCGATCCAGCGCGCGAGCGCTCGGCCGGACGGCGCACTGGTGCTCGTGACGGCGATGACTCCGACGCCGGCCGGTGAGGGCAAGTCGACGACGACGATCGGCCTGGCGGACGGCCTGAGGCGCCTCGGCAAGCGCGCGATCGTCGCGATCCGTGAGCCGTCGCTCGGGCCGGTGTTCGGCGTCAAGGGCGGCGGCACGGGCGGAGGCCACGCGCAGATCGCGCCGATGGAAGACATCAACCTGCACTTCACCGGCGACATGCACGCGATCACCGCCGCCCACAACCTCCTCGCGGCGATGCTCGATAACCATCTGTCGCAGGGCAACGCGCTCGGTCTCGACGTCAGACGCATCATCTGGAAGCGCGTGCTCGACATGAACGACCGCGCGCTACGCCGGCTCGTCATCGGGCTCGGCGGCACCGCGCACGGCGTGCCGCGAGAGAGCGGCTTCGACATCACTGTGGCCTCGGAGATCATGGCGATCCTGTGCCTCTCGAAGGACCTGCAAGACTTCAAGGCCCGCGTGGAGCGCGTGATCGTTGCCGAGAAGGCCGACGGCACGCCGGTCCCGGCGCGCGAGCTCCGCGCGGCGGGCGCGATGGCCGTGCTCATGAAGGACGCGATCAAGCCCAATCTCGTGCAAACCCTCGAGGCCACGCCCGCCCTGGTCCACGGCGGCCCGTTCGCCAACATCGCCCACGGCTGCAACAGCCTCATCGCGACGCGGCTCGGCCTCAAGCTCGGCGAGATCCTGGTCACCGAGGCGGGATTCGCGAGTGATCTGGGCGCCGAGAAGTTCGTCGACATCAAGTGCCGCACCGGCGGCCTCGTGCCCTCCGCCGCGGTCATCGTGGCCACCACGCGCGCGCTGGCGATGCACGGCGAGGAGAATCTGGCCAAGCACGTCGAGAACGTGCGTCTCTTCGGGCTGCCGCCGGTAGTCGCGCTCAACCGCTTTACCGACGACACGGATGCGGCGGTCAACGGGGTGAAGGCCACCTGCAAGACGCTCGGCGTGCCGTGTGCCGTGTCGCAAGGCTGGGAGCTCGGCGGCGCCGGCATGACCGACGTGGCCGGCATGGTTCTCGATGCGATTCGTTCGGCGGACAAGTCGAAGTTCCAGCACGTCTACCCGGACGACCTTCCGCTCGCCGGCAAGCTCGACATCCTGGCCAAGCGCGTCTACGGCGCCGACGGGGTCACCTTGTCGGCCGCGGCCGCGGGCAAGCTACAGCGCTTCGAGTCGCTGGGCTACGGCCGGCTGCCGGTATGCGTAGCGAAGACACAGAACTCGCTGAGCGACGACGCCAAGCGCCGCGGCCGGCCGCGCGGGTTCACGATCACGGTCCGCGACGCGTCGCTCTCGGCCGGCGCCGGGTTCGTCGTGGCCTACGCGGGCGACATTCTCACGATGCCCGGACTGCCGAAGGTGCCCGGAGCCGAAGGGATCGACATCGACGCTAACGGTAATGTTGTCGGGCTGTTCTGAAAGGGCAGGGGGGCCCAGCCCCTATGCTACGATCGACGCAGCATGCGCGCGGTCCTTCTCGGTACCGGAAGCCCACCGCCGAACCCGAAGCGGCGGGGTCCCGCGACGCTCCTCTCGCTCGGTGACGAGCGATTCCTGGTCGATGCCGGCTCGGGCGTCGGCGCCCAGCTCATCCAGGCCGGCGTGCGGCCCTGGGATTGGCCGCGCGTGTTCATCACGCATCACCACTCGGATCACACGATCGATCTCGGCCATCTGCTGATCACGCGCTGGATCACCGGTCAGAACGCGCCGTTCGAGGTGTATGGGCCGGCCGGCACGCGGCGCCAGGTCGAGAAGCTGCTCGACTACCTCGACTGGGACATCGAGGTGCGGCGCTCGCACATGCACGATCGGCGGCCGCCCGAGGTTCGCGTTACCGAGATCGAGGAAGGCAAAGTCCTCGATACCGGCGCGGTGCGCGTCAGCGCGTTTCTCGTCGAGCACGATCCGGTCAAGCCCGCCTACGGGTTCAAGTTCGAGGGCGGCGGCCGGTCGGTCGTCGTCTCGGGTGACACGCGGCCCTGCGAGAACCTCGTTCGCTGGAGCCAGGGCGTCGACTGCCTGATCCACGAGTGCTGCGAGATGGCCAAGACCTCCTGGTTCCCGGGCTGTGGCTGGCCAACCCTGGAGGAGAAGGTGCGCGACCTCGCGTCGTATCACACGCAGCCGGCGGACATCGGCCGCGTGGCGCGCGATGCCCGCGCGAAGAAGCTCGTGATCACGCACCTGATGCCGGGCTCGGTGCCCACCGAGCTTGCGGTCGCGGCCGAGCGTGACTTCGCCGGGGCGGTGGCCGTCGGCGAGGACCTGGCGGAGGTGTGAGGTCGTGAACCGCGCAACCGAGCGTCCCGTCGATCTCTCGGTGGCGCTGCGATGGCTAGGCGGTGATCGGCACCTGCTCTCCGAGCTGGTCGGCATATTCGTCGAGGACGGGCCCAAGCGCCTGCAAGCGATCCGCGTGGCGTTGACGGCGTCCGACGTGCGGCAGGTGGAGCAGGTCGCGCACAGCCTCAAGGGCTCCGCGTCGATCCTGGGCGCGACCCAGCTGCAGGGCGCGGCGCTCGCGCTCGAGGACGCGGCCCACGACGGCCACACCGAGAACGGGCCCGCCATGGTGGCGCAGATCGCGCGTGAGCTCGACAAGGTCATCGCGTTCTTCGCCGACCCGGCCTGGACCAACGGGCTCGACCTCGAGGCGACCACGTGAGAGTGCTGATCGTCGACGACGAGCCGATCGTCCGACGACTGCACGAAGCGTCGCTGACGGGCTGGGGCTATCAAGTCACCTCGGCCTCGAGCGGCGAGCAGGCGTGGGAGATCTTCCAGCAGGACGATGCGCCCGCGCTGGCGATCCTCGACTGGACGATGCCGGGCATGGACGGCCTCGAGCTCTGCACCAAGATCCGCGCGCTCGGCCGCGAGCCGAAGCCGTACCTGATCTTCGTCACCGCGAAGGCGCGCACGCAGGACATCGTGACCGGCCTCGGCGCCGGCGCCGACGACTACATCGTGAAGCCCTTCGAGCGCGAGGAGCTTCGCGCGCGGGTGCAGGTCGGCTTCCGCATGCTGGCGCTCCAGAGCGCCCTGGCCGACCGGGTGCGCGAGCTCGAAGAGGCGCTGACGCGGGTCAAACAGCTCCAGGGGCTCTTGCCAATCTGTTCTTACTGCAAGAAGGTCCGCGACGACCGCAACTACTGGCAGCAGGTGGAGACGTACATCGAGGGACACTCCGACGCCCAGTTCACGCACGGGATCTGTCCGGAGTGCCGCGACAAGTATGTCCAGCCCGAGCTCGAGCGGCTGCGCCGCATCCGCGAGGCCGGCCAGACGGGAGAGTAGTCGTGATCACACGCCGCGCCGCAGCTGACCGCGGCCACTTCGATTTCGGGTGGCTCGACACCTCGCATACCTTCTCGTTCGGCGAGTACTACGACCCGCGGCACATGGGGTTCCGCACCCTGCGGGTGATCAACGAGGACCGCGTGCAGCCGGGGAAGGGCTTTCCGACGCACGGCCATCGGGACATGGAGATCATCAGCTACGTGCTCGAAGGCGCCCTGCAGCATCGGGACAGTGTGGGCACCGGCTCGGTGATCCGTCCCGGCGAGATCCAGCGGATGAGCGCGGGGACCGGGGTCACGCACAGCGAATTCAATCCTTCGCCGAGCGAGCCGGTCCATTTCCTCCAGATCTGGATCGTCCCGGACGGCCGCGGTCACGAGCCGAGCTACGAGCAAAAGACGATCCCGGATCCGGACAAGCGCGGCGTGCTGCGCCTGATCGCCGGGCCGCGCGCCGGCGGCTCGGCGGTGGCTATCCATCAGGACGTACGCCTCTACACGGTGCTGCTCGAGCGTGACCAGGAAGTCGTCTATGAGCTTCACGCCGATCGCCACGCCTGGGTGCAGGTCGCGCGTGGCGCGGTCACGCTCAATGGCCAGCCGCTCTGGCAGGGCGACGGGGCTGCAGTCAGCGCTCAGCCGTCGCTGCGGCTGATCGGGCTCGAGCCCGCGGACGTGCTGGTCTTCGACCTGAGCTGAGCCGGCGGGCGCGCTAGCGAGGCGTGAAGATCGTCTGAGGCGACGGCGGGTTCGGTCGCACCCAGCTGCGCGCCTTCTCTCGGCCGGCGCCCGTCCAGTGCCGCGCCACGATGCCGAAGCAGCGGGCGAAGTTCAGCGGGCGGCTCACCACGCCGACGCGTCCAGCCTTGATCGCCGACAGGACCGACTCGACCGTGGGCTCGGCGTCGATCAGCGAAAAGGTCGTCCCGAACTGCTGCTCCAGATGGCTGTCCGAGGTACCGACCACGGGTAGCCCGACCGCCCGCGCCAGCTTGACCGCCGCCCGGTTGAAATCCACGCGCGGCGTGTAGAAGTGGCTGAACTCGATCGCGTCGAACAGCTCGATGTGCTGCCAGAGCTTCTCGCGCAGGCAGTAGGACGTCGGGAAGAACGGATGGGGCGCGATCACGAGCCACTCGGGAGTCCGGTAGCGCCGGAGTCCCGCGAACGTCGAGATCTTCTCGATCGCGACGTCGGAGTTGTAGACCAGGACGTGGCGGCCCTCGACGGTGACCTCGACCCCCGGAATCAGCACGACTCCGTGATCTCGCGCGCACGCGGCGAGCTCAGGGTCGAAGGTGAGCGCATCGTGGTTGGTGATGCTGAGCACTTTGAAGCCCGCGCGGGCGGCTCGGATGATCGCTTCGCGGGCACTGTAAGGGATGAAGGGCTCCGCCTCCCTCGTGTGGATGTGGAGGTCGGCTCGAAGCCCGACGTTCATGGCCGATTTTCCGAGCAAGGCGGATACCAAAAGCAGACCTCGCGCAACTGCGCGCCGTTGCTGGCGTCGGTTTCGCGATGGTGCCGCGCCTGCGCTCAAATCGTGAAGTTTTTTCCACCACGGTGGTCTGAAATTGACCGCCAATCTGTCGGCGGCTCGACCAGGTGTCAAAGAACTTGCCGCTTTGGCGGGCCCTCGTGAATCGAACAGCGGAACGGTTCGTCTGTGAAATTAGAGGTTTCCGGATACGCGGTCGGCTGGCAACTCGATTGCTCACAAGGTTGTTACAATTGAGGCGAGCATGAACATCCTGAGACGCGTGGTCGGGCGCTGGAAGTCGAAAAGACCACGCTACGCACTGGCCCTCGCGGGTGGCGGCGTCATCGGCGGCATGTACGAGGTCGGCGTCATTGCCGCCATCGAGGAGCGGCTCAACGGCGCGGGGGATTTCGACATCTACGTGGGCTGTAGTGCCGGCTCGGTCGTGGCCAGCCTGCTCGCGAACGGGGTCAAGGCCTCCGAGATCTACCGCATCATCGAGCAAGACCTCGAGCACCCGCTGAACTTCCGCCGGGGCGCTGTCTACGCCTCGAACTCCTTCCGCCACGCCGCCGGCCGCTTCGGGCGCCTTCTCTGGGCGGTCAGCAAGAACGCGATGACGGCGGTGCGCGGCTCGGTCCCGGACATGCTGGCGGCCGCGGAGCGTGACCTGCCGGCCGGGTTCTTCTCGCTGGTAGCCCTCGAGCGCTACATGCGCGAGACCATGGCCGCGGTGGGCTTACAGAACTCGTTCACCGCGCTCGAGCGGGTGCTGCTGATCCCGGCGATCGACCTCGATCGAGCCCAGCGCGTGGTCTTCGGCCGAGACAACCTGCGCGACGTGCCGATCAGCGAGGCGGTCGCGGCATCGTCGGCGATCCCGGGCTTCTTCGAGCCCTACACGTTGCGCGGGCGCGACTACGTCGACGGCGGCGTCGGCTTCAGCGGCCATGCCGATCTCGCGGCCGACGCGGGCGCCGACGTTGTGATCGTCGTCAACCCGCTGGTGCCGAACCCCGACAGCGGCGTCGTCCCGCTGCGGAGTCGTGGCCTCTACACGATCATGGAGCAGGCCGGCCGCATCTACAGCCAGAACCTCCTGCAGCTCGGCCTGTCGACCTTGCGGATCAAGCACCCGCGCACCGAGTTCCACCTGATCCAGCCCACGCGCGACGAGACGCCGCTGTTCGGGCCCTCCATGGGCTTCGAGGCGAGCCGCGCAGCGCTCCGCTACGGCTACGAGTCGACCCGGGACTGGCTCGGCGACCAGGGTCTCCCGCTTCTCCGCCGTCTGCAGGCCTCGCCCTCGCTCGTCTGACATAGCTGGGGCGGCCAGCGCCCCGGCCAGGGTTACCTGCTCACTCCGTTCGCAAGTTATCCCTCGGCACGTTCCAGATGGCGCTCGATCAGTGCGTTCACGTGCTCGGGATGGGTGACGGGCGCCATGTGCCCTACGCCCTCGATCTCGACAGTGGTCACGCGCGGCAAGGCTTTCATGAGCAGCCGCGCCACCGCGCGTGAGGAGGCGGGAGAGTCCGAGCCCGTGAGAAGGAGGACGGGCACGTCGAGCGTCGCCAGGCCTTCCAGCGGCGTCGGCTCCATGAACGCCGCGTCCCATTCCGACGAGACCGCGCTCATCGCCGCGGCGACTGCCTGGCGACGTGACGCGGGCATGCCGGCCCAGACACCGCCTCCCATCCAGTAGTCGACGAACCGCGCTCCGGCGGCGTCGTGGTCGCCCCTCTGCACCGCAGCCACCGTGTCATCGCGCACGGCTGCGATCTCCCGGGCCGCAGGCTGGGTCGCGTCGTCGGCGAACAGGAGCGAGAACAGCACGGGTTCGAAGAGGACGAGCGACCGTAGTCGCTCGGAGTAGGCGAGCGCCGCCTTGAGGGCGACCGCGCCGCCGTACGAATGACCCACGAGGTGGAACCGGTCGCCCGCGGCCGCCAGAACCGGGTCGAGGAACGAGGCCTCGTCGGTCAGCGAGAGCGTCCGGCCGCTCGGCCACCTGGCACTCTTGCCGGAGCCGTACAGATCGACGGCGAGCGTGCGATAGCGGGGGGCGAGGCGGTCCATCAATGGGCGCCACTGCGCCGAGGAGCTGGCACTCGCGTGAACGCAGACCACCGCCGGGCCCGCTCCTGCTTCACGGAAATACGCGCCGGTCACCATCGTGGCCATCGCGCGCCTACTTCTTCTTTCGCGGATCGTCGTCGGGATTCACGAATCGGAGGTCGGTCGGGCCGACTCCGTGAACCTGCACGATGGTCTCGCGGCTGCCCGCCCACGCGTAGTGCGGATGGTTCGGCGGGATCGAGACGAAACCTCCGGCCGGCAGCTCCTGTCCCTTGCTCTGATCGAACTTCTCGCCGACTCCGATGGAGAAGGCTCCGGAGAGCACCGTGACGTTCTCGCTGGCCTTGTGCAGATGCGCCGGAATCTTGTAGCCGGCGGGCATCTTCAGGCGATAGACGAACAGTCCTTCCTTGGCTGGGTCGCCCATCACCACGGCGAGCAACGCGCCCGGCAGCACCGGCGGCTCGACCCATTTGAGGGTGTCGGGCATGACCACGCTATGAGCGTCGTGCTGGGCCAACACCGGAAGCGCGAAGATAGTGGCCAACATCAAGACCGCGGGCACGATGCGACGCATGACAATCCTCCTGGTGTGAGGTTTCGCTCGATACCGATCTTGTCGTCCAGCAAGCGGCGTGCCCGGCAGGCTGTCGCGAAATTCAGCGGATTTGGAGGCGCACCTGCAAGGACGGCTTGCGTCTAGACGAGGGGCCGGATCCCGCTTATCCTGATTTCAACGCGAGTTCGCGCCGCAAGCTTCGATGGCGGCGGTGAGCGGCGGACGTGGCGGTCGACGTCGGGCGGCAGCTACGTCAGCGGCGGCCGCCGGCCAGCTTCACGGCGTCCGGCGCCAGGCGTAGCCTTCCCATCGCGAGCACGCCGAGCGCCGGGCCGATCGCGAGCGCCGCGAAGGCCCAGCGCCAGCCGGCGCGCGCGACGAGCGGCGGCACCAGCCAGATCGAGATCATCGTGAGCGCGAAGCCGACGCACGTCTGTGTCGTGAGGGCGGTGCCGACGTAGGCGGGCGGAGAGAGCTCGGTGATCGCGGTGGAGAATTGCGCCGAATCGGCGATCACGGTGACGCCCCATATGACAGCAACCAGGAGCGTCAGGAGCGGCGGGCCGCCGAACGTGAGCCCGATGGTCGCGGCGCACGCGCCTGAGAGCGCCATCGCGATCATCGTCGAGGTCGTGCGTCCGAAGCGATCCGACGCGAGCCCGCCCGCCCAGCAGCCGAGGGCGCCGAGGGCGATCACGAGAAACGCGGCCGAGCTCGGGTTCAGGCCCGCATAGTTTCCGCCGCCACGCGCGTCGAGGCTCGCCGCCAGGAACACCGCGATCCACGCCCACATCGCGTAGAGCTCCCACATGTGGCCGAAGTAGCCGAAGCAGGCCAGCCGCGGCGCGCGTTCTCGAAAGATCGCCACCGCCATGTGGACGTCGAAGCGTGCCGACGGAAACTGAAACGGACCGTCCGCCACCCAGAGCTGGACGACCAGGGCGCCGGCAAGGGCCAGGCCCGAGGCGACCAGCAGCGTCTCGCGCCACGGCAAGGCCGTGAGGCCCGACACCAGATGCGGCGTCGCGGAGCCCACCGTCAGCGCGCCCACGAGAATGCCGATCGCCAGGCCGCGGCCTTCGCGAAACCACGTGGCCATGATCTTCATCGCCGGGGGGTAGGCGCCGGCCAGGCACAGGCCCGTCGCGAACCGGAGGGCCAGCGCCGGCCACAGGCCGTCGACCCAGAGGGCGAGCGCCGCGTTGGTGGCGGCGCCGAGCAAGATACCGACCTTCATGACCGCGCGGGCCGAGAACACGTCGGGCAGGTTGGTGAGAGCGCTCACGAGCGTGCCGACGATGAAGCCCGCCTGCACGGCGATCGTGAGCCCGGCAGCGCCGCCGTCGCCGAGGCTCCATTCACGCCGGAGGGCCGGCAGCACGGCAGACGCGCTGAACCAGAGCGAGAGCGCCAAGAGCTCGGCGAGCGAGAGCAGCGCGAGCTGGCGCCAGGCTCGCGTCACGCAGTTGCTACTCGACGACCTTCTTTCGCTTGAGGTCCGCGATGTCGGCCGCCGACATGCCGAGATCCTTCAGCACGTCTTCCGTGTGCTCGTTGGGCATCGGCGCCGCACTGCGGATCGTCCCCGGCGTGTCCGACATCTTGATCGCGACGCCGATCTGGCGCACGCGCCCCTGGGTCGGGTGCTCGACGTCGACGACCATCTTGCGATGATTGATCTGCGGGTCGGCGACCATCTCGGGGATGTCGTAGACCTTGCCGACGCAGACGTCGGCCTTCACGAGCGCCTCGTACCAGTCGTCGCGGTCGCGCGTCTTGATGAGCGCCTCGATCTCGCGCCGGGCGGCTTCTTCCTCGGCGTTGGCCGCGCGCACAAGCTGGTCGGCGGTCCGTGCGAAGCGCTTGAAGTCGGGGCGGCCGATCGCGTTGCAGAAGTTCTCCCAGAGCCACGGCTCGGTGCAGCCGATCGTCAGGAGCTTGTTATCGCGGGTCTCGTAGATCGCGTAGTAGGGATACGAGCCGCCCAGGAACCCTTCGCCGCGGCGCGGGGCGAGGCCGTCGCTGAAGAAGAAGCGCATGTTGGGCGTCGCGGCGAGGAGCGACACGGTCGTGTCGAGGTACGAAACGTCGACGTGCTGCCCGCGCCCGGTGCGCTCCCGCGCGAAGAGCGCCAGCGCGATCCCGAGGGCGCCGTGCAGGCTGGCACCCGCGTAGTCGGCGACCAGGTTGAGCGGGATCACGGGCTTGCGATCCGGCTCGCCGATGAGGTTCAGCACGCCGGCGAGGGAGAGATAGTTCATGTCGTGGGCCGGGCGATCCCGGTACGGGCCGTCCTGGCCGAATCCCGACAGCGAGCAGTAGATGAGGCGTGGGTTCAGCGCGCGCAGGGTCTCGTAGTCCGCGCCAAGGCGCTTCATCACGCCCGGCCGGAAACCCTCGACGATCACGTCGGCGCCGGCGGCGAGCTTGCGAAAGACCGCCTGGCCCTCGGGCGCCTTCATGTTGAGGGTCATCGAGCGCTTGTTGCGGTTGACGAAAGTGTGGATCGTGCGGCGGACCCATTCGTCGCTGGTGTCGCGGCCCGGCTCGGGCGTCTCGATCTTGAGCACCTCGGCGCCCATGTCGGCCAGCATCATGCCCGGCAGCTCGGCCGGCGCCACGCGCGCCAGCTCGAGAATCCTGATCCCGTCGAGTACGCCCATGTGCGGCTCCTGTTGGAAGGTGCTTTAGTCCAGGGTGCCTTCGAGTCGCGAAGTCAGAGCCCGGATGTCCGGAATGTCCTCGAGATGTCCGATCTGCTCGGCAACGCCCTCGGCCTCGTCCGACGCCAGCACGGTGCGGGCGCAGCCCAGGAATTTGTCGCGGAGCGCCGCGTCCGAGAGCGGCGTGTCGGGATGCCCGCGCGCGCCGCGCGGCTGGGTCGACAAGGTGCGCCCGTCGCGGAGGCGAACCGTCACGCGACTCCAGGCGTTCTGCTCGACGCCCTGCGGCAGACCCGGATCGATCGCCATCGCGACCCGGCCCATCAGCTCGCGCGTGTCGGCATTGGCGATCTCGCCGTCGGCGAACGAGCCGAAGTCGACGCGACCCTCGGCCAGCGCCGCCGCGGCGCAGTACTGCATCGAGAACTTGCGCTCGAGCGCGTTCGTCGGCCGCGCATGCGCGAGGACGTCCGGAACGACCGCGGTCACGCCGACGTGGACCGAGACGACGTCGCGCGCGCTGAGGCGGTGCTCGGTGCGCAGGTCGATCAGCGCGTCGATCGCCGAGTGCGTGAGGGCGCACGAGGGATAGGGCTTCACCGCGATGCCCGACTCGATCAGCTGCCAGCGGCGGCCCAGGCTCTCGATCGCCTCGGCGAGGCCGTTGGCGCCGCCGAACGCGGCGGCGTAGCCCTGCTTGCCCTCGAGCGCGGTCTCGGACGCGGTCATGCCCTCGCGGGCCAGCTGTGCGGCCAGGAGCCCGTTCCGCGCGGCGTGGCCGGCGTGATAGGGCTTGGTCATCGAGCCGAAATTCTCCTTGAGCCCCGAGGCGTGAGAGGCGGCGATGGCGAGCGCGTGGCGCGTCTGGACGAGATCGAGCCCCATGATGCGCGCGGCGGCGGCGGCGCAGCCGAGCGTGCCGATCGACGAGGTCGCGTGCCAGCCGCGCGTATAGTGATCCGGGTTCAATGCGGTACCGAGGGCGACGTCGATCTCGAAGCCGATGATGTAGCCCAGCACGAGCGCGCGGCCACCGGCCATCTCGGCCTCCGCGGCGGCGAGCGCGGTCGACAGGAGCGGCACGCTCGGATGACCGAGGAGCGCGAAATTGGTGTCGTCGAAGTCGTGCGCGTGCCCGGCGGCGCCGTTGGCGAGCGCGGCCCAGCCCGGCGCGGTTTTGACCGCGGTGCCGACGACGGTGGCGAGCGCGATCCCGCCTTCGGCGCGGACCACACGGCGCACAATGCGCGCCACGGGCTCGCCGGCGCCGGCGAGCATCACGCCGAGCGTGTCGAGCGCGGCGCGCCGAACCTTCACGATTGCTTCCGGCGGGCATTCCTCGAGCGACGTCTTGACGACGAACTCGGCGAGACGGGCGGCGGCGCTCATGATCGGCACGATATCATGAGTGCGGGGATGAGGTCTTCGTGAAGGTCCGCTTCCTCGGCTCCGGCGACGCCTTCGGCAGCGGCGGGCGTTTCCAGACGTGCATCCATCTCCAATCCGGCGCGAGCCAGCTCTTGCTCGACTGCGGTGCGTCGTCGCTGATCGCAATGCGGCGGTTCGGCGTCGACCCTCAGGCGATCGACACGGTGCTCCTCACGCATCTGCACGGCGACCACTTCGGCGGCGTGCCGTTTCTGGTTCTCGACGGGCAGTTCAGGCGGCGGACCCGACCGCTGACCGTCGCCGGGCCCCCCGGTGTGGAGGCGCGCGTGCGTCAGGCGATGGAGGTGTTCTTTCCCGGCTCGACGGCGATCGAGCGCAGGTTCGAGACTCGGTTCGTCGAGCTGGCCGAGCGGGAGGCCGTCGAGGTCGGGCCGGTTCGCGTCACCGGATTCGGCGTGGTCCACGCGAGCGGCGCGCCGCCGTTCGCGCTGCGTGTAGCGGCAGAAGGCCGCGTCGTCGCCTACTCGGGCGATACGGAGTGGACCGAGAGCCTCGTCGACGCCGCGCGGGGCGCCGACCTCTTCATCGCCGAGGCGCTCTTCTACGACAAGCGCGTCAAATATCATCTGGACCTGACCACTTTGCTGCGAGAACGGGCGCGGCTCGAGTGTCGGCGGCTGATCGTGACGCACATGGGCGAGGACATGCTCGCGCGGGTCGGCGGCCTCGAGGTCGAAGCGGCCGAGGATGGCAAGGAGCTGCTGCTCTGAGGCGGGCGGTCCAGTGGAGCGTGCTGGGACTGGCGGTCGCGTCGACGCTCGCCTTCCTCGTGCTCGCCGTGCTCGCGTTCAACCAGCACTTCTTCGATCTCGACCACAGCGCCCACGACCTGGTTCGCGCCGGGCTCTACCCGGAGCTTCGGCCGCTCATGCAGGCGCTGAGCCGCATCGGCTCGGGCTACGTGCTGGTGCCGCTAGCCGCTGTCGGCTACCTCGCGCTCAGACGCCTGGGCCATCGCCTCGCGCGGTACATCCCCGCGATGCTCGCCGGCGCCTTCGTCTTTTTCGCGCTCGCCAAGTGGACGGTCGCGCGGCCTCGCCCGAAGCTCTCACCGTACGGCTTTCCGAGCGCCCACACGTTCGGCGCGGTCGTGTTCTTCGGCGCGGTCATTTACGCGCTGTGGACGATCGAGATGCGCCCGATCTGGCGCTGGACGGGGACGGTCCTCATGCTGCTGCTGATCGCGGGGGTCGCCGTCAGCCGGCTTTATCTCAGATCGCACTGGCTGAGCGACGTGCTGGGAGGCCTCACGGGCGGGGGTGCGTACCTGCTGTTTTTCCTGCTCGCGGCGGACCCGCGACTTCGGCCTCAGCGGTAGGAGCCGGGGGCCCGAGCCCCCGGCTCTCCATCGAACCTCGGGTCAGCGGCGCCGCGCGGCGATCTTGGCAGAAGCGGCGTCGGCCTTCTTGAAGTGCTCCTCGGTGAAGCCGTAGAGATGCGCACCGCCCGCGAAGATCTGCGCCGCGATCTCGCGGGGGACGTTCTTCAGCAAGTTGGTCGAGACGTGCGGGAAGTTCGAGTCGAAGTGCGGGTAGTCGGTCGAGATGCACATGCGATCGGCGCCGATCAGCCCCGCGGTCGCCTCGATCTCAGGCTCGCTGCCCTCGACGGCGGCCCAGCAGTTACGGCGGAAGTACTCGCGCGGCGTCAGGGTGAGATACGGCGCGTGCGAGTCGCGATACTGCGGGTAATCCCACTCGATCCGTGACAGGAGCCCCGGTACCCACGAGTTCTGCGCCTCCAGATACCCGACGCGCAGGCGCGGATGGAACTCGAACACGCCGCCGATGATCATCGCGATCAGCGCCTGCTGCATCTCGATCCAGTGGCTGGCGACGTGGCGATAGAAGCGGTTCTCGCCGTAGAGCGGGATCATGCGCGAGTAGAGCGCGCTGACGCCCTCGTGGAAGCCCCAGGTGACGTCGAGCTCTTCGTGCACGGAATAGAGCGGATCCCAGTAGTTGGAGTGCCAATAGTGGCCATTGACCAGATTCGGCCGGATGAACGAGCCCGCCGCGCCGAGCTCGCTCACGCAGCGCACGAGCTCGCGACAGGCGAGGTGCACGTCGTGCACCGGCAGCATCGCGACCCACTTGAGCTGGTCGGGGCTGTACGAGCAGAACTCGTGGATCCAGTTGTTGTAGGCCTGGCAGATGGCCAGCGACATCTGCGGATCCATGTTGTCGCGGCCGAGCAGCGCGAGCCCCGCGGTCGGATAGTTCACCGCGATGTCGACGCCTTCCATCTCCATGCCCATCACCTGGGCGACGGGGTCGTAGTCGCGGGCGACCGCGAAGTCGAGCCGGCCGGTGTCGAAGAGCCGCGAGCCCGACAACGGCTGCGTGCTCTGCGGCCCGCTGTTGCGCACACGCTTTCTGTATTGCTGCAGGTCCATGTCGGAGGTGGGGAGCCCGTCGATGACGGTCAGCCCGGCCGCGCCGCGCTTGGGCCGCCCGTCGGAGCCGATCGGGACGCTGATCCGATCCTTGAACTTCGGATCCAGATAGCGGTCGAAGAGATCCGGCGGCTCCATGATGTGCATGTCGCTGTCCACGAACCTGAGCCCGTCCTTCATGGTTCTGTCTCCTTTATAGGCTCGCCTCGCACGGTGGGTCCCCGGCCCCACGACGTGCTGCGGCTCGCACTACCACTGCTGCTCACCGGTAGGCGTCCGGCGCCTGCTTGACGGTTTCCCAGAAGATCGGGTCGTGACCGGGAAAGATCTGACCGCGTACGAGCCGCGCGATCGTCTTCAGCTTGCGGAGCGAGTGAAGCGCCAGGGTCGGGTTCCAGACGACGCCGGGCACGCGCTCCTTGTCGGCGTGCTCGTGCCAGTAGCAGGCATCGCCCGTCAGGATGACCGGCCCCGTCTCGGGCAGCTCGACCAGCAAGGACTGATGGCCGGGCGTGTGCCCGTCGCTTCTCAGGATCGTTACGCCGGGCACGAGCTCGGTGTCGCCGTCCAGGAGGCGCCAGCGATAGCCCGGCAGCTCGAAGTTCTTCCGGTAGTAGAACGACTCGAAGAACGAAGCCGGATAGTGGGCGTAGGAGTACTCGTCCTTCTGCACGATCAGCTCGGACTTCGGGAAGAGGGCTGCGCCGCCGGCGTGATCGTAGTGCAGGTGGGAGAGCACGACCATGTCCACGTTGTCGGGCTCGAGGCCGACCAGGTCCAGCCGGTGGACGAGCAAGTCCTCTTCGGTGAAGCGCGCCAGCGGGTCGTTGCGCAGGAGGCCCGGCACCGCCCGCGGCGATAGCCCCGTGTCGAACAGGATCATCGTGTCGGAGGTTCGCACCAGCCAGCAGGCGATCGGAATGCGGACGCGATCGCTCGAGAACTCGCCGTAGAACAGCCCCGACCGTTCGAAGCCCATGAAGCCGTTTTGCAGCGCGTAAAGGCCGAGGACCGCCATCGCGCGCATGATAGCACCGGCCCGGACAGGCAGCGGGCGTTACGCTACAATCCCGCACATGGACTTTCAGCTGACCGAGCAACAAGAGCTGATCCGCAAGGAAGTCGCCACGCTCGCGCGGTCCTTTTCGCTCGACTACTGGCTGGAGAAGGACCGAAAGGCCGAGTACCCGAAGGACTTCATCCGGGCGTTCGCCCAGGCGGGCTGGCTCGGGATGATCATTCCCGAGGCCTATGGCGGCTCGGGCCTCGGAGTGACCGAGGCGGCGCTGATGCTCCACGAGATCTGCGCCGCCGGGGCGGGGACGACCGGCGCGTCGCCGATTCACTTTTACATGTTTCCCCCGATGCCGGTCATCAAGCACGGCTCGGACGAGCTCAAGCAACGATACCTGCCGAACATCGCCACGGGCGAGATCATCATGTCGTTCGGCGTCACCGAGCCCAACGCCGGCACGGACACGTCGCGCATCCAGACCCGGGCCGAGCGCCGCGGCGACCTCTTCGTCGTGAACGGCCGCAAGGTGTGGAACACGAACGCCCAGCACGCAACCCACATGCTGCTGCTGGCCCGCACCTCGCCGCGTGACCCTGCCAAGCCGTTCGCGGGGCTGACGCTCTTTTTCACCCCGTTCGACCGCTCGAAGATCACGGTGCGCGAGATCGAGAAGCTCGGCCGCGCCGCGGTCGACTCCAACGAGATCTTCATCGACGGGCTCGAGATCCCGGTGTCGGACGTCGTCGGCGAGGTCGGACGCGGCTTCTATCATCTGCTCGACTCGCTCAATCCCGAGCGCGTCTTCACCGGGATCGAGGCCGTCGGCATCGGCCGGGCGGCGCTCGAGCGTGGCGTGCAGTACGCGAAGGAGCGAGTGGTCTTCGACCGGGCGATCGGCCAGAACCAGGCGATCGCGCATCCGCTCGCGATGGCGTGGGCCAAGCTCGAGTCGGCCGAGCTCATGTGCCTGAAGGCGGCGTGGCTCTTCGACAGCGGCCGGCCGTGCGGCGCCGAGTCGAACACGGCCAAGCTGATGGCGGCCGAGGCGGGCTTCGAGGCGTGCGACGTGGCGCTCCAGACCCACGGCGGCTACGGCTACGCCAAGGAGTTCTACGTCGAGCGGCTCTGGCGCGAGGTGCGGCTCTACAAGATCGCGCCGGTCTCGCAGCAGATGGTCCTCAATTACCTGTCGGAGCACGTGCTGGGCCTGCCCAAGAGCTACTGAGCCTCGCGCGCAGCTGACGCGCGCAACTGACCTCACGGACGAGGAGGAGCGAGATGGCGGTCAGAGTGGATCGTCGCGGGTTTCTGGCCGGCGCCGCCGGCGCGGCTGTCACGGCGTCGCTGGCGTTCCCGGCGATTGCTCAGCCCAAGCCGGTGCGGATCGGCTTACTCACCGTGAAGACCGGGCCGCTCGCGGCGGGCGGCATCCAGATGGAGCAGGGCACCGTCCGCTTCTTCAAGGACCGCAACTACATGCTCGCCGGCCGCAAGGTCGAGCTGGTCGTCGCCGACACCGGCGGCAATCCGGCCGGCACCAAGACCAAGACCCAGGAGCTGGTCGAGCGCGACCACGTCGACATGATCTTCGGGCCGCTCGCCGCCTTCGAGCTGCTCGCGATCACCGACTACGCCGCGCAGGCCAAGATGCCGATCCTGAGCCTCGCCGCCGCGGAGGACATGACCCAGCGCCGGCCGAATCCGTACTTCGTGCGCGCCTCGGCGACCTCGTCGCAGAACATGCATGCGCTGGCCGACTACGCGGCGAAGGAGCTCAAGTACAAGCGGGTCATCACGATCGCCGACGACTTCGCGTTCGGCCACGAGCAGATGGCCGGGTTCCAGCGCGTGTTCGAGGACGCCGGTGGCCGCGTGGTCAAGAAGCTGTGGCCGCCTCTCGTGACGCCGGACTACGCGCCGTACCTGGCTCAGATCGCCGGCGCCGACGCGGTCGTGCAGGGCTTCGCCGGCTCCAACCCGCTGAAGTTCATGAAGCAGTACCAGGACCAGGGGCTCAAGCTGCCGGTACTGGGCGGCGGGCCGGCGTGTGACGACGCGTTGCTGAAGTCGTTCGGCGACGAGGCGGTCGGGGTGATCTCGTGCTCGGCCTACACGGCCGACCTGGATACGCCCAGCAACAAGCGGCTCGTCGACGGGATGGTGAAGGACACCGGCAACATCCCCGGGCTCTACGCGGCCGGCCTCTACATCAACGGCATGGTGGCGGAGGCCGCGCTCGAGAAGACCGGGGGCAAGACCGAGGACCGTGACGCGCTGATCCGCGCCCTGCGCTCAGTCTCGTTGACCGACACGCCGCGCGGGCCGTTCACGTTCGACCACCTCGGCAACGTGGTCGGAACCTTCTACATCCGACGCTGCGACAGGAAGGGCGACAAGCTCGTCAACACGACGATCAAGAGCTATCCCAAGGTCAGCCAGTTCTGGACCTACGACGAGAAGTGGTTCTTGTCGCAGCCCGTCTACTCGCGCGACTTTCCGCCGCTGAAATCGTAGCCGGACGCTGACCGGGCCCGCCGCGCAATGAACCTGTGGGTGGTGCTGGCCGTCAACAGCATCACGCTCGGCGGGCTGCTGTTCCTTCTGTCCGCGGGCTTCTCGCTGATCTTCGGGCTCATGAGGATCCCGAACCTGACCCACGGCTCGTTCTTCATGCTGGGCGCGTACCTGGCGACGAGCCTGATCGCGCACGGATTCGACTTCTGGTCGGCCGCGATCGTGGGCGGGCTCCTCGTGGCGGCCTTCGGTGGTCTCGTCGAGCGGCTGATTCTGCGCCGCCTGATCGGCGCCGAGCTCGCACAGGTGCTCGTCACCCTCGGGCTCTCGTTCATGATCGCGGACGTCTGCCTCATGGTGTGGACCGGCGACCCGATCCGGATCGCCACCCCGAGCGCACTGCGCGGCGTGACCACGGTCGGCGGCCTCGGGTTTCCGACGTACCGGCTGGCGATCAGCCTCATCGCGGTGGTGTTCGCGATCGCGCTCTGGGCGCTCCTCGACCGGACGCGCCTGGGCGCGATGATCCGCGCCGGCGTCGACGACCCGGCGATGGCGCGCGTCGTCGGCATCCGCGTCTCGCGCCTGTTCACGGTCGTCTTCTGTCTCGGCGCCTGGCTGGCCGGATTCGCGGGCGTGATCGGCGGTCCGATTCTCTCGGTCTATCCCGGCCTCGACCAGGAGATGCTGCCGCTCGCGCTCGTGGTCGTGATCCTCGGCGGCAGCGGCAGCCTGGTGGGCTCGCTCGTCGGCAGCTTCGTGGTCGGGTTCCTCTACAACTTCGGCCAGGCGATGTTTCCCGAGCTGGCATACGTCGTGCTGTTCCTGCCCATGCTGGTCGTGCTGGTGCTGCGGCCGCAGGGCTTGTTCGGCAGCCAGACCGCGTGACGATCGCGTGAGACGGAAGACCGCGTGAGACGACTGGCCCTGGCCCTCGCACTCGTCATCCTGGCCACGGTGCCCCTGTGGGCGGGCAGCACGTACTACGTCAACATCGCGAGCCAGATCCTGTTCTACGCGATCTTCGCGCTCGGCGTGAACGTGCTGGCCGGCTACGCGGGGCTCGTGAGCCTCGGTCACGCCGGGCTCTTCGGCATCGCCGCGTACGGCGGCGCCAAGATCATGACCGCGGGGCACGGACACCTCGCGGTCACGTTCGGCGCGCTCGCGCTCACGATACTGGCCGCCGCGGTCTTCGCGGTGCTGGCACTACGCGGCACCGGCCTGGCGTTCGTCATGATCACGGTGGCGCTCGGCCAGATCGTCTGGGGCGTCGCCTATCGCTGGATCAGCATCACGAACGGTGACAACGGCATCGCGATCCGCGGCCGGCCGAGCCCGCTCGGGCTCTCGCTCACGTCGCCCGAGAGCTTCTACTGGGCGACTCTGGTCGTGTTCCTGCTCGCGGTGGCCTCGATGGCGGTGTTCGTCGCCTCGCCGTTCGGCGCCAGCCTGCGCGGCACGCGCGACCAGCCCCGGCGCATGAACGCGCTCGGCTATCACGTGTGGATGATCCGGTTCGTCGCGTTCCTGTTCTCGGGTTTCTGGAGCGGCGTGGCGGGGCTGCTCTACCTCTACTACAACCAGTTCGTGAGCCCGCAGGCCGTTGCGCTCACCGCGTCGGCCGAGGCGCTCCTGATGGTGATCGCCGGCGGCACGGCCACCTTGCTCGGCCCGATCATGGGCGCGGCGCTGGTCGTCGTGGTCAAGAACGTGGCGAGCGCCCACATCGAGCGCTGGAATTTCGTGCTCGGCGCGATCTTCGTCGTGATCGTGGTTTTCATGCCCGAGGGGTTGGTGCCGGGAACGGTGCGGCGCTGGCGCCGCGCGATGGCCGCGCTGCGGCCGCGGGCTACCGCGGCGGGGTGACCGGGCGGCGCGGCTGGAGCGGTGCTGCGCGCAGACCCTCGAGGTCGAGCGTGGGCATGTCGACGTTCGCGCTTTTCATGACGCGGTTCGCGAGCTCGCTGTAGCGGCTGAAGTAGCGCCGCAGCCGCCCGCGCCACGCCGGGATCCCTCCGTTGGCGTGGAGCTCGAACGCCGACTCCCGCCCGTCGAGCGCCGAGGCCACGTGATCGCACGCCAGCTGGAGCAGCGCCGAGCGCTGCAGCGCCGTGTAGCCGCCGCCTGCGAACGATTCCTCGAGCCCGGCGCCGACCTCGGGCGAGGCGAGATCCTTGTCCGACGGCGCGACGACGAGCGACGAGCCCGGCAGGATCCGCAAGATCTCGGCCATGCGCTGGCGCGCCTTCTGGATCGCGATGGTGCCGGCGGCGACGTGGCTGCGATTCGGGATGCAGTAGCCCTCGGCCGTGACCTCGGGGTCGAGCTCGGCGGCGGTCTGACAGGTGCGCACGGTTTGTACGTCGACGACCAGGTCGATCAAGTACTCGATGGTCGGCTCGTGCTCGACGAGGCCCATCGCATGGGTGCACGCGAGCGCCAGGCCGAGCGTGAACTCCGCTTTCGAGAGCCAGCAGTAGAGCTGATGCCAGAAGAGCCACGAGGCCATCACGTCGGGGCTCGCGTCCATCAGGAACACCCGCTCCCAGGGGATGAACACGTCGTCGAGCCACATCTGCCCGTCCAGCTCGTCGAAGCGGCTCGATAGTGGCGACAGGAATGGATTCACGTGCCGCGCGGCGATCTTGCGGCAGATCACGGTGACGCCGGGCGCCGCGACGGGCACCGTGAAGGTCGCGCGGTGCGGGCCGCGATCGATGCCGCAGTGGGCCCCGACGTAGACGTCTTCCGCGTAGACCGGGCTCGTGTGCATGCCGACCTTGCCGCGGACGATCATGCCCGCGTCGGTCTCGCGCACGAGCGTGAGCGAGAGCCGTTCGGCCGGATCCGGCCGCATGCGGTAGCCGATCGTCGCCGCGCCGGCCGAGAACGTCAGGAACCGCCCGGTGCCGGCGATCCGATCGCGGTGGGCAGCAGCGTTCGCGATCTGCTCGGGCGAGACGTTGCGCTGCTGGGCCGCGTCGAGGATGCCGAGCGCGATCAGGTTGCCGTACGCGGGCGTGTGCGTGATGTTGCCGGCGGTCAGGAACGTCGTCGCGGAAAAGCTCTTGCCCATCGCGCGCAGGTCTTGAAAGCTCTTCGGCAGCGCGAAGGCCCAGGGGCTGCGCGCGCCGTGGGCGTCGGGCGGCGTCAGCAGAACGTCCTGCCACTCCGGATCGAAGTGACGGTCGTACCACGCGACGTACTCGTCGACGGTGGCCCGCGTGGCCGGGTGCACGGTGACGTCCTCGACCAGGCCCTCGCCGATCACCCACACGCGACGCCCGTCGCGCAGCGACTCACGGTATTCCGCGCCAGTCCTCATCATTTCCCTCGTGCGATGCCCGTGGAATTATAATCCGGCTCGTGGCTCGACCTTGACGCCGAGGAGCTTGCGATGGCCGTGATTCCCAAAGCGCTGCACGAGCACATCAACACCGCCTTTCCCGCCAACGTCTGCCTGGTGGCGACCGTCCTGCCCAACGGCTTCGCCCAGGTAACCCCGCGCGGCAGCACGATGGTCTACGACGACGACCACCTGGCGCTCTGGGAGCGCGGCAAGGGCTCGACGACCGGCAACCTGCGCGACAAGACCAAGGTCACGGTCTTCTTCCGCAAGCCGCAGCTTCGCGAGTCTGGCCTCTTGCCCAAGGGCGGCATCGCGCGCTTCTACGGCGAAGCCGAGATCCAGAAGTCGGGCCCTGCGTACGAGGAAGTGTGGCGCCGGCTCGTCCAGCCCGAGAAGGACCGCGATCCGGAGAAGAAGGGCTTCGCCGTGCTGATCAAGGTCGAGCGGGCCGAGGATCTCGACGGCCAGCCCCTGAAACTGTCATGAGCGAGCTCGCGAGCGTCCTCGCCGGAGTCCGGGTCCTCGATTTCGGCCGCTACATTGCCGGACCGTACTGCGCGGCGCTCCTGGCCGACCTCGGCGCCGACGTGATCCGCGTTGAGCGCCCCGGCGGCGGCGAGGACCGCTGGGTGGCGCCGGTGGCCGACGACGGCGTTGGCGCGATGTACGTGGTGATGAACCGCAACAAGCGCGCGATGACCCTCGACCCCTCGTGTCCGGAGGGCCGCGAGATCGTCAAGAAGCTCGTCGCCACCGCCGACGTCGTGGTGGCCAACTTGCCGCCCGAGGTGCTGCGCTCGCTCTCGCTCGACCTGGAGAGCCTGCGCAAGGTGAAGCCCGACATCATCCTGACGACGGTAACCGCCTACGGGGCCGGCGGCCCGTGGAGCGCCAAGCACGGCTTCGACGGGATCGGGCAGGTGATGTGCGGCTCGTCGTACCTCACGGGCACGCCCGAGCAGCCCCTGCGCGCGGCCGTGGCCTGGGTCGATTGCGGCACCGCGTCGCAGGCGGCGTTAGGCACCCTGGCGGCGCTCATGTATCGGCGGCAGACCGGAAAGGGCCAGAAGGTCGAGGGGGCCTTGCTCCGGACCGCGATCGCGTTCAACAACCCGACCCTGGTGGAGCAGCAAGCGGTCCAGCCTGACCGCATCGCGACCGTCAATCGCGGCCAGACCTCGGCGCCGTCGGACCTGTTCCGCACCAGGGACGGCTGGATCCTGGCCCTCGCGATCGGCGAGCCGATGTTCCGCCGGTGGGCCAAGCTCATGGGCGAAGACCACTGGCTGACCGACCCGCGGTTCAAGGACGACCTGGCCCGCGGCGACAACGGCGAGATCATCTCCAAGCGGATGGCGGCGTGGGCGGCCGAGCGCACCAACGCTCAAGCGCTCTCCGAGCTTGAGGCCGCCAAGATCCCGTCGGCGCCGCTCTATTCGCCGCAGCAGGCGCTCGAGGATGAGCACGTGCGCACGGCCGGCCTGCTGCGCGACACCGACTATCCGGGCGTGGCGCGCCGGGTGCCGCTGGCGCCGACGCCGGTGGACCTCTCCGACACGCCCGGGCGTTTCCGCCATCGCGCGCCGACGCTCGGCGAGCACACGGACGAGATCCTGGCCGAGCTCGGCTACAAGCCGGCCGACATCGCGGAGCTTCGCACCCGCAACGTGATCTGAGGGCCCGCCACTGAGCGCGCTCGCCGTCCGCGGCCTCGACAAGTCGTTCGGCGGGCTACGGGTCACCTCGCGGGTGAACCTGACGGTCGAGCCCGGCGAGCGCCGGCTCATCATCGGCCCGAACGGCGCCGGCAAGACCACGCTCTTCAATTTGATCACCGGCGAGATCGCGCCCGACGCCGGCTCGGTGACGTTGTTCGACCGGGACATCACGCGGGTGCCGAGCCGCCGGCGCTTCCACCTGGGGATCGCGCGGACCTACCAGATCATCACCTTGTTCCCGGGCGAGACCTTGCTGCGCAACGTGGTGCTGGCGCTCCTGGGTTTGTCTCGGCGCCGCTGGAACCCGTTCGTGCGCCTCGACCGGCAGACGTCGCTGCTCGGGCGCGCGCGCGAGACCCTGGCCCGCGTTGGGCTCGAGCACCTGGCCGATCGGCCGCTCGCCCAGACTTCCTACGGCGAGCGCCGCCGAGTCGAAGTCGCGATGGCGCTCGCCCAGAATCCGAAGGTGCTCCTGCTCGACGAGCCGTTCGCGGGGCTCTCGATCGACGAGCGGCGCGACGTCCTCAGGCTGGTCACCACGATTCCGCGCGACGTCACGATCGTGATGATCGAGCACGACATGGATGTCGCACTCGATTTCGCCGAGCGGATCAGCGTGCTGCACTTCGGCGAGGTGGTGGTCGAGGGCACGCGGGGCGAAGTGGTCGCGCACCCGCGAACGCGCGAGATCTATCTGGGCGAGTGACGCAAAGAAGCACGTTCGTCGGCCTGCGCGATGAGCCACTCGACGTGCTGTCTCAGATCGTAGAGCTCGTGCATGAGACCGGCCGGCGGCGGCGGCATGTCGGCGAGCTTCTGCTGGAGGCCGCGAAGCCGCTCTGCCGCGGCCTTCGCCTCCTCGGCCGTGCACCTCGCCAGCATGTGATCGACCTCGTGGAGTTCGCGATACCAGCGGGTGATGCGCTTGCGTACCTGCGCGTTGTAGAGGCCGGGCAGGATCCGGAACAGCGGCAGCGTGATTCCCACCACCGGGAGCAGCAGCAACGCCCAGCGCTCGACTGTCACCGCGATCCAGAAGGGCAGGTAGCGCTCGAGGAACGGCGGCCCCTTGCGGAGGTAGCGTCGGGCGACATCGTGCAGCGGCAGCTCGACGAGCGTGTCGGAGGGGAACGTGTTCGGCGCCTCGAACAGGCCCGGCCGGCTGTGCACGATCTCCGCGGTCTTCAGCAGGAGCCGCACGATCACCGGGTGCACGTCCTCTCGCACCACGAGGTTCGCGGTTGACGCGAGCAAGAGGGTGTCGTGACTCGGAATGTTCGCGACGAGGTCGACGACACCCTCGCCGAGCGTGACCGTCGACATGAACCGATAGCGACTCGTGTAGGCCAGCGTGCGGCGAACGCTCCAGAGCGCCACGCTCGGGCTGAGCAGCAGGCGCCGCACCAGAGGAATGCCGGGGGACATGATGAAGAAGGCGGCATCGATCCGCCCGCCCTCCAGCGCGGCCGCCGCGTTCTCGCTCGTGAGCGCCAGGAGCGTCGAATTCTGCGCCGTGACACCGCTGTCGCGGAGCAGCCTCACGGCGAGCGGCCGAATTCCGCTGCCCTCCTCACCGACTTGAATCCGGAGGCCGCGGAGATCGGCGAGGCCCTGCAACGGCCTGCCTTTCCGGTGGAACAGCCATACCGGCTCGTAGTAGAGGCTTCCCAGCGAGCGCAGGCCCTCGCTCGGGCCGGCCTCCGCCGTGCCACCCTGAACGAAGCCGGCCATGACCTGCCCGGCGACGAGGCGTTTGAGCGTCTCGACTGATCCGGCGCCCGTCTGGATCTCGACGGCGAAGCCGTCCTTCTCCGCGAGCTTGGCGTACTCCTTCGCGAACATGTAGTACGCGCCGCCTTCGCGACCGGTGCTGATCGTGATCCGCCTGGGGGGCATCGGGTCGAGCAGGTGATTGACGAACAGAAGGACGATGAACACGAGGGCCAGGGACGGCGCCGCCACCCAGGCCAGCTTTTTCCAGTCCATCGGGCCCAGTCTAAGCGCCGATCGTCTCGTCGCTACAGGATTTTGCGCTTGCTGTACGCATCGCCCGGTGGTTGGATTACGCACCACCGATGGGTACCGTTCGAGCGACCGGTCTCGTCAAAACGTTCGGCGCCGTCACGGCGGTGAACGACCTCAGCTTCGAAGCGAGAGCCGGAGAGTTTCTGACCCTGCTCGGGCCGAGCGGCTGCGGCAAGACCACGACGCTCAGGCTGGTGGCCGGGCTCGAGCGCCCGGATCGCGGTGAAATCCACGTCGGCGACCGCCTGATCTCGTCCGCGAGCTCGAGGCTCTTCGTGCCGCCCGAGCGCCGCGGCATGGGCATGGTCTTCCAGAGCTACGCGATCTGGCCCCACATGACCGTGTTCGAGAACGTCGCGTTCCCCTTGCAAGAGCTGCGCGTGTCGCGCTCGGAGATCCGCGAGCGCGTGATGACGATCCTCTCCACCGTCGGCCTCGGCGAGCTCCACGCGCGGCCGGCGCCGATGCTGTCCGGCGGCCAGCAGCAGCGCGTCGCGCTGGCCCGAGCCCTCGTGTCCAATCCGGAGGTCCTGCTGCTCGATGAGCCGCTGTCGAATCTCGACGCGCGGCTGCGCGAGGAGATGCGATTCGAGCTGCGCGAGATGCAGGCCAGGCTCGGCATCACCAGCATTTTCGTCACCCACGATCAGGCCGAGGCGATGACCCTGTCCGACCGGATCGTGGTCATGAACGCCGGGCGGATCGAGCAGGAGGGCAGCCCCGAAGAGGTCTATCAGCGGCCGAGCACGCGATTCGTCATGGACTTTCTCGGTCGCGCCAACCATCTGCCGGCCCGGATCCGCAAGGGCGACGACGGCGCGCTGGTGGCCGAGCTGGACGAGTGCGGGTTTTGCCTGCCGCTCGTCGGGCCTACGACCTGGCAGCAGGGCCAGGAAGTGCTCGTGGCGTTTCGGCCGGAGGCCGTCGAGGCCGTGGCGGCCGATGGCGACGGGGCGTGGGTCGGCGTGGTGCGATCGTCGGTTTACGTGAGCGGCCACGTCGAATACGTCGTGGAGATCGGAAACTTCACCGTGAGAGCGACCGGCCCGGAGGATCCGCGCCTGCCGCACGAGGCGCGCGCGAAGCTCCGCGTCGCGACCCGCGCGGTGCGGGTGTGGCCCAGGAGCGCGGACGCGAACGGAGGACAGGCGCGATGACGAGCCCGCGGTGGGCTGTGTTGATACTGGCAGCGCTCGTGACGGTCGTGGGCGGCCTCACGCCGTCCGCGCTGCTCGCTCAGACCAAGCCGCCGGCGGCGGCACCCGTTGACACGACGGCGTCGCCCGCCAAGCACCAGGCCGCGATGGCGGAGTGGAAGAGCAAGATCCTTCCTGCCGCCAAGAAGGAGGGCGAGGTCATCTGGTACAGCTGCGCGCAGGCGACCGAGGCCGAGGGCACCATCACCGCGTTCAACAAGGTGTACCCGGACATCCAGGTCAGCCAGGTGCTGTCGCCGGGCTTTCAGCTCGTGGAGAAGATCAGCACCGAGGCGGCGGCGGGCCGCGTGCAGGCCGACGTCTATCAGTGCGGCGGCCAGAGCGGCCGCACGCTGTCCTGGCGAGGGCTGACGGAGCAGTTCATCCCGCCGACGGCGCTCGACCCGAACGTGAAGTGGCGCTGGCCCATCATCAACTCGGAGACCCACCTGGCCGGCGTGTTCGCGAGCGTGAGCGGGCTCAACGTCAACACCAAGCTGGTCCCGCCGGAGAAATATCCCAAGAGCTACTGGGACCTCGTGCGCGACCCGTACTGGGTCGATCTGATCAAGCGCAAGCGCGTGGCGTTCACCGATCCGCGCATCGCGAACATCGGCGTGTATCACGTGTACGGCTTGAAAGAGGTCAACAAGAAGGAATACGGCGAGGCGTTCATCCGCGAGTTCGCCGGGCTCAAGCCGAAGCTCCTGGGCTTCAACGAGTCGGGCGAGGTGGCGCGCGGCGAGCTCCACGCGATGCTCGGCGGCCCGTGGCGCGTCGAGTACAGCTTGGGCACGGTGCCGATCACGAAGCTCTGTCTCGAGCCGGGCTGCGTCAGCACGCAGTCGCCGCTGTTCGCGGTCGTGAAGGGTGCCCCGCACCCGAACGCCGCCAAGGTATTCGTCGACTTCGTGCTCAGCCGCGAATATGCCGAGTGGCGCGTGCAGGCACTCGGCAACACGCCGGCCCGCGCCGACGTGGCGCCGCGGCCGCTCGACGACCCGGCCAAGCACAAGCTCCAGTACGCGGGCAACGATCAGGCCGAGCGGCAGATCACCGAAGTCCTGAAGTGGGTCCAAACGTCGAAGCTGTTCGACTACTAGGAGACGCGGCGATCTCGCTGGCGCGCGACCTCCAAACCCTGGACTCGTTGAGCGTCGCCGTACTGACCGACGACGTCAGCGACAACTACGTCACCAAGACTCCGTTCGCCGTGTCGGAGTTCGTCAACGTCGTCGGGGGCGGGGCCGGCGTGATCTCCGGCGAAGCGCTCCTGTGCGCGAATCTCGGCTTCGGCTTGAGGCTGGTCTCGACCGCAGGCGGCACGCGCCACACGTTGCTGTTCGATACGGGCCCGGAAGGCGCGATCTACCTGCGCAACTGCCGGGCTCTCGGGATCAGCCTGGCTGACGTCGAGGCGATCGCGGTCACCCACGGGCACTGGGATCACATGGCCGCGCTGCCGGCGGCGATCGAGCGGATCGTCGAGCAGGGCGGGCAGGTGACGGTCCACGTCAATGCTGGGATGTTCAACGAGCGCGCGGTGCGCCTGAGCAACGGCAAGGTCGTTCCGGTGGCGAACGTTCCGTCTCCGCTGGAGCTGGAACGCCACGGCGCGAAGGTCGTGAACAATCCCAGCGAGCGCCTGCTGCTCGACGGCCACTTCTACTACAGCGGCGAGATCCCGCGGGTCACCCCGTTCGAGAAGGGCCGCACGGACCACTTCAGTCGAAAAAATCCCGAGGCGCCGTGGGAGCCGGACCCCTTCTTGCTGGACGAGCGCATGCTCGTGGCGCGTGTGCGCGGTCTCGGACTGATCGTATTCAGCACCTGCTCGCACGCCGGCATCGTCAACGTGTGCAGCCACGTCAAGGCGCTGTTCCCGGACATCCCGATCCACACCCTGATGGGCGGGCTGCACCTCGGCGGCGTCATGGAGCGCAACATCCCCGACACGGTCGACGGGCTCAGGCCGTTCGACATCCGCCACATCATCGCCGGCCATTGCACCGGCTGGCGCGCCTTGCACGCGCTGGCCGGTGCGCTGGGCGATTCTGTCAGCCAGTCCGCCGTCGGGACGACCTACACCTTTTCAATGTCCTCCAAGGGGATCGTCTAGCCCGATTCCTCGTAGCGCCGGTGGAGGACGAGCGGTCGACGGCGCTGGCGATAGCGCATGTTCAGCAGCTCGACCAGCAAGGAAAACGCCATCGCGAAGTAGATGTAGCCCTTCGACACGTGTTGCCCCATGCCTTCCACCATGAGCATGACGCCGATGAGAATCAGAAAGGCTAGGGCCAGTAGCTTCACGCTCGGGTGACGCTCGACGAAGCCGCCAATCGCGTTCATCGAGACCAGCATGACGAGCATCGCGATCACCATCGCTGCCACCATGATCGCGACCCGGTCGGACATCCCGATGGCGGTGATGACGGAATCGAGCGAGAAGACGATGTCGAGCAGGAGGATCTGGACGATGGTCCACACGAAGCCGGCCCGGCCCGCCGCGCTGGGCGTGTCGTGGTGATCGACCTCGAGCTTGTCGTAGATCTCCCACGTCGCCTTGAAGAGGAGAAACAGCCCTCCCCCGACCAGGATAAGGTCGCGGCCAGAGAACTCCTGGCCGACGATGGCCACGGAGAAGAGCGGGCGAGTCAGCCGCATCATCCAGGAGATGGCGAACAGCAGCCCGATCCGAATGCCGAGCGCCAGCGCCAGGCCCGTTCGGCGCGCCAGGTTCTGCTGTTCTGGCGGCAGGCGCCCCGTGAGGATCGCGATGAACACGATATTGTCGATGCCGAGCACGATCTCCATCGCGGAGAGCGTGATCAACGACAGGAGTATATCGGCGCTCATAGGACGTTTGTCTCACGCATGGTGCCCGAGTGTATCGCGCCAGACGCCGTACTCTCGGCCGGGAGGATTGTGTACTATCGCGCCATGTCGCTTCTGAGCGCGGATGCCGGCCTCACGGCGTCGTCGGCGCCCGGCTCTCGGGAACGACAGGCGATGCTCCACCTGAGCAACGTCTCGCACGCGGTCAATCACTTCCAGAACCAGATGATGACGATGCTGTACCCGTACATCATGGCCGAGCTCGCGCTGACCTACACGGCTGTGGGAGTCCTCTCCGCCATCTGCTCCGTGCTCAGCAGCGTCTGTCAGGGCGCCTACGGGTTCCTGACGCCGTTCTTCTCGCGCTGCAAGCTCCTCGGCTTCGGTAATCTCGGCATCGCGCTCGGCACGCTGCTGAGCGGCCTGGCCGGCTCCTATCCCATGCTCATCGTGGCCCGCGGCGTCGCGTCGATCGGATCGAGCGCGCAGCACCCGGTTGGCTACAGCATCCTCGCGAGCTACTTCCCGGCGAACCGCGGTGCGGTGATGGCGTTGAACACCAGCATCTCCAACGTGGGGACGCTGGTGGCGACGCCGCTGGCGACCATGCTGCTGCTCGTGCTCGGCTGGCGGCAGATCTTCTTCGTCGTGGCGATCGCGAGCGTCGTCATGGGCCTGGTCTACTTCCTGTTCCGTGACTACGGGATGCCGAACCGCGCGGCATCCGGATGGTCCGGTCTCGCGCAGGGCTTCGGCAGTTACCGACGCGTGCTGAAAAATCGCAACATGGTGGTGGTCGCGCTCGTCTTCATGGTGGGTGGGGCGGGCCGCGACGGCGGGGTGAACCAGATCTATTTCGCGCCGCACCTCGCGAACGACTTCGGCTATTCGAGCCTGACCATCGGCATCCTCATCACCGCGATCAGTCTCGGCAGCATCGTCGGACCGATATTCTTCGGCTGGCTCTCCGACCGCTTCAGCCGGGTTCGCCTGCTGCAGGTCTCGCTCGGGCTCTCCTGCGTCGCGACGCTCTGGGTTGCGTATCTCGGGCCGGGTCAGGTAATGCTCTTCGCGAGTCTCTTGCTCTATAGCGCCTTTACCTCCTCGCGCGGCACGCAGACGCAGGCCATCGTCGCGGACACCGCGGCGGACGAGGACCGCGACGCCGCGTTTAGCCTGTACTTCCTGCTCGGCTTCCTCTCGCAGCCATTCTGGGTGCTGGTCACGGGTGTGCTGATGGATCGCGCGGGATTCGCGACGGCGCTGACGGTGCTGAGCATGACGTACATCGTCGGCATCTTCGTGCTGAGCTTCATGCGTGACGAGCGCCCGGCCGCGCTGAATCCCGCGTAAACTGACCCGACTGAAGGGAGGCGTTGACGTGGCGGTGGCGACAGAGACGGGGCGGGCGCGCGGTGTCACGTGGCCGCGCGTGGTCGCGTGGGCGTGGCTGCCGACCCTGCTGCTGATCGTGGTGGCCGTGCTCACGGTGACGCCGGTCGCGACCGCGCTGATCGCCGGCTTCAGAGATGCGCCGCCCGGACGCCCAGGGTCGATCACGTGGGACTCGATCCGCGCATCGCTCAGCGTGATGGCGGATCCAGAGGTCTGGCGAATCCTCTGGACCACGGTGTGGCTCTCGACGGTGCGGGCCGCGCTGGCGCTGGCCCTCGCCGTGGTGCTCGCGTGGATCATCGCGCGCACGGACTGTCCGTTCCGCAATCGTCTCGAGTTCCTGCTGGTCCTGTCGTTCTTCTTTCCGCTGCTCGGGAAGGTGCTGGGCTGGGCGCTGCTCCTGAGCCCCCAGAAGGGCTACCTGAACCAGCTGCTGCGGCACATCCCGATCTTCGCGGGGGATACGGGGCCGCTCGACATCTTCTCCTACGGCGGTCTGATCTTCGTGAGTGTCACCGGGTGGGCGACGCTTCTGGCGATCTTCCTGATCCCGGCCTTCCGCAACATGGACGCGGCGCTCGAGGAATCGGCGCGGATGTGCGGCGCCTCTCCAAGGCGCACCGTCGTGCGCATCCTGGTGCCGCTCTTGCGCCCGGCGATCCTGGCCGCGTTCATCCTGTCGCTGACCCGGCTGCTTTCGTCGTTCGAGACGGAAGTGTTCCTCGGCACCAGCTCTGGGATCTACGTCCTCACCAACAAGATCTACGAGCGCATGGTGCAGATCTTCCCGCCCGACTTCCGAACGGGCATGACGATGGCCGTCATGCTGCTCGTGATCACGTTCGGGCTGGTGCTCGTGAACTGGCGCTTCCTCGGCAAGCGCGACTACACGACCGTGAGCGGACGCGGCTACTCGGCGCGCCCGATGCCGCTCGGCCGGTGGCGGTGGGTTGCCTTCGCCTTCGTCGTGCTGTTCTTCGTGGTCACGGTGGTGCTGCCCGCCGTGATGCTGATCCAGGTGAGCTTCATCCGGTTCATCGGGCTCAACGTGTTCGATCCGGCGAGCTATACCCTCGACAACTGGCGCCGGATGCTCACCCTGCGCATCAACCGCCTGGCGCTGACCAACAGCCTGATCATGAGCATTACCGCCACGACCGTGGGAATGGTCATGTACTCGCTCGTCTCGTACGTGGTGACGAAGAGCCGCTACAAGGGCCGCCGGCTGCTCGACCTGGCCGCCTGGGTGCCCTGGGCCGTGCCCTCGCTGGTGCTCGGCCTCGGCGTTCTCTGGGCCGTTCTTCTTTCGCCGCTGGCGATCCTCTATGGCACCTTGTCGGTGTTGATCCTGGCCCACATCGTGCGCGGGTTTCCGTTCGGCACGCAGATCATGGGCTCGAGCATGATCCAGATCAGCCGCGAGCTCGAAGAGGCCGCGCGCATCCACAAGGCCTCGTGGCCCTCGACGTTCCGGCGGATCTGGCTGCCTCTCGTCAAGAACGGGTTCCTGGCCGGCTGGGTGATCCAGTTCACGGTCTCGTTCAGCGACCTGGCGACCGTCGCCTTCCTGTACGGCGCGAAGTCGACAGTCTTGCCCACGTTGTTCCTGAGTCAGTGGTCCAATGGGCGCCTCGAAGAGGCGGCGGTCGCGGCCCTGATGATGACGGTCGTGGTCCTGGCGGTGGTCGTGCTCGTCCGCCGTCTCGTGCATGGGAGCGTGCGCACGACGACCGTGGCATAGTACGCGTACTGCCGGTAGTGCGAGCCGCAGGACGTCGCGGGGCTGGGGCCCCGCCGTCCGAGGCGAGCCTATAAACAGAAGGGGGATCCGGGGAATGCTATCCAGAGAGGACAACGAGCTGCTCTGTAAGGTCGGTCCCGGCACGCCCACCGGCGCGCTCCTGCGTCAGTACTGGATTCCCGCGCTCATGTCGAGCGAGC